>Ga0302325_10019309_pt1 | contig 14339 bp, 9 predicted proteins | sample Palsa_T0_2_FD_201948 | JGI IMG/M metagenome (GOLD analysis project Ga0302325, IMG submission 201948) | Peat permafrost microbial communities from Stordalen Mire near Abisko, Sweden - Palsa_T0_2 | ecosystem: Environmental > Terrestrial > Soil > Palsa > Peat permafrost | place: Sweden: Abisko... | reverse complement strand
CGATTGAAACGATGGCCGCACTGGCGTTTGATCTGAACCGCCGAACGCAGAACATCGGCGCCCGACGGCTGTATACCATCATCGAGCGGGTGGTGGAAGGAATCAGCTTTGAAGCGCCGGACCTGCCTGAGAAAAAGATTCTGATTGATTCAAACTACGTGACCGAACGCCTCGCGGGTGTTATCAAGGATGAGGATTTGAGCCGGTTTATTCTGTGATAAATGGAAGATACCGCTCATTGCTCTGACACTACATCTATAGGCGGTGCTTCACGCCGTTGTCAGTGTTGCATGCAACCTGGGATGAATCGCCACATACTCTCTCACGCCCCCAATCCACAGCAGCACAAATCCCACCAGCGCCAGATAAAACCCCGCCTCAATTGTCGTCACTGAATTAAAACTATTTGACAGCAGATAAAGCATCGCAACGCTGCCAATCCCCAGCGACGCAAACGTAATATTCCGCAACGACTTCGAATCACCCGCTCGCTCCGACCAGAAGAACGGCAGCATCGCCGCCAGCAATCCTGCCGCCAGCGAAATCCAGCCAAGCCCGTTCCGCACATCCCCGCCGCGTAACGTCAGCACACTCACCCCCGCTAACTGCGGGATCTGAGCCGTCGCGTTCAGATTGACAGCCGGTGGGACGCCCGGCACAGGCATCTGCGGCATCGCCTGCTGCACCTCACTCGCCATCTGCGATACCGCCTGCGTCAAATTCAATGTAAACCACGGCAGGAAAAATCCGATCAGGAGGATGATACCGCCAAGAATCATCAGCCGCCGCGATCGCGGAATCGCTCGCTCCGATTCAATCCCCGCCGCTTGGCTCTGCGCCAATGCACTGAGCAACTCCGCTCCATCCTCCGCGCTGATCTTCCCGATCTCCACCAGCGCCAGCACCCGCTGCCGCTCCTCCGGCGCCGCCGCCGGCAGCGGGGCGGTTTCGCCCGTTTGCGACACGCTGCCAATCAGCGGATACATCAGCAGCAAACAAACCCCCAGTAGAAACATCCCAAAGAAATTCCAGTCGAATGCAATATCCGCGGTTACCGCCAGCGCCAGAACCGAAACCGCGTTCATCGGCGCCAGCCACGCGCGTACACCGATCACGCCCGTGGCCTGCTCCGCCTCGCGCATTTTTCCCAGCACCATCGCGCGATAAACCTTCACCATCAGTGCCCACCCCAAATTTGCCGCGAAGAAAGAGCCGAAGATGATCGACCTCATCTGTAAAAACTGCGACTGATCGCTCCAAGGCCCGCCATCGCGCGCAAGCCAAAAACTGTTGTCCTGTTTGAGCCATATCAACAGCAAGCCGTTCACCGCAGCACACACCAGCAGCGGCCACTCAATTCGCACGCCCAGCACCGCGCGAATCCACAGTCCCAAAACCAGCGCGGCCAGCGCCGCCTGAAACAGCAGCTCCGCTCCACTGATCTCATCTAAAGCTGTAATGATGTTCATAGTATTACCGTCCCTTCAGCGCCTCGGCCGCCTGCTTCGCGGTAATCTCACCGCGCTCCAGGCGAGCGAGAATCTCATCTCGACTATTCCGTTTGGAGGATTGCCCATTTCCGTTTTGCACCCTCGACTTGCCCGCCAGGAGATCGTTCACCAAGTCCAATCGTTTACATACGGTCGGATACGAAATCCCCAGTTCCTTCTCCACGTCGCGAATATTGCCCCGGCAGCGAAGGAAAACGAGCACAAACTGCCGCACGTCCTCCGGCAACCGCATCAGCGGATCAAACGCCAGCTCCGTCTCAATCCGGCTCTCGCACCGCGCGCACGACAGCCGGCTGATCATCAGCTGGCCGTTACAAATAGGGCACTGGGTAGCGATCGACTTGGACAATCCGATACCTTGTTGAATATTCAAACTTATATATTGAATAATTCAATGTGTCAATTGAATATTTTGATTACGGCAGTGCCGATATGCTATCCAGTTATTTGTTTAATCTTCAACAAACTTCTGCGAAAACCTCAAAAAGCGCCGCAAAGCGCCGCATAGCGCCTCATCAACCCTACCCCGGCTGATACCCCACGATCGAAATCCGATACCGGTCCGCAAGTTCCAGCACTTTCGCCTTTTCCAGAATGATCGTCTTCCCCGGCTCCAGCACCAGCACGGCCGCACGGTTGGCGTGCAGTTTTTCGATCGTTGTCGTCCCCACGGTCGGCACATCCAGCCGCATATCCTGCCGGGAATTGGAGACCTTGATCAGCGTCCATCCCCCGACTTTGCAGAGCTGTCCGGCACGGTCGATCATGGCGTTGGTCCCCTCCACTGCCTCGACGGCGACGATATTTCTATCCACGACGGCGATGGATTGACCGATATCCAGCCTGCTGACGGTCTGGCAGATCTCCCAGCCGATGCGGATATCGATCCACTGTTTTTCCGACGGCGAGGTGCGCGTCAGCACGCCGGGCGTGGCGAGATGTTCGGCACAGTATTTGGTCTGGTCGATCAAGTGAATTCCTTGCGAAGCGAGCTGGCGATCCACCGCGCCCAGCACCGAGTCGTCGCGCTTATCCCAGCGCAGTGTTCTATACCAGATTCCTATCGTCGTGAAGTCGGGAATATACTGAAACCATCGCCAGCGGTTATAGATTTTCTCCTTGGCGACGCGCCCGACCAGGATCGCATCGGTGCACCCCTGCGACCGCAGCACCCGAATCCACTGCCCAACCCGCATGACCCCAACCCATTTGAATACATCGACTTCATTGCGCAGTTCCGGCCACGCGCTTCCCCCGAACGCCGCGGCGACCACCCGCCGTCCGGCCGCCCGAGCCCCCCGGGCAACCAGCAGCGGAAAGATCCCTTCCCCCGCGATGAGCCCCAGCGGCGCGCCGGAGGCGGGCAAATCGAAGGATGTTTCCTGGGCCGTTGTCATGTCCCGAAATCTATTAGGAGGTCTTTTACCGAGTCAAGAGTTATTCCGGCCCGAATCCGGGTGACATATTTCTCAATCCCCATCATCATCCGAATCCGGGGCAGCGTGGACACCCATCGGCAGCGTCTGGTGCATGATCGGCATGACCGCGTACGGCCCCTTGACCGTTTTCCACACGATCTGGTCCGACTGCAATGCGGGGGCGGCGTCGGCGTGGGTGAAGTCCATCTTGTCGGAACTCAGCGCCATTTCCCGCCGCGGATCGCCCGCGCTCAGTTCCGACGCCTTGGGATTCACCTGCGCGAAAATGGATTGCGACGGCACGATGGCATTGTACGCTTCGGCGTTTGATGGAGAGTCATCCCAATCCATGATCGGATCGGCGATCGCGTCAAATTCCGACATCGGCCCGAGTCCGAGCATCAACTCGATGGTTTTCAGGAAACTGTCGGTGTTGCAGAATCGGTGATCGACGGTGTTCCGCTTGATCCACGGACTGATGATAAACCCGGTCGTGCGGTGTGCATCCACGTGATCGCCGCCGCTCTGGGCGTCATCTTCAATCACGAAAATCGCACTGCTCGTCCAGATCGGGCTATGGCTGATCGCCTGCACGATTTCGCCGACCGCGTAATCGTTGTCGGCGACGTAAGCGCTGGGGGTGTGCGCGCCGGACTTGGCGGCGGCGGTGTGGTCGTTGGGCAGTCGAATGAGGCTGAGGGCGGGGACGGCGGATCCATCGGGGGATTTTACGAGCATCATCTGAAACTCGCGGTTCCATTCGGCGAATCGGCTGGGCGCATCGTACTTCCCGTAGACGGGAATTTTGAAAAGCATCGCTCTGTTTCCCGCCTGCCGGGCGAAATCCGCCGGCGCGTCGCTGTCGGGATAGTCGAGATCAAACCGGCGATAGTCGATGTCGCTCACGCCGGCGAGGTCGCGGCCCGGGGGCTGAAGGCCGGGCGCGCAGGGGTAATTGTCCGGTCCGCCTTTCACGCCGATGAGACCCGCATTGGAACTCAGGAAAAAGCCCCAATTTCGCATTGAGATGCCGCCGTCGCGGGCAATGTCCCAGATATTTCGCCCCGTGCTCGAGACATCCGGAATTCGCGGAGCGCCGTTTTTGAACGAGGGCAGCGTTGTCAGCGGCTTTCCCTGATCGTCGGTCGCGGGAAAACCTCCCGTGATATACCCGTTGTTTTGTCCCTCGAAATCATAGTGTCGGCCCCGGAAGGAATAGTGGTAGGGGATATTACGCTCGACATACGCATCGGCCATTCCCTGCGTGCTCCAGGTCCAGCCGTCTCCGCTGACTTCACCGCAGGCGTAGAGATTGTCCAGCAGCACGAATCGTTCGGCGAGCGCGTGCTGATTCGGAGTGATGTCGCGCCCGAACAGCACCAGCGCGCGATCGCCGTTTCCCTGCGGCATGTCGCCCAATATCTGATCGTAAGTGCGGTTCTCCTTGATGATGTAGAAGACGTGCGTGATTTTCCCTGATGCCAGGCCGATGTCCGCAAGCGGATTCTTCATCGGGTGCGACAGGGCGGTGAGATGATTGTCTTGTATCACCTCTTTCGTTGTCTTCGCCAGTTCATCACCTTCAGGAACCCGGACGGCGCAGACGTTGCCATGCAGAACATTGAGAATCCGTTCGGTTGTTCGCTTGGGGTCGAACGGATCGGGCATGGGGTTCGGATTTCGAATGACGGTGCCCTTGGCGTTCGCGACCAGCAGTTGATCCTCGCCGGTGACGACCAGCGCGCTGGGATACCAGCCAACGGGCACGTAACCCAGCAATTGCATGTTGGATGTGTCGATGACCCCAATTGCGTTCATATCCCCGAGCGCGACGTAAAGTTTTTTCCCATCCCTGGAACACGCCATGGCGGTGGGCGTGACGCCGGGAAGATCGCGGGCCATGTCCGGCCGGAGCAATATGGTGTTCAGCACTCGATCAGTAGCCGTATCAACGACGGAAATCGTATCGCTCAGTGAATTGGCGACATAAAGAAGAGATTCATCGGGTGAAAGCATCACCGCCGCCGGGTGCGCGCCGGTGGAGATTTTGGCGATTGCCGCCGGGTGCGAGGGATCCGCAGTATCGACCGCGTACACGGCATCATCCCGTTCGGCGGCGACGAAAGCCCTGGATCCATTCGACAACACGGCGATTCCGTAAGGAAAATTGGACGTTCCACCGTACTCCGTGGAGAGCACGCATCGGCCGATCTCCTTTTTCTTGAGGGGATCATAAATGGCGATGCTTCCGGACATCTTGAATGGGTCGTCGCCGCCGGCGGCATTGTTGGCGACATAAAGCAATCCGCGCCGGTCGATCGCGATCCCCGCGGGAAAATCGTTTATGCGGGTTTTGATCGAACCCCGCAAAGCCAGCGCTCCGTCGCCCCCGACGTTAAGAATCGCAATGCTGTCGTGATCTCCCTGGGCGGCGTAGGCGGTTCCATCCGCCGTAATGACCAAACCGTAATACAATCCGATGGATTTCGCCGAACCGGGCGGTGTGATGGCCTCGGCGGCCTCGCCGCTGGGTTCCGTCTCGGCGACCTTTTTCTTTTTGGGTGCGCGATAATTGAAATCGATGTGGGACACGCCCTGACCATCGGAAACCCGGATGGACCAGAGCGCCTCCCGGTATCCCATATCAACGGCGAGCGCATATCGGCCGTCCGGCGTGAGCACCAGATTCATCGGCAAGTTGCCCACATCCCAACTCGACTGCGTCGCCGGCGTGATGAACCGCCCCGTACTCAGCGGCTGCGGGGGCGGGGTGTGCGCACACATCGCCAGGAAAATCAACGCAAGGCAAAACAGGGCGGGTGGGAAACGGCATGCGATGAATGATTTCATTGGCGGGATTATCTTTCAGATTGTAAGAATGGTGTAAAGATCGTGAAATTGGCAGATGTAACTCCCACTTGCAAGTTCCCCCGGCAACCTTTAACTAAATCATACCTATGTCCGATCTTGCCGCCTCATGGTTTGCCGATCCCGCCCGCCTGGCTTCGCTGGGCCAGACCGAAGATGGAATCTTCGTGGAAACCCACAGCGCCGGCGTTTATGCGGATATCCCGTCGGAAGAGGTTGGAAACGTGCTGCAGCAGATCGCCGCCAAACCCTGGCGGCAGGCGATCCGGGAATTATACGAAGCGCGAAATCCCTGGCTTTACCGCATCGTGACCGATCCGAGCCGGGCCATGCCGCTGGAGATTCTCGATGTCGGCAAGGAGAGCGCGTGCCTCGACGTCGGCTCCGGGTGGGGTCAGCTTTCAATTCCCCTGGCCCAGTGGGGATGCCGGGTCGTGGCGCTGGATTTGACGCTGGAGCGGCTCCGGATCGTTCGCGCCATCGCCCGGCAGGAAGGGGCCGCGATCACCCTCGCCAAGGGAAACGTGCTGAGTTTCCCGCTTGCCGCCGAGACGTTTGATCTGGTGCTGTTCAACGGAACGCTGGAATGGGTCGGCACCGGTCGAAGCCCCGAGCGCACGATCCGCCAATGCCAGGTCGATGCCCTGCGAAACGCCGCCACCGCCGTCAAACCGCAGGGGAAAATCTATATCGGCATCGAAAATAACATCGGCCTCAAATATCTGATGGGCGCACGCGACGACCACACCGGCCAGCCAAACTTCAGTTTCCGCAGTGAACGCGAGGCGGATGCGATCATGCAAAGCCTCGGGGGCGAGCGCGCCACCGCCAAGACCTGGGGATTGAGGCAAATCGAGCAGATCGCCCAGGAAGCGGGACTGAAGCTAAAATCGGCGTTCGGATGTTTTCCCGATTACAAGGTTCCGCGGCATCTGGTGCCGATCGATGAGGTCAACGATTTCCTCCGAAAATCTGAAATCGACTGGACCGAACACCACGGGGACCGCGGTGAACCGCTCGCCGAGCAGGAAGCGATCCGCGCGGCGTACCGCCAGCTTGCCGCCAACGGAATCGCGCAGTGGCTGTGCCCCTCGTATGTGCTGGTCCTGATGAAGTCATAGGGTGAAATCGTGAGGCGGCGGTGAAATTGTGATCCGTCAATCCGTGAATCGACTGGGAATCCTCAAAGCGCTGAACCAGGCGTGGAAACCGCTGGAGGGCGGCGACGTGGAAATATCCGTCCACGCCGGCGACCGCAATCGCATGTCGCGGGGGGCGCGGTTCATCGTCACGCAGGCGGGCCGGCCCATCTGCTGCGTGAAAAGGCTTCCGCTGGCCGGTCCGTACGATCCATCCGCGATTCTCGCCGCGCAAAAGGCCTACGGTTCGCTGAAGGCCGTCCGCGTGCCCGAAGTTCTTGGCTCCATACAGGACGACCAAAACTGGTTCATCATTGAAGAATTCATCCCAAACGGCATGGGTCTGGATGAGGCGGTCCGTCTTAACGTTTATCCACGAGACGAGGCCGAGAAACTCACCGCGCGAATTCTGGAGGAAATCGATTCCACAGCCGTCGGAAGCGTCGATGCGAAACTCGACGAAGCGCGAATTCTTCCGGCGATCGAATTTTCAAGCCTGGCCGATCGCCACAAGGCCAGCCTGCGGGCTCACGTGTTCAGCGAAATAGCGGTGCTGTTCCATCCGCCGGTCTGGACATCGCGCGATTTCCTGCCCCGAAATATCCTGCTCAGTGATGGACAGCCGTATCTGATCGACTTCGATCTGGCCTGCCGCACCGGCCTGCTCGGCGCCGACGTCCTGCGTGTGGAGTTTTATACCGGCTGGAAGATTCCCTTCTGGCCGAGCCGCGGCGCGCGGCGCGACGATCTGAGGATTCATCTCCTTTTCCTCATCCTCGAGCAGCAACTTCAAAGCACCATCGCCAGTGGCTCGCACTACTGCAAATGGATGGAAAATTACGGGCCGGAAATCCAGAAGCTCGCCGATCATCTGCCTTCTGAATCAGGCCCCGGCCGTTCGGCGCGTTTGGCCAGCGCCCGGCGGCAATCGGAGATTCCAATCCCCGCGGCCGCGATGCGGACGGTACCCCCGTCGCCTCCGCCGACGCGAACGCCCGTCGGGGCGATTTCGCGGATTCGCCACCGCCTCGGCCGCGGGCTGGCCCGCGCTTCGGTGATTCGCCCGGGACTTGAAGCGCTGCGCAGCGATCTCCTCAAAGCCAGAATTCGGCTATCGACGTCATGGAGAAGGATCGCGCGGGCGCCGCTGAATTATCATGTAGATGTTCCCGGCGATTGGAAAGCGCCTGATCTGCCGACCATCGTTTCCGGCTGGTGTTTTTCCTCCGCGGCGCCCATCGAGGGAATTCGCGCCATCGTCAACGGGCAGATACACGACGGCGTCTACGGCGTGGAGCGCCGCGATGTGCAGAGATCCCTGGGAGACGTCCTCTCCACGCCCAATGTCGGATTCTGGGTGCGCTGCCCAGTGCGCCGCGGATATAACCATCTCAAACTGGAGGCGCTCCACCAGGGCCGATGGATGCTGTTGTGCAAATCGAGCCGACGGGCCGCTTACTTTCCGGTGAAGGAGTCGGGCGATACCTATCAGCGGTTTGTCGAACTCGAAGAGCAGCGACTGCGCCGGATGAAGATCGATCTGGCTTTTGAAGGGGGCGAATTTCCCATCCGTCCGCTGATTTCCGTGGTGATGCCCGTATATCGCTCGAACATCAAGCTGCTCGGGAGGGCCGTAGAATCGGTGCGCAAGCAATTGTACGCGAACTGGGAACTCTGCATCGTCGATGACGCGTCGAACGATGAAAAATTAAGTCTCTTTCTTCGCGGCCTTTGCGAGGATGATCCGAAAATCAAGTTGAAAACCCGCCAGAGCAACGGAAACATCTCCGCCGCCACCAATGACGGCATCGCGATGTCCGCCGGCGAGTGGATCGCGTTTCTCGATCACGATGATGAGCTCACCCCCGACGCGCTGCTGGAGGTGGTCAGGACCGTCAACGCCAACCCGGCTTGCGACGTCGTCTACACCGATCAGGACAAGATGGATTCCGATCAGCATCGCTACGAGCCGTTTTTCAAGCCCGACTGGTCGCCCGTGTTTCTATGGGGCGTGATGTACGTGGGGCATCTGCTTGTGGCCAGAAAAAAGCTGATTGAAGAAGCGGGGGGATGCGATGGGCGCTTCGACGGTGTCCAGGATTTCGAGCTGATGCTGCGAATATCCGAGCGCACCAATCGCGTCGAGCACATTCCGCGGATTTTATATCATTGGCGGGCGATCGCCGGCAGCGTCGCCGCCAAGGGCTCGGCCAAGAAGGGAATCGAAATATTGCAGGAGCAGGCCGTGCAGGCGCATCTCGACCGGTTGGGAATCGCCGCGACCGCCCATCGCATCGGCCGGGCGCATCGCGTGCGGGTTGTTCCTCAGCCGAGAACGTCTTATCCGAAGATATCCATTCTCATTCCAACGCGCGATCATCCCGAACTTCTAGGCCGATGCCTCAAAACGCTGTTTCAGAATACCACTTATCCAAACTTTGAGGTGCTGATCGGCGACAACGAAACGCGCGATGCCCGTGCGCTGCAAATTCTCGGTGAATATCCGGTGCGCATCATTCCCCTCGCCGGGCAATTTCATTTCTCGCGATTTACCAACATCCTGGCCGAGGAAGCGGGGAGCGAATATCTCATGTTCCTGAACAACGACACGGAAATCGTGCAATGCGACTGGCTCGAGCATCTTCAGTTCTATGCCCAGCAAGAAGACGCCGGAGCGGTGGGGGCGCTGCTCACCTACGGCGACGGAACCGTTCAGCATGCGGGAATCATCCTGGGCCCGCGCGGTACGGCCGATCACCTGATGCGCGGATTTCCCCAGGATTCCGATGGATACATGGGCTCTCTCGCCTGCCCGCGCGAAGTGACGGCGGTGACGGCCGCGGCGGCAATGGTCAGTCGCCGCAAATTCAAAATGGTCGGTGGTTTCTGCGAGCGATTCCAGCGGCATTACGACGACCTGGATTTTTGCCTGCGCCTGCAAAGCCGCGGATTTCGCAACATCTTCGTGCCCACGGCCAGGCTCGTGCACCATGAGTCAAAAAGCCGGGGAGCCAAATACGATTTCACGGATCGCGTTCTGCTTCTGGACCGGTGGGAATCGATGATCGACCGGGGGGACCCGTATTACAGCCGGAATTTCGACGGCAACTCAACGGATTATCGCGTGGGACTCGGGGGAATCGCGCGGTGAACGTTCTGCTGTCACTCTACCAGAATTTCGAGAGCAACAGCGCCAACCACGTGGATGGAATCGCGCGGGTTCTTTGTGCCCTGGGCTGCGACTGCATCGTCGCCGTTCCCGAAGCGCCCAAAAAAGTCGAGCTGATGGGCGATGTGCCTTACAAAACGGGCACGTTCTGGGAAATCCTCGAGGATAAAGTCTGGTTTGACGACGGCGGTGATCTGGACGTCGCGCATTTCTGGACGCCGCGCGAAGTTAACCGGTTGTTCTGGGAGCGACTCCGCGCCAGCCGGCGGTTTGCCACCGTCATTCACATGGAGGACAACGAGGAGATGATCTCCCGCTCGCAGCTCCACGCAGATTTCGAGGAATTTGCCCACGGCCGCAAGAGCGAGCGATTTCCCGTGCATCTGTCTCACCCGAAATACTGGAAGGGATTTTTGGCCGATGCCGATGCGCTGACGATCATCGTCGATTCGCTGCGGGATATCGTTCCAACCGGCAAACCGATCGAATTGATCTGGCCCTCGACCGATACGCGCAGTTTTTATCCGCGCAAGAATGATCCGGCGCTGCGGACAGAGCTGGGAATCCCACCAAACCACGCGGTGCTGGCGTATCACGGCAATGTTCATCACGCCAATTTTCGCGAAGTCCGCAGTCTGTATCTTGCGGTGGCGCTGCTCAATCGCGAGGGCGTGCCCACCACGCTGCTGCGGATGGGGCGCGACCATGTCGAAGGGGATCACGCTTATCGCAATTGGGCGGCGTCTCATTCGAAAAACGTAGGGTTCGTCCCCAGCCGGGATAAACTCGCGCAGGTCCTGTCGCTTGCCGATGTCTTCGTGCAGCCGGGTCTGTGCGATGCGTTCAATGAATATCGATTTCCATCGAAGGTGCCCGATTTTCTGGCCTTGGGAAAACCGCTCATTCTGCCGCGGATCAACATCGGCCTTGCGATGCGGCACGGCGTCGATGCCTATGTGCTGGAAGAGGCGAATGGAACCTCCATCGCGGACGCCGTGAAATTGATCCTGAAAGACGCCGATTTGCGCCAGCGGCTCTCGGCCGGATCGCGGCGTTTCTTCGAGGAAAATTTGGGCTGGCCAACAACGGCGGCTAAGCTGCTTGGGCTTTATTGCCGGGTCGTCAGGGAAAAAAGGGATGCAATTGTGCCGAACATCAGCAAAGGGGAAGCCATGAATATCACCAAACGGTACGCGCAGACGAAATCTCCACCCCTGTCCTATGCGACGGTGCGCGATTACTGCGATAGCTCCGACAACCTGAAATTTCTCTGCACGATGAACGATCTCAAGGACGTTCAGCGGCCATGGAGCGCCAAGGCGCTGATTGGTGAACTCGCGCCGGGTGGAGCGATCCTGGAAATCGGCGCGGGCGAGCCGCTGGTGGCGTCGTTCATGAACAGCCTCGGGTGGAACGTCACTGTCTGCGATCCGTACGACGGCTCGGGACATGGGCCGACCGAATACAACCAGTATCGCAAGGCATATCCGAAGGTGAACATCATACGATCGGTGTTCGATGAATCGATCGCCGCGCCGATGCGGGCTTCGCTGGATGCGGTCTATTCGATTTCAGTGCTCGAGCACGTGCCGCCCGCCGAGCTTGAAAAACTCTTCGCCGGAATCGACATCGCGCTCAAACCGGGTGGGCTCTCGCTGCACTGCGCCGACGCGGTCGTGCAGGGCAATGCCGCTCAATATCACCTCGAGCAGATGGCTCGAATCCTTCAGTTTCAAAACCGCCTGGCGGGCGAGCAAACCCCATGGGACGAGTGCATCGGGCGGATTTCATCGCTCATCGCCACTGCGATGCAGGACCTGGAAACTTTTTTCCTCGGCCCGCAGGGGCACAACCTGTGGCGCGGCGGGACCGACTACGAAAAGTTTCCCTTCCGCAAATGTATTTCCGTCCAGTTCGTGATGCGGAAAAAACCGTAAATCAGCACTATGCAGTGTATTTTTCGTAAAACACGATCTCATCCGCGAGCAAATCGCGAAGCGTGCCGAGCTTCTGCGGCGATTGCATGATCTCCGTGCGGAATAGCCGGCAATGCTCGCAGTGGTTCGTATTCTTCTTCTCGAAGCAAAGCTTTTTTCCAATCAGTTTCTGGAGCGCGGCCATGGCTTGATCCATGTTTTCCATGCTGCCGATCAAATCAAAAGTTCGCATATCCACATCGAGAAAAATCACATCGCGATAAAAATGCCGAAACTCCGGCATCCGCGCGAAATCGATAATTGTGGGCCGCTCGGAAAGAAAACGGTCATGCATGCTGTGGCCGTGAGATGCGAGATGTCCCCAGAAAAGATAATGCGAGATCAGCCGATCGAGCGGCTCGCGCAACATTGTGAACCGGGCGGCGCGCAGTGAATCGTATTTCCTGGTGCAGAAATGGCCATGAACCACGCGCTTGCCCGCCAGCAGTGAATCGCGAATCGAATCAAATTCCCGCAGATATTTTTTGCGATCGACGTTGATCGGGGCTCGCGGATCGAGCAGCCGATCACCGCTGTCGAAAAATATCTGTTCTTGGCCGTATGCGCATGCCAAACCATCCCCCAGCGATGTCCCCGCGCATTTGGGGACATGGACCGAAATCAACTCCATGACGTCCTCTTCACCCCCCTGGTGAAGAAAGTCGCTCGACGCTTAACTCCATGTTCGCCAAGCCGTGAAATCGCCGGCTGGGCAAAACCGATAACAGGATCGAATCATAACGTCGATCCAGCGCTGTGGCATTGTCAAGCGTTTCCCCGCTTGCCAGGCCGACGCTCAGAAGATAATCCCCGCCATTGTATCGGACTGTCCAGCGAAATTTAATGATTTCGATCAGCCCCGCAACCAGGGGGCTGTTCTGGTCCACGGCCGACACCAGGCGTGAATTGTTCCCGTACAGCAGCAAGCCCTCCTTGGTTTTGATCAGCAATCCGAAGATCGGCATCTCTATCTGGCGATGCGCCAACACTTTAAGATACAGCGTCACCGTGGAATCCATTTCCACGCTGGTGGGATATGCCTGGCCGTCGTCGCCGTGCAGGTAAAAATCCAGGATCTGGGCATCACCGTTGCCCCAGCGATGCTCGTAACGGTTGTAGCTGTTATGGGTGGCGAAGAGATCGTCGGCGGTCTGATCGCGGAAAAACGGTATTTCGCGCAGATCGGTCGGGACAGCTCCGGCAGGAATCTTCGCCGCCATCGGCTCGGGTATTGTCTTCAGCTCCGACTTTTCCTTCCCGAAGAGAAGCTCGACATACTGATTGATCACCACGCGCGGCTCGCCGATCGCCATGCACCGCCCCTGGTGCAACAAAACCGCCCGCTCGCAATGTTGAATGATCTGCTCGGACGAATGGCTCACCAGCAGAATCGATGTGCCCGCATCGCGCAGCTCACGGATGCGGCGAAAACATTTCGCCTGAAACTTCGCATCGCCCACGGATAGGATTTCATCGATGATCAGAAGCTGCGGATCCAGCGAGCTGTACACCGCAAACGCCAGACGCGCGAACATCCCGCTGGAATAATGCTTCACCGGCGATTCCATGAATTCGCCGATATCCGCAAACGCGGCGATCTGATCGAACCTGGCGTCGATATCCCGCTGGCTCAGGCCCAGCAGCGATGCGTTCATGTAAACATTTTCCCGGCCGGTGAAATCAGGATTAAACCCGCTGCCCAGCTCCAGCATCGAAACAATCCGGCCTCGCGAAACCGCCATGCCCGTCGTGGGCGCAAGGATGCCGGTGGCGATCTGCAGCAGCGTGCTTTTCCCCGCGCCGTTTTGCCCGACAATTCCGACGCATTGCCCGCGCGCCACGTCGAAACTGACATCGCGCAGCGCCCAGAATTCGCGGTAATAGTTTCGCCGCCAACCCATCAGGCTTTGCATCAGGCGGTGGCTTGGATGGGCATACATCTCATAGCATTTGCCGACGCCACGGAGCGAAAGGACGATCCCATCCTCCAGCGCGACTCTGCCATTAGATGACATCAGCGAAACCTCGCTTGGTCTTCATGAACGCATAATATCCGAAAATAAAGAGCAGCAGCGAAACCGCATAACTCGCGGGGAGCCACGACCAGATCGGCCAGACGCCCTGGAGAATCACTCGCCGCGATTCCTCCAGAAACACAGCCATCGGGTTGCAGAGGAGATACCACTGCATCACGCGCGGCGGCAGTTGCGACAATCGCTGCATCGGATAAACGATCGGGCAGAGATAAAACACGATCT
>Ga0302325_10019307_pt1 | contig 14341 bp, 24 predicted proteins | sample Palsa_T0_2_FD_201948 | JGI IMG/M metagenome (GOLD analysis project Ga0302325, IMG submission 201948) | Peat permafrost microbial communities from Stordalen Mire near Abisko, Sweden - Palsa_T0_2 | ecosystem: Environmental > Terrestrial > Soil > Palsa > Peat permafrost | place: Sweden: Abisko... | reverse complement strand
TGCTTCGAATTCCAGGATCTCTTTCATGACAGTGCTGGTGGGGGAAGGTAACTGGGAGCAGAAGGACATGAAGTCTTCCAAATAGGCTTTGTATAAGGTGTTTCGAATGATTTCGATGTTGAGTTCATCTAGTTCTGCGGCAGAGAGACATTCTTTGAAGTATGGCGCTACTGTCAATGGCACTCTTAGAGTCCCAGGAGGTACCTAAGGGCGTTTCAATGAGCACAGAGTTATACAGCTCTTCCACCGTCGTGGCAACACACAACGCGGGCAGAGAACTGAACCACCCAAGCGGATGACATCGCTCCAGCAGCTCATGTGTATCTCTCTCATGCAGCGTCCCCGTAATCAACAGGACAACATTGTCGATTTGATAAGAATATGTGATATAGTCAAAGAACCTGGCAAAGTCGCCCACGGCCTGTGCTCGCAAGTAATTGAATTCCTCGACCATCTTCTCGGTCGCCTGTTCCAGTATGACAGACGTGGTAATAGGCGAGGGTACATTTGCCAGGAAGTTGCCATATTCGGTCGCTGTCAGTTGTAGTTTAACGTCCTCTGCGCGAGTTAGCAGCAGCAAAACACAGATAAGATAGCCCACCTAAGGTTTCGCATTGAGTGAGATTCACGTAGTTCTGCGAGGTGAGGAGGCCGACGCGAAGACCACGAACGAGGCCTTCTACAAACCCGTGCTGAGCATTGTAGTACAACATCGTGGCGGTCCTGACTGCCGACACAGCACTTATCCAAATGCGCCCGGGGACAGCGGGCGGTCTCCGAGATCGTCCAAGTCTTTCCCGTCATCAACCAGACACCGAGTGCATCGCGTGCGCATCCATCTCATCCATCGAGTTAGTAGGTAACGCGACCCCATCCCTCCCGAGTGTGACTGACTTTAGAACCTTCCATCATAGCAGAGCCTGTATATCAATTCAAATTCCTTGCAAACTTCATCAAAACCCCTCCTACTGGCCCGGTGCCTTCTCTCTGCCTTACAAACCTGTGTCCAGTCCCCAGTGCCCTCCAGTCGGTCGGAGCCACCCGGAGTTTATATCTGGCGTGTGTACACATTGTACTGTATGGAGTTTATTTCCACTGCTCCAGCTCCAGCGCAGCCAGTTCTAATTTATCGCTATGGTCCAGCCAGTGTATCTATACTCCAGCCCATGCACCAGCTAGCGTGCTCTACACACAAGCTCCTGCAGCCAACTCTATGCTCCAGCTCACGTCTCCGTGCCGCAGCCTATATTCTAGCTAGCATGCTCCAGCCTCCAGCTAGCGTTGTCCATACGCCAGCTTCAGCTTTCGCATCTGGCTCGGATTCTGCTCGCTAGCGTGCATACTCTAGTCAACTCCATGCTCCAAGTAACGTTCTTTATGTGTTATGGTCCTGGTGGGGTGGCAATGGTCCAGGCAGAGGGACCTTGAAATGTTCAAGTTGGACAAAGAATGATTTCTATTACAGCGTCTAGTGTCTGCCTCTATCATCCCGCTCTCGCATCCCACTCCAACTCCAGCTCGTAGTTCGAGCTCTCGTTCTCCAGGCTCCAGGCTCCAGGCTCCAGCTAGCGCTATCATTCTCTGGGTTCCAGCTCCGGCTCCAGCTAGAGCATCCAGCTCGTGGCTCCGACCAGCGCATCCGGGCTCCAGCTCCAGCTCATGGCCCGAGGTCCAGTTCATGGCCCCCGGTCCAGCTCGCGGCTCCAGCTCCAGCTCGCATCCAGCTCCAACTAGCGGCTCCAGTTGATCCACCACCTGTCCAGCCGACGCGCATCAGGCTTCCTCCTAGGCGGTCTGTGTCGCCGCCTCCTCTGTCCGAGAAAAAGCTGATTATCGGCGGAATGAAGGTTTTTGTCTATGGCCTGGCACCGTCAAGGCCCAGATTCCGAGGGTTATGTTGTTCTTGTTGCATGGCCGCGGCGGCAGTCAATGGCCATAGCCGAAGCAGACCTGACCTGTTGGAAGAAATCCTGAATGAATTCGAACATCACATAATTTGTATCTTTATTATCCTGTTCTAATAAACTTCAAAACCTACTTCAGCGGCTTTTCAATCTCCCATACTTCTCCATTATAGGCCTCTTTCGAATCCAATACTTTGATGGCGCCGGGGTACAAATAGCGATATCTCCCCACTTGATCCCACGAGATTTGATTACCCCCCATGGTGCTCACTTTCTTTCCCTTCTTAGGAACTGATCCCTCCAAAACATGTCGTTTCAAGAATCTCCGTACTTTATCACACTCCTGTGGTTGTGCAATACAACTGCCGTTGTAAAATTCTGACACCAGTCCCAGATCCTGCCACTCCTGAGAGTTTGGATCAGGCACAAAAACAGTGACATTCTCCCATGTGTATTGCAGACGAGTAGCTAGTTCTGGGTCAGACCACAAAAGCGTGCCAAAGTCGTGGTATTTTTGGTCCCACAAGAGGTTGCGCACAAGAACTCGACTCGACCATGGTTCTTTGTCAAAAGGCCAGCAGCCAACGGGGAATCTTCCGTTGTTGTAAAACTGTGTGAGGCCCACTGTGCAAAGACCACCAAGGACGTCCATATACACTTTCCATATCCAGAATAGAAGCATGTTGCGTTCGGTGATAATTGAAAGTCCGTCTTGCTTTTGTGACTGAAGAGAAGAGTTGATGGTCAGATGATCGGAGTTGGCTTCAGATATTTTCTTCAGATGATCGACAGTGGGTCACACTGACAAAAGGAGGCCAAAAAGTGCTCTGACTAAAGGTGCGAGGGTTTTTGCCCATGGGCAGACTTGATGATTCTTCCTACGTTGTATGGATGCTAGAACAAATGTATGTGCGAATTGCAGCACGTTTCGAGGCAGAATCCCATCATCGTTTGCCCTTGGAAATATTCTGAACCCAGAAAATCCGCCGTTCGTGTTCCTTGGTGCGCGTCGCTCCGGAGTCCGGTTCGGCTGCGGGAACTGCCGATCGCCCGGCAGTTGTGGGGGAGAAGAGTTGCGACCGCACAGACCCGCCCGCACCTTCAACTCACTCAATCCACCATGACCAACGCCGACATCCCAGACACGCAAACAAAGTCCAAGACAGGCATCAAAGTTGTCATCGTCGGCGCCGGTTTCGGTGGCCTCACCGCTGCCATCGAATGCCACATTCAAGGCCACGATGTTGTCGTCCTGGAAGCTTTCCCGGCACTCAAACCGCTCGGGGATATCATCTCTTTCGGATCCAATGCCGGTCACATCTTCCATAGATGGAGCGATGGTTATATTTCTAGGAAATTCAGACCTCTTTGTATCGAAGTACCGTACTTTGATATCAGGAAGTATGATGGTGAGAAGATCCTCAAACAGGCCACGCCGCCGAGGAATGCCGATTGGCCTGTGTTCAACGGACATCGAGGAGAATTACATATGATTGTGTTTGATTATGCCAAGGATGTCCTGGGGATTCCAATTCGTACGGGTTGCAAAGTCGTGGAGTACTTTGAAGATTCAAAAGGTGCAGGTGTGGTGTTGGAGAGTGGAGAAAAGGTCACTGGGGATGTTGTCATTGGGAGCGATGGTGTTCGCTCCAAGGCCAGGGAGTTGGTCCTTGGATATGTAGACAAGCCAAAGAGCAGTGGATACGCTATTTTCAGAGCATGGTTTTCCGCAGAACCTCTGCTTGCGGATCCGATGACGAGAGGGTTTGTTGAGAACGGGGATACCTTCACCGGATGGCTTGGTCAGGATGTCCACTTTCTTGTTGCCGTGCTCAAGGGGGGTAAAGATATTTCCTGGGTACTTACTCACAAGGTAAACCTTAGCAACGATTTCTCCTGACTTATTAGGATGAAGCGGATATCGACGAGTCATGGTCGTTCCCAGGAAAGATTAAGGATGTTTTAGAGGTCGTGAAAGAATGGGATCCCACTTGCAGTGCAATTATCAGCAAGACACCCGAAAGCGAGCTCGTAGATTGGAAACTCGTATATCGCGACCCCCTTCCAACATGGGTTTCTAAAGAGGCACGGACGACACTTCTCGGCGATTCCGCGCACCCTTTCCTCCCCACCAGTGTATCCCATCTCTCTCGTCCAATCTGACAATAGGTCCAAGGCGCATCTCAAGCAATGGAAGACGGCGTGACTCTCGCAAGCTGTCTCCGCTCAGCGGGCAAAGACAACGTCCCTCTCGCAGTCCGAGTCTACGAACGTATCCGGTATGACCGAGTACGCAGAGTCCAGAAGACTGGAGAATCGACTCGCGATAGATGGCACAAAGCGGATTGGGATTCAGTCAAGAAAGATCCGTCAAAAGTGCAGCTTCCACGAGAAGATTGGATCTTGAAACACGATACGGCTAAGTATGCGGAGGAGAATTTTGAGAGAGTCGCGGAAGAAATTAGACAGGGGCAGACTTTGAAGGATTTTGATGATGCTGAGCATTTAAAGCACATGACTAAGGAGAGCGTCGATGAGACTGGTGTAGCTGCTTAATTGAATAGTACATGCCAATAGAGTTATACAAAGCTGTGTTGCGAACGGGTCATATGCTCTCTGCGACGGCAGACTTTGCTATTAAATCGGTAATGCTAGTTTTACAATGGGTTATTCCGCATCTAATCGACCTTCCCTCTTTAGTTTTTTCAGCTTCCTCTTTTCCCTAAACTCCTCCAAATCATCTTCATCGACAACTTTTAATTTCGCGGCCGTTTCCTCCACGTACTGTCTCTTCATATCTTCTGGGTTACCTTGATTCTTGAACTCCTCCTCCGTAACCAAGTCATAAACCGAATGCGCCACCCCGTCATCATCAAACTTCAGTTTCGTCCCCCTTTCAGCCTTCTTCGCCAATGCCTTCCGCGACGTTGCCATCTTCAGCTGCCTTTTCGATAGCTATCATCAGCACTATAAGCAGGGAAATCAGTACCGGTAATTGCCCCGTTGAAATATCGACTTCATCCCAATCTATCTTCCGTTTTTTATCGAATATATCGCCGTCGTCGTCGGGGGTGTCCAATTTGAATGCAGTATTTCCATTCGAATGAAGCTCTTCGTAGTGTTTTGATAGAATAGTTTGATTCTGACGACCAAACATGCGATCTATCTTCGTCTTGACGGTGGGCTGGGCAGGTTTTTCTTCGTCGTCGGAATCAGGAGCAGGGTGAGGTGCATTTTTGGCTTGTTTGAGTTTATTGGCTGGGACAAAATGTACGTGTGGAACTGTTGGGAGACCCATCGATTCGGCGAGCTCTTCTAGCGGCAGTGTTTCCACTTTAAACACATCCTTATCCTTTTGAAGATACACCGATCTAACGTAACATGAAAATGCCTTGCATTAGTTGCAGAGATCTGAGCGAGAGTACCTTTTGACCCAAGTATTTCAATTCGGGATCTTTGAAACACATTCCATTGAGCTGCTGCTTTATACTCCCCGTCTTCCCATTCTTTACACTTATCCTCTCGATAGGGACCTTCTTGGCCTCCAACTTTTCGACAAAGGGAAGCTCAGTCGGAAGAAGCATCATCAACGCCTTCCCGCCTCGGGCAAACCGCGCTGTTCGACCAACGCGATGAATATACGTATCGGTATCTTCTGGGCAATCCAATTGTATAACCCAGTCGACTAAAGGAAAATCCAGTCCCCGGGCAGCGATGTCTGTACAAAATAAATAAGCATGGTTTGCGGCCATGAATTTCTGTGTTATCGTTGCTCGAAGAGTCTGTTTCTGCTTGCCGTGTAAATGTAGCAATGAAATACCGGGGTGCAGATGTCTAAATGTTTCATACACGAAGCGTACCTGCTGTGAGCATCCCAGTCTGTAGGTGAAGTACCTGTTTACATGACGACATAAATACCAGTGCTTTTGTCTTGAGATGTGTTTTAATAAATCCATACAATGTATCCAGTTTTTCGGCAAGCGGACACTCAATATAGTATCCCATTAGGCCCTCGGGAGTGCTTTTACTCGCTCCCTCATGCACTGCAATATATTCCGGATCCTTCAAACTCAATCTGGCCAAGTCTTTAACACTACTCGTCTGCGTTGCGCTAAACAGCAAAGTCTGTCTATGCTTCGGCAGATGTCCTACTATCCCGTCCACAGTGCTTCGGAAGCCCATATCCAGAATTCGGTCTGCTTCATCGAGGATGAGAAGTTGTATGTTGTCAGAGTGGAAGGAGGCAGTCTGGTCCATGTGTTGGAGGAGACGACCTGGTGTGCAGACTAGGATGTTTATTGATTCGAGACGCGCTTGTTCCTCGGCTACCGACTTTCCACCGATCAAGAGGCCTGCTGAAAAGGAGTGGTGAGAGCCGACCTTTTTGAGAACTTGGAAGGTTTGCATTGCCTAAATTTAGATAGCTGTTGTCGGGGGCGGTACGAGTTCTCTTGTAGGAGCAATTATTAGAGCACCCAATCCATCGAATTGTGTCCATTGCTTCCGCAGAAGAATTTCTAATATCTATTGTTAGGAAACAATATCGAAGTAAAGGTACAGGGATCGTGAAAGCGAGCGTCTTGCCACTTCCAGTCTGCGCAGCACCCAGTATATCCCTGCCTTTCAACGCAAACGGCAAAGCCTTCTTCTGAATATCCGTCATCTTCGTAAAATGCGCATCCTTTAGACCTGCAATGAGACATTTCCCTGTATCCTTACGTACCTCGCAAAGTCTGCTCTGACAGGGGCAAATCGGTAAACAACTCCACATCATTCTTCACATCCTGCAATTAGTTTGGTGGGCTTGAAAGTGAGTACGAGTTGCTCAACACGTTCTTCTAGCTCTCGAAGGGCCTGCAATTCTCGGTTCCGGCGCTGTGCTTTGATGTCCTTGTTGCGAGCGGGTGTTTTTGTCTTCATGGTGTTCGTCCGAGGAGTGACAAACTGCTGAAATTTTCGCCGATCAATCATCATGTAGATTCTAGATCGGACTGGGCCGAATAGTACATATTTACATAAATTTACATATACCGCGTGACCCCGCATATCACCGACTTCAATGTTGACGTATCGAATGTCTTTTCGTTATGTCGTCGCTTGACTTCTCGAACGAGCCCAAAGATCGGCCGAAAGCCCTGCACATTCACCAAGCCGAGCCTTTCAATGCTGAGCCAGAAGACCTACGTGAATTCATACAGTATCACATCACCCCGAGTCACCTTGTCTACGGCCGTAATCATGGCCCTATTCCAGACATCAAGGAATCGTCATACAACCTGATTGTGAATGGCTCAGTGGATAATACTCTTCGCTTATCTCTTGCCGACCTCAACGCAATGCCTAAAACCGAAATAGTTGCCGCTCTACAAGTACGTGGCAGGAGAAATAATTCTGATTTAGTGTGCTGGTAATCGGCGGGAGTCGATGTCCAAGATCCTCGAGACGGAAGGAATCCCCTGGAGCAATGGGACGATATCGAATTGTGTCTACACTGGAGTTCGAGTTTCTCATGTGCTGGAGAAAGCTGGACTGCCAACCTCGCCGGACTTCCATGTAGTGTTCGAAAATCACTCGCCGGTGGAAGACGATAGCTCGTTCGCTTCTTCAATTCCGTTGGAGAAAGCCTTGGATGAACACACTATACTGGCATATGATATGAACCACGAACCGTTGACGAGAGATCACGGATTCCCTGTCAGAGTGATTGTTCCGGGATATGCCGGTGCTAGGTCCGTCAAATGGTTAGATACGATAACGGTTCAGAAAAGCGATTCGGACAATTTTTACATGCAGAAGGATTACAAGGTTCTCCCTGAGGATGTAAAGAGTCGTGACCGGGATGATATGGGAAAGATATGGAACAGTGTTCCTCCATTACAAGAGATGGCCGTCCAATCCGCGATTTGTTCACCTAGGTCGGGAGATACGATCGTTTCGCAAGACGGAGAGATCCTCATCAAAGGTTACGCCGTGACGGGGGAAGACGGACCCATCAAAGCTGTGCACATCTCGACAGATGAAGGGCACACGTGGAACGAAGCTGAAATAATTTACCAGGAAGGGAAATATTCGTGGACCATCTGGCAATGTCGAGTCACTAACATCACTCCTTCCACAAAGATATGGTCAAGGGCAGAATCAGCTTCCGGCGATCTCCAACCCATCCAACCAGCGTGGAACTTGAGAGGGGTACAGTCGAACGGAGTCAGCGAGATCACAAACCTACATATTCAATCCAAAAAGTAGCTTCATTATTCCCGTCATGGTATCCATAGTCTAAATAAATAAGTTTCCAGACGCCATATCCCCCCTAGTAACATGTAATTCCTCAATCTCATGCGGGAACACCTGCAGCGGGTAAATAAATCTCCAAACAAAGACTTGCCACCACGCGTGATTTTCCGTTGGTCTTGTTGTGTATCCGCTATACGCAAGTGTTCCCTGCCACCGTCAGAATTGGACTGTTTCAGTCCGCATATGGCCACTTGGTAACCGACGCGCTCGGCGCGGATGGAGAGGCGGTTCAGGTCCTGCGGCGAGCGAGTCTAGATGTTTTTCTACAGTTGCAAAGAGAGTCGTTGCGTGGCGTTGAGATTGATTGAGAATACGGGAAGCCATGGTCCATGCCCACGGCGAGATGGGTTCTGCGGTCCGTGAGTGTGGTGGTGTCGAAGGTTCAAGAATTGGTGACTTCATGGAAGAGTTGGAACTTACAGAAGACGTGCGAGTCGATCTACGGTTAGAAAGCCCAGAAACGGTATGTACGTGGGATTGCTGGATGAGGTGTCATGAGTGGTATCACTTCCGTCACTTTCTCTTCGAATAGAGCGTTTAGTCGGAGAAGAACTTCTCGATTTTGGAATCCATAGTGGCGGTTCTCTCTTCTCAGTAGCAATTCCTAATCCGATGTCATCTCTATTGACTCGTGTTGGACTTCTTCCTCGCTGTCGTGGTGTAGTCTGAGCACTTTCGTTGACAGCCACAGCTTTCAAGTCTTCCATGACAGTGAAAAAGCCATCTCTCAAATCTTCGGCGAGACGTTTACCGGCCGCCAGAATCTGTGGTGATTTGACAGAATCGTCCAATTCAGTACGCGGTGTCGCTGGCGCTAGTCCGCCCTGCATCATCTGCTGCTCCAATTTCGTGATTGAGTTTTGTCGAACATGTTCTTGACGTGCAGACCGTGTCATTTTAAGTTGTTGTCTTGTCCACTGCTGTTTCAACAAATCCAACTCCGACTCCGCTCGCGCCAATTCGTCCCGTAATTCAACAACTCTGCGCTCCTGAAAGGCAATCAACGTGAGGAAAGTAGCATTGGTATCATCGAGCGCGGCTACTTCTTCTAGAGAGGAAGCACATGGAGAGGTTAACGCGCGTTCGTGGACAACATGGGTCGGGGACAGGACAATGTCGCCAAGTGAGCCGTTTGAGACGTGTTTGGGGGTTGATGGCGGCAAAACAGGGGGTACTTGTCGCAGAGGGGAAACAATTGGACTTGCTGTTGCAGTTTTCGTGGCCGGGATTGTCAAACTCATTCTATTTCGACGTGGCGAATGCGAGGGTCTAGGCGAGGATTCATCCATACGAGTCGGACTCTGCGATTTTGGTGACGCGGTGCTGTCTCCAGAGGATGGACTAGGAAGTGATTCTCTTGACAATCGTTCAACGAGCGTCAGTTTAGCGAGTCCACGAGAAGATGTTTGTTGTGTGCGTGGCGAATTCTGAGAAGGAAACACAGGCACCGATTGATGACGCGCATGCGCTGAACCTTGCACCGCCGAAAGTTGAGAATGTCTGGCCATCCCAATTGACACAGAATCGTCAGCAATCAAAGGAATATCCGCCAGCGAGAACAGCGCCGGATCAAGTGTCGTCGTTGTTGTTGTGGAATGAGTAGGCGTAGGCGGAGTATCAGGACCCATTTCCAATATTTAAGATGACCGGTCTTGACGCCGAGCCGTGACTGGGAAATGACGGCGTCAAATTATAGGGTCCCGGCCGTTCACACAGAAGAACCTTTTTTGGTCGACTGTAACAAACCCCTTTTTGCCTTTTTTGTTGTGATTTCGATGGCTATTTTAAGAGCTTATTTCCCGGTTGAGCCCCTTTTTGGTGTGAGCGAGCTTCGATGCAGTCACGGGACGGTTTGTTTACTTCCAATCCCGACTGACGCGTGCGGCGCCCGTAAACATAAGCATGCATGTGGCTTGTAAATAAGTTGTGGGCCGCTGTGGCGCTTCGGCCCGGCTGGCCCCGTCAGATATGAAAAGATCAAAAATTTCGGTGTGCCTATCGTTTTATCCGACGCCGAATGATAAATATCATAAATGAAGTTGACTATGTCAGAGGATCGCTCCCTGCTCATGATGAAAAGATCGTTTCCATAAGACTACCAAAACGCGCTAGAGTATAGGATGTCACTGAACTCGAACGTATACCCCCAGGTATTCCGAAGTATCAAATCACATCGTATATCCCCTCCTCATATTCCACCCAAATAACAATTGACCCCTCGAAATCAACATACATATAAATAACCTTCGCACGCGCAGAAACAATCAACCCAGGGGTACACAGTCTCAACTCATGCCGGTGGATCAGGAAACTGAGATCCATCACCATACAACTCGCCAACCCCCCAAAACTCGACAAGCTCTTTCCAAAGCTGCCTCCTCTCATCCTTGTTCCCCCACCTCCTCCCAATATCCTCTGAAGCGCGAAGCTGCCACATCATAAACCAACTATCCAACACAAGCGGCAGGTCCATATCATCATCCCCCCTAATTTCGAAGTTGATATCCGCAAGCGCGTAGCTACGGTCAACCAACGCACCATAGACCGAGGGTTCCAGTGGCGAGAACAGAAGGAGCGAGGGAAGAAAGGACAGGGTGTACCAGTTCAACTTCCCTATGACCATTTGCAAGTCTTCTGTGGCGTGTCTAACTTGTCTCTCCACTTCATGTAACCTCGTACGCCACATGTCCCGAATCGTACCCGACCAGCATTTAAATTTAAGAAAACCGTGGTTCAAATATGTAGTAGTTGTAGCATTAGGGAATTTCGCCCCCTCCTGGGACCAGGCAGATTTAAAGCTCTGTGGGAGATCCGACCATCCTTTCTCAAAATCGCGTAACATCTTACGATGATGTTCCGCGAAATGGTCTCGGAGGGAATCATATTCATGAAGGACCTGATATCAACAAACTATTTTTGTAGGGGAGGGCAATACATATGGATAAACTCGATTGCTGCTGACCTGGGCGGAGAGATTCCAAATGCAAGTCACACACTCTAAAGGCGAGATCATGATAGATGGTTTCTCTGGATCGGGTCCTCTTTTATAGATCCTAAAACAGTGAATCTTGAGATGCACCGGGGAGGAAGGGTTGAACATACCCAATTATAACAACTTCATTCTTAAAGTCGTCCGGTCTTGAACCATAAGGCCGACGAGCCTCCTCGTGAGCCAAATAACGGCTCGTCGCCAGCCGGATGTTCTCCTCCGACATGGTCTTCCGGGCAAGAATCTCAAGAGATCTCAAATCAATCAATTTCGCTGTTTCCTCCTCTCCGGGTCTCAGTTGTACTACACATTAACCTCTCCCTTGTTCTCTCTGAGGGGCAGTACAAACAGCCAATCCTTGTATATCCCGTGCGGTCAAGGAGTAGCAGTCAAATATCGGGCCCAAAGCTCGGCAGACGAGTCTTGGGGAACAATCACAGGATCCGACGTAGTTACCGGCATAGAAACATAATCTCCTAGGAGGCGCTGAAAGGCAATACAGCTGCCAAGCCGAATTCCCTCCCTACCATTACCCTCCGTCCCCTTGAGCTCTGATCCATTGTGGTTGTGGTTGCGGTAGTTGTCAGGGTTCGGGCATACCGCACATCTTTCCTGTTTCAAAGCATGAAGTATCTCCCCTATCGCAACAGGCAAATTAGGATACTTCGAATACTGCAAAACAATCCCCTCCATGGCCTGCGGTTCCAATTCCAAAAACCTGTACAGCAGTTCCGCAGCGGGACTACTCCGTACGCAAGACTAAAAGTCAAAAATGACGAGATGGGGGCGACGAGGACGGTTTTGGAGACGAGGTGGATGGCGGACCAGCTGTGGAGGTCGATGAACGGGACGATGGTGTGGAGTATTTCGAGGGGGATTTCCTGGCCACGGATGGAGAGGGTTGAACCCATCTTTGGGTCAAGTGCACGGACTCAAGTGATGCGAAGTGTTGCGATAAAGGCGGTGATGAGTCGGTGGGCGGGGATTTAAGATTAAGGTTCTCTATCAAAGTTTAATTATTTCGGAGAAAAAAGGTTTCAAGGAATAGCAAGGGATTGAGGGAAGATGATGCTTTGGAAGGGAATGGTGAGCATTGGGGGGTACGGTGGTATTGGATCTGACTGCGGTAAGAGGACAGTCAACACTTCCCACCAACCATCGCAACCCAGATTTTCATCTCTCAAGGTACATAAAAATGAGATCCATTCAGACTAGATTTTTTTTCCAATTCTGCTTGTTCATATAAAACTACCTATAAATTTCTCATCCCTCCACAACCGCCACATCAAAAAGGACGCCAATGCAATCCCACAGATTCCGTGTCACACAGGGCCAGTTTACTCATACACCCAGCCCTTGACAGGACTTTCATAGGACATGACTTCCTCAGGTTTAAACCAAAGGGCGATTTCCTTGTTTGCGGATTCGACAGAGTCGCTTCCGTGGCAGACGTTACGGCCCACGTCCTGGAGTGTAAGAATAGGCATATAGGGTATATGTGGGGGGAGGGAAGCGGTGATGGGGGATGGTCAAATGGGGAGAAAGGGGAATGGGGGGAGTACAATTGCGTAGTCGCCGCGGATGGTTCCGGGAGCAGAAGCAAGAGGATTAGTCGCTCCGAGCATAGCTACAATGTTAATCTCATACAAAGGGTGCAAAGTGTTTTGGGGGGATTACTGCGTCCAGTTTTCACGACGTCCTTGCCTTGCCAGACCATGGCGACAATGGGACCCGATCCCATATCTACAATTACTCATCCACCCCCATCAGAAGACATACATTTAACGAGACTAACGGTTAGTTATTGCTTTTGCAAAGGGGACTGGTACCCTGGGAAGAAAGGCTTCGATGAGAGATCGGCATCTAGAAATAAACGGTGTGCTCTTAGGGGAAATGAAGGTCGTATTACAATGTTTTTCCAAATGCTCCTTCGAAGCCTGGACCTGTTTCAAGGCAACCAATTTAAATCTACAAATCAACACCCTCCCAGCACCAAGAGCGATCAAATCACAAAATGACCAGAGATGACAAGGGATATCATGGACTTACCCCCTTTTCTCGAATCGTCCGATGATTTCACCGACGAGGCCGCGCATGACACCATCTGGCTTGACGGCAATGAAAGTCTGTTCGGAGGACATTTTCTGGAGCAGTGGTTCTTGTTTTGTGGGATTGAAGAGCGATGGGAACTGGAAGGAGTGGGTTGTGCTGGATAGCGATAGGAAGAGCAGGAAGGTGAAGGTGAGGAAGAAGGGAAAAAGTTTGGGCATCAAGACGTAGCACGTGGGTGATTTCAATTGGGACCGTTGGTACATATACGGACGCTTGGACCGTTAATGGACGAGAGATCCGATTGAGACATGCTCTCCATGGCTGTGCAAATCACGTAAATCGCGAAGGGTTAGCGGTGAAATCTGTTTGAATATGCTCTCTGTGTCTGTCCCTGTGTTGTATTGTCTCCTACAATGCCCGCGCGCTAAACAATGATGCCCGAAAATTCACTTGCATTTATTACTCCAACTGTGTCATCGCCTGCAACTGTCTCCTCTCATCCCGTTGCCGTCTCGTCTCCCTCCCTCGAACTCCCTCCTCCTGTCTGACCTCGACACCCGGTCCAGCGGCCCGTCTCTGCGGGAACACCTATAAAATCAGCATCCCCATCGAAGCATCCATGCCCTGCAGCAGGCCATGTGGAAGTATGTACCTTTGCACCGCGCCATCCCCATCGAAACGCCAATTCATGGGCAAAGATCTCCCCAAACCCAAGCATCACACCATTTATAAAGGGCAATATCAGGTTTATTGCTGCGGTTCGAAGGAGCGATAGGATCGTGGGTGGTTTGTAGAGGGTTATGACTGAGGCCGTCGAGGTGGTTGGACTGAGGCTGGGGATGATGTCGTCCGAGGGAAAGGAGTCTTCGGGGAAGGAAGAGGGCTCTGATTCGGGGGACTCCGAGGATGGGTCTGGGTCTGTCATTCGGAGGATTGGGAATTGGAGGGTGGTGTTGCTCGTGCTGCGGGTGCTGGGGACTCCGAGGAGGAAATTTGGTGGTAGGTTGGGGCCCGGGGACATGGCCACTGCAGATCATTCTTGATGAGGCTCAGATGGAACGCCGGCAGATGCAAAATGAAGCATATTCAGAACCAGAGTTAG
>Ga0302325_10019305_pt1 | contig 14342 bp, 12 predicted proteins | sample Palsa_T0_2_FD_201948 | JGI IMG/M metagenome (GOLD analysis project Ga0302325, IMG submission 201948) | Peat permafrost microbial communities from Stordalen Mire near Abisko, Sweden - Palsa_T0_2 | ecosystem: Environmental > Terrestrial > Soil > Palsa > Peat permafrost | place: Sweden: Abisko... | reverse complement strand
GTGCATGAAGGCCCGCAGAACATCTCGAAGAAGCACATCACGCAAGTGCTGAAACCCGGCATGATCTGTTCGAACGAACCCGGCTTCTACAAAGCCGGCGAATACGGCATCCGCATCGAAAACCTCGTCGTGGTGACGGAGCCCGAAGACGTGCCGGGCGGCGAGCGCAAGATGACGCGCTTCGAAACCATCACGCTCGCACCCATCGATGTCGATCTGGTCGAACCGAAACTGCTGAGCGCCGACGAGCGCGACTGGCTGAATGCCTATCACGCTCGCGTGCGCGAGACGCTGGGCGTCCATCTCGACGGCGAGACGAAGGCATGGCTCGACAAGGCCACGCGGGCGATCTGACATGCGCAAAAGCGGCAATTATCCGACGGGCCGCGTCGAGCGCCTCGTGCTCGACAGTGCGCTCCTGAAGAACAACCTTCTGGGCGATCCGACGGTGCGCGATGTCGACGTCTATGTTCCTGCGGGCATAGCGGGCGAAGGCCTGCCGCTGCTCGTCGATCTTGTCGGCTTCACGGCAGGCGGCCCGGTGCATACCAACTGGAAGAATTTTTCCGAGAATATGCCCGAGCGGCTCGATCGCCTGATCGGCTCCGGCGCCATGCCGCCCTCAATCGTCGCTTTTCCCGATTGCTTCACGAAGCTGGGCGGCAACCAGTACATCAACAGCGCGGCCGTTGGCCCGTGGGCCGATGTGCTGCGCACGGAAATCGTGCCCCTGGTCGAGCGCAAATTCGATTGCGGCGGACCGGGACGGCGCGGCGTGTTCGGCAAGAGTTCGGGCGGCTACGGCGCCATCGCGCATGCCCTGCTCCATCCCGAATTCTGGAGCGCCGCCGCCTGCCATTCCGGCGACATGGGCTTCGAGCGTTGCTATCTCGGCGAATTCCCGCGGCTCCTGCGCGCGCTCGCCAAGCAGGGCGGCGACATCGGCAAATGGGTCGACGCGTTCTGGTCCGCGCCCAAGACCAAGGACAGCGACGTCCACAATCTGATGACGCTCGCCATGTGCGCGACCTACGATCCCGATCCGACCGCGCCTTACGGCGTCAGGCTCCCGGTCGATCCCTACACCTGCGAACTGATCCCCGAGCGCTGGAAGAATTTCGAAGCCTGGGACCCGCTGACGCTGGTCGAGACGCGTAGCGAAGGGCTGAAGGCGCTCAAGGCGCTCTACATCGATTGCGGCGATGCCGATCAGTACGATCTCGTCTACGGCGCCCGCCGCTTCCACCAGGCGCTTGAACGTCTGGGCGTTCCGCATACCTACGAAGAATTCCCCGACGACCACTCGAGCGTCGACTACCGCATGGACAAGAGCCTGCCGATTCTCGCGAAGGCGTTGAGCGGGTAGAGCAAACAAAAAATTGTCATTCCCGGCCGAGCGCGGCACGCGCGAGGGGAAGGGAACCCAGGTCCTTCAGGCAGTCCGGACCTCAACGAACTGAATGATTGCCGTCCTTCGAGATCAGCGCTTTGTCGAGCACCTGGGTCCCCTTCCCTCGCCGCTCCGCGGCTCGCCGGGGATGACAAGTTGATTCGAATTCGCGCCAAGTTTTCAATTCTATCGAAACGCCACCACCATCGCGAAAATCAGCACCTGTTCCACGGCCGCGCTCACATTGTGACCGATGATCGGCGCGAGCAGGCTTCGCGACTTCTCGTACCAATAGGCAAAGAAAAGGCCGAGCGCGAAAGCATAGAGCATCTGTCCGAGTGCGATCGGCAGGGCTCGCGACAGGAAACTCTCCGAATAGGAGAGCGCATAGAGGACCGCGACCACCACGCCCGCGCCGTTCATCGTTAGCCCTCGAAACGTGACGCGTCCGGGCAACCGCTGCGTCAGATAGCTCACGAGCAAGCCGCGGAAGAACACCTCCTCCGAAAGCCCCACGAAGACGCCCTGGTACGAGAACCAGCCCGCGATGTTGAGCGGCGTCAGCGGATAGGGCTGATCCGGCCGGTGCATGGCGATCAACTGCGGCGCGAAATCGATCGCCGTCATCACGATGCCGAAAAGCAGGCCCCAGCGGATCGCGTCTCCGACATAGGATTCCCCGTCCGGATAGCGCAGTCCGAATTCGCCACGCCGGCCCAGCTTCAGGAATGCGATCACCACGAGCGCGTAGACGAACTCGACGATGTGAAAATAATAATAGCCGACCCAGGGCATTTCCGGCCGCTCGGGCAGGCGCACGACGAGCTTGAGGAATTCGATCGTCGAAAACGACAGAAATGAGATGCCGAGGCCGAGCAGAATCGTCAGCGCGATGGGCAGCGCGTGCAGCCGGAAAGGCTCCTCCGCCTCGACGGCACCGCGCGGTTCCCGCAGATCCATGTCTCTCCCCGTTCAACCGATCGGCAGGAAGCCGATGATGGAGCCTGTCAGGCCGCTTGCCATCGTTCCCGAGAGCAATGCGCGCATGGCAAGCGGCACGAGTTCGTTGCGCCGTTCCGGCATCAACCCGCCCATGCCGGCGATCATGATACCGACAGAGCCCGGATTGGCGAAGCCGCACATGGCATAAAGCATAATGAGGCGTGAGCGCGGATCGAGCGCGTTCTGCGGCAGGGATGCAAGCTTCAGGTAGGCGACGAATTCGTTGAGCACGGTTTTTTCCCCCATCAGCGCGCCCGCGGTCGACGCCTCGCTCCAGGGAATGCCGTAAAGCCAGACGACCGGCGCGAATGCCCAGCCGAAGATGCGCTCGACCGTCAGAGGCGCGCCGAATGCGGAGGGGCCATGACTGAGGATGATGTTCACCAGCGCCACCAGCGCCACGATCACGATCAGCATGGAGACGATGCCGAGCCAGAGTTTCAGGCCATCTTCGGTGCCGCGTGCCACCGCATCCATGCTGGAGCGGTATTCGAAACCGGCGCCCGCGCCCGCTTCGGTTTCTTCGCCGCCCGGAATCATGATGCGGGCAATGAGAATGGCGCCTGGCAGCGACATGAAGGAGGCGACCAGGATGTGGCCCAGCGCGCCGGGAATGACGGGATCCAAGATCGTCGCGTAAAGCACAAAGACCGTGCCGGCGATGGTGGCAAGGCCCACGGAGCACAGGATGAACAATTCCGAGCGCGACAGGCGCGCGAGATAAGGCCGGATGAGGAGCGGGGCTTCCACCATGCCGAAGAAGACGGTGGCGGCGGAGCCCAATCCCACGGCGCCGCCGATGCCGAGCGTGCGGCCCAGCACCCAGGCGAAGCCGCGCACGATGACGGGCAGGATACGCCAGTGCCACAAAAGCGCCGCCAGCGCCGAGATGACGATCACGAGCGGCAGGATCTGGAAAGCGAAGCTGGTCAGGCCTTTGGGGTCGGTGACCGCGAAAGGCGGCGCAGCACCGCCCGCGTAGCCAAAGACGAAGGATGTACCCGCCCGTGTCGCCTGTTGCAGCGCATCGACGGCGCCATTCAACGAAAACAGCACGGCGCGCGCCGCAGGGATTTTGAGCAGCACGAGCGCGAGCGCGAATTGCAGCACGAGGCCGCTCGCGACTGTGCGCACAGGAAAAGCGCGCCGGTTCTCGGAAAAGAGCCAGGCCGCCGCGATGATGGCCACGATGCCGAGCAAGGATTGAAAATGGAAGTCCGGCATGCCCCGCCCCTGTCGCGCCGATTGCGTTAGACTGCGCGCGCCCACTATCCCTATAGCGATTCGCGCCCGCCATGAGCCAGCCCCGTCCGGTCGAAATCCGCGCCCTCTCGGGCGCCCGCGCTATTCCGCCCCTGATCCTGGTTCTCTTCCATTACTGCGCCGGCAACGGCTATCGCGGCGCCAAGTGGTTCGACCTGCCCGTGGGCAAGGGCTACCTCTGGGTCGAATTCTTTTTCATGCTGTCGGGCTTCGTGCTCACTTACGTCTACGGTTCGCGCTGGCGCGCGCTCTGGCGTCCCCGGGAATATCTGCGCTTCATCGGTACGCGACTCGTGCGCCTCTATCCGCTGCATCTGACGATGCTGTTCGTCATCCTTTTCATGGTGGTGACGCTGCGCGACATCGCCGCGCATGACGGCTACGTTTCGATCTACAACGAGCCCTATCACCCCATCGTCACGCTGCCCACCTTCATCGCCAACATCTTTCTGGTGCAGGCGTGGAACATCTTTCCCTATCTGTCGTGGAACGGCGCGTCGTGGTTCGTCAGCGTCGAGTTTCTGTTGTGCCTGCTGGTTCCGATTTATTTCGCGATCGCGCGCGGCGGCATCTGGAGCGCGGCTTTGCTCATTCTTGGCGGTGCAGGCGGACTTGCCGTTCTCGCATTCACCTCGAAAGTCGGCCTCGATCTCACCTTTCACAACGGCATTTTTCGCGGCCTGTCGGCGTTCCCGATCGGCGTCGGTTTGGCCGTCCTGCATGGCAAGGTGAAAGCCCGCGGCGGCACGCCGCTGCCGGACTTCGCGCATACGCTGGTGCAGCTCGCCCTCTTCGCCATCTTTCTCTACGCGACATACGAGACGGGCTGGGCGCACCGGCCTGAGGACGTCTACACCGTCCTCTCCATGGCGCCCCTGATCTTCGCCTTCTCCTTCGACCGCGGCCTGCTGGCAGCTGCGCTCAAGACGCGGCTCCTGCTCCGGCTCGGCGAGTGGTCCTACGCCATCTATATCGGGCAGACGGCGCTGCTTCAGCTCCTGAGGCACGCCCAGGTGCACCTCTACCCTTCGCCTGCGACGGTGGTTTTCGGCCGTCCCTTGTCCATCTGGGAGCCGGTCTGGCACTGGCTCGAGCCGAGCCTCCTCCTGGCGGCGTGCATCCTCTGGGGCTGGCTCCTGTTCGCCCTGGTCGAGCAGCCCGCGGCTGCCTATTTGCGCGGCCTGATGGCCGGCAAAAGCCGCGGGGCGGCACCCGCTTGACCGCGGGAAGGCGCTCGGCCATCACTGCCCGGCACGCCATCCCTTCCTTCAGGAGCCTCGACCCATGAGCATCCGCTTTGACGGCAAAGTCGTGATTGTTACCGGCGCCGGCGGCGGCCTCGGCCGCTGCCATGCCCTCGAATTCGCCCGGCGCGGCGCGCGCGTCGTGGTCAACGATCTGGGCGGGTCGGTCGACGGCACGGGCGGCTCCTCGGAAGCGGCACAGAAGGTCGTCGCCGAAATCGAGGCCATCGGCGGCACCGCAATCGCCAACGGCGCCTCCGTCACCGACGATGCCGGCGTCGCCCACCTCGTCAAACAGACGATGGACGCCTATGGCCGCATCGACGTGTTGATCGCCAATGCCGGCATCCTGCGCGACAAGAGCTTCTCCAAGATGGAGCTCAAGGATTTCGAAGCCGTCATGGCCGTGCACGTGATGGGCACGGTGAAGCCTACGAAGGCCGTGTGGCAGATCATGCGCGACCAGCAATATGGCCGCATTGTCGTGACGACATCCTCGACCGGCCTCTACGGCAATTTCGGCCAGACCAATTACGGCGCGGCGAAATTGGGCCTCGTCGGTTTCATGAACACGCTGAAGCTCGAAGGCGCCAAGGACAACATCAAGGTCAACGCGATCTCGCCTGTTGCCGCGACGCGCATGACGGAAGGCATCATCCCGCCGGCGGTGTTCGAGATGCTGAAGCCGGAATATGTGACGCCGGCCGTCGTCTTTATGGCGAGCGAAGACGCACCCACCGGCGTGATCATGACGGCGGGCGCGGGCATCTTCTCGGCCGCGCAGATCATCGAATCGACCGGCGTCAATCTCGGCCACGGCGCCGATGCCGACACGGTCGCCGATTACTGGACGAAGATCAGCGACTTCACCGGCGCCAGGCACTACACAATGGGCGGCGAACAGACCCAGAAATTCATGGAGCGCCTGCAGGAGAAGCCGGTGACGGGATAGACGGTAAAGACGAAGGCTCATCGCCTAAACTGTCATGGCCCGCCAATGCGGGCCACCCAGTTTGGTTCTGCAAGATTTTACAAAATTGGACGAGAGCTTCTTTTGCGAGAGCGCCGGCAGCCGTCACCTGGGTGGCCCGCAGTGGCGGGCCATGACACCAAGATTCGATGCGGAACGCCGATATACTGCTGCCCGTTCCTCACAACCCCAGCACCGCCTTCGCCATGATGTTGCGCTGGATTTCGTTGGAGCCGGCGTAGATCGAGGCTTTGCGCAGGTTGAAATAATAGGGGCCGATCGGCGCCGCATAGGCCGGACCCGGACGCGGTTCGTTCGTGCGGGCCCAGGTGTCGCGGACGAACGGCATCACGTAATAGCCGAGCGCCTCCACCGCCAATTCCGAGATCGCCTGCTGCAGATCGGTGTTGCGGCATTTGAGCATGGAGGATTCGGGGCCCGGCCGCGCGCCGGCGGAAAGCGCGGAGAAGATGCGCAGCTCCACGAACTCCATCGCGCTCGCCTGGATTTCGAGATCGTCGAGCCGCGCGCGGAACGTCGAATCCTCGATCAGGCGCGCCCCGCTTGCGTCGGTCTCCGACGCGATCTTGCGGATTTTGCGGATGGCGCGCTTGAGCCCGGGCGCGCCCGCATTGCCCCGCTCGAACTCCAGCAGATATTTCGCGTAGGTCCAGCCTTTGTTTTCCTCGCCGATCCGGTTTTCCTTCGGCACTTTCACGTCGTCGTAGAAGACCTGGTTGATCTCCTGCTGGCCTTCGGCAGGCACGTCGGTGGTGACGATCGCCTCGACCTTGATGCCCGGCGTCTTCATGTCGACGAGCACGAAACTGATGCCTTCCTGCGGCTTGTCGCCCTGTTTCGTGCGCACGAGGTTGAACATCCAGTCCGCCCATTGGGCGTGCGTCGTCCAGATCTTCGATCCGTTCAGCAGGTAGTGATCGCCCTTGTCTTCGCAGCGCATCTGCAGCGAGGCGAGGTCGGAACCCGAACCGGGCTCGGAATAGCCCTGGCACCACCAGAGTTTCGACGCGAGGATAGGAGGCAGATGGCGTTTCTTCTGTTCGTCGCTGCCGAACGCCATGATGACGGGCGCGACCATCTTCAATCCCATGGGGACGACGGGCGGCGTGCCCGCGGCCGACATTTCGCAGTCGAAAATGTATTTCTGCGACGGCGTCCAGCCCGGCCCACCATGTTCGACCGGCCAGTTCGGCGCGGCCCAGCCCCTGGCGTAGAGCGCACGCTGCCATTTGAGCTGACCGTCGCGATCGAGATAGCCGTTTTTCGACTGCGCCATTTTCGCGCGCAGATCCTCGTCGAAATTCTCGTCGATGAAACGGCGGACTTCGTCGCGAAACGAGAGATCGTGCGTGGAGAAAGCGAGATCCATGTCGGGCTCCGAATGCGGCGAGGCGGGTGCACGGTGCAGCAGGCGTTGCTGCACCGCGGCTCCGATATTCAGATGGTATCGAAGTATTGGATATCCGGGCGGCCTGCGAGCGTCGGCCCGAGCCCGGCGCCGATAGTCTTGAAATGCTCGGTGGCGCCGTGCGCCTTCAAGGCCTCGTCGTTTTCGTAGATTTCCATCACCACATAGGTGTTCGCGTCCTTGCGGGACTTGCACAGCTGATAGAGCTTGTTGCCCGGCTCGTTGGCGCGGACGGCTTTCGCAAGATCGTGGAACACCGCTTCGAAGTCCTTGTCCTTGCCCTCTTGGACCTTGAGGGTCGCTACGATACCGACAGCCATGATTTCCTCCCTGGCGAATGACGATCGCGGCCACGCTAGACCGCCGCCGCACCGACCGCAACGCGGGCGTTAACACGGCGCTTACCAAATCCTTGAAACCGGGCTTAACCCTCCTGCCGCACAATCGCGCCCGTGATGGGGAAAAGCGGTTCGAATTCGATGCCCGATCGTAATGGCGCGCTCGCAGCATCGGGTGCCGGCTCCGACAGGCTGGCGCTCGAACAGCTCCGCCTTGCCCTGCGCAATCTCAGGCCGAATGTCTGGCTCATGCCGCTCTTCGCAGGCGTCATGTGCATCATGTTCGCGGCATGGGTGCCCTGGCCCGTGCTGACCCTGTGGTTCGCGATCGTGGCGCTGGGCGGCATTCCGCTCGGAATGACCGCTCACCGGGTTCTCCGCAACGCCGAGCGCGACGGCACGAGCCGCGAGTGGGTCGTGCGCGCGGCGCTCGGCTATTTGCTGTTTACGGCATGTTGGTCGTCGTTCGGAATTTTTCTCTGGCATGCCGGGAGCGATCTCAACAACCTGCTGATCGTTTTGCTGATCGCCTGCACGCTCGCCGGGAATTCCGCGCTGGTCGGCGCGAGCAGGCCGCTCACCGTCGTCGGCTACGCCGTCTATGGCCTGGCGCTGGTGCTCGTTCCCCTGCGCACGGGCGGCATCGTCTATGACGGACTGTCCGTCATGGCGGCGATATTCGTGGGCTACCTCGCTTACATGTCGCAGCAGATTTATGCGACGGCCCGGGACATGCTCCTTCTGCGCCACGACAAGGACGATCTGATCGAGGCGCTCGCGAAATCGAAAGCGCGCTCCGATGAGGCGCTGGCGCGCGCCGAGGCCGCTAACAAGGCGAAATCCGAATTCCTGGCGAACATGAGTCACGAACTGCGCACGCCGCTGAACGCGATCATCGGGTTTTCCGAAATGCTTCATTCGAGAGCATTCGGCGCAAACGTCGAAAAGACCTCGGAATACGGGCTCATCATCCATCAGTCCGGGCATCATCTTCTCGCCCTCATCAACGACATTCTCGATCTCGCCAAGATCGAGGCGGGAGGGATGACGTTGCACGAAACGGCCGTCAACCTTCCGCGGCTGGTCGCCGAATGCGTCCAGGTCATGCAGGCAAAGGCCGATGCGGAAGACATCGTGCTCGCCTGCGAATTTTTCGCGGACAAGGTCGACGTCTATGCCGACGATCGTGCGCTGCGGCAGATACTCCTGAATCTGATATCCAACGCCCTCAAATTCACGCCCGCGCGCGGTCGCGTGACGGCGTTCCTGCGCGTCGCCGACGGCGGGGAAATCGAATTCGGCGTCGAGGACACCGGCCTCGGCATCCGCGAAGACGATCTGGCGCGGGTGTTCGAGAATTTCGGACAGGGCCGTCACGACGTGACCACCACGGACAAAGGCACAGGCCTCGGACTTCCCATCGTCAAGGGGTTGGCCGAAGCGCATGGCGGGCGCGTCGATCTCGCCAGCCGGGTCGGCGAAGGCACGCGCGTGACGATCGTGCTGCCGGCGGAACGGCTGAGGTCCGCCGTCGCGCTGAAATCGGCCTCGTAGGCTACTCGCCCCTGAACTCCGGCGTGCGCTTGTCGAAGAAGGCGGCGACCGCCTCTTCGTGATCGCGTGTCATATGCGCGAGCGACTGCATTGCCGCTGACATTTCCATGATCGTGTCGAAGCTCGCGCCCTGCCCTTCGCGCAGCAGCCGCTTGGTCATGCGCAGAACATCCGGAGGCTGGCGGCAAATCCGCTCCGCAAGGCTGCGTGCTTCGTCGAGCAACTGCGTCCCCGGCACAATCTTCGAAACGAGACCCCAGGACAGCGCCGTCGCGGCGTCGATCGTGTCGCCCGTAAAGAACAGTTCTGCGGCCCGCGCCATGCCGATGGTGCGGGGAAGTATCCAGGCGCCGCCATCGCCAGGCACGAGGCCGACTTTCAGGAAGGTCGCACCGAACACAGCGCCGTCGGCGGCGATGCGGAGGTCGGCGAGACAGGCGACATCGTTGCCCAGCCCGATGGCGGGTCCGTTGACCGCGGCAATCACCGGCACCTCGATTCCCCAGATGGCGCGCACCATGCGATGGATGCCCGAGCGATAGCGCTCGCGGATGAGCACGCCCGGTCCCGCGAAGGTGCCGGCGCGCTCGCGCATGGCCTTGAGATTTCCGCCGGCGGAGAAGGCCTTTCCCGCACCCGTCAGAATGACGCTGCGCACGTCCCGGTCCGCGTTGATCCGGGCGGCCGCATCGGCAAAGAGGTCGCCGTCGCCGTCCTCGCCGAGGGGGTTGCGGCTTTCGGGGCGATTGATGGTCAAGGTGACGACGTGGCTGGTTTTCTCGAACAGAAGCGCGGACATGGATTTTCTCCCTTTACATCTCGTTAATTCTTTAGCACCGAAGGGCGCCTGCTCAATCATCCCTTAAGACCTTTTCGTCAAACTTCCCCTTCAATGTCCGCAGCATGGGGACAAGCGTGGTAGCCGTGATTGAACATCGCCCGCAAACCGCCGCCGGCGCCTTGCGACGGGCGATCGGGCTGCTTGCTGCCGAGATTGCGCGCTCGCTGTGGCCCACTCCGGAAAATCGCTGGCTCACGGCGGTCGAGTTGCTCATGGCGCGCCGCAGCACGCGCTTTGCAGCACCCTTCATGATCGCCGCCGGCTTCGTCGTTGCACAGTCCTGCGCCGACTGGATTTCGTGGGACGTGCGCATCGCCTGGAGCGTTGCCGTCGCGACCCTGGCCCTGACACTGCACGTCGCGACGCGTCACCTGGAGAAGCGCAGTTTTGATACCATCGAAGAGGTGCGCAGCCGCGCCTTGTGGCAGACGGGCTTCACGTTCATCTTCCTCATGGCCTGGTGTTCCATGGGCGTTTTCCTGTGGGCACGAGGGGCGGTCGTCGATCACATGTTCATTGCGCTGGTACTCGCGGCCTCCCTTGCAGGCTCGGTGTCGCTCGCTGCGGCCCATCCGGCGACGGCCCTGGCGGTCATCGTCTCTCACGCCATTTTCCTGATCGCGCCTCTGGCGTTCTCGACGCTGCCGCTCGATCACGCTCTCGCCGTTCTGTCGGTCGCCTTCGTCTCGATGATGAGCGTGCAGGCCGTCGTCCTGCATGGTTCGCACAAAAAGATGTTCATGCTCGAGCACGAGCGTGCGAGCCTGGTTGAAGGCTTGCGCCTTGCCAAACAGGAATCGGACAGGGATCGCGCCCGCGCCTCTGCGGCCAGCCGCACCAAATCGCAGTTTCTCTCCAACATGAACCACGAACTGCGCACGCCGATGAACGCCATCCTGGGATTTTCCGAGCTCATCAAGCACAAGGCGTTCGGCACTGCGATCGACAAATATGCGGAATATGCGGAGATCATCCATCAATCCGGACAGAATCTCCTGGGATTGATCGACGACATGCTCGATCTCGCGAAAATCGAAGGCGGCAAGCTCAGCTTGCGCGAAAGCGAAGTCGATCTCGGACAATTGATCTTCGACATCTACCACGAATACGAATCGCGGGCCGGTGAAGCGCAGCTCTCCCTGCTGAAGAAAGTCTCCCCTGGCCTGCCGCGGGTCTTTGCAGACGACCGCGCCCTGCGCCAGATCGTCGTCAATCTGATGTCCAATGCGGTCAAATTCACCCCGGCCGGCGGCTGCGTGACGCTGTTCGCGCAACTCGAAGCGGACGGCCGGATCGCCTTCGGCGTCGACGACACCGGCATGGGCATTGCCGAAGAAGATCAATCTCACGTGTTCGAGCGCTTTGGGCGCGGCCGTCACGACGTCACCACGCTCGACAAGGGCACCGGCCTCGGGCTTGCCATCGTCAAGGGTTTCGCTGAAGCCCATGATGGGGTCGTCGAACTCGCAAGCGCGCTTGGCGCCGGCACGCGGGTGACGGCCTATCTGCCCGCGGAGCGCGTGCGTGCCCAACCGACCCGCAATACGGCCTGAATCTCCGTCGGGAGATGTCGGAGCGGGACGCGTTCCACCGCCAACCCGGCGCTACAAGTGCCGTTCGATCCAGCGCCGTGCCGTGCGCAGTACTTCCTTGCCGCGTTTCCAGTGCAGAAGCAGGTGCGGCGCGTCCTTGATTTCCCCCCAGGATTTGGGTCCGGCAAGGTTGCTGTACAGCTGGAAAACGCAATCGCGACGCAGCAGGTCGTCTTTCGCGCCGACCAATGTGAGGGAGGGAACCCGGACTTGCCTGGCGGTTTCGACGGCGGAATGGGCAAGCGCGATCACCCCGTCGAGCAACCGGCCGTTGATGCTGCGCATCACCATCGGATCGCCGAACAGGCGAATTGCGGCTGCGGCCGACAATTCCGCATTATCGAGTCGCTCGACGACGAGTTCGGCTTCACCGAGGATCTTGCGGAAGAGATAGATCGTCCAGCCATAGAGCGAGCGCCGCAAGGTGGACGCGAGCGCGCCGGGCGCCACGAGGACGATTCCGGCGATCTGCGGTGCCATTTCGGTTGCGGCCGCGTGCACCGCGACGGCGCCGCCCATGCTCTCGCCGACGAGGAAGAGCGGCAACGGCCCGGCGAGACGGGCACGCAGGAACGCGGCCGCATCGAAAACGTCGCAGACAAGCCGCCCTTCGTTTGCCCATGTGCCACGCGACGGACTGGCGCCGAACCCACGCTGATCGTAGGCCATGACCGCATAGCCCGCACGCGCGAGCGCGGGTCCTACCGCGTCGAAGGCGCCCGAGTAGTCGCAACAGCCGTGCAGCAGCAGGAGTGCCGCGCGCGGTCGGCGGGGAAGCCACAGGCGAAAAGGCACATCCGCGCCGTCCGAGGCGACGAAGGCCCCGTAGCGCATCTTTCGGCCGACGGGGTCCAGCGACTGGAACGCCCAGCGAACATCGTCGATCTTCCATCTCAGTCCGGCTGCCGGAGCGCGCCGGATGCCGATGCGATAGCCCGCCATGGCCTGGATCTAACCTTCTCCAAGTCGGCGCGCGACCGTAACTCCCAACAGCAGGAAAACCAGAAAGATCACGAGGAATACGAAGAACAGGGTCTTGGCGATGGCGAAGGATGCGCCGGCGATCCCCGTGAAACCGAGAATTCCGGCAACCAGCCCGAGAATGAGAAAAAGTACGGCGAGTCGCAGCATGGCTGCCCCCTGTGGATGGTGACGGTTTTTCAACGCCCCGGTGTCAGGCGGGTTCCGCACAGGAGAAGTCCGACGGCTCGGCTGAAGCGCGCCAACGCCCTGCAATGTTGTGTTTTTTCGCCTTCTCCGGCCTTCTTTTTCGGCGCGGTGCCCCAAGTTCTGCTAAGAAACCACAGAATTTCCCAATTTCGAGCGCATTCGGGCGTGGATGAGTAACAAGCCTATCTTTTTCGATGCCTCCGGTCGGCGGGCGGCGCGCGTGTCGGTCGCCGGCTGGGCGGTCGCCGTCATCAGTACGATTCTGGGCGGGGTTTTCGTTGCGACGTTGTTCGCGGCACCGCAGATGTCGCAATTGCGCCTTCCCAAGCTGACGCCGATCAATTTCACCGACCTCGCCAAAGATCCGGCGCTCCTGAAATCGTTTGCGAAGCTTGCCGCGAAGGCGAGTGCACAACGCGCGGAACAGGCGCGAATCTGGAGACAGCGTAGTGCGCGCCGCTACTCGCCCGGCGCACGTGCCGCAACCGGGCGACCGCTGACGCTCGGCTTCTACTCGAACTGGGACAAGCAGGACACGCATTTCCCCGATCTCGAACGCGCATTGCCCAAGCTCGACTGGGTCATCCCCGCAGGACTTTACCTGGGCGGACCCGGCTACGGCCTGATGACGGCGTTCGACGCGCACCTGGTCGGCTATGTGCGCGCGACGAAGCCCAGCGTCGCAATCCTTCCCTTGCTGCAAAACGCCAATGGCGGGGTGTGGGACGGCCCGAGCCTTGCCGCACTGCTCGCCAATCCGGGCCGTCGCAAGACGCTTCTGGACCAGGTCACGAGTTTTGTCGTGACGCACAAACTGCAGGGTATCGTCGTCGATTTCGAGGAGGTACCCGACGACGCGCATGCCGACGTGCAGCTTTTCCTGCGCGCCCTGACGACGCAATTTGCACCGCGCGGCCTGCTGGTCGTGATGGCGGCGCCTTTCGACGACGACAAATGGCCGTATGCCGCCTATTCCAGGCTCGTCGACTACACGATCCTCATGGCCTACGACCAGCACGACAATTCGGACGAACCCGGAAGCATCGCCGGCCAGTCCTGGTTCGAAACGACGCTCGACGAGCGCATGAAGCTTCTGGCGCCCGATCGCACCATCATCGGCATCGGCGGCTATGCCTATGACTGGAACGGCGGACCTGCCGACGCGCTCACGTTCGAAGGAGCGATGTGGGCGGCGCAGGACGCGGGCGCAAAAATCGATTTCGACGACGCGACCAACAATCCGCACTTCTCCTACATCGACGATGACGGCAACACCCGACACGACGTCTGGCTGCTCGACGGCGTGACCGCTTACAACGAGATTCACGCGGCCGATGTCTACGAACCGGCGGGCTATGCCTTGTGGCAGATCGGCACCGAGGATCCCACCATCTGGAGCGTGCTCGGTCGCGGCTATAACGCGCCGGCGCCGCAGGGGATGGGCCTGCGCCAGATCCCCAGCGAAGACATCGATTTCGAAGGGGAAGGCGAAATCTTCAAGGTTGAAGTCAATCCCGAAAGCGGCCGACGCAGCTTCGAACTCGACCCG
>Ga0302325_10019304_pt1 | contig 14342 bp, 9 predicted proteins | sample Palsa_T0_2_FD_201948 | JGI IMG/M metagenome (GOLD analysis project Ga0302325, IMG submission 201948) | Peat permafrost microbial communities from Stordalen Mire near Abisko, Sweden - Palsa_T0_2 | ecosystem: Environmental > Terrestrial > Soil > Palsa > Peat permafrost | place: Sweden: Abisko... | reverse complement strand
ATCGATCTTCTCGCCGCACTGCCCGGGGCCGGCTCGGAGCCCGGAGGAAGGGTAGGCGAGAAGGACGTCTTCTTCGTCGGCGACGAGTTCCAGTCGATCTACGGCTTCAGGCACGCCGACGTTCGCGTCTTCCGTGAGCGCGGCGAACGCGCCGCCCGACGTCTGAGCCTGACGGAGAATTACCGCTCGCGGCCCGAGGTGCTCGCCGCCGTCAACTACCTCTTCGGCGAGGAGTTCGGCAGCGAATACCAGCCGCTCGCGGCCTCGGGCGCGTTTCCCGACCCGGTGTTCGGCCACCCGGTCGAGCTGCTCGTCACCGACAAGGCCGCCTACCGCGACTCGCGTGAGCACTGGCGACGTGCGGAGGCGCGTCACATCGCCCGACGCGTCCGCGAGCTCGTCGATAGCGGCGCGGCGCTCGCCGGCGAGATCGTGCTCCTGTTCGCCGCCGGGACCGACGCCGAGTGGTACGAGGAGGAGATCCGGGCTCAGGGCCTCCCGACCTACCGCGCGACCGGGCGCCGCTACTTCTCGCAGCAGCAGGTGGTCGACCTGCTGATGTACCTCCGCCTGTTGCGCAACCGCTATGACGACGAGGCGCTCGTGAGCGTGCTCGCATCGCCCTTTGTCGGTGTCGCCAACGACGCGCTGGCGCTCATCCGCCGCAACGCCGCACGCCGCCCGCTCTTCACCGGGATCGAGCGCAGCCTGCCCGAGGCGTTCTCTGCCGAGGACACGCGCCTCATCCTGGCCTTCAAGCAGCGCTACGGGCGTCTGGTCGCCGCCTCGGGCCGCGTCTCGCTCGAGCGACTCTGCGAGCTGATCGTGTCCGAGCACGACTACGACCTCGCTGTCCTCGCACGCAAGGATGGTCAGCGCCGCTATGCGAACCTGCGCAAGCTGATGCGCCTGGCGCGCAGCTACGAGCAGGTGCGAGGCCGCGACATCGAGGGCTTCGTCGGCTTCCTGCGGGATCAGGAGTCCTTCGGGGCGAGCCAGCTCGAGGCGGTGTCCGAGGAGGAAGGGGCCGACGCGGTGCGCCTGCTGACGATCCACGCGGCGAAGGGGCTCGAGTTCAAGGTCGTCGTCGTCGCGGACGCCGGCCGCGACCTCGCCGGCCCGCCGCCGGCCGACGAAATCCTGGCCCTCTCCGACGGCCGCTTCGGCTTCAAGGTCGTGCATCCGACATCGGGCGAGCGTCGTGCCGTCTTCGGCTACGAGGAGATCCTTTCCGGACGGCGTGAGGCCGACCGGGCCGAGCGCCTGCGGCTCTACTACGTCGCGATGACCCGGGCGATCGACCGGCTCCTCATCTCGGGCGCGGTGGGCGATGGCCGGGAGACGCCGATCGGCTGGGTGCTCTCCAAGCTCGACTGCGAGTCGGAGCTCGGCAGCGGCGAATCGCTGTTCGAGCTCGAGCGCGGCGGCGCCTCGTATCTCGTACGCGTCGAGCGCGACGGCGCCGAGGAGCCGGCGCAGGAGACGTTCGCCGCCGCGGAGGATGGGCAGCTGAGCCTTTTCGGCCCGCTTCCCGCGCCCCCCGTGATCGGCGGTTGGCGCCTCCCCGAACTCACCCCCGTCGCGGCCGCGCCGGCACACCGCGTCACCCGTCTCTCCTACTCGTCGCTCGCGCTGTTCGAGCGCTGCTCCTACCGCTACTACGCCGAGCGCGTCGGAGGTCTCCGCGAGCGCCGCGTCCAGGGCGCGGGCGCCCACGGCCTCGCCGCGACCGAGATCGGCGATGCCGTCCACCGTCTGCTCGAGCTCGTCGATCTCACGGACCCGAAGCTCCCCGACCTCGCGCCGGTCAGCAGCTGGTACCCGGCCGCGAGTCTCGCCGAGCGCGACCGGATCGGGAGCTTCGTCGCCTCATACTGCGGCTCGGAGCTCGCGCGGAGCGTCGCGGCGCTCGCCGGAGCGAGGCCCGAGCGAGCGTTCGCCTTCGAGCACGACGGCATCCTGATCCACGGGCGTCTCGACGTCCTCCACCAGGCGGGCGGTCGGGCGACCGTCATCGACTACAAGACAAACGCGCTCGGGGAGCGTACCCCCGCGGAGGTCGTCGACTCGGACTACCGGCTCCAGCGCCTCGTCTACGCGCTCGCCTGCTTCCGCGCGGGCGCCGAGGAGGTCGAGGTCATCTACGCCTTCCTCGAGCGTCCCGACGCGCCCGCGCGTGCCTCGTTCGCGCGCGACCAGCTGGCCGAGCTCGAGGCCGAACTGTCGCGTGCGATCACGCGCATCAACCTGGGCGAGTTCGCGCCGAACCCGGGTGAGTTCACCTGCTCGGGCTGTCCGGCGCTCGACCTCCTCTGCGCGGGGCCGGCGCTGCGAGGTGGGCCGGGCCGGCGCGGGGCGCCTCCGCCGTCGGCCGACCTCGTGCCCGCGGCCCTCCCGGCGCTTGTTTCCGAGCCGGAGCCGGAGCCGGGCACCGGGCTCGGGCTGCGCGCGGTCGCCGAGCCGCCCCGTCCGCTCTGAGCTGAGGTAGCGTCGGCGCGATGGCGCGAAGCTACGTCGCAGAGGCGCGCAGGAGGGTCGGTCCCAAGCGCATGCGGGTCGGGCCGGTGATCGAACTGCTCGCGGCCGCGCATCCGGATGCGCGCATCGCGCTCCGTTTCGCGAACCCACTCGAGCTCCTCGTCTCGGTGATGCTCTCCGCCCAGACGACCGACGTGAACGTCAACCGTGTGACCGCGGTTCTCTTCCGCAAGTACCGGCAGCCCTCGGACTACCTCGCCGTGCCGCAGGAGGAGCTCGAGCGGGACATCTTCCCGACCGGCTTCTTCCGGCAGAAGGCAAAGGCGCTACGGGGCACGATGCGGATCCTGATCTCCGAGCACGGGGGGGAGGTGCCGACCGACTTCGACGCGCTCCTGCGTCTCCCGGGCGTCGCGCGCAAGACGGCGAACGTCGTCTCTGCGGAGCGCGGGGACGCGCGCGGAATCGTCGTCGACACGCATGTACGGCGCCTCTCCCAGCGGCTCGGATTCACGCGCCAGGAGGATCCGGTCAAGATCGAGCGAGACCTCATGCGCCTCGTCCCGCGCGAGGAGTGGGCGCGCTTCCCGCATCTGCTCATCTGGCACGGCCGCCGGGTCTGTGACGCACGTCGGCCGGCCTGCCAGGCGTGTGTCGTCAGCGGCCTCTGCCCGTCGAGCAGGGTCTGAGCGTCGCTCAGTCGGGGGTGAGCGCGACGAGCATGCCGTTCTCGTCGTCGTAGCCCGGAAACAGGTCGGCGATGACGCGCTTCTCGAGCCCGGTATGGGTGTGCAGCGAAAGTTGCTGCCCGAGCTGACGCACACCCCACTCCCGAACCGTCGCGAACGACTTGGTTTCGGAGAGCTGGAGTGCCTCCACGAGGTCACGGCCCATCAGGTCAGGCTCCTCGAACCCCGTCAATTCGAAGACGCCGTGTCCGGTCGCGAGAACCCGTCCCTCCTGGTCGCAGACGATCAGACCCGTCGCCTGGGCGGGGTAGTAGTCCTCGAGCAGCTCGAACATGAACCCGAAGTCGCAATGGTGGCAGGACGGCGGCTCCCGCGAAAGGCCCTCGCGCCCGTCCGAGTCCATGCGCCGCGTCTTGCAGCGCGGGCAGATGAAAAATGGCATGAAATCAGCCTAGCGTGAGCGCTTGGCGGCGTGACGCGGCACAGCAAGCGGCCGGCTCGCGAGGGTCGCGAGCGGGTCCGGCGCTCGCCGCCGTTCGGCGCTCAGGCGGCCGCGAGGGCAGCCTGGCGCTGACCCTCGAGCGCGGCCAGATAGTGCTCGGCGTCGAGCGCGCCCATACAGCCGGACCCGGCCGCGGTGACGGCCTGGCGATAGACGTGGTCCTGGACGTCACCAACCGCGAACACGCCCGGAATGTTCGTCTCGGTGGAGCCGGGCTTGGTCTCGAGATAGCCGTTCTCGTCATGGTCGAGCTGGTCGAGAAAGAGCTTCGTGTTGGGCTCGTGGCCGATCGCGACGAAGAAGCCGCGCGCCTCGATGACGCGAGTCTCGCCCGTCTCGACCTGGCGAAGACGCACGCCCGTCACCGCCGACTCACCCAGCACCTCCTCCACGACGTAGGGCGCGAGCAGCTCGATCTTCTCCTCGGCGCGCGCACGATTGACCATGATCTGCGACGCGCGGAACTCCTCGCGTCGGTTGACGAGCGTCACCTTCGTCCCGAAGCGGGTCAGGAAGAGCGCCTCCTCGAATGCGGAGTCGCCACCGCCGACCACCACGATCGGCTTGTCCCTGAAGAAAGCCCCATCACAGGTCGCGCACGCGGAGACGCCGCGCCCCTGGAGCCGCTTTTCGGAGTCGAGCCCGAGCCAGCGCGCCTTCGCGCCTGTCGCGACGATCACCGCCTTGGCACGGTACTCGTCCTTGTCGACGACGACGCGGAACGGGGGCCCAGAGAAGTCGACGCGCGTCGCATCGTCGGTGATGAACTCGGCGCCGAAGCGCTCCGCCTGACGGCGGAAGTCCTGCATCATCTTCGGCCCCATGACCGCATCGGGGTAGCCCGGGTAGTTCTCGACGTCGCTGGTCGCCATCAGCTGACCGCCCCACTGGAAGCCCTCGATGACGAGCGGCTTGAGGTCGCCGCGGGCGCTATAGAGCGCGGCCGTGTAGCCGGCCGGGCCGCCTCCGATGATGATCAGGTCGCGTATCTCGTCCATGCCGCTCTCATGCCTCCTCGGGAACTTCGCAGGGCGCCCACAACGTCGCTACACATTAAAACGACACAGGCCCCCTCCGCGTTCCCGGAGCTGCCGGATACGGGTTCCTCAGGCGGCGTCGGCGCTGCGCGGTGGAAGCTCGATGACCCCGTCCGCGCCCTCGATCTCGGGCGCGAAGATCGGCCGCGGGGCCGTCGCGAGCAGCGGAACTTCCGGCAGTTCGTCGCCGCCGACCCCGAGATCGGGGAACTTGCGGGCGCTCACGAGCACACGCGTCTCGAGCGAGCCGACCGCCTTGTTGTAGTTCGCGATCGCGCCCTCGAGTGACCGTCCGATCCCCGCGAAGTGGCCGGCGAACACGCCGAGGCGGTCGTAGAGCTCGCGTCCGAGCTTCCCGACCTCACGTGCGCTCTCGGCGACGGTCTCCTGCTGCCAGCTGTAGGCGACCGTCCGCAACAGGGCGATCAGCGTCGTCGGCGAGGCGGGGATCACCCTGACGACCCCACCCTCGATGCCCGCTTCGAGCAGCGCGGGGTCGTGGTCGAGCGCCGCGCGCCAGAACGCCTCGTCGGAGATGAACATGACCACGAACTCGGGGGTCGGCTCGAAGAGCTTCCAGTACTGCTTCTGTCCGAGCTTGGCGATGTGCTCCCGCACGAGGCGGGCGTGCCGTTCGAGGTGCCTCTGACGCAGGGTCGCGTCGTCTGTCGCCAGCGCATCCAGGTAGGCATCCAGCGGCGTCTTGGCGTCGATGACGACGTTCTTGCCACCCGAGATCCTGACGACGACGTCGGGACGCAGGAGGTTTCCGTCGGCGTGCCGCTCACTCGGCTGGGTGACGAAGTCGCAGTGGTCGACCATGCCGGAGAGCTCGACCACGCGCTTCAGCTGCATCTCGCCCCAGCGGCCCCGCACCTCCGGCGCACGGAGCGCAGTCACCAGGTTGCCGGTCTCGCGTCGGAGTGCCTCCTGCGCCTCGGTCACGAGCTGCAGCATGGGCGGGATCGCCGAAACCTCGACCAGCCTGCGTTCCTCGAGCGCGCGCGCCTGGGCCTCGAAACGGTCGAGCGTCTCCCGGATGGGCCTCATGCGACTCTCGGCCAGATCGAGCAGCGACCCCGAGGTCTCGTGGAGCGTTGCCCCGGTGAGTGCCCGCAGGTGCTCCTGCCATTGCTCGTCGCTGCGCCCGACGAGCAAGAGCCTCTCGTCGCGGCGCCCGATCTCGCCGCGCGCCCAGAGCCAGAGCCCGAGGACGCCGAGGCCGAGCCCGGCGAGGAATGCGATCACGATCGTCATCGGAACCAACGAACCCTAGAGCCGACATCGGACGGCGGCGGCCCGCGGCCGCGACACGCGCCGCCCGGACGGATCGCAGAACCGAGGGCGCCCGGCGCCACCAGGCGTGGTCGGGAACGGCGGAACGACCGCGCTCCGGCAAAAATTCAGCTCCGACAAGTCCGAGGACTCGCCGGAGCTGAGTGCCGGATCCAGCGAGTCCGAAGACCTACCGGATCCGACCGGGGGAACTTATCGCCGGTGCCGGCGACGGTCAATACCCGCGCGCGCGAGAATGCTCGCTCGGAGCGGGTTTTTCGTCGGACGCCGGGAACGAGCCGCGGAGGCCGGAAGTAGCCGTCGTCTGCCGTAGGCTTCCTCCTCGTGCACGAGGCGTTTGACATCGGCGGCTCGCTCGCCGCGACCCTGCCGGGTTTCTCGCCCCGACCCCAGCAGGCCGCGCTCGCCGAGGCGGTCTCCCTCGCGCTGGCCAGCGGCGAGCATCTCGTCGCCGAGGCCGGCACCGGGACGGGCAAGAGCCTCGCCTACCTGCTGCCGGCGCTCGAGACGGGCCAGCGCGTCGTTGTCGCGACCGCGACCAAGGCGCTGCAGGAGCAGTTGCTCGCGAAGGATGTTCCGGCGGCCGCGCGCGCGCTCGGCCGCGACGTGGACGTTGCTCTTCTCAAGGGGCGCCAGAACTACCTCTGCCGCCGGCAGCTCCAGAGCTTCGCTCCGATGCTGCTGCGCTCGCCGCGCGACGAGGAGACGTTCGAGGCGCTACAAGCCTGGTTCGCATCGACCACCACGGGCGACCGCGCGGAGTTGACCCACGAGCCGTCCGAGGCGCTCTGGGCAGAGCTCTCCGTCGGCTCGGATCGTTGCGGAGGCCGCCGCTGCCCGCTGGTCTCGACGTGCTTTGCGGAGGCGGCGCGGGGCCGCGCGGGCGAGGCCGAACTCGTCATCGCCAACCATGCGCTCTACTTCGCGCACCTCGCCTCCGGGGGCGCGGTGCTGCCCGAGCACGACGCCGTCGTCTTCGACGAGGCCCACCGCCTCGAGGAGACCGCGGCGAGCTGGCTCGGGGGACGGGTTTCGCGCGCCGGTCTTCGGCGGCTCGCCGCGGATGTCGAGCGCGCCTGCCGCGAGGCCTCCGAGCCGCTGCCGGCGCGCGCGCTCGAGCGCACCGAACGGGCGGGGGAGAGGCTGCTCGGGGCGGTCGCGCCCCCGGCGGGCCGGAGACGGCTGCGCGAGCTGCCCGCCGCGGACGCGCTCGTGCTCATCGACGCCCTCGCTGAGCTCGCCGGGGCGCTGCACGGGCACCTGGAGGGCCTCGATCTGCTCTCCCAGCGCGCGGTCGCGCTCGCCGCCGAGGTCGAGAAGTGCATGGATGCGGGTGGCCTGGAGCGCGTCGTCTGGGCCGAGCCCGACGCCGTCGCCTGGGCTCCCGTCGATGTCTCCCACGAGCTGCGCCGGCGCCTCTGGTTAGATGGACCCACCGCGATTCTCGTCTCGGCGACGCTCACCACCGGAAGGGACGCGGGTTTCGTCCGCCGCAGGCTCGGGCTCGATCACGCCCGCGAGCTCGTCGTCGGCTCCCCGTTCGCCTTCCGCGACCAGGTGCTGCTCTACCTGCCGCGCGAGATGCCCGATCCGCGCAGCGACGGATTCGTCGAGCGTGCCGCCGAGGAGGTCGTCACGCTGCTCTCGCTTTCGCGCGGGCGGGCGCTGATCCTGACCTCGAGCTACCGGGCGCTCGAGATCATGCGCACACGGCTCGCCGGCCGGGTTCCCTACGAGGTGCTCGTCCAGGGGGACGCGCCCCGCGAGCGCCTTCTGGAGCGGTTCCGCGACGAGATCGACTCCGTTCTGCTCGCCACTTCCACCTTCTGGCAGGGGGTAGATGTCCCGGGCGAGTCGCTGTCGCTGCTCGTGATCGACAAGCTGCCGTTCTCGGCGCCCGGCGACCCGCTGAACGAAGCTCGCTGCGAGGCGATCGCGGCGGCCGGCGGCGACTGGTTCCGCGACTACGCCCTGCCCGTGGCGACGCTCCAGCTGCGGCAGGGGTTCGGGCGCCTCATCCGCAGCCACGCCGATGTCGGCGTCGTCGCCATCCTGGACGCCCGACTCCGGACGCGGCCCTACGGACGTGCGTTTCTCGCGGCGCTGCCGCGCGTTCCGATCGCCGACGACCCGGCGGCCGTGGCAGCCTTTTTTGCCTGCGAGGTAGCCGGCAGGGTGGCCGCGCAGCCGGTCGGGTGACGGGCCGCAGCCGCCGGACGGGATCGCCCGCGCTAGCCTGAATCGCCCCGCCGGGGTGGCGGAACCGGTAGACGCGCTCGGCTTAAAACCGTGTGTCCTTTACGGACGTGAGGGTTCGAGACCCTCCCCCGGCATCCTCCGACCGCGCGGACCGGCCTCGAGGCGCGCGCCGCCTGCGCGCGCGTGCGCCGGCCGCCCGGGTCTCCGCCCCGGGCGACACCGCCCCTGGGCGGACTAGATTCCCGGGGTGGACGGATCGAAGGGGCGCATGGGGAACGCGGAGTGCGGGGCTGGCCCCGGACGACCACCTGGTCGAGGTCGTGCACTCCTCACTCCCGGGCTCGAGTGGGTTCACCGCTCCCTCCGACAGACCCGGGGCCGGGTGCCCGCCGCGGCATACGAGCGCGAGCGTTGTTCGCGAACGGGGAGGAAGGCGACTCGGCGCGGCCAGCGCGATAAACACGTGACCGATAGCCGCGCCGCCGATCTCTACGGCCGCCTCGCTACCCCGGGCGGCGACGGTCGGAGGCGCGCGCAAACGCGTGCGATGCTGCAAGCGCCGGGGATCATCCCCGTGCTGCCCGACATCCTGGCGCACGCGGGCGGAGCGACGGTCTCGAACGGGTGCGCGACCTGAGCCGTCCGTCGCCGCTTCGGTCGGGGATCCCCGAGCGCCTCGTGGAGGAGCTCGTTGACGCCCCCGATCGTGCCCGGGCGGTCATCACGCGCGCCGGCGTCTCTCGTCGGCGGGCGGTGCTCGTCACAGAGATCGGGCGTCTCGCCGACGCGCTCGAGACAGGAAGCCGAGATCGCTGATGCTCGAACTCGAGCAGCGTGTCCGCGACGCGATGGTCTCCGACCCGCTGGCGCTCGAGGCCGGCGCCAGCGCCCGTGAGGCCGGGGAGGCGCTCACCCGCCCGGAGGTCAGAGCCGTCCTCGTCTGCGACCACGGGCGGCTCGTTGGTGTGATCACACGCAAGACGCTCGTGCGCGAGGTCGTCGCGCCGGGGCGCGATCCGCGCACGACCACGTTGAGAGAGATCGCCGAGGCACCCAACGCCACCATCGACCCGGAGATGCCGCTTGCGGACGCGTTCGCGTTCCTCGAGGAGGGCGATTTCGAACGCGTTCCCGTGGTCGAGGGCGGCCGCCTCGTCGGTGTCCTCTCCCGCTCCTCGGTGCGTCGGCGTCTCGCCGAGGACGCCTCCCCGCCCGCCGAGGAGTAGGCGTTGGCGCCAGGGACCACGGCCACCGCGGCGCCATGTCCGCGCCGTCGCGAGACGATCGCCTCGCTGCGCCCCCTCCTTCCCATCGCACGGCTCGACCACGCGCAGTCGCCGCCCGGCGCGGCAAGCGCGGCCTCGACGCACTACCATCAAGTCCGGGTCGGGCTGCCCGGCGTGCAGCGACCCGGAAGGAGCTGACCAGTGGGTGGGCGACCGTAACCGACCGTAGGCCACTGTTGTTCGGATTCGGCGTGATGTTCGCACTCGTCGTGACGCTCAGCCTCCTCGCAGGCGGTTCGGCCGCGCCTGCCGGAGCGACCTCCGTCCTGAGATGTCCCTCGATGACGGTGCCCGTGGGCGTGACCAAGACAATCCCGATCTCGTACGCCGACATCATCGTCTCCGGGGTGACGTGCAACTACGCCGAGAAGGTCTTCCTGATCGATACCAGCAAGGCCGGATCCGCGCCGCCGTCGGGTTGGCGCATCAAGGTGGCCTCGGCAGGCGGGAGCACCATCGAGGACACCTGCACGCGGGGCGCGCAATCGATCCGCTTCCGCCTCGTCCGCAAGAGCTGACGCCGGGCCGCAGGTCACCGACCGGTCGCGCCGAGCGAGGCGCGCCTGCGCTGCGGCGAGGGCGGGAGACGCCGTGGCGGCGAGCGTCGCGAGCGCCTCCCTCCGCTCACCGCCTACCCGTCGTCGACGAGCCTCCCGGCCGGGTCGAACTTCGAGCCGGCCGGGCCAACGGCGCCTCCACCTCGGCGACGTGGGCGCCCAGCCGCCGGGCACCTTTCGCAGCCCGGCCCGGGTCCCGACCGCAGCGCGCGGGCCGGCGCTCGAGCCGAGCACCGCCGCCGGTTTGATGCGGAGACGAGCCTTTTGCCATCGCTCGCGACGCCCAGCCGCGTGCATTCCTGAGCGTCCCGGGGATCGAGGAGCGGGACTCCGGCGTCCCGGTGAGCGCGTTCAGACGAGCTCATCGCCTTCGGCAACACGGCCGCCTTCGTCGACGCCGGCTCGACGTCCGCATCCCGGTGGGGCTCGGGTGGGCCGAGCGCGCTCATTCTCGTTGCGCTCCCGCGACCTCGAGCGCCACGCCGTCGAGCAGGTCGCGGACACTCCAGGCGAGCTCCTCCAGGCCATAGCGGCGCAGGACCTCGACGACGATGATCGCGCCCCCGAGGATGACCGGCGCGCGTCCGGGATCCATGCGAGGGACGCGTTCGCGTTCGACGATCGGGAGCGCTGCCAGCCGTTCGAACTCGCGTTCGACCGACTCGAGGGTGAGGTCGCCGACGAGCTCATGAAGCTGGGTCACCGTGCCCGCGACCCCGACCGCGTCGTCGACCCTGAGGTCGGGAAGGAGACCGCGCACGAAGCCGGCCGCGGCGGCGAGTTCGCTGGCGTGGGGAGGGTCGCTGTGCAGGAAGCGTTCGGTCAGCCGAACCGACCCGACATCGAGGCTCGTGCGAAAGTCGGCGAGGATCAGCTCGGTCGAGCCGCCGCCGATGTCGAGGAGGAGCGTGCCCGAGCCCAGCGCACCGACTCCCCGCCTCGTCAATCGGGCCTCCTCATCGCCGCTCAGGAGCCGGGTCGCGAACCCGTAGCTCGCGGCGAGGCCCGCGAGGAAGTCACGCCCGTTGACCGCGTCGCGCACGGCGCTCGTCGCGACGGCGAGCGTGCGCTCGGCGCCGGCAGCGTCGAGCGCACGCTTGTACTCCGCGAGCACGCGGCGGGTGCGTGCGATCGGCCCCGGGAGGAGGATTCGTCCGGAATCGACGCCCTCGCCGAGGCGGGTCACCGTCGAGCGGCGCTCGATGTCGCTGACCCGCTCGCCGGTGACGTCGGCGATCAGTAGTCTCGTCGAGTTCGTGCCGATGTCGACCGCGCCGACCCGCGTCATTTGCTCGGGTAGAAGCCACGCACGCGTCCGACGAGCGAGACGGCGTCGCCCGCGGCGCGCGCGAGCACCAGAGCACGGGAGACGGAGTTCTGAAGGCTGACCCGCGAACGATCGAGCTGCGCTCCCCTGCCAGCGGCTGCAGCCAGACGCCTCTCGCTCGCGGCGATCCGGTCCATCAGCTCGCCGAGCCCGGCGTCGAGGCGGCGGCGGAAATGGCGCAACGCGCGCCAGAGCGAAAGCGCTCGCAGGCCAGCGATCCCGGCTCCGGCGACGACAGAGACGGCGAAGACGACGAGCGAGACGAGGATGAGTGCGTGCAGCGCGCGAATCCTAGTAGTTGCGCGCGGGCCTACAATCGGAGGGTGGCACAGGTGGGGCGGCTCGTCTCACGACACGACGGTTGGTCGCAGGTCGCGGTTGTTCTGAGCGCGGTTGGCTGTTACGAGCTGATCCGACTTGCGCTCCCGCCCGACTGGCCGCTCGCGGTCGCCCACGCGCGTGCGGTCGACTCCTGGGAACGGCGCAGGCACATCGCCTGGGAGCCGGGGCTCCAGCGGATGTTCCTCGGCGCGCCCGAGCTCGTCGAAGGCATGAACCTCTTCTACATCGCGGGGAACTTCCTCCTCACCGGCGCGTTCTTTGCCTGGCTCTACCGTCGCTCGCGCAGCGGCTTCGCTCTCTTCCGAAATGCATTCCTGCTCGCGATGGTGGTCTCGCTCGTGATCGACTGGCGTTATCCGACCGCGCCGCCGCGTCTCGCGGGGATCGGTATCGAGGACACCCTCCGGACTCTGTCCGGCATCGAAATCGGTTCACCCCGCTCGGCCGGTCTTACCGATCCGGTGGCGGCGGTGCCATCGCTCCATGCCGGTTGGGCGCTCGGCGTCGGCGCCGGAATGATGGCGTACTCGAGATCGATGCTCGGGAAGGCGGCCGGCGCCGTCTACCCGCTGGTGGTCGATGTCACGGTCATCGTCACCGGGAACCACTTCGTTCTCGACACGGTCACCGGCACGGTCATCGTGGCGGCGAGTCTGGGCGTCGCCTCCGCGATGGATCGCGTCGAGGTGGTACGATTTCGCACACGGCGCGGGGTGGAGCAGTCAGGTAGCTCGCCGGGCTCATAACCCGGAGGTCGCAGGTTCAAATCCTGCCCCCGCTATTCGATTCAAGAATACGCACCGATGCGGGGTGCTCGGGCACCGTGTCGCTATATGAACTCGAGCGAACGGGCCATGGTCTCCGCGGCATTCGCGCTCGAGCTGTCGGGGTGCCAGGTAAGCACCATGATCGCATAGAAGCCGCCTGCCTTCGCGACGACGAATTCCCGTGCGAAGCTGCGCGCGGCGCCGCTCCCCGATGGCTCGAGCATGCACCTCGTGGTGTACGCCCGCCCGGCCGGCCGGCTAACCACCGGTTGACCTGACAGTGCGCCCGGACACGTGTCATCCGCCCGGAGCACCCGTCCGCGCGATTCGGGGAGCCGAACCACGTAGAGCTCGGGCCACCGTCGAGGCCGTGTGCTGGGAAGCGGGCCGACGGCGTCCATCAAATGGTTCCCCGAAGGCTGGATGGATCTCCAGCCAGGGGGATACGAGATGGCAAAGTCCCCATCTCGGCCCACCGCGAGCTTCCAGGCCTGCGGTGCGCGTCCGCCTGACAGCCGCATGCTCGCGGCGATGAGCGCGAACGGCGTACCGAGCCCGACCACGATCAGGCCGAGCACGGCAATTTGGTCCGGAAGAAGGCCACGGCCGAGCTGCTTCGATCCTCCGGTCCGCGACCGGGTCTGCTGCCTTCGCGGTACATGAACGACGGCCGAGGCGATGCGGGGAAGGACGAGGTACAGCAGCAGTGGGAAGCCCAGGATGAGCAGGCCGAAGCGGGTCACGAGTTCGGAGTCAAAAGGTGGCGGGAATGCGGAAGGCAGCCCGCTCAGGCGGCTCTCGGCGAGGAGGAGAGCAGCGGCCGCGACGGCAAGGACATAGCCAAGGAACAGCAGGAGCCGGCTGTGACGTGCGAGAAGGTCGCCGTCTTTGTTTGTTCGATCACCGGACGTTACGAGTTCCCAGGCGAGGACGATCACAACGAAGAGCGCTTGCCAGTCGCTGAGCCGTTCGCCGGACCCGCTCGCACGCGAGAGAACCACGGCCACGAGCGCGATGAGCGAACAACCGAGGTTGAGAGCGAGGAGGTGGCGGGCGACCCGGCCCGCGTCCTCGCGGTTGGGCGGAACGCGTCGTGCCAGCATGAGCCAGCCGACGATGATGAGCGTCCCAAGGCCGATCGCGGCGGCGAAGCCCCAGACGACTCCAGCGAAGTTCAGCGGGACCTCGAAGTGGGCGAGCACTGCGGTCACCGTCGCGACGGCGACGAGCGAGAGGCCCGCGAGCACTCCGAACCGAATGCGAGCGCGCGCGTCCGACGTGCCGTCGCCACCGACGCCGAGCGCCGCAATACCAACGTAGACGGAGGCGAGTACGCCGAGGTCGCTCATCAGGACAACGTCGGGCTGGTTGAAGTCGACGAGCAACCCCAAAACGACGCCGAGCGCGACCGCGAGAGAGCCCAGGAAGCCCGACGAGATAGGAGTCGAGTCACGAACCGACAGGGCATTCGTGCGGAAGAGCAACACGCCGAAGGCGACCACGAGCCCGACTCCGGCAAGTTCGATGCCGATCACGCGCCACGAGAACTGGGCAATTGCCAGCGCGACGTCCAGACCCGCGAGCGCGGCTGTGGCAAGAAGGGTCGAATACGGCTTCAGACGCCGGGAGGCCGCCTCGGAGCACAGGAAGGCGATCTCGACGATCTCCGTCCCGGCGAGAAGCAGCACGGGCCCGAGCGCCAGGAAGGCAGCCCACGCGACCCAGGCGATCAGCCGACTGGCCGCCGTCTCGGTTCCGACCACCAGCCAGTTGACGGCCAGGAAGCCGACGACGAGCCCGAACATCACCAGCGCGAAGGACAATCGGAAGCCCTGCCGCGCCCGTACCCGGAGAAACCCCCG
>Ga0302325_10019302_pt1 | contig 14343 bp, 18 predicted proteins | sample Palsa_T0_2_FD_201948 | JGI IMG/M metagenome (GOLD analysis project Ga0302325, IMG submission 201948) | Peat permafrost microbial communities from Stordalen Mire near Abisko, Sweden - Palsa_T0_2 | ecosystem: Environmental > Terrestrial > Soil > Palsa > Peat permafrost | place: Sweden: Abisko... | reverse complement strand
ATTCCAACCAAGAACGGTTGTTTATTGCCCCTTTTTCTTCATCCACGTTCCGATTACGAATCTCATTCCAAGTTACGATTCAAGACAGGGTCGTCTTAGGCAAGTACCAGTGGGTCATTCTTGGCGAACGGTCGGGGTCAACGTGTCGTCCAGATGGAGGAGCAGCGACACGGTGGTCCGTGCTGCCGCTCGCGGTGCCTCATACAAGGTTCAACTTTACGGCTCCTCGTATCGTCGGACCGAATACCACGATTGCGTTTCTGATCCCATACAACTGACAGTTCACCCGGGGATGGACGTTGTTCACCTCAAGGTGCCCGCTTCCTGCCAATAATCGCAGGCGCAAACGGTTTGGCTTAAGTCGAAAGGGAAAGTCCGTGTTGAGAAAACTCCTAACGGCCATTTCGTTGCTCTCCATCGCCACGCTGGTGCGCGCGCAAGTACCGACAACACCTCCGAAGCCTACGCTGATCAAGGCCGGTCGTATTCTCGACGTGCGCACTGGAAGATACCTCGCTGGCCAAGGCATCCTGGTGGAAAACGGCAAGATAAAGGAGGTCGCTGCATTGCTGCATTCGCCGACTTACAGGCTCATCTACCGAAGGACGCGGTCACCATCGATCTCAGTAAGGGCACTGTGCTCCCTGGGCTGATAGATTCCCACGCTCATCTGCTCATGGTCGCCTCAGCGGCGGTCAATCCGAGCAACAACATTTTGGACGCGGTCGCTGGCACGAGCGCCACCAGCGCTTCCCGCCGGTCGAGCGCGATGCGATCCAGACCTCGCAGAACCAGAACGTAGCCGGGGCAGGTGATTGCAGCCAGAGCCAGAAAGATCGTGGCGGCGATCTAGAAACTGCCGTAGTGGTGCGCAGTCACAAAAATGCTGACTCCAATTCCCACCACCACGATTTGCATTACCTGAGTGGCGTGGCTGGCATGCATTCCGCCGCGGCCTCGTGACCAATCTCAACCGACTGGGCGTGGATGATTCAGGGATTCGGCGAATCCTTCGCCACAGCAATGTTGCGGTGACACAAGCTTGCTACATCAAGACCGCGAGCGAAGATGCGAAAGCCGCGATGCAGAGACTCGAGACCGCATTAAATGACACCCAGACAGTCCGATTCGGGCACAAAAGGAGTCGTGTAATGCTGAGAGCCGATGCTATACAACTCTCTTTGCTTGATGGACTTGTAAGGAATCTGGCGGAGAGGGAGGGATTCGAACCCTCGGTACAGGTGTTAGCCCGTACAACGGTTTAGCAATTGTCTCTCTCGATGCGACGCCCAGCAATCCCAATCACTTACAGTCGCACTCACGCACCAAAACTCACCAAATGTAACCTCATTCGGCAGTTACGGGACACTGCTCGGGACACACGATCAAAGAACCTTTTCCCCTATAGGCTTCGACCCCCCCGCCCCTTTCCCTTTTTTTACTCCGCGTGGGACTCCTGGGCAACCCGCATCCTGTCTTTACCAAAATTGAGAGTTGGTAGGCTCGATAATTCATTGCTGAACTCATGGGATTGCTTTTCCTAAAAGCGCAGCGCTAAGAACACCTGTCGGGCTTCACATTCGCCCTAACAGGAGTTGGGTCTACAATGGCAACCGTTCCGGGAGTCAGAGAGAAATGTCGGTTTGAAAGATGATAATGATGAAACTTCAGCGTTTGCCCTTGGTGGTAGTCTTCGCGGCCCTGACCCTGTCTTCCGCTTTTTCCCAGAACCCACGGACGACCGAGCAAGGAACGAGCATCACCAATGCGCGGGTAATCGAAATGTCGAAACTTGGCCTGGACGATGAGATCATAATTGCCAAGATCAAGAACGGGAGCTGCGAATTTCAATTGGGGGACACTGACCTCGTCGATCTCAAGAAGGCTGGCGTCTCACCAAAGGTAATCGCCGCCATGCTGGACTCCAGTGTTCTGACCTCGCCACGAGTCACGATAAACAAGAGGGAGGTCCCAGTACACACCATGGGACAATCTAAAGTGGGCGGTCGCCTTGGTCATGATCTGACTGTGGGAGTTAAGTCTGTTAAGGAGAAAGCTTACCTTGATGGTCCGCATTCAACGATTGTTGCTGGCTCCAGCCCGGTGATTGAGATAGACCTACCGAAAGGCGATACGATCGACAACTATATTCTGGTTCAGATGGATGGGAAGAGCGATCGTCGAGAATTAGAGGTCGAATCCCGAGGTGGCATTGTCGGCGGTAAGAACGGTATTCGGGCGGAGGCAATTCGTAAGACATCTGTAACTCCACTCGGTGGCAACAAATTTCAGTTGGGCGCTGATCCCCTGAAGAAAGGCGAATACATCATTTATGTTGTCGGTTCTCCTGATTCGATAAGGGGGATATACGGAAGGGGATACGACTTTACCGTTTCATCACCCCAAGAAACACCGTCAACTCCTACTTCCACGGTCGCTCCTGTTCGAGCTAATCCATCGGTAGCTGCTTCTTCCCCTTCTGAGCCACCAGCCCCAATGGTGGTCCCTGATGGATCTATCGGTGCGTTTTCAGACCAAGAGCCCAGGCTCCGACGCGACGGGATTCTGCTTTCGCGGGTCCTACCAAACGGGCCAGCCGACCGGGCAGGGATCAAGGCTGGAGACACGATTCTTGCGATAGAGAATCACTACCTGTTCACAGTCGAGGAGCTAGTTGACGAGGTTCGTCGCTACACGCCCGGAGCGAAGGTTGCAGTACGTTACCGCCGCTATTCGAGCATCTACGAGACCACGGTGGTGGTCGGACCAACCAAATGACATGCCTCAACCGCGCGGAGTATTTTCGTAAGTCTTTTGTTTGACAACAACTTGCCAGTTTTCTCCTCTATAGGCTCCGCCCCCCCGCCCCTTTCTCCTTTTTTTGGAGCGCGAGGGACTCCGACGGCCTGCGATGGAAGCCGGGGCTCACCGATCACGTCTGGGAATTGAAAGAATTGCTAGTCGCGTAATGCCCTGTGTGGTGTATATTTCCAGCTATACATGGCAGCCGCGATTCCGAGCTATGCGCGCCCCCCCCTGAGCGAGGTTGCGTGTGGCGTCCAGTTTGCGCCTATTGGTCTTCAAACAACGCATCTCGGGCAGTTCTGGACAGAAATTGCACAAGACTACCCGTCCACGCAGGACGCACCGCCGACTCCTGAGGTCGCAACAACACCTGGTCAGCGCGGGCAGTTGGGAGCCTTAGGGATAACCGTGATGATCATGCCTCCGCTCAGGCGAGTGCTGATGCTCAGCAAGGGTAGGGACTTTGTTGTTCAGGTTCAGGATTCACGGTTTCACTACAACTGGCGAAGGCTATCCCCTGATTCCGTTTATCCAAGGTTCCCGAAGGTCTTCGACGGTTTTCTTAATACATGGGGTATGTTTTCTGCGTTTCTGAAACGAGCGCGTCTGAGTGAACCAACGCCGAATAGGTACGAACTGACATATGTGAATCAGCTCGACGCCTTAGGATCCATTCGAGTTGAACAGTCAGTGAAGCTATTCGATTGGAAACAGCTGAAGGCGGAATTTCTCACTGAACCGCAGCAGACAAACATCGGCTGGTCTTTTCTGCTGCCCGACGGTAAAGGCATAATGAATGTGTCTATAAACCGTGTCATTCGGCCCGAGGGCGGTTCTGCTGTGCTATTCACGCTTGCCTGCTCAGGACCGGCAGGAAAGGCAACAACGTACTCACTCAATGACTGGTTCGAGACGGCCCACGAATGGATTGTTCGCGGGTTTACTGATCTCACCACCCCTGAAGCGCATAAAATATGGCAGAGGGAGGCTTGAGTGGCAGCGACTGTGCTCATTCCCGAACCTGAAATCGACAATAACCAGCTGGCGATTATTCCCGAGGTAATTCCTGGTTCACTGCAAGAACTTCGGCCAGATACACCCGAATCAGTACCTCTGACGCTGGCATACGAGCAGGCTCAGCCTGATCCCAACGATGTCCTCTACGCCGTTATGCGCCAGGTCGGTGAACGTTCTTCCGTGAATCCTTGGGACCGTGCTCGTCTGGAGCTATTGCGAATAAGCAGCCTGGAGCTCAATTGGGACGGAGAAAATGCTGCACCAGTGATGGAAGAAACAATGCGGACCGCGACCGTGCTCATCGAGACAGCCGCATTGTTGGGAGATTCCGCTCGAACACTGGATCAGGCAGTTCCGAAGATTTTCCCATCGGCTAACGGATCAATTACATTTAAGTTTGTCCGGGCTGACAAGGAGTTGAAGTGTATCGTTAATGAGGGTACCGTTGAGGTCCTTCGCTGGCAGCCTCTCGAAGCGTTTGAGGCGGAAAATCTGTGGGAGGTTCCTGTTTCTGACGTTCCGGAGCACATCGATTGGCTGCTCCGGTAATCCCGCCCGGGGGACGTGTCCCCGATGACTGTGCTTTGTTCCGTGCCCTCAATCCAAAGCATTATGAAGACGGCTTGCCCGGTGATAACCATTTCGTTATGGAGCAGAGTCATCCTCAAGACGATGGCGTCTCAATGGCTATAACAGAGTTGATAACGCTCGAACAGTTCCGCGGGTTAAGCTCTCTAACCTCTCGTTATGGTGAAGCTTTTGGGGTCGCCGAATTGAACGTCGGGGAGATCCTGGAACCCGTGCAATCCACCTGGATCAGCGTAAGGCAGAAAGACGACCCTTTGTGGGGTGATTGCGTGAGTGCCCATGCCATCGTCACGGGATACCAGATGTTGACCGGTGCCTCTGGCAAGAAGAGGATTTTAGAATTCCAGCGCCATTTAGTGCAGCTCGCCCGAAAGAATTTTCACCCTCCGGTTCCCCCGCCACCGCCTGTTGCTCCACAGGTGTAGATCCCGCCCTGAGGCTGTTCCAGCATCAACGCACACAGCCCCAAGAAATCGGAATGTACTGGCTTCAATCGTGGACTGCTCAAGCTAAGTCGAGATAGCGTGAGCGCTCTTCACAATTCAAGTCGATCTTCGACCAACGGGGCGTCACCGTATCTGCAACGCTCGCATCCGCCACTCCTGACTGAAGAACAACATTAGCGCAATCGCCAACCAAAGCAAGTCTCTGAGCGTAAACTCCAATCAGTAAAGTCTCCCCGCGCGCAAGCTGGCCGATTTTGGACTGGGGTGTAGGAATTTTCTTGCGCGGCGATCCGAAATCGCAACCACCGTAGCCGGTACCCGCTTCCCACCATCGTACTGCGCCAGCTTCCGGGCTCCCCCGCGATCTCTTTCGGCAGCCTATTACCGGCGTAATCAAATCTTACCTGTAATGTCTTTGACAAGCACGTTCCCGGCTTCACACTAGAGTGAACCGATGCAACAACACAAACGCTGAGGCACGGAGTCGCTCCAATGACACGAGACGAGTATTACATGACAATTGCAATGGCTGTTCGCAAAAAGGCGAACTGCTTAGGACGCAGAGTCGGTGCGGTTATGGTCCGAGAAAACCGGATCGTTTCCACCGGGTACAATGGAACTCCCGAGGGCGTAGCGAACTGCTTGGATGGTGGTTGTGCACGTTGTAAAGACAAACCCACCTACGCACAGAGCGTTGGGTATGACGTTTGCATTTGCGTCCACGCCGAATTAAATGCACTCATCACGGCGGCGAGATTTGGCACAGCGATTGAGGGTGCCGTCGTTTATTCGACTCTCCGACCTTGCTTTGATTGTACAAAAGCATTGCTGCAAGCGAAGGTGCACACTCTCTACTACATTCATAACTGGCAACATCCGATACCAGCGCTACAGGATCAGTACTCGATAGTTCAAGACAAAGTTCCCGTCGGCGTAAGACAGCTTCTCATTGATGACCCCGAGGCTGACTGGGCAAGTGGAAAGATTCAAGCGCCGGTGAGCGTAGATTCCGGGAACGGTCATACTCATCGCGTCTAATTGCCAGCCCTTCGGCGGTCAAGAAACGGGTGAGGGTGCTCCCCCGCTCGCGCCCACGCCTGCACGCCGCCCCGCTCCCCGCAGCGTACGGTTAGCATGCACCGACGTTAACGCCACTTCTGCGGGGGGTCTGGGTTCTTTTCTGAAACCTCGAACTCCGGAACAGCGGGTAACGCTGGCCTTGGCTCCGCGAACGGGATGTCGGGATCGAGCTGCGGACGGTCGACGTAGACCAACGTGATCCCGCCCTTCGCTATCGCGTCCGCTTCCTCTTCGGATGGCCTCGGGCGTCCATAAGCTCGATCACACAGCGCGACGAACGCAGCGACAGCGTGCGGATGCTCCGGGGATTTCGCGATTTCCACCATGTTGGCGATCATCTGCTCCAGCCTTGTGCGACCGTACTCGTCTTTTGCTGACCTCTTTGCGCATTCGAGAAACTTGCGGATGATATCGGCCCGCGATCTCTGTAATCTGCCGTTCTTCAGCCCGCCGTGACCTGGCAGGAATCGAAAGCGCGACGGATTATCAGGACCGAACGGCGTCAAGTTCTGCATGGAATCGGAGGGCACGCGCTCGGGCTTCGGCGGGGACGGGTTGCGATGAATGAGCGTCACGACTCTTCCCATAGTAACAACACGATACCGCATCACTCCACACATAAAAAGCACGGGTAGTGGCTGGGCACCAAGCAGTTTCGTTTCCATCCGTAATCCTGTAATCCCGCACACCGTTTCGTCTGGATCGTTCAAGACGTATGACCTTGTGTTCTGGCGCGATCACATGTTCTGATTGTTTGGGTTTTGGGAGGCGGTATGAGCCGTTCGACTCAGTTTCCTGTCGACACTATCGAAGCCAAGATCGCTAAAGCAGGGCGGCGGGACCTGAACGCGTTAGAGCAGGCAGGAGCACCAAGGGACGGTTTGGTGAGGCTTCTAGCCCTGGTCGCATCCGACGACAATCAGTGGAAGGATCTGATGCGTGCAAAGCAAGTTGAGTTGAGAAACAATGCTCGTCGCATGGAAAAGCTTGCCAAGGACGCGGAGAGGCAGGCCAAAGACCCGTCCTCACTGCTTGAGTTCTGGGTTTGCTTTTGTGGCCACGGAAGCACTCTCGGAATGGATTGTCCGGCTGCCCAGATGGAGAGTGATCCACTTGTAGGTTTTCTAACTAGCGGATTGCGAACATGGGCTAAGGTAAACCGTCGGAATGCCGACGCCTTCGGCACATATCTAAGAAAGTTCGCACGAACAGATTCAGGAATCGTGCTGCTGCTGGTTGCGGTCTGTGTTTGGACCAAGCGCCGGAAAGTCTGCCACTTCGAAGAATTGGCTCGTTTGCTCAAAGATGCATTCGAAGCTTCGGGTAAGAGTAAGACCTTCAATGCTGACGGTCTGCGAAAAACCTTTGACCGCATTGTGCCACGAGTGTTGCGTTTAGTTGAGAAATACCGGCAGCAGGGTCACCCCGCCACATCGCCTATGGAATCCAGATCGCCAGCGCGGTTGCGCAGCGACTGCGTACCGACTATGAGAGATTTCGGACATATCGTTCGTTAATCTTCGCGGCGACATGTCCGTTCGTTCGTGACCGCATCCGCTATCTTTGCCTCTGGTGAGCGATGCCGGTTCTTCTGGTATTACCCCACTCGCTAGAAAATCGGAAATTGGAGCAAACATGGAACACGACAAGAAATGGCTGAACATTGGGGAAGCTGCTCGGCACATCGGAATGAGCGTGGCTTTTCTCCGCAAGGCAACGCGAAACCGAAGCGTGCCCTACGCCCGGCTTGGTACCAAATCCCTTCGCTTCGACCGAGAAGCGCTCGATGCATGGATCGTGGAACACAATTCCGGCGGGGAGCTCGCCTACAGCAAACATAAAGGCCGCTGAGTGCATGAACACTAGCTACCTTGAACCGTCAACCGGGGCGGTAAAGCCACGGCGCGATTGTCACGCCCACTATACCGCCTCCCCAACCCACGCTGCAACACAGCGAAATGCGGATTCATCTTGGCGATTCCCGATTGCAAGTACATACGCGAGTCTGTGCCGATCCGCGACGTTGCGGGTCAACTCGGGTTAAGGGTCACGGGCAGCATGCTGCATTGCTGGCGGTCTGAAAATCACGAACACGGCGACCGTACCGCATCCCTAGGACTGCACAAGCGTCGAAATGTCGCAAAGTGTTTCGTCTGCGATGCGCGTCCGCTATCGCCACTCGACTTGGTGATGAGCGTGCTCGGGCTCGATTTTCCGGCTGCGCTGCAATGGATCACATCGCGCTATGAAGTTCCAGCCCTGGTAAAAGGGGAACACATCCAGCACCAAGAACGCTGGCCGGAACGATACCGCGTCGGCGCGAGTGGATCTGCCCTTGAAGCACTCATACGTTCTGGCATCTGGGCTTCCCTCACACCCGCGCAATGTAAGATTCTCCCCGTCCTGGAGATGTTCGCAGACGCAGGAACGCAGAGGGTGACGATTTCCTATCGCGGCATGATGAGGTACGCCGGGGTGCGGAGCCAAAGCACGGTAGCGACCGCACTCAAACAGTTTCGAGCACTGCGGTTTCTGCGGGTGGAGGCCCGCCGCGACAGCGATGGACTCCGAGCGTGCAGCACCTACAAGCTGTGTTTCGATGACTCTGCCTTTCTTCAGCTTGCGAATGACTGTCGCAAAAGGCAGACAGAGCAAATAAACCAAGAGCGTGACTTCAGGAAAAACGCGAGACTGAAGAGCAAAGCGACGCGGCTATTACCAGTAAATACTCTGTCCAATGGTTGAAGAAGTGTCGAATTTCACGCTCCAACTAGTCGCACCGTGGAATAGCGCACGAGCTACCCCGAAGGCAGGGCTGACAGAGCTTTCTGTTGGCCCTGCTAGGCAAACGAATCGCGGTTACCGTAACCGCTGTACACCGCTAAGTGACGGAAAACATGAACCTAGAAACAGCCGATGTCCCATTGATGTCCCGTAGCGGCGGAAACCCGGTCGAATTGATTGATTCGGGGGAGTTGGCAAACCGCTGGAAAGTGCCCGAGTCTTGGATTCGGAATCACACCCGCGCCCGCACTCCGAGGGAAGACCGTATTCCGTGCATACGACTCGGGCGTTATGTTCGCTTCGAATGGGGATGCCCTAGGCTCGCAGAATGGCTGGGGAAGAGACGACACTAGACGGATTCTTTTTCTCTTGACGTGCATAGCGCTAAGCAAGATAATGGCGGCATGGGAAAGAAACTCAACCCACACGCACAGGCGTTAGGCAGTCTAGGCGGAAAGGCACGGGCGCTAAACCTGTCCGATGCCGAGGTCGCCAAGATTGCCAGCAAGGGCGGGAAGGCAAGGGCAGCCAAGCTATCCGCTGCTGAACGCAGACGGATAGCGAAGCTAGCGGTTGCAGCCCGCGAACGCAAGAGAAAAGGGGGGAAGTAGGATGCGGAATCGAAAACAGCAAGGGCAGATTATGCGCATTGGGGACCGCTGGTACGTCCGCTACTGGGAACGCCGGAACATAGGCGGTACTGTCGAACGAAAGCGCGTCACCCATTCAATCGGCGAGGTTTCGACACGCGGGAAACGCCCACCCGCAGACATCAAAACCGAAGCCGAGCGGCACATGGCAACCGTCAACAGCGGCACAGTTCCCGCCGAGCGAATCGTCACGATAGGCGATTTTGTCGAGCGGGTGTACCTGCCTTGGATTGCAGAACACAAGCGGCCCTCGACGGCCGAGGGTTATCGGGACATCTGGGAAGATCACCTCAAATCACTCTCGGAGCAAGTTTGGCTGAAGGACACGCGAACGTACCACGTTCAAGGCTGGCTGAATCAGATTGGGGCGGGCAAACTGAGCCGCAACACTCTGAAACACGTCAAAAGCGTAATCAGCGGAATGTTCACTCTGGCGAAGCAGCAGGACTATTTCCCGGGTGAGAACCCCGCCCGCGATTCTGCCGTCAATCCAAGGGCCGCAGAGCCGCAGGAAACGTATGCTTACACGTTGGAGGAGATTCAGACCATCCTCGGACTGCTGCCTGAGCCCGCAGCAACGGCCTTTGGAGTTGCGGCGTTCATGGGGCTGCGGCACGGAGAAATACAGGGTCTGCTCTGGGAAAACTACCGAGACGGAGAATTGTACGTTTCCCGCTCAATCTGGAATGGCCGCGTCTCGGACCCCAAGACTCGCAAGGGGCGTGCGCCCGTTCCGGTGATTCGGCAGCTAGCTGATCGGCTGGAAATCCATCGGCTGCGCTCCGGTAATCCGCTTGCTGGCCCGATCTTCGCAAATTCCTTGGGCAGACCACTGTCGCTCGGTAGCTTGGTCAATCGCGCAATATTTCCCGCGCTGAATCGGTGTGAGGCGTGCGGAAAGGCAGAGTCAAACCACCATAAAGCTGCCCATCCGTACAAGCGCGACTCGCGTATCCCAGAGTGGCACGGCTGGCACGCGGCGCGTCGCGGACTGGGAAGCAATCTATACCGCTTGGGCGTGGCGGATATGGTGATTCAGCGAATCCTTAGACACGCGAACGTGAGCACAACGGCGACGTACTACATCAAGACTGCCGCTGCTGACGTTCGGAGTGCTATGGCGACGCTGGAAAACCACATCACGGAAGCGGGTCGGATTGAATCGGACACTAATGGGACACTAGACAGCAGTTCGAACCTGGAGCCTTCCACGATTCACTAGGGCCTAAGTGATTGGGATTGTAGGAACTGGCGGAGAGGGAGGGATTCGAACCCTCGGTACAGGTGTTAGCCCGTACAACGGTTTAGCAAACCGCCGCATTCGGCCACTCTGCCACCTCTCCGGCCTTTATTTACAACCAGTTGCCAATTTTATCTATCCCACCGTATCCCACATTTAGTAAGATGTTGGTTCGAGGGCCAACATCATGAGACGCTACCAAGAAGGATACCTGCGGAAAAGATTTGGTGCCTGGCATGTCTCGTACTATATCACTGAGAACGGGCGGCGCAAACTGAAGTCTCACCGGCTCTGCGACGACCAGCAGAAGAAATCCCACGTCAAACAACTCCGCGATGAGTACATGCGCGACCACGTTAATATTGGAGCCGCGAACGCAGGGCCAATGGGTGTGGTTGCTTTCTGGGATGCCGGGTACTTGCCCTTCATCGAATCAGCAGACTACCTGAAGCCTGCCACAATCCACGGTTATAAACAGGTGTGGAACCAACACCTGAAATCACACTTCGGCTCAGTGAACCTCTCCGACTACAAAACTCACATGATGTCTGGCTTCCTCACCGGCCTGGCAAAGACGCTCAGACCGCGCACGTTGAACAGCATCAAATGGCTGGCCTCTGCGATCTTCGCTCACGCGGTTGCTTCCGGCCACTGCGAAACAAACCCCATCAGAGATGCGAAGGTGCTAGGTAAGACATTGAGCCACGGTGATACTAAGTCCTACACGCTTGAGGAGATGGAAAACGTCATCACCGCGTTGGTCGACCGCGTTGACGCTCAATTGGTGATGGCTCTTTCCTTTTTTGCCGGCATGCGTAAGGGCGAAATTTGGGGCCTTCAGTGGTCAGATGTTGATGGTGAGTTCATCCACGTTCGCCGCGCCTTCAGCCGGGGCATTGTAGGCCCACCAAAGAGTAAGAAGTCTGTACGCTCCATCCCCATCATTCAACCTGTGCGCGGTCTGTTGGCGTTATGGCGTGGTAAGAATCCTGATGGGGTTTGGATGTTTCAGAACACCGAAGGCGGGGCGTTGAACCTTGACCTGTTCGCCCGCGAGGTAATCCGGCCCGCTCTGCGCAAAGCAAAGATTGAATGGAAGGCCTTCCACGCTGGAAGGCGCGGATTGGGTACAACGTTGCGCAGTCTCACTGGCAACAGCACTGCCGGAAGAGATGTGCTTGGTCACGCTACAACCCAAATCACAGAGGGGCATTACGAACAGAGGTTGCCGGAAGATGCGTTGCGCGGCATGAAGCTGTTAGAAACGAAGGCGCTCACCAACGGTGGAAGCCGGTGAAATCCCGGATGGAAGCCGAATCACCGCTTTACTTACCCGGTCGCCATAATCAACGCCAATGGAACCCTGGTGGCTCTCGACAACGTAGGCTGCTGGCAGATTCTTACCAGCATTTGGATGATTCATGGAGGCCGCGAGGGGATCAAACTCGTCGCGAAAAGGATCGTCGATCGTCAAGTCCACATTGGTCTACTTTCTGGCCTCAAAACGTCCTCGAAAGTGGACAATTTTTCTGCAGCGTAAGTCCAGTCGCTTCACCGCGAGCTGAAAATATCAACGACGGTTTCTTTTGTTTTTATCCACGGTGTTCCTGAAAGAACGTTTTCCGCACCCGGTGCTGCCGGCTGCCTCCCGCTCGTCAGCGCCACGTTGCTCAACCTCCTCGCCCCTTTCAACCACATCCGTGACCTGGCGCGACGAACTCGTCTTGCCCGGTGGAGACAGTGCTGCTGACGACTTTGAGCGTGCAGCGCCAGGCGGTAGAGCACTTGTTCGAAATCGACTTCGGCGCGAAAAACCTCCGTAGCTTTCCTCTTCCTGTGGTGCGCATGCGTAGATTTTCTCAGCCCGATCCGGAGATTTCCACAGAAAAATTTTTGGAGCTGGCGAAAAAGTAGCCCAGCTCGATCGCACTAGCAGCAGAAGAAATCACGATGAACCTTCCCAAGAACGAACGATGTCCCATCCACACTCATTTTTCTGCTGCGGTCAGGAACAGTTTCGGCTACACCCTGATTCGCCTCGCGGGTGAGGGAAGGAATAAATCAAATTCGGGCCTGTCGCTTCTGGCGAGAAGCGTCCCGACCCGCCCTCCAGAAGTCGACGATGCGCACGGTCTATTTTTCGTCCAGGCGTTGATTGCAAACATGGCCACGATTCCGAAACCGGTTGTACCGGCATGCGATTGGTGTGAAAACGACTCCTTGCTCACGCCCCAGCAGGTCGCTGAAAGCTTGAATACATCGCTCGATTGGGTCTGGGATCACTCGTTACGAAAGATGCCGCTCTTACCCGTCATACTAATAGAGTTTCGCCGATTCCTGGATAGTCAGGTTCCGCTTGCAGAAAGCAAAGGAGATCGGCGATTCGCGGCGCTGTACAGCGCTGGAAAAGTTGCAGCGCGTTAACTTCATGATTCTGCGGGAACTCGGAGAACTCGTAGGGCGCTCGTTCAAACCGGAGTAGGGAGTCACAACGATGCCGGAACTACGCACGCGATCTGCAGGAGCCAAAGTTACCGAGAAGGAATACGTCGAGATCGAGAAGCTGGCCGCATCGCGCGGCCTGAACGTAGGCGAGTGGTGTCGCGAAACCCTGCTGGCGAGGGTGCACGGCCAGGAGCCGAGGGCCACCACTGCTTGCGCCGGCGCCGGCCAGGTGGCGCTTATGGCGGAACTGGTCGCCTTGCGGCCGATCCTGCTCAACGTGCTATTCAAGCTGGCCCAGGGCCAGACCCTCACGGCTCAGGAGATGCAAGGGCTGATCGACCGGGCCGACTCGGAAAAGTTGAGGAAGGCGAGGGAGCGGCTCTTGCAGGCGCAAGAGTCGGAGAGGGAACGGAAAGAAGAATCCTGATCGTTTTCTTGTGGTTCCGGTTTCATAAAGAGTAGAGGGCAATGTCGGTAATGATGCCAGATGTTGGGTCGCGGGGAGATCTGGTCGTGCCGTTCAGCTTTCCCTACCTGGCACACTGAAGTCTCAACCGGGATTTGTCCCTAGAGCAAGCACATCTCGGTTCGTCAAAATCGAGAGGTGTGCACCCCGAGCCAGCTACAGTTCCGGCCGGCCACGAGAGCAGTTCGCAAGGGTTGGGAGAAGACCCGAAAGGCATTGCTGCTGGGCAGGAACTGTACTTCGAGTGAACGAATCATGCTCACCATTTCCAAGCCGCTGAGCGCCGGACAAGCGCAGACATATCACGAGGAAGAATTCGCCAACGCCGAAGAGAACTACTACTCCGAGAGTGATCGGATACGCGGCGAATGGCACGGCAGACTGGCACAGGAATGGGGTCTTCACGGCGAGGTGCGGGAGGAGTACTTCGAGCGTCTGGCCAATGGGCAGCACCCGATAACGGGTGAGCAACTGGTACGCCATCAAACCGCGCGTGAATACCTAAACGGACGCGGACAAACAGTCAGCACGATGGAGCACCGGGCCGGCTGGGATGCAACTTTATCGGCGCCGAAGAGCGTATCGCTAACCGCCCTGGTGGGTGGCGACGAGGCCGTCCGCGACGCTCACCGGGATAGTGTGAAAGTTGCGCTCAACGAGATGGAGAAGTTCGTCCAGGCACGCATGGGAGGAAACCGTCCGCCAGAAACAACGGGTAAGTGGATCGCCGCGAGTTTCGAACATGACAGTGCGCGCCCGGTAAACGGGTATGCCGCGCCACAGTTGCATACTCACGTCGTGTTCTTCAATCTCACTGAAACC
>Ga0302325_10019300_pt1 | contig 14344 bp, 10 predicted proteins | sample Palsa_T0_2_FD_201948 | JGI IMG/M metagenome (GOLD analysis project Ga0302325, IMG submission 201948) | Peat permafrost microbial communities from Stordalen Mire near Abisko, Sweden - Palsa_T0_2 | ecosystem: Environmental > Terrestrial > Soil > Palsa > Peat permafrost | place: Sweden: Abisko... | reverse complement strand
TTCCTCCCGTTACTCTAAGAACTGCTTCCGGTCAAAATGCTTCTCTGTCGGAATTATTGTGCAGAATTCTCTCTGCAGCTCTCAGGGCAGTTTTGAAGCTTGACTTCCAATTGCACTCGCTCAAAATGGAGCTTACATGCCCCGTATGAAATGTGCGTGCATAATCCCAAAGACGAGTCTCCATGCACTATTTCCAGCCACCTCCAGGTGCAGATTCTGGCCTTCTGATGATGAGGTTAGGGTGTCCCGGGGGAAGGGGGGGGTGGGGGGGGGTTGGGAAAGGACCGAAGAATCTTTGATGAGGAGGTTTGGTTTGGGGGGTTTATTTCTGTTTATTGAAGAAGGGACGGCATGGAAGGGCAGGGTTAGAGATTGGTGAGGTTAGTGGATTTTCGTGTTTGTGAGGGCAAAGAGATCCATAGAATGCTCTCCTTCAATTTTAAATTTTCTACCCACTCTCCCTAATAAAGACAGTTTGCTTTGTAAGAGCATGTGCCATTGCTTGTCGTACACATAAGCGAAAACCACCGTACAGAAACATTGTACAACAAGCCTTGCGTACCTTTAAATTATACCAAATTCACAAGAATTATCAGAACGAATTTAAGAATGCATTTTCCATGTTTCTTTGCAAATTTAGCAGGGGAGAAGAAGTAATTAAGGCTGGTGATAGGGTCAGGTGTACGATAAGCAATGGCACATGCTCTTACTTTTATCGCAAAATCGCCATCACTTGAACTGTCCCTTTTTAATTCACTCGTTTTCTTGTCACTACCCGTCGGTTGTCACATTTTCATCCGCGGTCATGCAATGATTATAGTCTATGCCTTAAAGATACTTAAAGTGAGAAGCTTAGGAAGCATTTCCTCGAACTCGAAACAAAGCCCATTCGATGTTCTCGAGATGCTTGACATGAAAATGAATTGACTACGACAAAACACGATCAATGCATTTAGACCCAGCTTTTAGAATGAAAGTATATGAAATTAATCTCATGTGAGATTAACACACGTGATACTCACACTATCGTTGTTCAGGGGCTGTATCATGAAGCAGCGTTTGCTCCAAGTCTATAGAAGCAATAGGACAATACTGAAATTGGATCGTCGAAAAGCGCAAGATATTCGAAAGGTCGAACATTCATATTGTAAAACCAACAAGTCTCCGCTGCCATCCCATTTAGAATAGTGCTTGAGAGCGTTTGAGTGGGAGAAGAGATCGTCCTACGACCAGATTATGGAACTCTTGGTATCCCTGCGGCCAAGTTGGCTGTGGAACTGAAGATGCACACGTCTAAAGAATACGGCAATATAATCGAAAGAGTTGGTTGGCAGCTTGCCCAAGAGTACTTTAATCACTGCTCGATCTCACTGTAGATTTGGCATGATTCGAATGGCTCGCTCTGAATTGGAGTATCTCATTCTAAGAAATCAGCCCCAAAGGCGCCACTGATGGTCCCACCATGCCCAACCTTTATTATGCTCCATTCAATCCGCATAGAACCCTTTGTGTATGAACGCCTCAAATGCATTGTCGTCATCCAGTCTTGAATCCTTTTCTCGTAATAAACCTTTCAAAGCCTAATATACACGTCCACGCATGGTAGTCTCCATTCTCGACGGCCAAGCAGGCTCCGTAGCCACTCCACCCCGATGCCAGTCCATTCTGCTCGCGTTGCTAACCGTCGCTTTGCCTCTTCCAACGCAGCACCAGCCAACGCGGCCGCAGTGTTGTTCAGCGCTCCTGCATATATAGAAACCTGTTCAAAGGTCTGATTTGTTAAAGCCGAGGAGTTGATGATCTCAGGAAAAGCTGAAGAAGGCTGCCGTGGCTCAAACCAATTGCTGCTGAAATCGAAGAAGCAGTGATCTGACCAATGGCAGGACGAGGCGAAGAGTATCAGGAGTAGGAACGAGCAGTAAACACAGGGCCGATTCAGGAAGTATGTGCAGACAAAAAAGAGAAAGATGAATATAGGCGAGGCGTTGGTCGGTATAAAGAGGAGCGGGAGCCAACTGAGAAAGCGTTAGCCAGAGTCGAAACAACAAGCTGAAGACAGCTCAAGCATACCTTCGTAAGCAGAACATCTTGTGGCGGTTTCCCAGACTTTGAGGTCGTTGTCGTTCAAGATTATGCTGTCATCCGGCAGGGAGGAGATGCTGAGGCGAAAACCCAAGCTCTGAAAGCCGGGTCAGGCGCAGAAAGCAGGAGCAATAAGGACTACAGAGGCAATTCTCTGTCAAAGCGAGCGTGGGATGCAGTGCAACCTCAAAGTCTCGTGGCAGCGCGAGGTTGTGAGACGGTGCTTTCTTGAGATCAGCTTTGGACAATGAGGCTGTAAAGTTGCAGAAGCTGCCGCTAACCCTCTACGTACTAGCGTGAGTGCCTTGCGAGAAAGTCCAAGCTCCTCTGATATTTCCACCGCGACGATCTGCGATCTCAACTTCCTTCTCCAACCCACCTTTTACCGTCTCTCTTCTTCACAGCCCTAAACTTTCCCGTCCCGGCAGCATTATTTGCTTCTCCAGCAATATCTGTCGCAATTGCGTCAATTTCGCCTTCCTTTATCCATCAAAAGCATCCCGCGAACTGTCGATTTTGAGCGATCTACATCATCCATTTGCGCCTCTGGTGCGCCTCACCTTTCACCATGTCTGGATATCCTGCTGGCTCTGCTGAGGGCAATGGTTTGGATTCTTTATTGGCTCAACTTCGACAACAGCAGAACAAGTCTATCAATCTAGAGCCCAGCTTCAGCTACTATAATAACGGTGGCTACTTTGGTCAACCTCAATCTCAGCAGCCTCATTACCACCAACCAACGGTGTCGTCACCAATTCCTACACCTCCCACCTTGGGTCAACAATCTCTTCATGGCTCAGCCATCATGAGCCCAGTAGAGACTTCTCATCCGCGTCTGCCGCCCGCGACGGGTGGCCCCTCAAATGCTGACCGAACCTCCAGCCTTCTCAATCTCCTGAAGTTCAGTCAGCCGTCTGCTGCCAGTTCTACTGTGAACCCAGTGCCAATCGGAACACCAATGCCCCCTTCTCGGGAAGCCTCTTCACATTACTCTGCATCTGACAATCTTGGTCAAAGCAGTACCTCTGCTCAAGGACGCGCAGGGTCCGATCTATTGGCTGCTCTCATGGGCTCAAGTCAAACTAAGTCAGTCCAGCAGACTAGTCCACCCTTTGCTCCAGCCACACAATCAGTCCAGTCTGGCTTTGGCTCTGCGAATACCTCCACCCCTGCGAATACTCAAGCATACCTCCTTCAGCTTTTGAATCAGCCAAAGCCTGCACAATCTGATGGCACTCCGCAGCTCCAGTCGACGAAAGTCTTCACACCTCCGAGCAAGGCTAGCTCCCAAGGTGATGTTGGAGAGATCACTCAAGCTTTGGAGGATGCTTCCTTAGATCAGAGTGTGGTGGGCCAGGTTGCAAAAGAATCCATCCCTTCCTTTGGAAAGGAGAATGCTCGAGACTCTGCTCCCAAGAATCCTCAAGGTCTGTTCACCTATGTCAACCCCTTTGAGCAACTTGCTGCGTCATCGCCGCGCAACCGCACACCCAAGAACGCGACGCCAGGTCCTTCTAGCAGCCCCGCCATACAAATTCTGAAGCATCCCCGTCACGAGTCTTCAGACAACAAACGGAAGTCAGATGAGAGAAGCTCGGCAGCAAGCCCAGCTCACACAAAGCGGAAGCTTGAGCCAGCATCGCAATCATCCCCTTCTCCACCAATTCCTCTCCCCGACGGACGCACTCCTGTTGAAGCATTGATGGGAATAGGCGCATCTGACCGCAAGGAAACCGTTCAGGATGCTTTGAACGATGTCGGCAGCCAAGTCGATCAAGAAGTTCGAGATGCAATCGCCCGGGCCGAAAATGAGGAGAGCCAAGCCACAATTGAGAAAGATTTGCAAGACATGGTTGAAGCTAAGACGGAGGAAGAATTCGAAGATGCTGCTCAAGCCGCCGCTATTGCTATCAAGAGAGAGCTTGAAAAGGAGGAGAACGTTGGCGCGCTCGACACCCTACCATCTCCTGTGGCAGAGGCAGTAAAGGAAATCGTCGATGATACAGCTCATGGTCACATCGCTGACAGCTGGGAGAGTGCCGATGCCGAGGACAGTCCCATCAAGGATGAGGACGAAGACAGTGCTGTCAAGGTCTACAATTTTCCTATGCGACCCTGGACCTCCATTACAATCAAGGAAACTGAAGAGATTCGTCCATTGTTTCGCGATGAGGCTGTTATGGATATTGCCCGTCTCAAGAAGGAGTTTGACCAGATCGATCGAACTCTCGTTACTGCATCCAATAACTTCATCGTCTATGGCATGTCCAAGAACGGCGGAGTGCGTATTATCAGACAGGATGATGGCAAAGATGCGAGACTCTTCACCGAGACCCACGACCGTATTTTCAGCGTCGTCACATCATCCTCTTCCGCCGATCTGAAAGAGTCTATCATTGGCACTGGTATCAGCGGAACAGTCTACTGGGCACTGATTAAGGATGGTGAGGGAGATCACATCGAGGAAAGCAACCCAGAAATGTACGGATTTGCGCTTCCTCCTATTCAAGCCCAGGACAGTGAATCGCCGGGTGGTGTATTGAAAACTCGTGCACGAAAGAGTTCCAATCATCCCAACTTCTTTGCTGTGGGACGAGGAAAGTTCATCCATATCATATGGCCTTCAGTCATCTTGAAGCAGTCCTTCCTGAAAAACGGAAAAGACCGCATCGTTGACGTTGAAAAATATCTCACCAAGCATTCTCTGAAGGTCAACACCGGAAAGGCGGGCAAAGATTTCACCTTCAGTGAAGATGATTCGACCATTGTGTCTCTCGACAAGGCTGGGAGAGTCAAATTCTGGGATGTTCGCAGTCTCACCAAGACTGATATCATGGGAAATCCATCACACGCTCATAACATTGAGATCAAGGACCCCCTGATCACCTTCACAACTACACCCGCGACCGAGAAATCATGGCCTACATCAGTACTGCTTGTCGATAAACTCCGACCGTATCAACGAGGTGGAGCGCTGAGATATTTGATTGTCGGGATGAAGCAAAACCACACATTGCAATTGTGGGACCTTGCTCTCGGGAAGCCAGTCCAAGAAATCCATCTCCCCCACAGCAAGGAGTCAGATGCCGTATGCAGTGTCTTGTACCATGCTTCCACAGGAATGATTGCCGTTGGCCATCCAACTCGCAATTCGATCTACTTCCTTCACTTGTCTGCTCCGAAATACAACCTTTCAAAGAACATGACACAAGCCGAATATATCGAGAAACTCGTTGCCAGTGATTCTTCAGCTCCGAAACCGGAGTCTACTGCAGTTATCAGCGGCATGCGCGAATACTCGTTCGCTAATAAGGGCGTTCTCAGAAGCCTTGACATCTTGCAGACTCCAAACTCAGCTTCTGGAAGTGGAGATGTTCCGACACTGTTTGAGCTCTATGCGATGCACTCGAAGGGTGTCACCTGTCTCAACATCAAGCAAGCTGACCTTGGTTGGACTGCTGACAATAAGGTGATCAATGCTGTTGTTGCGGACAAGGCGGGAGTGATTTCCATCGATACTCTCAAAGAAATCCCTGCTCCTCCAGCACCCGAGGTTATTGAGACTGCAACTCAGTCTTCGATTCCCACTCGTATCGTGCCGCGTCCAACTGCTAGGGAGTCAGTCGCAAAGGAAACCCCGAGAAAGGCTAACCTGAGCGAACCTTCAAGCTCTGTCCCAAAGAGTGAAGAGAAGGCCGAGAAGAAGGAAGTGTCCCCATCCAACGTCGGATTGACCTCTATCAGCGGCCCGGAGAAATCGGAAAAGAAGAAGAGAAGAAAGGCTGCCTCCGATAACTCCACTGCCGGGCCATCTGGTGCGCCTCAGCCCTCCTACTCATCCAAGATTGTCGTCCTTGACCCGTCTTCCAACACCAGGAATGGGAGCCTTGGAAAGGCAAATGCTGTTGCAGCCCCTGAAGTCAATACAGGATCTTCTCAAGAAATCAGTGATGCAGCTATCAAGAGCATTGAAACTCGTGTTGCTGCTGAGGTCAAGGCGATCTTTGGACAATCTATGGACTCACTTTATCAGAACATCAAGGATGATAGGCGTACTCAAGCTGCTGTAGCAGAGGCCAAATCGGATGCTATGCTACGCCTTGTCTCTAGCACCCTTTCTGATAACATCGAAGTAACTCTCGGTCGCATCGTCAGCGGTAGCATTCAGAAGTCTGTCCTGCCCGCCCTCTCTGATCTTGTTGATGAGCAGTTTGGTCCGAAGTTGAACTCCCACTTGATCACAAACATGCCTATGGAGCTTCAGAAAGTCCTTCCAGATGCTATAGGAAAAGCTCTGCAGCAACCACAGCTTTTGAAGCTGATGTCCGAATCTCTTGCTAAGAGTGTCGCGTTTCGAGTCGAAGAGCAGTTCGCCGTCATCCTCCAAAACGTCGTAACTCCTGCATTCACCACTCTTGCAATTCAAACTTCGCAGAGAGTTGCTGGGGACATTCAACGTCAAGCTGCCGTGCAGATGGAAAGTATTGAACGACAACGCCATGCTGACACGATCAAGATTGATCAGTTAACCCAACTCGTAACCAGCTTGAGTGAAACTGTTTCGTCCATGGCTTCTGCGCAAAGCGATTTCCAAGGACAATTCTTGAGGATGCAACAGCAAGCCGTCATTGATCGAAGACAGGTGTCGGGTCGTCAGGGAGATGGTCAGGGTAGCTCCGTCTCTAGGCCATCATCAACTGCTCTTGCAGCCCCAGTCGAGAAGTCGCCCGAGCAAGATGAGTATGATAATATGCTCAGCAGCATCAGTAAGGCAATGGCTGAAGGCGAATACGAAAATGCTGTCATCCAGTGGCTTCAAACTCAACGAGAGCAAGAGTTCTTCAAGAAGTACTTCTGCCAGTACAATCCGGATTTCATTCGTGAATTGAGTCCTCTTCTGCTGCTATCGCTTGGAGCTACAGTCAGTATTGAATTCGAAGACGAATTCATTCACCAACGTATCGCATGGATGGAGACGATCTTAGGTGCCTTTCAGAGTCATTATGCGGCAGGCACTATGGTAAGAGCCAAATCAACCATTCCCTTAAGCTAAAATTCTAACTGCAGAGTAGGAGCAACAAGTCCGAGATCTCATTCCAAAGATCATGGGCATCTACATCCAACGAATCGAGCACCTCTTCATGCGCATCAGCCAAATCGCAGCTCATGATCCCAACCTCAAGCGACTGTCCATGATGGTCAGCACAGCGAACCGCATCCTTGACAGTGAACGCCAACGCACTGGTTTGTGAAAGCAATGTATCTGAGTTGGCATTCGCTTTGCACACCATAAAAGGAATATCGCAAGCCCGATTTGGGTTTCCTCTTGCCTACGATGATTTACTAGTTTTTCTGGTAGATTCGTTTTCAATTGGACAAGCACGACACCTGGATCCGCAATCTTCGTAGAGATGCTGAAATGCTCTCATATCGTTTTTGCAACTAACGATCGCACTTCCGGGATGGTCCACATAAAATTTCATTACGCATTTTCTTCTTTCTTGTACTCATTGCAAGGCGTCTGAGCCCAAAATACGGAGCGTCTGTCTTAGCATTTACGCCGAGCACTTACAGACGGATACGGTAATACACGGGGTCAATGCCATGGGATGCGATGGGACCTGATGACTGTATGACGGAGGGGGGAATACAGCCATGGCCTTTTATCATCCACTCTTGCACTAGAGGTTTTAGCCTTGCAAGACCTTGTACTCATGAGATATAGCAATACGAATTGATGTTGCCCAACTAAGTTCCATGAGTGTGAAAGTGTCACCCAAAAACAAAATACAGAACAGTAAAAGGACGTCGGAACGATAAAAAAGCAAGCCACCAGGAGGCTGCAATGAGGCGAGTGTCACAAACCGTTGAAGGACGACCAACGTATTCCTAACCTTCCCAACTCCCTCAGCCAATCTCCCTTGTATGGCTCACTGCTTCTAGCCTATTGTCCCTAGCCATCACCAAATCATGTCCCAAGATTTTCTTTCCCGCTAAGTAAATCTGTTAAGCTCGTCGAGTACTTGAAAGCCTCAACACGGCTATGATGACGGGGTGGGAAATCCTTCACCCTTGTCTGGTCCGAAAGAAAACTCGCTTCCCTCCACCTCAAGTTCACTGATCCAATTTATTCGTTTGATGAACATGAGTTATTTAGGTACAGCCTTATGTGTGCCCTCGTCATTAGGTGGAGGAAGTATTGGTGATCTGACGCTTTGTCACTGTAGGAGGGAGTTTGGGCTGACGCAAAACTTGGGGGTTAGTAGATGTCTTTATTCAGAGTAGGATATAACGGGGACCACGACGAACGACAACAACTGTTTGTCCGCTTACGGGGAAGACGTTCGTGGGTTTGTTAGCGCGAGGATTGAATGTGAATGTGATATGCATGGGGCTTGAGAGGAGACTCGGTACAGATAGGGGTATATTCCAGAGCTTCAGCAGCTCTCTGATTATTTGAGATCGACATGGATTGACAGGTAGGCTTGATCTGAAATTGGAGTTCTTGGCTGAGTCAAGATAGAAAAAAAGTTCTCGCTGCTCGCGATCAATCAATCCTCTGAATAAATTGTTCCAGTGTAGACTAAAGTGGCGACGGATTTGTGATGACAGGTGGATTGATAGAGTGACGTGCAGAGGAGGGGCTATGGGTTTATTGAGTACGAGTACGAGTACGAGTACGAGATGATTTGCTAAAGCTAAGATTTAGAACAGGAGGAAGAAGCTTGGAGCGGTATTCTTACATCACATTATAAGATCCATGACACTAGCGATTTGAGAGACGTAGTAGACTGTAGTTATCTACTAACACCGCGGATGACCCATAAATAGGTTTGCTCTTCACAGCGTGGGAATGTACTGTCCTGTACACACACAAACTACACGAACCAAATTATGGCAATGGCTCACCCTTCTTGTTTTATGGGTCGGCTTCCATCACTTCTTCATCCTTTTGCGCCAAGTTGCAAGTGAAAGTCTTCTAGAGTGATGGAAATCACGATCCGAGATCCTGACCTCTCTGCGCCAAGAACTAAGCGAGGGGAAGACAGAGAGGAAAGGGGTGTCACGTGCGCGAATCAGGAAAGAAGGACGCTTAACCTGAACTTGAAGTATTGTGCAAAGTACTAAAACCCATATGTACAATGAAAAGAAGCACAGCATTCAACGCATCAACAAACAAATTTTTTATGTACAATTCTCATCAATCATTCTTTTCACTGCCAGGTATTACTCACCGTCGCCGCGGTCGCGCACGATGCAGGGACGGTATAAGTATGATTTGGATCCGCCTCCCAGGTCACGGTCCCGGAAGACGCAACGTTGATGTACTTGTACTGTATGACGGTTCCAGGAGCCAGGTTCAGCGTCACGAACCAGAGGGGATTGGCGGTTGTGTATTTGGAAGCGGAGAGCGTGACTGCGCTGCTGGGATTCCAGTTACCCAGCGCAGTGATCGAGCCAGAGATCTTTATTGTTTCGCCGTAGGTCGTGGTGACAGTTTCGTCGAAAGTGACGGCGACGGAGGTGGCGGTCGCACAGGAAGTTGAGGAACTGATTTTGGTTGTAGCGCTGCTCTTGGTTGTCGTGGTCGCTGCAGCCGTACTGGATTTCGAGCTCGTTGATCCTGCAGATATGTTAGTCGCTGTTGAAGTACATTTTGAAAGTAAGGAACCCACAAGCTAACCTGTGATTGAGCTGCAGACACCGCTCCCCGTAAGCTGAGCCTTTGGATAGAAGACTCTTGGGAGGCCGCCAGCCATAGCCACAGCCAAGTTCCCGCTGGAGTCGGTTGTGTAAGCCGTGCAGCTGAGGACTTCGATCAATGACTGGCTTGCAGTGAAGCCGGTCTCGGAAGACGTGAGAGTGAGAGTGTAGCTGCTTCCACTAGCTCCGAGATTCGAGAATACACCGATGATCTGGTACCCGGTATCTCCTTTTCTCATCGCGATTGTGCTGCTGTCGGAGTAGATCGGGTATGCTTTGTAGGTTACGTAGCTGCTATCTTTGTAGATGGCTTGATTTCTGATCTGGTTCACTGAGGCAATGAAGGTATAAAGTGATGCACTGGTCGAGTATCCAGAGAGCCAGAGGGCTTCGCGATCGTATGGAACTCCGCCGCCAGAATAGTGCTGCTCTTGTCCATAGTAGACTTGGTGCCATCAGCTTCCAGGATCTTAGAACGGCTTTATGGTTGACTTACTAATAGGTATACCGTCCGAAAGTATGGTAAATGCAATAGCATTCTTTGCTAAGGACATATCAGACGTGAGTGATGGAAATCGCGCATTGTCATGGTTCTCCATGAACGTTCCGAGAAGAGTTGTATCAGAGCAGTCGGACTTCATGGTGTTGATACCGTTCACGAGGTTGCTGATACTCCCACTGGTGGACTCGAAGGCTTGTGTCACCCAGAAGTACTGAGGATAGTTCAAGACACCACTCATGTATTCCTGCGAGGAATAGTAAGCCATCTTATCAATTTTATGAAGGGCATCCTCAAAAACTCGTACGTAGAATGTGAACTTACCTGATAAGGACAAACGTAAGTAGGATCTCCGTTGAAGACTTCTCCTAGGATATGCATCCCACCAGCTGGTTTTGTTAGCTCATTTTATCAGACCTCGTCAGAAGCACTTACCAGCAGATTCGAAAGGAGGGAAGAAAGCACTATCGACTTGTTGAGCACTGTCAACTCTCAATCCATCAATGCTATACGTAGAGATCAGGTTTGCAATCCAAGTCTCGAAAGTGCTCAACACATCGGAATCTTCCGTCCTCAGGTCTGGGAGAGAGACGGTGTTATCTCCTTCCCAGCAGACTTTGATACTAGTTGCATTGTTGTAGTCGATGAGACAGAAAGGATGGAAGTACGATTCCTTGTTATACATTAGCAGAGGCACGATAAGTTGGAGATAGTGAGCATACCGAGTTGAAGGGTGTAAAAACACTATAGTCGACGCAAGTCCCACAACCCAGATATCCCATGTGATTGGTAACAATGTCTACCATCAGGTACATCCCTCTGCTATGCAGCGCGGCAGACAGAGCAACCAAATCGGATTCTGACCCGAAGTTGCTGTTGACGGCGTTAATGTTCTGCGCCCAGTACCCGTGGTAAGCTTCTCCGTCTCCGCTGTTACCAACTAAGTTCTCCACAATCGGGGAGATCCAGATCTATTCTTGTCAACACATGTTCAAAAATTCTCACATCGTAAACATACAGCAGTGAATCCCATATTTTGAATCTGAAAGGGGGGAACCGTTAGCAGGCGTGGTATCTTTGTGCAAGATCAATGTACTCACGTAATCCAGTTTGTTGATGAGACCTTGCCAAGATCCACCACAGTAGATCTGATCCCCTGTGTTGCAGGTTGCGGAAGTTGAGCCATCAGTCCGAGCGAAGCGATCGGTGAGGACTTGGTAGATGGACTGAGAGCGCCACCCAGCTGGTGAGAGAGCAGAGCCGTTGCTGGCGAGTGAGGCCAAGGCCACCAGAGCCACTTCAGAGAACCTCATGATTGATCTGGGAGTGTATCAAGAAAGGATATTCGTACGTGAAACGTGGAACTTTTAATACATCAATGGGCTGAAGTCTGAGGTAGACACAGGAAGAAATGGCCTGCTGCTGAACTTAGACCTCAACACCATGTTAACATCATCTCACATATAAATAAATAGAAGTTCTAAAGAACTTTCACATCGGCGCAACTGTGGTCCCAAAATAAGGCCGTCTCACAGCGCAAAAGGCTGTCCAAATGGAGGTCATTGCCGGTGTAAAGAGGGGCATCTTCACGATCCGCAGACGGCCCTTCAATTTTCCACAGCACAAAGTCATCTGAGCATCACGAAGGCTCGGCAAGTGATTGGGCGATGATGACGTTAGTAGCGCACCAGAGTGTTTCCTTGTGCCGAGAGTTTGTTGTCGATCACTGGGCTGGGTTGGGGCTGTTCCTGGTCTCACTGTGGCTCGGATCTCGGAGAGCAGTGGGCTGTGGACAGTGGACGGCTGGCGGAGCGTGAGAGCGTGCCAGCATGGCGAAGGAGATTCAGGGGATCAGGGTCAGGTCAACAGGGAACAGGGACCAGGGACCAGCACGCTGGATCGACTCCACCCCGCGTCGTTTCGCATTCGAATCCTGACCAAGGCGAGCAATCAGGAGGCAGCGGCTGCTTTGATCATTGATTGTGGCAGATGTTTACTAAGACCGCAGCCAAGAGATCTCCATTGAGCGCTCTCCTGTCTGCGGCACCGCCCGCCGCGGGGTCAAAGATTCGGTCCGTCCTGTCTGTCAGCAACATCTACAGTATAAAATTCGGATTAAGGCCTGCGTCCACCCACGTTCTTCGGCAGTCATATACTGTACTCCGGACCCCGCATTGTGGGGATGCCACGTTCATGCGAGCCGCGGACAAAACAAAACCTTGAACTCCACGCTTGAGAAGGAGAAGGCCCGATTTAGAAGGCGGATTGCATGCAGCAAATCTGTAGATCATGGAGACGCAGACGCACGGAATAGCCGTCAGCCGTGACACGCAGTACCCCAGGTACCTAGGTACCTGATCAAGAGGTCTTGTGATCTGAGGAAGACGTCTACATTCTATCCGTCGCCGAAGAGCCCCCGTGGTGTGCAGTCAACATCCAAGCAACAGAACATGACAGAACCTCTAACAAGTCATTTGCTTCTTGGTATGGTCATTGTGGAGATGTCCTTTTAAGATTTTACAACATGGTATATTCGCTGCCCTTCCTTTCTTCCCATCCAAAAAACCCATCCAGAATTTTCCCATCCACCCAAAGATTCCTCCGTTTGCGAGGTACAGTAGCAAGAAACGCCGAAAAGAATCCACGTCATCACCGCCCTGGTGTGTTAGCCCCCATGAAAACGCTGTTTCCAAAGCCTGCTGGATCATTCTGTCCCTCGGTGTTCAACTGCGTCTGGTCAATGGACGTCGGATAGAATTGGAATGATGGATCGACCGCATTGCCGTTCTGGATGTACGAGTCCCAAGCCTCCCTGCGACGTAGTTAGCTAGCTGTTCGGGCCTTGCACCGTTGGTTGGGGGAAGGAGGGGGGGATATCCTTACCAATCCAGGTTCGCTGGCACATCCATCATTCCAGTGCCAGACCCGGCGTTGCCAAAGACAGAGAACGGTGATGCCACACTGTTCAGATTGCCAAAAGGATTCGAGCTGTCCATCGAGAAGTTAGGTGTCAACCCTGTGCTTGCAGAGCTATCCCCCATGCTCATATCGATGTTGCCATATCTGGTCCCGCCAGGGGACTGTGCCATGCTGTTGAATATGGCCGCCGAGTTCGGCGACAATCCTCCTGAGAGCATCCCCAGAGTCATGGCTGCCGAGTGCTCAGGCTTCAGGCTGTCATCATCGAATTGTGCAAAGACTTCTGCAGTGGTCGGCTCTTTGCTCTTCGTACAATTGAGCTTCTCAAGAATGATACCAAGAATCCCAGCTGCTTTGTAAGCTTCCATGGATGTATCCGATGACTCTTTCCAAATCTGCTGAGATGTCTCGAGGGCTTTAAGCATTTCGGCCTTTTGACTTGGAGTCCAAAAGTACGTGTCGTAATTGGCTGGACGCTCAGGTAATGCTTCCGTGACTGCATCATAATGAAGCTCCAAACATACGATCATCGCACCAAGGAGGAAATCATGTTTCGTGAGTGACGAGATGAACCACTTCATAGTCCGCATACGGCCACCAGGCTGAGATTCCCGGTACAGCTGGGCTTGATGGCGCAATATTTCCATTGACGAATCTACACACGCTCGACGCGAATGAGCATACCGCGGATTCTGCCGAGCACGAGCAATGTACTTGCGATGGAGGACGCACATCGTCTTCTGCCAAAGAATGTCTAGACCGAATCGTTGCATGAGAAGAGTAGCAGGGTCGTGTGTACATTCCTCGATGGGACGAAGACGTAGGTGAGGAGCCATGTTCATCTTGAGGTCTCGCAAGCGATTGTCCCTCTTAAGGATATCTTCGTATGGAACACCTTTATTGACAGCGTTGAGCTCTTCCAATATCTCGCCAAATTCGAAACATATTTGAGCTTTCGCTATCATATATGATACTGGGGTCGGCTCTGTTGCAGACCGTGGAGGCGGCAAGATCTTTGATTCTGGACCAAACTCGTCTTCGAAGATGTTCCTTGGCAGAGATGTATCACAATCTGTGGTTCTGATCATACTTGGTAGAGCAAGCTGAAATGAGAACATGATATCCATCTGACGAACAAAA
>Ga0302325_10019297_pt1 | contig 14345 bp, 17 predicted proteins | sample Palsa_T0_2_FD_201948 | JGI IMG/M metagenome (GOLD analysis project Ga0302325, IMG submission 201948) | Peat permafrost microbial communities from Stordalen Mire near Abisko, Sweden - Palsa_T0_2 | ecosystem: Environmental > Terrestrial > Soil > Palsa > Peat permafrost | place: Sweden: Abisko... | reverse complement strand
TTCCTCGGCCGCGACCCTCGTCCAGATGTCCGGTGAGGAGATCAGATTCGTGCGCGCCTGATCGAGGAGTAAGGGCAGCTTCTGGAGCCGCGCGACGATATGCCGGATGCGCACGGGCAGCGGCTCGTACTCCAGCGTCAGCGGGGTGAACAGCGCGTTCCCCGTTAGTTCCACGTAAACCGTGGGGTTGTGCAGATAACTCTGGGTTTCCTGAAGGTCGAGTAAGGCCAAGGCAACCTGGTTCTGGATGATATGCAGATCCGTGCGGGATTCGGCGGACAGATCGTCGGGCTTAACCTCGTTTTGGAGACGCTCGCGGAGGCGCTGATAATACTCGCGCTGGTGATCGAGGGCCGCTGTGCTAACGTCGTCGAGTTGCTCGTCGAGGTTTTGGCCCTGGTATTGATGCAGTCCCGTGGCTGTGGCCGTCACGGGCGAGAAGGTGAGACTGGTGTAAACGAACTCGTCGGCCAGTTTCGAAAAATTACGCTCCGGGGAGCCGCAGCCGGCGGCGGCCAGGGCAGAAATCATAAGGATTACCAGTTTCGCCGAAGAATGGCGCATGGTTCGATCTTAGCGTAGGGCGGACCCGCAGGCACGCGGGCGGCCCGGTCAGCCCATCTTGGCGGTGGGCCTGCGATACGCCCGGCGGGCGGGCGTGGCGGCCGGTTCCCGCCGCTGCTTCATCCGCAGCGTGCGCATGGCGAGCGAAACCTGGGCCGCGCCGGCCTCCGCCCGCCGCACGATCACCCGCTCGCCGATGACGCAGGCCCAGAGGAGAGCTACCAGGATCGCGATGGACGTTAGGCCCTGTCCAGTGATTTTCACGATCGCCACGCGGGAGCCCTCCTCGAATGCGCCTGCACGCGGGCAAGAAGTGCAATCCGGCTGCCAGTGTTCTACCTGGTTTCTTATCAGCGACTTCGGCGCGCAGCCGTGTGCCGCGCAGGCCACACACGGGCAGAACCTGCACGGGGGCGTCTATGATACGCCAAGGCCCGGCACACGGTACACTGGAATTCATGGGAGCCGCCCATCAAAACGAACTTTTGCGCGCCGGCCATCGCGCGCCGGACTTCAAACTGGCGCGCTTGCAAGACGGCACCGCCGGCGGCGCCGCGCACCTGGCGGAGTTGCTGGCCGACGGGCCGGTGCTGCTGGCATTTTTCAAGTCCACGTGCCCGGTGTGCCAGATGACGCTGCCTTACCTGGAACGGATCCATCGTGGCCGGGCGCCAGGGTCGCTGGCGGTCTACGGCATCTCGCAAGACGATGCGGAGACCACCCAGGAGTTCGACGCGCAGTTCGGCATCAGTTTTCCCATGCTGCTGGATACGGAGGAGAGCGGCTATCCGGCCAGCAACGCCTACGGGATCGGGCACGTGCCTTCGATGGTCCTGGTGGAACGCGACGGAAGCATCGCCTGGAGCCTGGAGGGGTTCGTGAAGCGGGAGTTCGTGGCAGTGGCCGCCCAGGCGGGCGTGCATCCGTTCGCGCCAGACGAGGACGTACCGGAATGGAGGGCGGGTTGAAGCTCCAAAAACTAAGCTCCCGGCGGGAGCGCAAGCGCAAGGAGGATTAGGATGGCGAACGCATTCGACGAAATACTGGGTTCCGCCGCGGCAATTGCCAAAGGCATGGGAGTCACTTTCAAAGAGATGATGTCTCCCACGGTGACGGAAAACTACCCCGACGAGCCGCCCAAGCTGGAACAGCGCTACCGCGGGGTGCACGTCCTGCAGCGCGACGAGAACGGCATGGAGAAATGCGTGGCGTGTTTCTTGTGCGCGGCGGCCTGCCCTTCCAACTGCATCTATATCGAAGCCGCCGAAAATACCGAAAAGGTGCGCATCAGCGGTGGCGAGCGCTACGCGAAGGTGTACAACATCGACTACAACCGCTGCATTTTTTGCGGCTACTGCGTGGAGGCCTGTCCCACCGACGCCATCACCCACGGGCACGGCATCGACGTGGCCAGTTTCAATACCGCGACGCTGATATTTCGCAAGGAGCACATGCTGGCGCCGATCCCACCGGGAGCACATCCGCCGGTGGTGGTAGCGGAGGCGCAGGCGGCGCACTAATCCAATTAAATAGTGGGGCAGGCCCTTGGCCTGCGCGGGTCCCCTGGACCCGCATGTCGCCCGGAAATTGAGTTCACAGAAGAGAAGATGGCGGCCTGGGAGGCCGCCGCAGGCCGAGGGCCTGCCCCACTATTTATGCCGAATGTCATCTTTGCGAAAATCAAGTGACATTGGGCAATAATGCCCGCCCTCCACCCGGCTGTCGTTACGGTTTCCAAACTGAGGCATTCAGCGGCAAGCGCCGCAACATCTTAGAATAGTGTCTTGTCCTTTTCTTCACGCTCCACCATCCCCTGGCCCCACTTGTACCTCGGCGTGGCGCTCACCACGCTGGCGGCGCTGCTGCTGGAACTGTCGCTGACGCGCATCTTCTCCGTGGTTTTCTACTACCATTTCGCTTTCCTGGCCATCTCTATCGCTTTGTTCGGGCTCGGGGTGGGCGGCGTCTTCTCGTACATCGTGGCCGGATGGAAGGGGCCGCTGTTTCGCAAGCTCGGCTACCTGAGCATGGTCAACAGCCTGCTGGTGATCGCGGCGCTGGCCGTGCTGGTCGCGCAGAAAGAGGAGCCCGGCACTTGGGGTCTGGCCCTGGTCTACTTCACCACCGCGCTGCCCTTCTTCGTAGCCGGCGCGATCGTTTCGCTGGCTATTTCGGAGACCGTCGAGCGCATCGACCGCGTTTACTTCTTCGACCTGCTAGGCGCATCCGCCGGATGCCTGCTGCTGATCCCCTTCCTGAATTACTTCGGCGGTATCAACACCGTGGTTTGCGTGGCCGTGTTGTTCGCGGCGGCGGGCGCTATCTGGCACAGCATGGCGGGATCCGTCACGCGGCGCGCGGCCGGCGTGGCACTGGCGCTGGGCCTGGTGGCTTTCATGTTTTACAACGGCGCTAACAACGTCATCGCCATCCGCTACGCCAAGGGCCAGAAGCTGAAGAAGGAAGAGTTCGTACAGTGGAACAGCTTTTCGCGCATCGCCGTGCGCGACTATTCCATTTTTATCGACGCGGACGCCTCCACCGGAATCGCCAGCTTCGATTTCGCGCACCTCACGGATCGGGAGCGCCACCAACTGCTGGAGCAGGGTCCGGCGCTGCCCTATGCCGTGCGCCCAGGAGCCAAGACGCTGATCATCGGACCCGGCGGCGGCTGGGACGTGGCCCGCGCGCTGGCCTCCGGCAGCCATGACATCACCGGCGTGGAGATCAATCCCATCATCGCGACCACCGTGATGCGCGATCGTTTCGTGGCGCAGAGCCGCGGTATCTATATGCGTCCGGACGTGCGCATTTTCGTGGAAGACGGCCGCAGCTTCGTGCGCCGCAGCCATGAAAAATACCAGGTGGTGCAGGCCACCCTGGTGGACACTTGGGCTTCCACCGCGGCAGGAGCCTTCGCCCTTTCGGAGAACAATCTGTACACCACCGATGCCTTGCGCGATTACCTTTCGCACCTGACGGACGATGGCATGGCCGCTTTCACGCGCTGGGGCCTGGACCCGCCGCGCGAATCGCTGCGCCTGGTCTCGCTGGCCATGGTGGCCCTGACCCAACTCGGCGAGAGGGAGCCGTGGCGGCACGTGATCGTGGGCCGGGAAGGATCCACCAAAGGCTGGGGCGCGCAGGATACCGTGCTGATTTCGCGCCAGCCGTTCGGCGAGGCGGATCTGGCCCGCGCGCGCGCCGCCCTGGCCGCCGCCGATATGCAGGCGATTTATTTGCCCGGCGAGCGCATCCCCGGCCAGTTTACGGATCTGCTGCGCAGCTCCGATCCGGCCGCTTACGAGCGCAATTATCAATACGACATCTCGCCGGTCAGCGACAACCAGCCGTTCTTCTTCTATACCGTACAGCCGCGCGATATCCTGACGTTCCTGTCCACCGCCTCGCGCCGCTCGGCCGACTACAAGATCAACAAGGCCGTACCGCTGCTCTACGCTTTGATGGCCATCAGCCTGCTCGCCACCGCCATCGTGTTGGCGCTGCCGCCCGTGGTACTCGGCGCGCGGCTGCCGCGGCACCCCGGCGTGCTCCGGTTCCTGTTCTATTTTCTGTGCATCGGCGCCGGGTACATTCTGATCGAGATGGCACTAATCCAGAAGTTCGTGCTGTTCCTGGGGCATCCTACTTATGCGCTCACGGTGGTGATCTTCTCCATGCTGGTTTCGAGCGGGCTGGGCAGCTATTTCAGCCGGCGTATCCTGGGGGACGACGAACGCCGCCTCTACGGCGCGCTGGCCCTGATTGCGCTGCTGGTGGCGCTGCTGGCGGCCATCGTCACACCGCTGCTGGCGGCTGGTGTGGGGTTACCGCTGGAACTGAAATTCGCGATCACCGCGCTGCTGATCTCACCCGCCGGTTTCTGCATGGGGATGCCGTTCCCCGCCGGGCTGAAACGTCTGGAGGAGTTGCACAAGCCCTCGGTGCGGTGGGCCTGGTCGCTGAATGCGGCGGCCAGCGTGCTGGGTTCGGTGGGAGCGCTGGTGTGCGCCATCTACCTCGGGCTGGTGCAGACGCTGCTGGTCGGCGGTGTACTTTACCTGGCGGCGCTGGCGGTAGTCGTCCGCACCACAAAAGTCCGGCAAAAATCCGTTTTAGATCCTGTTCCACTGGCCCAAGCTCCGTTACACTGACAGGTAGGGAGGGACGCCGTCTTTGGCCACTGTCACCACTACCCAGCCTACTGCCATCGCCAGGTGGCACGGGCTGGAGCCCGAGCAACTCATCAGCGCCTTCCGCATCATGCAGACTTCCCGCCGGCTGGACGATCGCGAGGTCGCGCTGAAGCGCCAGAACCGCATTTTCTTTCAGATCAGCGGGGCTGGCCATGAGGCGGTGGAAGTGGCGGCGGGCATGTGCCTGCGCGCCGGACACGATTGGATCTTTCCGTACTATCGCGACCGGGCGCTGTGCCTGACGCTGGGCGTATCGCCCTTGGACATGCTACTGCAGGCGGTGGGCGCGGCGGACGATCCGGCTTCCGGCGGCCGGCAGATGCCTTCGCACTGGGGCGATCCGCGGTTTAACATTGTCTCATCCTCCTCCTGCACCGGAACGCAATTCCTGCACGCCGTGGGTTGCGCCGAGGCGAACCGTTACCAGGACCCGGAGAGCGATGCCATCACTTTGGTGGCCAGCGGCGATGGCGCCACCAGCGAGGGCGAGTTCTGGGAATCGTTGAATGCGGCTTCCCTGAACCGGCTGCCGGTTCTATTCCTGATCGAGGATAACGGCTACGCGATTTCCGTTCCGGTCGAATGCCAGACGGCCGGCGCAAGCATATCGGCGCTGGTGTCCGGTTTCCCCGCACTGTTTCAGCGGGAGGTGGATGGGTGCGATTTCCTGGCTTCATATGAAGCCATGCAGGCGGCGGTCGACTATTGCCGCCAGGGGCGGGGTCCGGCGCTGGTGCACGCGCACGTAATCCGGCCGTACTCGCATTCGCTCTCCGACGACGAGCGGCTTTACAAAACGCCGGCCGAGCGGGCCGCCGAGCAGGCACGCGATCCGTTGGCGCGTTTTCCCGAGTTTCTGCTCGAAGAAGGCGTGCTCGATCAGAACGCGCTGCGCCGCGTCACGCTGGAGGTGGACCGCGAAGTGCACGACGCCGCGGAACAGGCTCTGCACGCCGATCCGGCGCCGCGCGACTCCGCGCTACGGCACTTGTACTCCGAGAAAATCGATCCCACTTCGGACGAGTTCGACACACCCGCGCAATTCCATGGCGAACCGAAAACCATGGTCGATCTGCTGAATGCCACGCTGCATGAAGAGATGCGCCGCGACCCGCGCATTGTCGCCTTCGGCGAGGACGTGGCCGATTGCAGCCGCGAAAAGAATCTGGCTGTAGTGAAGGGCAAGGGTGGTGTCTTCAAGGTCACGCATGGATTGCAGACCGAGTTCGGCGCGCCGCGCGCCTTCAACACGCCCCTGGCTGAAGCTGCCATCGTTGGCCGCGCTATCGGCATGGCAGTGCGCGGGCTGAAGCCGGTGGCCGAGATTCAGTTTTTCGATTATATCTGGCCGGCGATGATGCAAATCCGCGACGAGATGGCCACCATGCGCTGGCGCTCCAACGGAACGTTTGCCTGCCCCTTCGTGTTGCGCGTGCCTATCGGCGGGTATTTGAACGGCGGCGCGATCTATCACAGCCAGTGTGGCGAAGTGGAGTTCACGCATTTGCCGGGCCTGCGCGTGATCATGCCGTCGAACGCGCTGGATGCCTGCGGCCTGCTGCGCACCGCGATTCGCTGCGACGATCCGGTGATGTTCCTTGAGCATAAGCGGCTGTACCGCGAGCCGTACAACCGCTCGCCGCATCCCGGCGCCGATTACACCATTCCCTTCGGCCGCGCGCGCATCGTGAAGCCCGGCCACGACCTCACCGTGATTACCTACGGCGCGCTGGTGCAGAAATCGCAGCAGGCGGCGATGCTGGTGGAGCGCAAGAATCCGGACATCAGCGTGGAGGTGATCGACCTGCGGTCGCTCGCGCCGTTCGACTGGAGCGCCATCCGCACGTCGGTGGAGAAGACCAACCGGGTGATCATCGCGCACGAGGATTGCCTGTCGTTCGGGTATGCCGCGGAGATTGCCGCGCGCATCGCCGACGAATTGTTCGACCGTCTGGATGCGCCGGTGCGGCGGGTGGCCGCGCTGGATACCTGGGTGGCGTATCAGCCGCAGGTGGAGAACGCGATTCTGCCGCAGGTGGAGGATTTGGTGGCGGAGATGGAGCGGGTGCTGGCTTATTGAGGCGGCGACGAGACAGCCAACAGTCGCCTATACTCAGAAATGCTGCTGTAACTCGTCCGCCCAAACCGAAAAGGGTTCCGCTAGCTTCCGTATTAACCTGCACGCCAGGGTGCAGCAAGCCAACTCGGCCATTGTCTTGCCGCACCTGCCTGTTTGACTTTGAAATTCGCGACTTGAATCGATCAACGCGAGGTTGCTAGGGTGGCGGGCATGAGATGCCTTTGCTGTCCGTCCGCGTCAGCCTTGCAGTTGCACCAATTCTGGCGCCGCCAGCCGAGCGACCGATTAGAGTGACACGGGAAAACCACCAGTTCCGGGACGTTATCATAGGTATTGGCTTGATCCCGGCACCGCCCGCGCGCGGTAGGGGGCGGACACTCTATTTGGAGGACGAACAATATGACGATCACCCTGCAACCCGATCAGGAACGAGCCATCGAGGAGGCCATCCGCGCCGGTGCGTTCCGCTCGGTGGATGAGTTTATCGAGACGGCCATCGCCACCCTCCCGAATTATATGATCGCTGCGGATCCCTCGCACACGCCACCGCGAAGGTCGCGCTTGTGGGAGTTGCGCGAGGGTCTGGCGCTCGGCGAGCTCTCCATCAAGGAACTACTTGAGGAGGGGCGCGAGTGAGCAATGATGCGGCACTGCGGCGCGTGGAGGCGCAAAAGCGAAAGCGCCAGCAGCGCGAGCTCGAAATTCCGGAATATTTGGGCGGCGACGCCAGGATGGTTGCCACTAACGCGCCGTACAAGGTATGATCATACTGAGGATATGAAATGCCTGCCGTCGAACGCGTGACCGTCACCCTGCCCAATGACCTTATTAGGGACATTGACCGCCGGGAGAAGAACCGCAGCAAGTTCGTCGCGGAGGCCGTCCGGCGCGAACTGGATCGACGACGCCGCGCGGAGCTTCATCGCTCGCTACAGAATCCCCACCCCGAAAGCGCTGAGCTGGCCGAACGGGGATTTGAGGAATGGGCGCGCGGCCTGCCCGACGAAGATACCGAGAAGCTGGTCGACAGCAGTGCCGGCAAGCCTGTTCGCTGGGTCCCCCGCAGAGGCTGGGTGGAGGGCCGCAAATGACACTCCGCCGCGGTGCAGTTGTCGTGGTGGAACTTGACCCCACCATCGGCCACGAGCAGCGTGGCGTGCGGCCTTGCGTCATAGTGAGCGACCCGGATGTCATCGGAGGTCAGCGCTTTCGGCTCGTCTGCGTGGTTCCGGTGACAGGGACTCCGGGCGAAGGACTCCTTTATCCTCCCCTCGCTCCTGGCCAGAGCGGCCTCGCCAAGAAGTCGTTCGCCCTGATCGATCAGTTGCGCTCAATCGATAAACGAAGGGTCCGGCGGGTTTTCGGTGAGGTCGCGCGGGAAGAGATCGCTGCTATCGATGAAGGGCTGGAGGTCTTCCTCGGGCTTGGCGACCGGCTTCTTGGCGCGGATGCGCCGCCGGTTCAGTGACCGCGATTGAGGGGCACCTGCGTATCGCCGCGTCCGGCTCGGCTGCCAGCCAAGGCTACGAAACAGCACAAGGCGAACTTTAGGCGCCCTGGAGTTCGAAGAGATCCAGTTTCTTCTCGGCGGTCGCTACGGCGACCTTGTCCCGCTCCGAGGTTAGGTATTTGACCTGGCCGTCAAGAAGATCGCTGTAGCCCGATCCGCTCAGGTTATACTCGGCAACTGCTAGTGCTAATGCCATCTTCGACTCAAAGGACCTGCACTTGGCCTCCAGGATCTGGAGTTCGAGTTCAATACCGCGGGTACCTGGCACGTTTGGCACCTACTTGGAAATGGCCAGATACCCTGACGCATCCTTATTAAATAACCCTTAGTTCGGACGGGGCCTGTTTCGTGCCCGAGCCGGAAACCGTCCGGTCCTCTTATCGAAGCTCCAGCCGAAGGTCCCGCCCCACCGCCGTTGCCGCTTTTCGCAGCGTGCTCAACGTGACCGCATCATACTCCGGATCAAGCAAACGATCCAGCGCAGCGCGGCTGGTGTGCATTCTGCGCGCCATCTCCGCCTTGGAAAAGTTCTTCTCCTTCATTGCGGCTTCCACCTGCCTGGCGAGAACACGTTTGATCGCGGTCGCCGTAACCTCCTCGTAGATGCCCTCCTCGCGGAGCCAGCCATCGAAGGACGATCCAATGTTTTTCTTTTTCATGTGCCTCCCCCTCTTTTCCTTTTCAGCGCCAGATCGATATCGCGTTGCGGAGTCTTCTGGGTTTTCTTGATGAAGCCGTGCAGCATCATGCGCCCCTCTTCCAGACAGAAAAGAACTCGCGCAATCCTGCCCCGTGGCAAACCGCTCCGCACCTCCCACAAATCGCGGCCAAGCGACCGAACAAGCGGCATACCGATTGGCCATGAGAACTCCACATCCTTGATATCTTCACCGATCGCCTTCCGGTCCGGGTGATCGAGTTCCTTCAACCACTCCCGCACCGGCTCCCTGCCGCTATCGAGGCGGTAGAAGTACGCCCGGCAGGCGCTTGGATTCCGGGCTCATAGGCCAATGTACCAATCTTGGTACGGTCGGTCAAGTCGTCGTGCTGAGACACTTGGGATAGGACTTTCACTGGGGCCAAGATGGTATCCGGCTCCAAAAGGTGGCTAGGCGAGCTTCGCTCGCCGCGACCGCAAGAGTGCGGTCGCGGCAGGCAGGAGTGCCTGCGCCACATCGGTCACAGCTTACCGATATCGATCCCCGCGTCCCAAGCTTCATTCGAGCGCACCAACTCGTCCCAAGTCACTTCCCGCCCCGTGTAAGCGGCGGTGCGTCCGAGCATGGCGGACAGCGCAGACTCGGCGCCCAGCGCCGCCTGGTTATGAAATTGGCCGCTGGTGATGCTGCGCACAAAGGCGGCGTGCTTTTCGGAATCGGCTTGCGCCAGGTTGTCGGAGAAATTGCCGGTGACGGAGAACTCGCCGGTCTTGGGCTTCTCGCTGCCGCCCCAGGTCCAGGCTTCGTCGCCGGTGATCTGAAGCGGGCCGGAGTAGGGCGATTGCGAACTCCCGCGCGTGCCGAAGAAGCGCTCGCTGGCGTCAAAGCCGCACTTGCCGAACTGCGCGGAGTTGAAACTGACGTGCACGTCGTTGGGATAGTGGAAGATCACGTCGAAGTGCGACCAGGCATCGCCCGGCGATTCGGTGCGGCCTTTGCGGCTGCCGGTGCCGGTGGCCTTCACGGGATGCGATTGCAGCACCCAATTGCAGATGTCGATCACATGGATGTTTTGCTCGACGATGACGTCGCCCGAAAGCACGCGGTCGTGCAGCCAGTGGCGCAGGCGAAGTTCCGTGGGAGACGCGTTGGGGTACTCCGGCATGGCCAGGAATGGGCAATAGTAGTAGGCTTCGCCGCAGGCGATCTCGCCCAGCGCGCCCGCATGGATGCGGCGCACCAGTTCCACGAAAGGCGGCGCGTTGCGGATCTGAAAGCCGACATCCAGACTGACGCGGCCCTCGGCTTTCTTACCGGTTTCAATGGCGCGCAGGGCGCCCGCCACGTCCACGCTCACGGGCTTCTCGCAATAGACGTGCTTGCCGGCAGCGACCGCCATGGCCAGGTGCTCGGAATGGAAATAGGGAGGCGTGGCTATCACCACGGCGTCAATCTGCGCGGAGTGCATAATCTGCTCGGCGGCATGCGGTCCGTGAAACATCTGGGAAGCGGCCACGCCGCCGTGGCGCTGTTGATTGGCCACGTCGTCGAAGTGCTTCTTGGCGGCGATCACGCGGTCCTCGAACAGATCGGCCAGCGCGTTGACGCGCGCGGGTCCGTTCATCGCGATGCTGGTGGCGTCGGTGGTGCCGCGTCCCCCGCAGCCTAGCAGGCCAATACGCACGGCGGAGTTGGCTTGCGAACCGCGCACCGTTTGCGGCTTCAAGATCATCAGGCCAGCGGCGGCGCCCGCGGCTCCCAGGAAGGCGCGGCGGTCCGGCTTGGTTGTATCGCTCATGTTGATTCTCCTTTAACCAATCAGTTTTTCCAGATAGGCTTTGGATTCGCGGATGTCCTCGGCTTGTTTGGCGCCGGAGATCTCACGCTCGATGGTCAGCGGGCCGCGGTATCCAACTTCTTTCAGGCGCTTGATGAATGCGGGGAAGTTGACCTTGCCCTGACCGATGGGCACTTCGCGTCCTAATTCGCGCGGGCCAGTGGGATAGAGGCCGTCCTTGGCATGGACTCCCTGCACCAGCGGGCCGAGTATGTCGAGCGCGTCCACCGGATTCGCCTTGCCGTAAAGAATCAGATTGGCCGCGTCGAAGTTCACGCCGATGTTGTCCAGGCCGGCGTCTTTGATGGCGCGGAATAGCGCGATGGGGGTTTCCTGGCCCGTCTCGCAGCGGAAGTTCTGGCCGTTCTGCCTGCAGTACGCGGCCACTGTGCGAAGGGCCTCAACGGCTTCCGTATAGAGCGGCTCGTTGGGGTTCTCGGGGATGAACCCGCAGTGCGTCTGGACTGCCGGGACGCCGCACTGTTTGGCAAAATCCGAAGTCTTCTTGATCTGGGCGATGCGTGCCGCGCGGTATTCGCGGGGAAGGAAGCCGATGGTGAGCGGGCCCTTGTAGAAGTCGTAGATTTCGGGGCCGGGCCCGCCAGCGACTAGCGAAGTGGCTTCAATCTGGTAGCGGTCGAGGGCGGCGCGCAGCCTCGCGGGCATTTCGGGATCGAACACTCCCACGCCCACCTGGCAAGTGGGGAAACCGAAGCCGTGGACCTTGCGGATGGCGGCTTCCGGGTCGCTTCCGGCGGAGACGATAAGGCCGAGTTGGAGCGCGGGCTTAACGGATGCAGTCTGCGATTTCAAGGGCAGCGCGGCCGCCGCAGCGCTGGCGGCGGCGATTCCCACAAAACTTCTGCGGTTGTACATGCAGATCATTTAAGCACCATTTGCGGGAGAGATAGACATGAGAGGCGGGCTGGCTGGGAGCCCGCCGCAGCCCGAGGGGCTGCCCCACGCAACGTCGAGCTTTAATCGGGAAAGCCCGGGTACTAGCCCGGGCCTTCCAGGTGAAGCAGAAAGGAGGATCAACTACATGATCATATTGCTAATTTAGTTAACCTGCTGCTGTTCGGCAGTGTTACGGTCATTGTCGTTTGGCGCCGTAAGGGCCGACGGTAATGGCCGAGCGGGGTCGGTCTGCAAGCCCGATCCCGCTACTAAACACAGCGTCTTAATTTATTGCGCATAAGCGACGCAGCGTTTCGCTGGCATCCGTCCAATTATTGAACTGTTCCTCGACCGCCGTGATGACGTCCTCCAATGCATCAAAGTAGCGATTGTGCAGGCACAGACGGCGTGTCAGTTTCCAGACGCGCTCGATGGGGTTTAGCTCGGGGCTGTAGGGTGGCAGAAAGTCTAACGCAAATTCCGCAGCGTGCTGTTCCCGCCAGGCGCGGTGGGCGACCGCTTTATGGTATCGGGCGTTATCGCTGATGACCACTACCCGGCGTTGCGGATTGTTACTGGCTTGGCGGAACACCAGGAGGAACTGAAAGAAAGTCTCCGCGTTGAACCGCCCCGATTCCCGCCGGAACAAAAACTTGCCGTCCCGCAGGCGCACGGCGCCAAAATATCCGACGCTCTTGCGTGTGGGTGCATGAAACAGAATGGGGTCCTTGATCTCGGGCGGTATCCACATGCGGCAGCGCGATCCATGCTGCTGGAAGTGGACTTCGTCGGTGGCCCATAGATCGACTGTGGAATCCAGCATTAGCGCTTGGAGTTTTTTTTATGCTGCTGCTGCACCGCCGGGTCACCTTTGCCAATCATCGGTCGCGGTTTACGCAGCCGGAAGTCCAAGCGCCGAAACAGGCGCTGACACTGCCGCACGCCCAGGCTGACGCCATACTCCCGCTCGATCCAGGCGCTGAGTGCCTTGCCGTCCCATAAGTTCTGACCCAAGCCGGCGTCACGCGGCGTTTGCCGCAGAATCGCGTTGATCTTCGCCACTTGTCCGGCGTTGAGTCGCTGGGGCCGCCCGGAATGCTCGCCTTCCCGTAACCCAGCCAGTCCGCTCTTCTCGAAGCGGCGCACCCAGTTCTCCACCGACCGTGGCGCGTCGCCGAGCAGGCCGGCTACATCTGGGCAACTCATGCCCTGCGCCACCAGGAGCACTCCGTGCAGGCGGTGATCATAGCGCGATTCCTCGGATCGACGGATCTCGTCCTGCAACCCCAAAGCCATGGACGCCGCATCGGTGATGGTGAGTCGCTTCACTCTTCCATCAAAACACAGCCCACAATCATGCGCAATTACTTATGACGCTATGTTTAGAACGGAGGTTGATGGGTCAATTACAAATGCCGCTGGTGTTATTCGGCTGCCCAGGACATACTACGGAGCTTCGATGGTTTTCATTCGACGTGCCATCCATGCTCCCTAAGATGAGCGCTCCGAAGATCAGTGCGGCGCCGATGTTGGCATTGGGCCGTTGACGCAAGGACTGATGCGCCTGCGCCAGCAATTGGCGTTGACGCTCCTGTGCCCGTCGCTCAATGAGGAGTGCGGCCGCCTTGTCACGTTCCGCTTTCGCGCGCCAATATTCAGCTTGCTCCGGATCTTTGCCGACGCCTTGGCCGTTTGCGTACATCAGGGAGAGAACCCGTTCCCCGACATAGTTGCTGTTCAATGCCGACTTTCGCGCCCAACTGAGGGCCTGAGCGTAGGATGGTGGAGCTGCCAGCCCTTTATAAAGCACCGCTGACAGCATTCCCTCGGCATCTGAATCTTCTTTTCCTGCACCTATCCGAAGCCAGCAGAGCGTGGCTTGGTTGTTCTTCAGTTCGAGGGCTTGCGCTGCGCGGGCGGACGCTTCCGCCCCAGAGCCCTTATAGCTTTGAGGTTCGCATGGAACGCCCGGATCAAGGAACGAATAGTTGTCCGGCTGAAGCACTGTGGCGTACCACGTAGAAGAGGGGGACTTGTTCCAATGACCGGGCCACGACCATGTTACCTTTCCATCAATGTGATTACCCTCAATCTTTCCGGTATAGATCGCGGTTACGCCAGGCGTACGTCCGCCTCTGTCAACGCGACGTATTAGCAAACTGTCGTAGTCGAACCGTTCTATCGTCAATTGCGCGATGGCTTGAGATCCTGGCCATTCCCCATGTCCCTGCCGTCCATTGAACACCCAGATACCAGCGCCCCCGCCGCCAGTGCCGGGGACGCATTGGCCGCCTTCACATTCCAAGAGTTTCGTGGGTAGATTCTGAGCGGGCGCAAGCATGCAGCCAAGACCGGAGCAGAAGAGAAAACGAATTAGCGATGTTCGCATTCGGGACTCTTTACGGAAACTAGTGATTGTATCGTATCATCTGCCGTTAATCCAGCGGGCGTGCGGCTCTTAATTTTGCGGTCGCAACGTACAGCGCCTGTGTGCTGCTCACGCCGTCGAACGTCAGTGGTATAGCCCCGCTTGGTATGCCAGACGGCACAAGGAAGAAACAGTTCATCGTCGAAGCGGTTGCCACGGAAGTGCAAGGCAACC
>Ga0302325_10019296_pt1 | contig 14346 bp, 11 predicted proteins | sample Palsa_T0_2_FD_201948 | JGI IMG/M metagenome (GOLD analysis project Ga0302325, IMG submission 201948) | Peat permafrost microbial communities from Stordalen Mire near Abisko, Sweden - Palsa_T0_2 | ecosystem: Environmental > Terrestrial > Soil > Palsa > Peat permafrost | place: Sweden: Abisko... | reverse complement strand
GTCCTCCGCAGGTATATCTGACAGATGCTGCGCATGCCAATACGCCGCTTGCTCTCGGGGAATCGCGTTACCCAGCCATTTCTCCAGATGCGCGCTGGCTGGCTTATAGCCGGCTCGACCGTGGTGTATGGAACCTATGGCTACGCAATCAAACGACTGGCGCCTTATTGCGCATTGCCGAAGTTCCTTGCAATCAGATTCAGCCCTCCTGGGAGAGCGATTCAAAGACACTGCTTTATGGCACTGATTGCGGTCGTAGCGTGTGGTTTACGGCTGTCGCCCGTCGTAAAGTTGTACCCTAGAGCGTTTTCGGTCTAACCGTTTACAGGCCAGATGAACATCTGTGGTATCCCACCCATTGTGCAAAGGACGCACAATGGATGGGGCACCCGAAGTTTTGTTAATACTTGAATTGAAAACGCCCTAATACCACGCATCCTCGAAGCAAAGCCTAGGCGAACCTTTAAGTCGCTTCACTTCTCCTGGACGAGGAAATCGAGAAGCTGAATGGCATCGTCCAGGTTGCAATACTGGAGTTCGTAGGTAGGAATGTCCCAAAGCCGCTCCAATATCTTTTCGTGCTTCTCGCGAATCTCTCCTGCGGAATAGAGTTCACGACAGGTACGCTCTGTTGCTGTCCCCGCCGGCAATTTGATGAGCGCTCCTATCGCTGACGGATCCCGTCTAAGATAGACGATCGAATCCACGGTGGCCTCGCTCTGTGTCAATGGGACGGGAAGCCTGGAGATAGGGACTTCGATGGAAGGTTTTCCTTCAAGACGCGGAGTCAACCGAAGATGTTGCAGCTCAGGAAAAAGAGCTTTCGCAGTGGGACGGAAGCGTACACGATGAGAATGACCAATGACGCGCGGAGGGTCGCAATCATTAAGCAAGTAGCTTGTGTCATCTGAGGTATAAAGCCACCCCATACGTGCGCATGCATAAGAGAGTGTCGATTTACCCGCGCCCGAGTTTCCGCTGAGCAAGAGTCCCTTGCCATTCTTGCTGATACAGGCTGCGTGCAAGTCAGTAACTACCGATGCGCCTAGTAAGAGATACACCGTTTTTTCGAGGAAATTGTATCTGAGGTAGAGCCTGTTGCTCACGGCCGCCTTCGTCAACCACACAAAGCTCGTACAGGTCTTCAGATCCAAAAGGGCCTGATTGTTGACGTCTGCCACCAGGGAATACAGGTGGTTGTATTCGCGTCGGGTTGGTTCCGGCGGACACTCCGAGCTCAATCCATGGCTAACTCCAATGCGTATCTGCAATGTACTGCCTTCTCTTCGGTACCGTGCGTGGCCGAAACTGTCGTTCGCTGCCTCCAGCACTTCCGGATCGTTGGTTATGATCTCAACGGCGTAGCCTAGTGGATAGAACATCCGACGGAGCGGCAATTCCATATCGCAGAGCAGGCTATCCAGCCGTGAAGTCGGCATCCGATCCTCAGTTGTGAGTGACGCTGCCGTTCCCATCTGCTCGTTCCTCATGACCGCTTCATTTCCTCTGTTCATAGCGAGATCGGTGAATATTCAATTGTGATCGCAGCGAGATATCAATTTCCGAATCATCACACAGATAACTACCTGTCTGCGATCGTCTGCGACCTACCAGTGAATCTAGGGTTAATCTCTGTCTGCGGATACGTTCGTAGACCAGTCAGTTGCAGGGAGATGTGCCACAGGAAAGCTGAGTTATTACGAAGATAGCGCCAGAATAAGCGACGTGGATCTTGGAGGAGTCGGTGTAGCCATTGCAATCCCGCTCGTTTCACCCATTGGGGAGCATCCTTGATACGTCCAGTGTGGAAGTCAAAAGCCGCGCCAACGCCGAACATCAAACTGGAATCGAGCAGGGGAAGAATCCGCATCATGAAGCGCTCCTGCTTCGGCGTACTGATGCCTACCCAAATGAAGTTTGGCTTCAACTCCTGAATCCGCACCGCAAACGACTCTTCCTCTTCTAAGGTCAGATCGCGGAATGGAGGGGTGTATGTTCCAATGATTCGTACCCAGGGAAAACGCTGCACCAGCCTCGACTTGAGCTCGTCAGCTACGCCTTCCTTTCCTCCGTAAAGAAAGTGGGTGCAGTGCACAAACTCCTCACGCCGGAAAAGTTCCAGCATCAAGTCCGGTCCGGCAACTCGCTGCATCTCATGAAAGCCTTGCCAACGGCCGACCCATACGGTTGGGGTTCCATCAGGCACCATCAGGGTAGCTCGTGCGTATACCTGTGCCAGCTCGGGATCGCGCTGTGCCTCCATGATTCCATGTACGCCAATCAGGCAGATGTATCCCTTGCGTCTCTTGTCACATTCCTCTCGGATGCGCGTGACCGCACTCTCCATGTCGAGTGGCTCCACTGGGATGCCAAGGACCTTTGCGATCTCGCGTTGTGCTTTCTGCTTCATATGCGAAAGTGTCTTTCTGGTGGAGATAGAAATGGCGTCTCCTGCGAGTGAGCTTTCACGCCAGGCGCGGATAGCAGTGAACTGTAAAGTTGCATGTACTGAGCCGCAACAACCTCGCCGGAAAGTTGAGGCATAGGAAGCGGTTCTCGAGACTCTTGGTCAGCCGCCGTACAGACGGCATCGGCAAATGCTTCGACTTCATTGGGACCGAGCGAGACATAGTGGCAGTCACTTCCGCCTAACTCCCGAAAGGCCGGGATATCGGAACAGACGATCGGGCAGCCGGCCTGAAGCGCCTCCGCGACGGGAAGGCCGAAGCCCTCGATAGTGGAAGGAGCCAGTAGCACGAGACATTTGCGATAGCACCACTGCAGCAGCGCATCAGAGATTCCATTAAGAAAGATAACGTTTTGCCCGAGGTGCGCGCTGGCGACTAACTGCTCGAGCGTCGATGTCTCCGGACCCGGAATTCCTACAACAACCAACCGTGTTCGCGGGGCAATCCGACCGGTTCGCAGGAGTAGTTCAAAGACTCGCAGTGCGAGCGCGATATTCTTGTTTCGCCGATGCTGTGAGACACACAGCAAAAAGGGCTGGTCTCCCCATGTTGGACAAGAAATCTCCGACAGCTGCCTCTGCGGTAGCTCAACAGAGTTATAGATAATAAGAGATTTTGTAGATGCAATCTCGGGGTATAGATTCTCGAGGCGCGATAACGTGGACCGCGACACGCAAGCAATTGAATTGGCGGCGGTCAGGCATCTGCGCAATGCAAAGCGATTGAAGTGCACCTTGGGGAATCCAAAGTTCTCCGGGATGTCATACGGGTAGAGATCGTGGAGAGTGACGACTATCGGGCAATGGAATGCCCTTCGTCGGATCGGTGCGGGATAGGCGAGATGAACAATGTCAACCTCAAGCTGCTTGGCCAGCTTTGGCAAATGGGTAAGGTACCAAAGGTTTCTGCTGAGAGCGTTGTTGCCGATGGGTGCGTTGTGGATATGCAGTCGCGTGTCGTTCGCCGGCGCTGAATCTTGAACAAAATCACGCTGCCACGACGCAGCCACGAGGTGTACGGCAGTGACCTCAGGGCGTAACAGCAAGCAACGGGCTAGATTGATGGCGTGGCGCTGCACGCCCGATAGCTGACCTGAACTGGAGGCGAGCGCAATCACCACTTTCATGCCGACACCGCCAGTGCTGCGCCGAACGACTTGGCGCTAATTAGACAGAGAGCCAGCGTGCCAGGGGCTGCGGCAAAGGAGATCATGAAGTCACCTCGACATGTTCAGCAAATTCCTTCAGTGACTGAATATTTCTTCGCGCAGGTCGTCTACTGAGGAGTTGGCGAAGCAATGGAATGTACAGAAAGAGCGGTATCAGGGCGTAGGCTAATCTTGCGATCGCAATGCCTCTGATGCCCATACGTGGTGTAAGGTAGAGCATCAACAGCAGCATGACCGCTCCTCCGGCCAGGTTGAACCAGGTAACAATCCGAACGCGGCCTAGCGATAGCAGAGCGTACGTTGCTGTCACATTCAGACCCAAAAGCGCCGAGCTCCAAATAATCATGGTCAACACCGGGGCTGCGCCTTGTGCGATCGCGGCTCCCGCCCAGGTGCGCAGAATGCGATCGCCGAACAACAGCAGGGATACCGTTCCGATGCCGACAACGATCAAGTTGCACGCGAAGGCTGCGAGCAGAGGACTCTTGAGCGATGCGGACTTCGAGGTGGAGAGCCGATGCGAGAGATAGGGAAAGAGAAAGTGCAATCCGGATGCAGCAAAGCCAAAGATAGGTTGCGCCATCTGTGCGCATAGCGCGTAAGAGGCGACAATCCCAGCGCCGAAGGATATCCCGAGTATGAGTCTGTCTACTTGGCTGAATACAACACCGGCTATTGCCTGCAACCAACTGAATACGCCAAAGCCAAGCAGGGAGTGAACTGCCTCGCGATCAAACATCGGCGTCAGAGAGTTTGCCGACAACAAGTGCTTAAGGTGGACAAGCTGCAGCCACAAGCCAGCGACTGTCAGGATTCCGGTAGAGACAACCATCATCGTCGCGCTATGGCACACGAAGGTTAGTCCTGCTGAGACAGCGAGTGCAATGAGCCTAACTGCGATGCTGACGCGAACAGCCGCCCCATAACGCTCAAATGCGCGCTGGGTGCTGATGGACACGCTTTCGATTGCACGGACAGTCATCATGAGGCTCGCGACACGAAGCGACCATAGGCAGGATTGCTGCAACTGCGTGTCGCCAATTGCCATGTGTGCCGCAGCGAGAGGAGAGATCATCCAGCCGATAGAAGAGAACACCATGCCCAGTATCAGGTTGATGCCCATCATGCTGCGCACCGCGGCTATGAGTGCCGCTTCGTTACCTGCCCCTCGTCGGCTAGCTACGTGTTGAATGTTGGCATCTCCGAAACCAGACGCAATGATCCCACCGGTACTGGCAGCAGCGATTGCGAGTGTCCATACGCCATACTGTGCGAGGCCGAGGTTGCGTAGCGCCACCGGTGCCACGACGAGCATGCCGATCGGATAAGCCGCGTAATCAAGAATGCCGTAGGCCGCATTCGAAAGGTGTGATCTCATCGCGTGGCCTTCCTCTGCGGCATCAACGCTGCGAGCCGTCGATAAACACAAGTGCTGATTTCGAGTGCAAGTGCCTTTCGTGGATCGTTGGCTGGCACCTTGAGCCACTGTTCTCTGAGCAGAAGTAAGGCCGAAGCAATGACCACCGAAATCACTGTAATGAGAAGCGCCAGAAGCAATCTCGGTGGGAACGATTTCTTCTCCGGGATACCGGGAGCATCGATCACGCTCACAACGGGAACATCCTTTGCTTCCTGGATGCGAGCCAACTCATATTGCTGTGTCAGCAACTCGTATACAGTTTCCTGAACCTGCACCTCGCGGTAGAGGTTGGCGTATGGCACTGCCAGGCGCGGCAACTGACGCAGTGGAGGATACAAATCCTCATTGTGGCTTGGCAACGCGCCTTCCTCGGCACTATTGCTATCATTGGCAGGAAGCGCTTTCGATGACCCTCCCATTTTTGCAATTTGCGCTTGTAATTCAGCTATGCGAGCTTGCGCTGAGCGAATGCGCACATTTCCATCGCCATACGTCTGCCGCAGTGAATCCATCCCCGACTGCTCTACGATCAGTTGTGCCTGCAGTCGTGCAGCAGCGTCTACCATGGCGCGAGCCTGCTCTTTGATGTCGACAGTTGCGTGCGTACTCGAGAATTCGCTTAGCTGCTGCTGCGCCTTCTGCAGATCTTCTTGGACACCATGTAGTCGCTTTTCAATGAATATTCGTTCTTGATGGGCGGACGAGGTGTTGGTGCTGTTCACCAGCCGGTTGAGTTCATCCAGATAGCCTTGTGCGATGTCCCGTGCTCGAGCCGGATCGGTATCGATCACGGTCAGCGTTATCACGCCACTCTTCTTGTCATCCACGATCTTGGTATGACGGGCCAGATATTTTGCAGTGTCGATCCGATAACGCTTGTGATAGATGTGCTGCAGATCAAAGCGATCGATCAAATGCCCGCTTATAGTGCCGCTCCGTAGCAGGTCGATGAACAATGCAGTATTGCCTCCGCCGCCCACGAGTCCACTTGCCAGGGCGCCAAGGCTGCCAAGGCCTCCACCTGCACGCCCCGCGAGCGCCGCCAGCAAAGCAGCCCCGCCCATGGAGTTGCTCGGAGGCATAATACGTGCACCAGACTCATATTGCTTTGGCATAGTGAAAGCGATTACGAGCGCAAGCACTAATGAGACTCCTGCAGTTCGGATCAATACGCGCCGCTTCCGCCACAAGAGCGATGCATTGTTGACCCAGTTCGGAGTCGGCACGTCGACGTCAGGGCTCTGAGCGTTAGGAGGATAGTCTTCCACCTCGGGCGATATGAGTTGAGAGGGATAAGTCGCGCTCATAGCAAACCTGCCACGGCTGCGGTGATTGCAATCGAGGACGTGATCTGCGCGACCGTCAGGAGATTGCGCCAGAAGAGGGAAGCGCCGATGATCTTTTGCGGCACCACGACCACATCCCCTGGGTCGAGATGCGTCGCCAGCACATCGTGGTCAAACCAGGAACCGGAGCCGCGGCCTACCACAGATCCGTTGGCGCGGATGATGAATATGTCGCCCTTGTTGGCGATCTCTGTGGGGCCTCCTGCGCGGCGCAGATACCAGGCTGCTGTCTTGTCTGGAGAAAACGTGATCGCTGTGCTGTTATAAACCTGTCCGCTCACCAGCACGAAGCCGGGCCGCTTGGGGATGCGTAGTACATCGCCCGCCCGCACTTCAATATCTGCTGCTGTGTTCTCCCAGCTTGCAATGTCGTTGGTGATATGTATCACCAGTCGACCCGTGGGCGGCTGACTCTTCAATCGTGCCAACACTTGATCTTGTTGTTGAGCAATCAGTTGCAATGTTGCAGATTGATCATTCGAGCCGAGACTAGGACTGATGCGGGCTGCCGTTGAGCTCGTCTCGATTTGCCGGATTAACTCGTCACGGCTCTTCTCTTCAAGGCGTCGCACTTCCTCTCGCAGTAGCACAGCTCCCGCTGGATAGCTCGTCTCACGAAATCCCCCTGCGCGTCGAAGGATCGAACTTAGCCGCTCACCCTGCTGGATACCATAGCTACCCGGATGGGACACTTCACCTTCGATGGTGATCGCCGAACCAATATCGTTCCATCCTGCAATCTGATGAACGGTGAGAACGTCCCCTGGTTTGAGAAGCACATCCGCCGCCTGGCGGTGATTGACCGCATCGCCAATACTCACCGACATATGCTCGCTAACGACTGTGCTGCCGCCGTCAACGTGATATGTAGTCAAATCAGCACTGTCCAACAATGCATCGCGTTTGAAGCCGCCTGCCATGCGGACAAGCTCGCCTGCGGTCATACCCTTTGCGAGTGAGTATGAACCGGGCCGCAGCACCTCGCCGCCCACCGTTACCTTCGGAGCGTCAGCTTCGTAGCGGCCGTAGATTCGGATGGTGTCAAAGGGTTGCAATGCCAAATTGCCATTACCAATCAGGACGTCGGGGACATTGAATTCGATGGTCTCCGGATGAAGATCCGGCGCGTTGAGGCGTATGATTTCACCTTTGTCCGCAGGCTCCGGCAACATGTCCTGGTAGCTGTGCAGAACGTCGCTGATATGCATGCCGTCGTGATACGAAACTCGCCCTGGTCGAAGCACATGTCCTTGAACGTAGACGACTCGCTGACTGTAAGGCAGGATAGGTGAAATGTGGACACGGTCGCCGTCAAAGACGGGGAAGGCGGCTATAGCTTCTCGTGCTTTATCCGCGCCGCTGGCCACAGGCAGGTCGAGGCTAACTGTCTCGCGCTGTTTGTTAGCGTCAATGCGATCGATCTCGATATGGCCGAGTTCGGCGGCCACTGTTGCGCCCCCGGCATCGTCGAGCACAGCGCCCAATGTAGCGCCGCTTTTGAATTCATAGATCGCAGGTCGCTTTACGGCGCCGTAGACGGCGATCTGCGGGCCTGCCGGAGGCACCATCACTGTATCTCCGGCTAGCACGCGATCCTCGCTCTGCACGCCGTGCAGGAGAAAGTCGTACAGATCGATTTCCCCGACCAATTGCCTGCCGCGATAATGCCGCAGCACACGAAGCGATCCAACGCTTGTTGGGCCGCCTGCTGCGTACAGGGCGTTCAGCGCCGTTGAAAGGGAACTGATGTCGTATGCTCCAGGCCTCTGCACGTCACCCACCACGTACACGCGAATGCTGCGCAGGTGAGCGACCGTCACCGCAACTTGAACATTGCGATACTGTTGCTTCAGCGCATCTGCAACCACGCTCTGTACCTGCCCCAGAGTGAGACCGGCCACCTGGACAGCGCCGGACTCCGGCAACGCGAGACGACCCTCGCGATCGATCGTGCGCGTGATGTTCTGCGAGATGCCGCCCCACAAATCAATAGACAGACTGTCGCCCGGCCCAACGACATAACTTGGTCCAGCTGGAACATCCAGCGGCGTCTCACGTCCGTTCGGCGCAATCTGGTTAGTCGCCATCCCGTCTCGTCGAAGAAAGACGTCGGAACCAAATCGCTTCAGAGAGTTGTCCATTTGCGGCAGTTGGGTATACAAGTCGTGCAACGAAAGCAGGTTATAAGGCGTCGGGAGGTGCAGCACTTGAGGTTGGCTGGTAGTATTGCGAGCCGCATTACTGGACGTTTCTCGCGGAGTGATGCGAGTTCTACCAATGCTTCCGTTAGCGTTGTTCCGCCCATTTCCCTGCGTTGCAAACGTACCTGCACCTAGAAGCCCGATAGGCAGGTCCGTCCCCTGAGAATCTTGCCCAGAGGCCTGCCTGGTCGTTTGCGTCGAGAGATTGTCACCTCCGAAGTCGGTTGCAGCATAGGTCTGCAGGTCGGCATCGGAGACGTACCCCCGAGCGCGAAGAAAGGTTGTTATGTTGGCGCGCAGTTGTGGGCTGGATGCGATCCTGCTATAGAGCATCTCATCGCTGATCGAGTCAGGTTGTACGGGCGTTCCCTGCTGCGTTGCGAGTTCGGCTACTAACGACTTCAACTCCACTAGAGCATCTGGTTGCTCCTGTAGAACGGCCATGATCTGCTCTGTTGAAAGAGACACCGAGGAACTAAGACTCTGAGCATCACCATCCTCGACTGAAGTTCCACTCGCCGAAGTAGCACCGTTTCCGAAGTTGGGTCCAGTGCTTACTCCTGTTACGGGACTGGGATTCGCTAACGAACCTGCTCCAGGACCGCTTCCAGGCACAAAAGGGCCAGCTAACGGGTCAGCGCTCGGCGAGATGCCTTGGGACGTCTGCGCATGTAATTGTGGACACAGAGCCGCCGCCATCATGGCCCCGCTTAGGCTTAGCCGTCGCAGGGTTCGAAGTAGCGAGTTAAAAGGAACGATCATCGAAAGGGTCCATTCTTATATCGCCACTCGCGGATAAAATCGAAAGCTATCGAATCGAGCTGGTGGCATGAAAGTAGAGCAATGAAGGCGCATTGCCGAGCTATCGGCGAACTGAACTGAACGGAACTCATCGCGTTAGTGTGTGTACATTTCCGGTTCGCCCAAGCTGCTTGCGGGCGGCAAGTGGCGTAGGTAAAGGACAATCGACCAGATCTCCTCATCGCTCAGCGTGTTCTTCGATCCGGGCATTCCTGATGGCCAGATTCCGTAATCGATGATCCACTTCAACTGTCCGTCTGTGTACCTCTGAACGTCTTTGCCCGCCAACGATGGAACTGGTGGAGACATGCGATCGGCAAAGGGCACGCCGGTATTCTGACCATCCAGCCCATGACATGCGACACAGTAATGTGAGAATGCTTCCTTGCCGTCAGCAACTTCCGCAGCATTGTCTTTGAGCGGATTTCTTTCGGATTTGCCGCCTACTAACAGCGTGTGCTTGGTCCAATTCATGATCAATGTCTCGCCCTTACTCGGAGGATCTGCTTTGAAGTCCACCAGCGCCAAGACGCTCCCCATCGCAAGCAGCAGAAGACCGAAGATAGAGCCAAGGATGAGAACGAGCTTCCGCCACATGTGCTTACTCCGTGACGTGCAATGTGAAGGCCATACTCCCGTGGCCAGAGCCGCAGAATACAGAGCAATGCCCAACGAAGGTGCCGACTTTGTCTGGTGTAAAGGCGACTTGGCTGGTCTGCCCTTTTCCCGCTTTGACTTCTATTCCAAGTTCTCTGATCCGTATGCCATGTGGAACATCTGTGCTTGTCAGCACCAGTACGACGGGCTCGCCCTTTTTCAAGGTGATCTCGCCCGGAGTGAAGTTGAAGCGCTTGGCAGTGATTTCGATGTGATGTGGAGTGGGCTGCGAACGAGTTGTTTGGACAAGCGAGAGCCCTGCGAGTGCCATAGAGGCGAGAATGACTGGGACTGCGATTCTAGTTTTCAAGCAGATTTCCTCGAATTGAGTGTTTGGCTGCGACCATTTTGTGTCTTGCCAACGGTCCCGTCGTCTTTCGCGTCGGATGCAATTCGCAGTCGCAACTCGAGGGGACAACAAGGAACTGAATCCGACCTTAATGCGGGTCGCCGACATGGTTGTCATGCCGTTGTAAGGCGATTGTCACTGTATTGTTGTCGTCTACATTTGCCCTGTAATTGCCTCGGAGAGGCCGCACTGCGGTGTGAGTCTGCAATCTTTCTGAGACTAAATAAGTGTGCGTTTACCGCCTCGTATGGCATGACAATCATTTGACAACAAGCGGACTTTCGAGTGACACATCGTTGCGAGCCATCGGCTAAGTTAGCCAATATGTTCCGACCGACTTACGACGTGAAAACTCGCATCATCGCACACCGACTTCGAACCCTGGGACTCGCTTTGGCTGTCCTGGCGACTGCGCATTACGGTTCTGCGCAGAACACGCCTCTGATCTCCGGAGGCGTCGGATTCTTCTCCACTACCAATGGTGGCAATACATCGTATCTGCCGATTATCGAACCCTTGATTGCCGCGCCGATTGGACCGCACCTTCTGGTCGAGTCGCGCGCTACGCTACTCGAGAGCTTCTCGCCGAATGGCGGCAATCAACCAGGCTACGGCCACTCACACTTCATCGCTCTCACGTACTTGCAAGGGGATGTTATGGTGTCGCCACATCTTACAGTTGTAGCCGGCGACTATCTCATCCCCTTCAACACCTACAATGACCGTCTCTCGCCGATCTGGATCAGCAATTTTCAAGACGGTCCACTTATCTCGCCGCTAGGCGTTTTCTCGATCGGGCAGGGGCTCGGCGGCATGCTTCGTGGTAACGCCATTCAGCGCAATAAGTACTCGATCGACTACGCCTACTTCTATTCCACGCGTACGAGCAATACACAGTTTCAAGCTGATCGCGGCACAGGTGGACGCGCCAGCCTTTACCTTCCCGATCAGCGGCTTGAAATCGGACTTTCTTATGATCGCCTTTTGCAGGGGACACATGAGAATTTCTATGGCGCTCACGTGTGGTGGGAACCCAAGGACACTGCCTTCCGATTGCGCTCAGAATTTTCACGTGGTCATCATGCCCAGGGATACTGGGTAGAAGCCGATTACCGCAGCCAGGCATTCGGCGGCCTCAATAGCTGGTTCGGCCGCTTCGAACCGGTCTTTCGAATGCAACAGACGTTTCGCCGAGACACGATTGTGAGTGATGGGCTGCCGCCAGCGAATACACAGCGAGCGGATTTTGGCCTGGACTACAACCTGCCGCACAACACACGGATTCTTACCAGCTACTCACGACAGTTCTCCGCTACGGGCAACACCAATATATGGGAGACGGGCCTTGTCTATCGGTTCTTGTTTCCGACCTGGAAAGGGAAATAATCATGAATTCGAAACGCCTTTTAGTCGGCATTTGTGCTTTCGCTTCGATCTCGCTTCTAGCGGTCGCAGCACAGCAGAACAGTACGCCGGATAATGCACAAACCAAGCAAATGTCTGCCGGAAAAACCAGCACTCATCCGCAAAACGAAGGTGAACGAGTGTTCCAGCAGAACTGTTCCCGTTGCCACGCAGCGCCGGAGGGTTTCTCGCCGCGCATATCCGGTACCATTGTCCGCCACATGCGTGTCCGCGCATCGCTGAGCCAGCATGATGAACAGGCTCTTCTTCGCTTTCTCAATCCATAGCGAATTGACTGAGACCTGACTGAACGCTCGTTGATATTTCGGTCATCTGTATGTCAATAGATAGGATCAGTATCCGGCTCGTAGGGTCGGCCGAACTTGTTCAGATGTTGTGGCTGTTCCGGGTGGTCGGAACGGATCTCCCCGAGATCGGCCATCTCGCCGGCAACATGGACGCGGCGGGTGAGCCGATCAAGGGAGCTTTGCTTCTGACCCTCGATCCACACATGCATGTCGTAATCGCCATCGGGAACGTTTTTCATATGAAACACGCCTTGCTGGTCTGCGAGAGTGTATAGCGGGGTGCGCAGAGAGATCACCACCGCACTCATTTCTGAATGAATGTTGCAGAAGATATAGGAGACGCCTTCGCGCGAAAATACCACACTCCGCGTCGAGCCCGCTTCGTAGAGTCCCAGGTCGAAACGGCGCCCATCGAAAAGCGAAAAGACGTTGTGAAAAAAGGGATCAGCATTCGGAAATGCGACACTGCTGCCCACGGGAACAACCAACAGATGAGGTGTGAACATCTTGTTTTTCTGGAGCAGAGTAAAAGTGCCAGGCGTTACCGGCATCGCATCGTTTCGCAAAGGATTCAACCAGATCACAGCCGGCGCGGTCTTTTCTGCCCTCGGAGATTGTGCGCGCCGCAACGGCGTTAGATAGGCCGTAACCTCTGCTTGAGATCTCGGCAAACCTGCTTCCTGAGCACTCAACAGAGCAGTGCATACGGATAGGATCACGAATGAAAGCGGTCGTCTGAGGCCATCACTTAACATTAAAATCTGTACCCCGCACCAATCCCGATACTGTCGCTGAAGTCTGTCGGACCGGTAGCGTAATTAGTCCAAAGCCGCTTGTATTCCAGAGAAAATAGAAGATAGGCACTCGGACTGTAAATCACATTCGAGAAAAAAGACCGGTTTCGCGCCAGCCCCGGATAGGAATAGGAAGACCCATTCGAGGAGGAGCTCAGCGATAACAAGGCAGCATGAATTTCTTTGGCAAACGGATTGTCGGTGCCGAACCCTGTATTGATCTCCACTCGCTGACCTGCTCTGGCTTTCAGCTGTGCCCACCCGCCGACATCGTCCAGCGCGTGCGCATACTGATTTGCGCCGACATATTGATAGTAATAGTTCACATAGCCGCCCGCTCCAAGGCCGGCGAGCGCCTGGCCACGATGCGCGTTGGCCGTCATCTCAAAATGCCTGGTCAATGGCAATCGCAGATCGATCGTGCCTGCCCACGCGTCGAAGCTGTCGCCGTCATAGTCACGTTGTGGGCTGAAATAGCCGCCGACGCCGATCTCCGGCCCAATGCCGTTCTCGCCTTGTTGGAATGCAATTCGCGCCTCCGTTCCCGGCCAGCGGCTTCGTTCTGTTTCACTCAATGGAGAAGTCGAAGTGGTTCCTGGCTCTTGCGGGTCCGAGCTATCTATCAAAGCCGCCTCTACCTTGAAGCGAGAAGAGTCGGAAAGCGCAAACTGACGAGCTATGCCGATCTGCGGATTCCAGGTCCACAGGTTGCCTGCCCAAGCCAATTCAGGCTGTGCGACGGCGACCAGGGAGGAAGGTTCATTTGGCTCAAGAATACTGCGGTCCAATTCAAAGAAAGCTTCTGTCTGCGGCCAATTCAGCACAGCATGTGCAGTGCGCAGACGCAGAACTCCGCTGGCTGCATAGTTAGATTGTGTGTCGTTGGCGAAGAAGTCTACACGAAGGTCTGCATGACTGGTAGCGCCGAACAAATGAGGCCCACGCGCATCGAACCCAAGCACAGTCTGACGCAAAGATAGCCCGGTACTGCCCGGGCCTGAAATCGCATATGCAGGCGAGGCGGAGATGTCCACTTGTCTCGTATTCACGAAGCTGTTAAAGAGCAGCAAGCCCGTCACTTTCAGCGGATATTTCGACTGTGTCTCAACCTTGGTAACATCATGAGTTGCGATCTGCGAGTCCTCGATTGCCTGCCGCTCGCGAATCTCGTCAAGAGATGCAGAAGGGGTAGCCGACGTCGCGACGTCACCCGTTGGTCCTGACTGTTTAGCAGGCGTGGACGGCGTCCGTTCTGCCATCATCTGCTGTCGCAAGTCAGTGAGTTGCTTGCGCAATTCCAACAATTGTTTCTGATAGTCTTCCATTTGCGATTGAGCCTTTGCAACCGCATCCGTCAGGCGCTCAACTTTTTGCTCTGTCGTTTCCGGCGATGTCGTCTGACCGGTCGTACTTTGTCCCCAAGCATCGCT
>Ga0302325_10019295_pt1 | contig 14346 bp, 13 predicted proteins | sample Palsa_T0_2_FD_201948 | JGI IMG/M metagenome (GOLD analysis project Ga0302325, IMG submission 201948) | Peat permafrost microbial communities from Stordalen Mire near Abisko, Sweden - Palsa_T0_2 | ecosystem: Environmental > Terrestrial > Soil > Palsa > Peat permafrost | place: Sweden: Abisko... | reverse complement strand
CACTGAGTTTTTCAGCGGCAGCAAAGGCAGCGTGCGAAGATTATTTTCCATTTTGATCCTCTTTCTTCCTACTTAGATGCTTCGGCGTGCGCCGCCGATTCCACCTCGATCACCATCTCCCGGCCGACCTCGTCGGCCTTGACCGTCTGGCCGTCCCGGATCTCGCCGGCAACCAGCTTCCGCGCCAACGGCGTCTCGATCTCTTTCTGAATCGCGCGCTTCAGCGGCCGCGCGCCGAATGCCGGATCGTACCCGACCTTCACCAGCCGTTCGCGAGCCGCATCGGTCAAAACCAACTCGATATGCCGCTCAGCCAACCTGCCGCGCAGTCCCACCAGTTGAATGTCCACGATTTTCTTCAGCTCAACCTCTGTCAATCTGTGGAACGTGATAATCTCGTCCACCCGATTCAGAAACTCGGGCCGGAAGAGTTGATTCAGCGCGTCCTTCGGCGCATTCGAAGTCATCACCACGATGGTGTTTTTAAAATCCACCGTGCGCCCTTGCCCATCGGTCAGCCGCCCGTCGTCGAGCACTTGCAGCAGCACGTGAAACACGTCGCTGTGCGCTTTCTCGATTTCGTCCAGCAGCACAACCGAATAAGGACGCCGCCTCACGGCTTCCGTCAACTGGCCCCCCTCGTCGTAACCGACATAGCCCGGAGGCGCGCCGACCAGGCGCGAAACAGAATGCTTTTCCTGATACTCCGACATGTCGATCCGAATCAGCGCGCGATCATCGTCGAACAAATACGACGCGAGCGCCCGCGCCAGTTCAGTTTTTCCGACGCCGGTCGGCCCCAGGAACAGAAAACTTCCAATCGGCCGCTTCGGATCCTTTAACCCGCCGCGCGCCCTCATTACGGCGTCGGCGACCGCGTCCACCGCTTCATCCTGCCCGATCACGCGTTTGTGCAGCTCATCGGAAAGATGCAGCAGCTTTTGGATTTCGCCTTCCAGCAGCTTCGAAAGAGGAATCCCGGTCCACCTGCTCACCACTTGCGCGATGTCCTCCTCGGTGACTTCTTCTCTGAGCAGCGTCGTTTCCTGTTTGGCCGCTTCGAGCTGTTTTTCAAGACCCGTCAGTCGTCCGTATTTCAGCTCGGCCGCTTTATTGAGGTCGTAAGCACGCTCGGCCTGTTCGATCTCCTGCTTGACATGTTCGATTTGCGAGCGCAAGTCGCGCTGCTTGCGCAGTACTTCCTGGTCCGCCGTCCATTGAGCCTTCAGCGCGGCCGAACCAGTTTTGATCTCGGCCAGCTCTTTTTCGATTTTCTTCAAACGGTCTCTCGAAGACGCGTCCGATTCCTTCTTCAGCGCCTCGCGCTCAATTTCCAGCTGCATCTGCCGGCGCAGCGTCTCGTCAAGCTCGGCCGGCATGGAGTCGATCTCAGTCCGCAATTTCGCCGCCGCTTCGTCCACCAGATCGATGGCCTTATCCGGCAGAAAACGATCCTGAATATAGCGCTGGCTAAGCACCGCGGCCGCAACCAGGCTCGAATCCTTTATCCTTACGCCGTGGTGCACTTCGTAGCGCTCGCGCAGCCCGCGCAAAATCGAAATCGTATCTTCAACCGTCGGTTGATCCACTAACACAGTCTGGAAGCGCCGCTCCAGCGCCGCGTCTTTCTCGATGTATTTTCGATATTCGTCCAGCGTAGTCGCGCCGATGCAGTGGAGTTCGCCGCGGGCCAGCATCGGTTTCAACAGGTTGCCCGCGTCCATCGAGCCTTCCGATGCCCCTGCTCCGACAACCGTATGCAGCTCGTCGATAAAAAGGACAATCCCGCCCTCGGCCGACTGCACTTCTTTAAGGACAGCCTTCAGGCGCTCCTCGAACTCGCCTCGAAACTTCGCTCCGGCGATCAGTGCGCCCATGTCCAGCGAGACGACTTTCTTATCCTTTAATCCTTCCGGAACATCTCCGCGAACGATCCTCTGTGCGAGCCCTTCGACAATCGCGGTTTTCCCTACGCCCGGTTCGCCAATCAGCACGGGGTTATTTTTCGTGCGCCGCGACAGAACCGTGATGACCCGGCGAATTTCGTCGTCGCGGCCGATCACCGGGTCTAGTTTTCCCGATTCCGCCAGCTTGGTCAGATCGCGCCCGTATTTCTCCAGTGCCTCGTAAGTCGCCTCGGGATTTTGGGTCGTCACCCGCTGGCTGCCTCGGACCTCTTGGAGGGTCTTCATCAGCCGTTCACGGGTTAGGCCAAGATCCTTGAAGGATTTTTCCTCGGTAGCCGCCAGGAGAATATGCTCGACCGAAACGTACTCGTCTTTGAGCCTCGCCGCCTCCCGCTCCGCACTGGCTAGTAAGGCCTGTAGATGGGGGGTTACGTAGATCTGATCGATGCCGGTGGCCGTGCCGGAGACCCTCGGGAGTTTGTCCAGATCCTGGATCAACCGTCGATGCAAAATCTCAGGATTTATTTCTGCTTTCAATAAGATAGAAGGAGCCAGGCCGCCGGGCTGCTCCAGCAAAGCGACCAGCAGATGGTCCACGTCGAGCTGCTGCTGGCCTCGACGGCTAGCCAGGGATTGGGCGGAGCGAACCGCTTCTTGAAGTTTTTCGGTAAATCGGTTGAAGTCCATGCGGAGCGACCTATTTCAGTTGCAGTTTAGCATATTAGTGCTATACAGTGCAATAATCTTAGTTGTTAGTTATCAACTGTTGGACGTTTGCCCATCGGGTTAGATTCAGTTATTTCGTGATAGTGTGGTGGTGGTCCTTGATGAGATGGATCATCCCTGCAAGGATCCGTTGCGGTTATCTTTATGAGGATTCCTTCGAAAGCCCGCCCCTCCCTGTTTGGTTCCGACTAAGTCCGGCTCCAGTCGGCCCTTTCTACCAATCGAACACAGAAGGAGCTTTTTCATGATTACCCTGTCTGAGGTCCGCCCGGACTTCCCCCATTTGGTGACAACCCTGCCCGGCCCCAAGGCGCAAGCCATCATCGATCGCGATAGCGCGGTTCTTTCACCTTCCTATACCCGTTGTTACCCACTGGTAGTGAAACGAGGCGAGGGTGCCATGATCGAGGACGTCGACGGCAACCGCTTTCTCGACTGCAACGCAGGGATCGCCGTGGTCGCGGCCGGCCATTGCCATCCCAAGGTGGTCGAGGCGATCCGGGAACAGGCGGGCAAGCTGATCCACATGTCCGGCACGGATTTCTATTATGAAAACATGGTGCAGCTAGCGGAAAAACTGGCGGCGCTGGCTCCTCTGGGAAAGGGGCCGAAGCGGGTCTATTTCGGCAATTCCGGCACGGAAGCGGTCGAAGCCGCGCTGAAACTGGCTCGCTATCACACGGGTAAAGGGCAGTTTGTGGCGTTTTTCGGAGCCTTCCATGGACGAACGATGGGGTCTTTGGCTCTGACTGGATCGAAAAGCGTCCAAAGGAAGGGCTTTTTTCCAGTAGTCCAGGGCGCCCATCACGTTCCTTACGCGTATTGCTATCGATGCGCTTATGGCAAGACGCCCGACTCCTGCGCCGTGGATTGCGTGAAGGCGATTGAGGAGACTTTGTTCCGCCACACGCTACCGGCAGAGGAAACCGCGGCGATCGTGGTGGAACCGGTGCAGGGGGAAGGCGGCTATGTCGTGCCTCCGCAGAAGTTTTTCGACGAATTGCGGCGCCTCGCGGATCGCTATGGGATCCTGCTGATTTTCGATGAGATTCAGTCGGGCATGGGGCGGACCGGAAAAATGTTCGCAGCGGAGCATTTCGGGATCGCACCAGACATCATGACGGTCGCGAAGGGAATCGCCAGCGGGATGCCTTTGGGCGCTACCATTGCTCGGGCCGAGATAATGAACTGGACGCCCGGCGCGCACGCCTCGACGTTCGGAGGCAATCCGGTATGCGTCGCCTCAGCACTGGCGACGATCGAACTGCTGGAACAGGGGTTGATCGACAACGCGGCGAAAATCGGAGCGCATATGAAGGGACGGCTCGACGAGCTGCCGAAGCGGTTTCCCAGTGTTGGCGATGTGCGCGGTTTAGGGTTGATGATGGGAATCGAGATGGTGCGGGACCAGACTACCAAAGAGCGGGCGCCGGAATTGCGGGATCGCCTCGAACAGATGTGCTTCAAAAGAGGGGTGCTGGTGCTGGGGGCCGGCCCGAACACGCTGCGCATCTGTCCGCCGCTGGTAATCACCAAGGATCAGGCGGATTTTGCGGTGGATACGATCGAGGCGTGTTTGCGCGAAATGATAAAGTGAAGCTATGAGGAAGCCGGTCATTGTCGATACACCGATTACGACCGTTTGGGAAACGGCTAAGAAAATGGGTGTTTCGCGGAAGCGGACGCTGGAGCTCATAAGGATAGCCGACGAAATCCACGACCGTCTGGAAATGGAGCGGAAAGTCGCCCGAGCCGCTGCGCGAAAGAGGCGGTTGAAAACCGCGTGAGATGCCCGGCGCTGAACGTGATGGTGGATTCCTCAATATTCCTTACGACCCGGCGTATGAGGAGCATTTCCTCGCCTACATTGCCGGCGTAGCCGCATTCGGACTCGATCCGCGGGCGACCCTCGAATTGACCGGCGGCGAGCGAAGACTAGATCGGATTCTAAAGCTGATGGCTGCCTGCAAATACTCGTTTCATGACCTATCACTGGTGAAACTGGATCGAAAGCTCCCTGCCACGCCGCGATTCAACATGCCGTTTGAGTTGGGTTTGGTGATTGGTTGGCAGAACGCCGCTCCTTCCGGCCACCAGTGGTTCGTCTTTGAGTCGTCCCGGCATCGACTTCAGAAGTCCTTGAGCGATTTGAACGGCACCGACCCCTTCATATATGGATCGAGCCCCGAAGGGATTCTACGGGAGATTCGGAACGCTCTCGCTCAGCATCAGATACAGCCGACTGCGGCGCAAATGCGAGGCACCTTCGAGGAGTTGAGCGTGAGCTCGCGGATTATTCAAGGGACGGGATCCTCGTCTGTGTTTGAAGCTCGTGTATTTGCCGACCTTGTCCTATTGGCACACCGATTAGCAGAGCGCTGGGTTCCCGGTTTGCTGAAGTCTTAACTATGCGAACCCTCGACGTCGGCTGCGGGATCAATAAACTTCCAGGCTCCATCGGCATCGACCGCAACCCGGCCAGCCGGGCCGACGTGATTTGCGAGCTCGATCAATTTCCTTATCCCTTTCACGATTCCACCTTTGACGCGCTCCAAGCCGTGCACGTGATCGAGCACGTCGGCGACGTGATGAAGACTATGGAGGAATTTCATCGCCTGGTCCGCCCGGGCGGCGAGGTTTTCATTGTCACCCCGCACTATACCGACTTCAGCTCCTTCTGCGATCCCACGCATCGCTGGCATCTCAACAGTTTTTCACTGCGCTACTTCGGCGAGGACAATGCCGGCTACGGCTATTATTCGAACGTCAGATTTGAGGAGATTTCCGTGCGGGTAAAGCTACTAGCATTGTGGAGGTGGCTCGGGTTCGAGATTCTGGTCAACACTTTTCCCCGCTACCGGCGATTCTGGGAGCACTATCTTTGTTACGTCGTCCGCGGGAAAGTAATCGAATGGCGGCTCCGGGCAATCAAGTGATTCTTCAATTTTTCGACTTGCTGCGGCATGTCGCGCGGCAAAGGAAATGGACGCCCACGCAGGCGCTGGGCCGGCGCGGCGAGGATCTGGCGCATCGTTATTTGCGCCGGCGGGGATTCGTGATTGTTGCCCGGAACTATCGTTTGTCGTCAGGCGACGCGGAGGCCGATTTGATCGCCTGGGAGGGCGAAGCGCTGGTTTTCGTCGAAGTAAAGTCGCGCGAATCCGCGGATTTCGGGCCTCCGGAGCGTGCCATTGGGGAAGAAAAGCGCGCCCATCTGCTGCGCATCGCGCGAGAATATACCAGAAAAACGGAGACGCCCTGGGACCGCATCCGGTTCGACGTAGTCTCGGTTGTGATGACCAAACCGCCGGCGATTGAGCTGTATCGCGACGCGTTGCCTGCCAGGAGCAGGCGCCAAAGCGCATAATAAAAACTTGGACGCTGAAAAAACACGACTCCAGGAAGCTTCCACTCGTGCGCAGCACTGGCGCCGGTGGGGGCCATTTTTATCGGATCGCGAATGGGGCACGGTGCGCGAAGACTATAGCCCGGACGGCCGTGCGTGGGAATATTTCCCCTTTGAGCACGCGCATCTGCGCGCCTACCGCTGGGGCGAAGACGGCATCGGCGGCATTAGCGATAACCATCAGCGCCTTTGTTTCGCTCCCGTATTCTGGAACGGGCGCGATTCGATTCTGAAAGAGCGCTTCTACGGCCTGACGGGCAACCAGGGAAACCACGGCGAGGATGTTAAAGAGATTTACTATTATCTCGACTCCACGCCGACGCATTCCTATATGAAGTGCCTGTACAAGTATCCACAGGCCGAATTTCCCTACGCGCAATTGTATGGCGAGAACCGGCGGCGGACCAGGCTCGATCCGGAGTTCGAACTGATCGATACCGGCATCTTCGATAGCGACCGTTACTTCGACATTCAGATCGAGTACGCGAAAGCCAGCATCGACGATATTCTCATCCGGATCACGGCGACCAATCGCGGGCCGGAAGCCGCCTGCTTGCATCTGCTGCCGACGATTTGGTTTCGCAACACCTGGTCCTGGACCTTGAACGCGCCGCGTCCGTCCATGAAGCGATCCGACGATACCACCATCGAAATTGAGGAGGCTTCGCTCGGTTCCTACCAATTGCGCCTGGATGCGGCGCGGCCTTTGCTTTTTACCGAAAACGAATCGAATGCGCGGGCCCTATGGGGACTCGACAGTCCGCAGCCTTATGTAAAAGACGCCTTTCACCGCCGCATCATACACAACGAACTCGACGCGGTGAATCCCCAGGACCAAGGCACCAAGGCGTGCGCCTGGTATCAGCTCGACCTGGCGCCCGGCGAGAGTCAAACCATCCGCTTGAGGCTCGCCGAGAAATCCCAGCCGTCAACCCTGGTGCACGACATCGACGGAATTTTCGCCCGCCGCATCGCGGAAGCGGATGAGTTTTATTCCTTCTGTCCCGCGACCCTTTCCGAGGACGGAAAACGCGTGCAGCGGCAGGCCTTCGCGGGACTCCTCTGGTCCAAGCAGTATTATTATTTCGTCATCAACGACTGGCTGAAGGGCGATCCCACACAGCCCACTCCGTCGCGCGAGCGTTGGAAAGGCCGCGATTCGCAGTGGCTTCATTTGTTCAACGAAGATGTGCTTTCCATGCCGGATACCTGGGAATATCCATGGTATGCGGCGTGGGATTTATCGTTTCACATGATCGCCATGGCGATGGTGGATCCGGATAACGCCAAGGCCCAGTTAAAACTCTTTCTGCGCGAATGGTACATGCATCCGAACGGGCAGATCCCCGCCTATGAGTGGGCTTTCGGCGACGTGAATCCCCCGGTGCACGCGTGGGCGTGCTGGCGCGTATTTCAGATCGATCGCAAGCTCAGCGGCCGTCCGGACTATGCGTTCCTGGAAACTATTTTCCATAAATTGCTGCTGAATTTTACCTGGTGGGTGAATCGCAAAGACTCCGACGGCAGCAACATCTTCGAAGGGGGATTCCTCGGACTCGATAATATCGGCGTCTTCGACCGCTCGGCGCCTCTGCCGACGGGCGGCCATATCGAACAATCGGACGGCACCAGTTGGATGGCGATGTACTGCCTCAACATGATGAAGATCGCGATCGAGCTTTCCACCAAGGTCGATCCGCTTTATGAAGATGTCGCCAGCAAATTTTTTGAGCATTTCCTGTACATCGCGCACGCGATAAATGATATGGGCGACGGAGGATTGTGGGACGAGACGGACGGATTTTTCTACGACTCGCTGCATCTGCCCGATGGCACTATTATGCGGATGCGTGTCCGCTCCATGGTCGGGTTGATTCCCCTGTTCGCGGTCGACACCATGGAAAAGGAAGTTGTCGATAAGCTGCCAGGCTTCAAGCGCCGCATGGATTGGTTCACGCACAACCGGCCTGACCTGTGCGGAAATCTCGCGTCGCTTTCGCGGCAAGGCGTAGACCAAAGGCGGTTGCTTAGCGTGGTTACGCGGCCGCGCCTGGTGCGCATCATTGAGCGAATGCTCTCTGAAGCCGAGTTTCTTTCGCCCCACGGCCTCCGCTCCTTATCGAAATTCCACGAAGCCAATCCCTATATCATGCACGTGAACGGACACGAATATCGCGTGGATTATGAGCCCGCGGAATCGCGCACCGGAGTGTTCGGCGGAAATTCCAACTGGCGCGGTCCCGTCTGGTTCCCTCTCAATTTTCTGCTGATCGAAAGCCTGCAGCGGTTTCACTATTATTTCGGCGACGACCTTAAAGTCGAATTCCCAACCGGTTCCGGGAATCGAATGAATCTGAGCGACGTGGCGCAGCAGCTATCGCGCCGGCTTTCCCATCTCTTTCTACGCGACGCCGAAGGCAGACGCGCCACCTTCGGCGGATCGCAGAAATTCCAGACCGATCCGCACTTCAAAGACAACATTTTGTTTTACGAATATTTCCATGCCGATAACGGCGCGGGCATCGGCGCGAATCATCAAACCGGATGGACCGCGCTGGTGGCGAAATTACTGCAGCAGAGCGGCGAGTAAAGGTATTCTGATAGCTTGCCTCCGTTAGCACAACCATCCACTCCACAGCAGAAGCGGCGCTCCGTTTACCTCATCCTCCTATTCACCTTTCTGGCCGCGGGCGCGCAGGTACTTTGGAAGTACGCGACCATCGCACTCGGCGAGCACCCGACGCCGCTGGCCCTGATCACCAACGTGCAACTGATCGGAGGCCTGGCGCTCTACGGCCTTGGCGCAGCCCTCATGATCGTCGCTCTGCAACATGGCGAGCTTTCGGTGCTCTACCCCTTGATCTCGCTTAACTACGTATGGGTGGCGATCGTCGCGGTGATCCTTTTTAAGGAGCCCATGAACCTTCCCAAAGCCGCCGGGATCTGCATCATCATGGCGGGCGTCGCGGTGCTGGGCAAAGGAGCCCACCGGTGAACACGCCGATTTCGTCGATGATCTGGGTATCGGTAGGAGCCGTGATCGGAAGCCTTGGAGCAGCCGGCCTCAAGGGCGGTGCGGATCAACTCCAACTCAATGTCCGCGCCCTTTTGACCAACTGGAAGCTGGCGTTGGGGCTGAGCCTCTATCTGCTTTCGACCGTGTTTTACGTCAAGGGAATTTCGCGGGGCGAAATCAGTATCCTGTTCCCTCTGGTATCGCTCGGATACGTCTGGACCGCCATCTGGTCCAAGATTTTCTTCGGCGAGTCGATGACCCGCGCAAAGTACGCTGGGCTGGGATTGATTGTCGTCGGCTGCCTGTTACTCGGCCTTGGCAAGCGTTAGCGAATCGAAGCGCACCAAATCTTCTACCGACATATTTCCTCCGCAGAAAATCAGCACCACATGCTGCTCCGGCGTAAATTTCATATGCAGCCGGTCCGCCGCCGCCAGAGTGCACGCCGACGCCGGCTCCGTCAACACTTTGAGACGCTCCAGGATGAAGCGCAGTGCGTCCATCGCCTCAGCATCGGAAACTACGGTCACGCTCTCGAACAATTCCTTCGCCAACGCGAATGTCGCCTCACTGGGCGCGGGCGCTCCCAAGGTTCGCGCGATGGAAGTGATGGCGTCCAGCGTGACGATCCTCCCTTCGGCAAGTGACTTCGACATGCAATCGGCGCCCTCCGTCTCGACGCCCCAGATGCGCGCCGCCGGCTTCAACGATTTGATAGCGGTGGCTACGCCGGCAGCGAATCCTCCGCCGCCTACGCTGATCACAACATCGGTGACCTGAGGCACGTCCTCTAAAATTTCCAGTCCCACCGTGCCCTGCCCCGCCATCACCAGCAGATCGTCGAAAGGATGGACGTACGCCCATCCCTCGTGCTGAAACTCCGCCACCTCGGCGAACGCGGCCGCCGCCGTCGCCGCAAACCTCACTTCCGCTCCATAGCCCCGCGTGGCTTCCACGTAATTCCGCGGCGTCGATTCCGGCATCAGCACCAACGCGCGCAAGCCCAGAGCGCGTGCAACATACGCGACCGCCTGCGCGTGATTGCCTCCGCTCACCGCGACAATGCCCCGCCCTCGTTCCTCCGGTTTCAGGCTCAAAGTCTTGTTGAATGCGCCGCGAACCTTGAACGAACCCGTCTTCTGGAACAACTCCAGCTTCACGTAGACGTTCGATTTCAGGCGCTCGCTCAATGTGACGCTAGGCGTCAGAGGAGTCCGCCGGATGCAGGGAGCAATGCGTTTTCGTGCGGTTTGAATGTGCGACAGCGATAGCGTTTCAGCCATGAACTTTCAGTGTAGAACGCCTACCATGAAGGAATGAAAGACACCAAGGCGGTCGTTCGGTACGCGGGCGACGATTTCTTCGTTGCGGTCCCTCCCAGCGGGCACGCGCTTACGCTCGACATTAAGGGAGAACGCTCCAGCGCAGCCAGTCCGGCCGAGCTTCTTCTCGTCGCGCTAGGCGGATGCACCGCCGCCGACGTCATCGATATCCTGCGCAAGAAACGCGAGCACGTTACTGAGTACCGGGTTGAAGTACACGGCGAACGCAGGGAAGAACATCCCCGCAGCTTTCGCCGCATCGAAGTGCGCCACATTTTGCACGGCCGTGGGCTGAGCGACAAATCGGTTGCCCACGCGATTCAGCTCTCCGATGAAAAATATTGCGGCGTAGCAGCGACGTTAAGGCCGACAGCGGAAATCGTAACGAGCTTCGAGATCCATGAAGAAGCGCAGCCATAACCCGCCCCATCGACTTCCCGCACGAGCCCCAAGCATGGGGCTTGGAATGTCAAAAAATCATCCAGTCACGGTGTTAGTGCGGTGGACCGAAGCCTTGTTTTAGATCGTGGAGCACGCTGAGGACGCCGGGGACTAGCGTGATTACGAATAGCGCGGGAAGAATAAAAAGGACGATCGGGAAGAGCATTTTGATTCCCGCTTTTGCCACCGCGGCTTCCGAACGCAGGCGGCGGCGCTGGCGCAGAGAATCGGCGTAAACTTTCAAGGCTTGCGAAAGGCTGGTGCCGAAGCGCTCGCTTTGGATGATCATCGCCGAGAGCGACTTGATGTCCTCAATTCCGGTGCGCCGGGTCAATTGTTTAAATGCTGTGGAGCGATCCTGGCCGGCTTTCACTTGCAAAACGACGGTGTAGAATTCGGCGGCCAGCTCGGGATAGATGAACTCCATCTCCTCGCTGACGCGGAGCATCGCTTGATCGAGCGCGAGACCGGTGCCGAGCACGATGCCCAGCAGGTCGATCGTATCGGGAAGCGCATCCTGAAGTTTATTGCGATAGCGCTTCACCAAGCGATGGAGCACTTGGGTGGGCAACAACCATCCGAGCAGCAGGGCGGACATCATGCCGCCGAACTTCGGCGCGAGATCGTTATTGCGCTGCAGGTAGGCCATGCCAATTAGCAAGATGAGCAGAAAAATCACCTGGAACAGTGCGTAGTACGCCAAGCCCTCACGGCGGCGGACGCCTGCTTGCGCTAGTTCCTTTTCGGTATCGGCCAGCCAGGAATCGCCGCCGGGAAGAATGCTGATGTAGTACAGAAAGCTGTTGAGGAATCCGCCTCCGCCGCGGCGGCGCGATTCGACGGTGGATTTGCCGGCCATGGCGTGGGCTTGCAGTTCTTCCAGACGATCGCCGAGGGGATCTTCTTTGACGCGGAACAATTCGTACCCGGACCATCCGAGGATGGAGAGCGTCGCGAAGGTCAGCAGAAAAAATAGAAGGTCGATGAGCATTAGATTTTTGGATTGGCGATTTTTCGGATCACTAAGATGCCGACGATTTCGGAAATGATGGCGTAGGTGAGGAATTTCTGGCCGGTTTCATCGGTGTAGAGCAATTGGATGTATTCCGGTTTCAGGATCCAAAATCCAAAGCCGACCACGACGGGCATCCCGCACAGCAGTCCGGCGGAGAAACGTTGCTGCGCTGTGGCGGCTTTCATTTTCTCGGAAAGGTTGAGGCGCTCGCGAACAAGCAGGGCGAGATTTTCGAGCACCTGCACCATGTTGGCGCCGGTTTGCCTTTGGAGGATCAAGCCGGTGACGAAGAATTTCAGATCGATGATAGGGACTCGGTTGCCGAGGTTGTGCAACGTCTCGTCCAGTTGCGAACCGAGGGCGAGTTCCTCGACTACTTTGCGAAATTCCATGCGGACGGGGTCGAAAGTTTCCTGGGCGATGGTCTCGAGACCCGCATGGATATTGTGGCCGGCTTTCATGGAGCGATTGAAAAGGTCGATGGCATCGGGCAGCATCTCTTCGAATTTGTGCAGGCGGCGATTGCGAATTCTTGTGATGTAAAGAATCGGAAGCGCTCCGAGACCGAGGGCGATGCCGAATCTGAGGATCAGCAGGCTCAGGCCGACGAAGCCGAGGATGGTGTAGACGACGACGGCGATGATCACGCAGAGGGCGAAGACTTCGGCGGCGCGGTATTTCAAATTGGCTTGATCGATGTAGAGCTGCAGGCGGCGCAGCACGCCTAGCCAGGATACGAAGTCGCCTAGGAAGGCGAGGGATCCGCGCTGCTCGCGGCGGACCAGGTCGGTGGCGGCGCGGATGCGGGCTCCGCCGGAGACGCGGAGTTCGCGGAGACGGGCGACTAGCAATTCCTGAGCTTGTTCGTTGGGGATGTACCAGACGTAGTAGGCGGCGGCGCCTAGAGCGACGGTGAAGATCAGGAATGCGAGGAGGAGGAACATTTTTAGAGGCAGCCAGTTGGAAGTAGCCAGCAGCCAGTAGCCAGTAGCCAGTCCGGATCGGACGCCAACAAGAGGAACATTGAGGTTCTCCGAAATTTCATGATTGAGGTACGCTTCCTGCGGCCGCGGCTCGGTAGAGAGTGGTGGGGTTGCCGGGCGAAGACACGAGTGTCAACGCGGCACGCCTGGGGGCGCGCGCTACACCTGCTCTCACGAGGGTTGGCATTAGGATTTTAGCTCCTGGACTTCGGTGAAGATTGAGTTGGGGAGGTGGACGCCGTAGGATTTCAGGCGCTCCAGGACTTTGGGACGCGTGCCGGTGGCTTTGAATCTTCCGGTGATGTTTCCGCGCGGGCCGATGCCGGTTCGCTCCAGCACGAAGATGTCCTGCATATCGACTTGTTCGTCTTCGACGCCGGCCACTTCACTGATGCTGGTGAATTTGCGCGTGCCGTCGCTCAGGCGGGCGCAGTGGACTACGATCTGAATCGCCGAGGCCAGCATCTGACGGATGACGTGGTCGGGAACATTTTTGGTCGCCATCATGACCATGGTTTCCATGCGCGAAAACGCGTCGCGCGCGGAGTTGGCGTGGGTGGTGGTCATCGAGCCGTCGTGACCGGTGTTCATCGCCTGCATCATATCGAACGCCTCCGAGCCGCGGCACTCGCCGACGATGATGCGGTCGGGACGCATGCGGAGCGCGTTGATAACCAGATCGCGCTGGGTGATGGCGCCTGCGCCTTCGATGTTGATGGGACGAGTTTCGAGGCGGACGACGTGTTCCTGCTGCATTTGCAATTCGGCCGTGTCCTCGATGGTGACCACGCGTTCGGCTTCAGGGATGAAGCGCGAAAGAGTGTTCAACATGGTGGTTTTGCCGGAGCCGGAGCCGCCGGAGACTACGATGTTGAGCCGCGCTTCGACGCAGCCGCCCAGAAAATCGAGCATGCCGGGGGTGAGCGATTCGTTCTTGGTCAGATCCTCCGTGGTGAGTAGCTTTTTGCCGAAGCGGCGGATGGAAAGGACTGGTCCGACGAGCGAGAGCGGAGGGATTACGGCACACATACGCGAGCCGTCGGCGAGGCGGGCGTCGACGATGGGCGAGGAATCGTCGATGCGGCGGCCGATGTTCGAGACGATGCGGTCGATGATCATGCGGACGTGCGCTTGATCCTTGAAGCGGACGTTGGTTTCGACGACTTTGCCGAAGCGCTCGACGTAAATGTTATCGAAGCCGTTCACCATGATGTCGCTGATGGTGGCGTCCTTGAGCAGGGGTTCGAGAGGACCGAGGCCGAAGACTTCATCGAGGATTTCTTCGATGAGACGCTCGCGCTCGGCGACGGTCATGGGGACTTGTTCGTCGGAGATGAGGCGCTCAACTACATTGCCGATTTGTTCGCGGACGCCTTCTTTGTTGAGGGTTTTAAGCTGGTCGGGGGTGAGCGAGTTGACGAGTTTGGAGTGGATTTGGGATTTGATGCCGAACCAACGGTCGGCTCCGGTGCCTATGCGGGGGGTGGGGCGGGATCCCATGTTTATGTTTGGCCTATCGTTGGTTTCATG
>Ga0302325_10019294_pt1 | contig 14346 bp, 18 predicted proteins | sample Palsa_T0_2_FD_201948 | JGI IMG/M metagenome (GOLD analysis project Ga0302325, IMG submission 201948) | Peat permafrost microbial communities from Stordalen Mire near Abisko, Sweden - Palsa_T0_2 | ecosystem: Environmental > Terrestrial > Soil > Palsa > Peat permafrost | place: Sweden: Abisko... | reverse complement strand
GCGCGAGAAGTAGAGGGCACGGCCATCGGCGGCGGTGACCACTTTGACGGCGTTCGGATTCGCGATATTTTCGGCGGTGCACAGGACTTTGAGGGTCGTAATGTCGACGTGCGAGCGGGCGAATGGGCGGAGCAGCGCGGCGATGTGTTCGGGGCGGAGGAAGGGCTCGTCGCCCTGGATGTTGACGTAGAATTCGGCGTCGTGGCGCTGGGCGACGGCGTGGACGCGGTCGGTGCCGCTGGGGAGTTCCGGGGAGGTGAGTTCGCAGGGCCAGCCGCGTTGCCGGCACAGGCCGGCGACCTCCTCGGAGTCGGCGGCGACGACGACCTGGTCGAGTTGTGGGCAGGCGCGCGCGGCCTCGACGACCCAGGCGAGCAGAGGCTCGCCGGCGATCTCGCGCAGGAGTTTGCGGGGCAGCCGGGTGGAAGCGAGGCGGGCTGGGATCACGCCAAGGGTGCGGATGGGGGTGGTCATGGATTCTGGGCCGGTCGATCGACTCATTTTAGACGCGGCGTCTTCGCAGTTCGCTGGCTAAAGAACGCTACTTCGCCCACGCCAGCCCGTCTGCGCCCGCGCCGGCGACGATCAGGGTCTGGACCTTCCATTGCGCGAGGTCGATTGCGGCAACCTGTCCGCTGGCGTTGCAGGAGACGTAGGCGACCTTGCCGTCGGGACGGATGAGAATCTCCTGCGGAGTTGCCGGGACGTCGATGGTGCGCACCACCTTCATGGTGGCGAGATCGACGACGGCGACCTGCTTTTTAGATGGGATCGCGACCAGCAGCCAGCGGCCGTCCGGAGTCGGCGCAGTGCCGTAGCCGGTGGCGGGGAGCGGGACCCAAATCTTCACGCGGTTCGTTGCCGTTTCGATGGCGGCTAGCTGGGGCTTGGTCTGGTCCGAGGTAAAGACCAGCTTGTCGTCGTTCGAGATGGAAATCCGCTGCACCTCTCGCGACACAGGAACGACCGCCACGGTCTTCCTGCCCACCAGGTCGAGCACCGAGACCGTCCCCGGTCCGACGTTGGCGGTATAGCCCCGGCGTCCGTCATGCGACAGGACGAGCATGTGCGACTGCTCAGCCCCGGTGGGGACCGCGCCGACGATCTTGCGCGTCTTCGGGTCGATGACGGTGACAGTCTTGTCCAGCTCGGTGGTGACGTAGAGCAGCCCGCTCACGGGGTCGAGGACGGGGAGATGCGGACGCACGCCGTGGCCGAAGTCGATGTCGCCGACGATCCTGCGCGACGGCAGGTCGATGACCAGCAATTCGTGGCCGTCGATGCCCGGCTTGCCCACGCCGGAGCTGCCGTAGATCGGCATAAAAGCGGTCCGGCCGTCGGCGGAGGCGGCGATCTCGTGGCCATGAACGCCGGCGATCCCCTCGGCTACAGTCGCCACCTGACGGCTGGACGACGGATCGACGATGCTGAGATCCGCGTCGCCCTGGTTGACGACCAGGAGGGATTGGGCGGATGCGGGGACGCAGGCCGCCCCGAGGCTAAGAAAGAGCGACAGCCACCGCGGTAAAACAACCCTTCGCATAGGCCGACAATTATAAGCCGATCCGGGGCGATATTCAGGCTTTCACGTATCATAGCAATGGGTCTGCGCCGGGGCCTTCGGGTTTCGGTGCGAGCGCCTATCGAGGCAGATATAGCAGCCTATTTACACCCGGCGGTGTAGCTCAGATGGCTAGAGCGACGGACTCATAACCCGTAGGTCGGCAGTTCGATCCTGCCCACCGCCACCAATCGAATCGATAACACACGCAGGTATTGCGGTTCCATCGTACTCGCTTGGTTGCGCGGGGGTTGCGGATTGTTGCAGCTTGGAGTTGGTTTTTTTCGACGGTTTTTGGTCGAGACGATCCACATAGCAGACATTCGCACCAGGAATCAGGTGGCCGTATGTGTCCACCGTGACCTGGATACTTGAATGCCCCATCTGGTCTTTCACATACATGATCGACGCGCCGCTTTGTATAAGCAAGGACCCAAACGTGTGCCTGAGGTCGTGCAGGCGGATCTTGCGAATGCGAGACTTGGCCAAGACAGGAACAAAGTACCGATGGTAAAGATTATCGGGATCTAGAATGCGGCCGTCCGGCGACGGGAAGACCCAATCAGATGAAATGTCAGACTCTCCTGGGAGAGTTTTCAAGTGTTCATCGCGCAATTCGATCAGAGCATGGCGGAGTTCGCGTGACATGTCGACCCGCCTGGGTTTCCTGCTCTTTGTACTCGTGTGCTCCCGTCGCACATAGTTGTGTTGCACCAGAATGAATCGATTGGAATCACGGTCGTTCCTGCCGAACTCGATGTCGCCCCACTGGAGTGCGACGAGTTCTCCGCGGCGCAAGCCGGCTCTGACGGCCAGCAGGAACAGGGCTTCATATCGCGGACAGACCTCATTTGCTGCCTGGAGGAACTTGATCACTTCGTCAGTGGTCAATGCAATCCCCTTTACCACGGTCGTCTTGGCGGCCCGGGTAAATCTCCCTAGCCGGACTGCGGGGTTTGCTTCGAGAAGCCCGTCCTCGATGGCCTGGTTGAATATCCCTCGGAGAACACTGATCGCGTTCCGGACAGTACAGCGCGACAACTCCTTGTCGATCATGTCGCTGATCAGCTGCTTGATGTCGTCCCGTTTGATTCCGCTAAGCTGTCGTGCGGAGAACCGGGGACGGAGGTACTGCCTCAAAACACTTTCGTAGCCGTCGGCCGTGGATGATTTGCATTCCAGCCGTGCGTAGTCCTTCAACCAGGTATCGGCATAGTCGCCAAACGTCGGCATCGGCGGTTCGGCGTCATCGAAGACGCCAACGTCGCCGAGGCTGAGTTTGGCCTCCAGGGCACGCTTCACCTGCATGGCAACTGCACGGCTGTCGCCAACACGCTTTGCCTTTCTTCGGCCCTGATGGTTCACGAATACGTACCATGAACCGTCCTCTTTGCGGATTGTCACACCCATTAGCTTGCCTTTCTTAGGCCCTTTAGAACGTCATCGACGACCCGTCCGACATCGATGGAGGAGGCTGGACAGCATGGATGAGTTTCGAGCCAACGATCGAAGATACTGCGTCGGATCAGTATCTTCTTTTCCACCTGAACCGCTGGCAAAGGATTGCGTGCGAGGTGAATCCAATCTCGGACAGTCCGTTCGGAGACACAAGCGTATCTGGTGATGGCTCTCAAGTCGAGCCATTCCTTCGTGTCGTCGGGTTGGGGCTGGCGAGATATCACTGTTACGTCCAAACTAACGATGAGAGTGTGATCTACCAAAGGATGTCCTTCGGCAAGATTTGTCGGGGGGCCGATTCGGTCATCTGAACCGTCGGTCAGAATCGCAGATGGAGCCCGATCGAACGTCGCTCATCAAGTCGAGTGGAGACTTTTTAGCGGCCATTGAGCCTTGGCGAGCCTGGACTGTGGCCCATTCCAAATGCGCGCACAGGATAGATCACTGGTTCCCTCGCCTCAAAAGGCTGTGTGAGCCTTTTGGGCTATCCAGCGGGACAGCTTGTGGCGTTATGACGATCTGACTTTTCCAGATGGCCTCTTGGTTTGCAGCCAGGAATCTGCTAACGCGGCAAGGAATCTTGATTCAGTCTGCAGCCGTGTGGAGGTCCAGGCTCTGAGAGTGGACAGATATGCCCCCGAAGTGTCTCCTGGCTTCGATCTTGATGGTTTGGCTGACAGACCAGACGTTCGATCCCGAGCTGAGGATTTGAGGAAGCCGGCTATGTCGTCGACGTCGGCTCGATAGTGTGTGGCCATGTCGAGCAGTCGTAGGACGGCCTCAAGATCGTTCGGGGCCGGATCCTTCAATCGATCGATCCATCCGGTGCGGGCCAACTTGCGGCCGGCGGCGGTGATCCGATAGCAATGACGTGGCCGTCGGCTGGTGCTGGTCACAACGTCCCTCTTGATCAGCCCAGCCGTTGCAAGCCGTTGCAACGCGGGCGTGGAAGATCCCAGGGATATCCCGGCCTGATGCTGTAGGTCGTAGGCGGTTTGAAGGCCTCGATCTATAAGCGAAAGAATGAAAAGCTCCAGCACGGACTGACTCACGAGGGCTCCCTGAAAACATCTAACCAAACCTAGGAATATAACCTGCGGGCAGGGTCGGCCGATTGGCTCGTGCACACAAGGTTCCGATCGCCGAGTGCATCCAGGTTGGCTGTTGACGGAGCGCAAGCAGAACGCGCAGCAGCCAGCCAGCATGTTCGCGGATGAAAGAGTTCGCGTCCGTGATGGGATTCTTGGGACATAGCTCCTGTAGCAAGCCTATGAAGGAGGTGGAAACCGTTGGTCCTCGATATTGATCGAGTAGGTTTTTCGAAATCATAAGCTGTGCCTGCTGGCAGATCTCCCGGATCAGGTTGAACTGACTTCCAGCAGCCCTAACCAGCCATTCGGCGATCGCATCGCATAAGATTTCGCCAGTCAGAGGCACACCATTGTGCGTGTTCACGGGCGGGGTGGCGATTGTTTCAACGGTCTCAACGGTAGGCTTTGGCGCTGGGATTCTGGCAAGACAACGGCTCAGCGCGGTTTGGGTGGGTACCGTCGCGACTGGGACCATTACGACTGGGACCGATACGACGGTACTTTTCGCGGTGGAATTGGCATTTTTCGTTGCGAGGTAGGCATTGACTCTGTCGATGCGATCCATCATCGCCTGCCAGGGCGGCACCGGGGCACCGGGAAGTTTCTTAAGTTCATTCCGCTTGGAGACGAACTCGAAGAGGAAATCTTCGTGAGGTTCCGGGTCTCTCAGGAGATCGCGAAGACCGACGGAGTGGCGGCACCTGCGCAGGCTTGTCGTTGCCAACGTAATCGTTATGCTCATCTGCTGGTCATCGAGATTCTCGCAGAATCGCTTCTCCAGGAGTTTGGTGATTATTACTGAGAGTTGGATTAGTTGCTCGCGCCACATCGCTGCCCAGAAGCTGCGGTCTGGACTCGGCATCTTGAAGTACAGCAGATTGTACCGGAACCAATGGACAAACTTCAGCCACCGGTCAGCAACCTCTTGATATGCCGCCTTTCCCACTCTGTCGACGGCCGCTCGCATCCCTCGCCGTCTGTACGTTTCAAGCTTGGACTTTAGCCGCTTCATTTCTGGGGATTTGGCTATCTCGGTTTGAGAAGACCTAGGATCTCCAGCGATCCTGGTCGCGAATGCTGCTGCGGCGAGCTCGAAAGGGTCGAGACGGATCTTCCGTGACTGTGCCAGCCCCCAGAGCTTGCTGCGAAGGCTCATGACACGCGCCACCATGTCAGCGTCATAGGCTTGATTCTGGTAGATGTCGGAAGCGACAGGGTCGATCATATGCCACGGGTGGCGGTGGGGGAAGGTCCCCAACTTGGCATTTGCGAAGCCGTTGGCGAGGTTTTCGAGACCGGGTATGATCAAGTGATACTCGGCCAGGTTGACGGTGAGGCGTTGTGTGGGGAACTTCATGCGGCCTCCGATTCGATTGCCGGCTCTGCACAGGAGAAGGCGAAAGCGGCAAAGTGTTCGTTGATTAGCGCCTGGGTCGGCCTGGTCATCGAAGCGATGAAGTCTAGATCGCGCGAGGTCAGTGCCGCTTCGTCGATGAAAGTGAGAGATTCCCGGCCGGGAAGCTCGATATCGTGCTCAACCATGAGTTGGACCGCGGTCCGCCGATAGGGGGCGGGCGGCTTCTATAGCATGGGTCGGTGGACGAAATTGTCGAAGGGTGCGAGGTGGGTGGGTGCCCGAGAGTGGTCCCGAAGAGATTCGGCTTTATCATGTGGGGAGTGGTTAGTATAGGAGGGTTCGCGACGACCGACTGGAATCTGGCTTGCCGATACCCGCTGTGCGGCAGTTAATAGCCCCACAAATACGGCCAAGTCATTCTCCCGTTTACAGTTCTGCGTCGAGATGGGTGGTGTGCTTAAATGCGCGAAAGAGAAGCTTCTGAGGAAAGCGGCGGAGCAGGAACTCTCCGGGACCAGGCATGAATCCGTCTCTCACCCCGAAGCCGCTGTCACCACGTCTACAACACCTCACCAATGGACCCGAAGGCGATTGTGGGGGATCAGGACAATGTCGCCATGAACCTGGAGGCATATGTCCACAGCCTCTCCTCCCAACGCGAAGGACATCTTTGCCTGCTTGAAGCCTCAGGCGCAGATCGACCGACGGTCGACCGACTAGCCGGGTTGAACCTCTGTACCTCGTGGCGGAGGAGTTCTCGAAGATCGACCTGCACCTCGATACATCTCGATACCGTCTTGAACGCCGAGCTGGGGAGCGTCTTTGAGGAACTGATTCTGAAGTTCGCTGAGCAATCCAACGATACGACCGGAGAGCACTTCACCCTGCGTGAGTCACCCTTCCCAGTACCAAGAACATCTACTCGTCCAGTACTCCTACCCAGTACCTCCTCCACACTTAACCACCTACCACTAGACAACCGAACATCCCGGTCCCTATAGAGCAGAGAGGAGAGTACGAGCCATGAACTCCCCGGTCCCCGACAGTAGATTGAATACCTCGGCAAGTGTCCATGTGTGGCTGACTCCGTTCGACGACTTCGATCGGGCTGACTGGACCTGATCGGCAGCCAGGACCAGGGCCAATCGGCTGCAATGCCGCGTCAGGACTGGCGATCGGGCGCTCCGGCGGCCTATCCTCGACAGTGGCTCTGAACTCGGCACATCCGCGCGAGTCGCGAACTACCTAGTCAATAACCGGTAAGCCAGGAGGACCGGTTTGTAGTTGTGGTTGCCGACGTCGTACGGATCCGCGCCCGCGCGACCAGCAGGAATCGCGAAGAACCTGCCGATCATGGCGGCAAGCACCGGACCAACCAGGGGCACATCGGAAAAGGCCGACGACGTGACCGGATACGGCCGGTTCAGATAGTGCTTCTTCTCGAGCCAGTACGGGTCATGAAGATACCGGAACGGGTGCAGGACCGGATTATGCGCCCACTTCTCTTTCTCAGTCCCATACAGCGACGCATCTTCGGCATGGGCCTTCATGGCGGCATACCAGTGGGGCCGGAAATACTTGATCCGGCCGCCCTGCCACGGAGTTGGCCCCATCTCCCAGAATCGGCCTTGACGGAACGGGACTAACTGCTCTCCGGAGTAGATCCGGCGGCGTTCGTCGGCCGTCTTGCGATCGCCGATCATGCCGGGCAGGAATGGCGCAGCCAGGGCGAGGCCTATAGCACCACCGATGGCTACACTCTTAGGAAGTTCATGCAGACTTCAGTGATGTATTTCGCGCCCGGGATAACATGTAGGGCCTCAGGAAGGTGGGCCCACTTCCATTGAGCAACCTTGGCGATCTCTTCCTGTGGGACATCGCGCAGGCGCTTGGTCCAGGAGTATATGCCGCCGATGAAGGCCCCGCCGCCAGGTAAAGCCAGGGCGCCGTACTGGGATCCTGGGGCGACGTTGGCATAGAAGTCCGTGACGGATCTCGCGAACGGCAGCCTGTCGGTCAGCTCAGCATGGGCGACCCGGGCCTTTGGCGGAATAGCTGCCAGCATCTGGCTGGGTTTGTGGCCCAGATGGTAGTCAGCCCACTGGAGGGCTTTATATCCTGCATATGCCGGCAACACCCGGCGCAGCAGCATCTCGTTGACGAAGCCGCCGTCGCCCCATTTCCCGCTCATAAACGGGACATGGGCGAACTTGTTGTACGAGCCCTGCTTCAGCCCCAGACCCATCTGGGACATGAGGTGCTGAAAGCGCTCGGCCATTTCGAAGCCGATCCGGTCGGCGTTGCTCGCCTTCGACTTGACTGCATTCCAGAAGCCCTTGAAACCGGCCTCTTCCGTCCCTATCTTAGAAAAGGTCGGAAAGAAGTCAGTCGCTTCTTTGGTCCTTGCTCCGGGCACGCGCCCTCGGGTTGGGTTCTGCTGTCGGCGATGGTACTCCCACCAGGTTTCGTCGGTCCTGCGGGTCGGGTCATGGAAGTCATATGCCGTCTTGCGGCGGCCTGTAGTATGTCCCAGCGGAGCATGATAGCGCTGGGAAGCGCCACCCATGGTGCTGCCCTTTTCGCCGCCGGAGGTAAATCTGATCTTGACGTCCTGGTTTGGCCCCCCAACCAGGGACATCCATCCAGGGGCATTTCCTGCGGACGAGAAGTGCAGGCCGCCCTCGGCATGCACGTTGATCTTGCCCTTGGACAGCCTGTGAATCGTAGCGCCCAGGTCTGTATGCTCGCCATTTCTGACCAGCTGGGAATAGCTGTATTTGACTTCCTTGACGGCATTGGACGACAGCGCCTCGCTGAACCGGAAGGTCCGGAACTGCCCATGGGGCGACCTATCTTCAGCTATCTTGGCAAAGTCGTATAACTTGGCGGCATAATTAGGCTTGTTCCTGAGGGCATATCTGTGAGTGGCAAAGATAGCCCCGCCCGCGGCCAGAGTCCTGGCCGTGGCCATGCTGACTGAAGAATGACCTTCGTGATCTTCTCCGTGGTAAATCCCCTGATAACCAGATCCGAAGTCTGTAGTCGCATGCCGGCGATCGGCGGCCATGCCGGTCTCGGCCAGACCGGTGATCGTGGTCGGCGAGATCTCCGGGTGCTGAATGCCAGGTTGCCGGCGACGATGGCCGCAATGGCAATCCCTGTCCCGATGGCGAAGTTTCGGCCTGAGACTGGATGGACTTTAGCCTCGACCTGGGCTACCTCGGCCGCGGCTTTGGGAATGGCCTGCTTGGCCTTCGAAAAGACATCTGAGAAGAAGCTCTCGGCCGTCTGGCCGGGCTGGGAGATGCCGGCAGCCCCGAGAGCCTCGTCGAAGCTCTTGCCGGCGGCCAGGTGGGCATCCAGGTTGGCAAACCGATCGGATACAAGCCCGGTCAGCTTCGTGTCCCATTCTGCATGATGGGCCTGGAATCCTTCCAGGATATTCGCAGCCCCTCCCATAGAATTTGCAACGTTCTCGACGCCCCAACCGCGCATCACACGCAAGCCGGCAGGATTGGCCGCTCCCTGGAAATAGCGCTTGGCGAAGGCGGGATTCTGCTTGCCGTACTTCCATACGGCCGAGAAGAAGTTGTCGGAGCTGTCTGCCAGATGCAGTCTTGCGTTGGGCCCGGATGATGCCTGAGCCAGATAGCCTCTCCACGAGCCTGCTCTTTCCACATCTCGACCTGGGCTTCCTGGGTCCGCCGAAGTTGACGAATCGTCAACAAATATCGGTCTATTTCGGCAAATAAATCATAAAGATGAGGCTCGAGGATGTATCGTCGATATATCGCAGTTATATCGGAGTCCTCATGAAAACTTGCTGTGCGCCTCGCCGTCCTCGCCGGTCTCGCCGCCCTCTCTCGCTTCCCGTCGCTCCGCTCCAGATCCGGCGGATCGGGGTGCCGCGATGAAAACTGTGGCCCTCTATCTGCGCGTATCCACTCTCGACCAGCACCCCGAAACCCAGCTTCACGATCTCCGCGCGATGGCTCACCAGCGCGGCTTCGAGATCGTCGCCGAATATACCGACCGCATCTCCGGCACCAAGGCCAAGCGGCCGGGCCTCGACGAGTTGCTGCGCGACGCGCGACGCGGCCGTTTCCAGGTGGTGCTGGTCTGGGCCTCGGATCGGATCGCTCGATCCGTCCGCCACTTCCTCGAGGTGCTGGACGAACTCAACCGCCTCAACATCGAATACGTGAGCTTCCGCGAGAACCTCGATACCGGCGGTCCGCTCGGCCGGGCCGTCGTCATCATCATCGGCGCGATCGCCGAACTGGAGCGGAACCTCATCGTCGAACGAGTCAGGGCCGGCATGCGCCGGGCCACGCTCGAAGGCCGCCACATTGGCCGCCGGCCAGTCGACATCGACCGGGTCGCGATGCTCCGGGAACGGGATTGCGGACATAGCCTCAGCCAGATCGCCACCACCCACCGCGTCTCCAGGGCAACTGTCAGCCGGATCATCAAGCTCGCCCAACCGCTGATCGCACCCTCTATCTTGATGTAGATGGAGTGCTCAAAAGGGATGCCGCAGGGCACCCCGTAAGCCACTGAAAACACGGTACCCGAAATCGCCGCTTCTCCTGTCTCAAAAGGTGTGGGTTTAGGGACGGCGATGCCGGTCCGCCGAGAGGAAATCGGACGCCAAGTCATGTGGTTCGGACAGGGAGTCGGAGGTTGCAAAATCGCGATAGATACTGAGGGCAGCCTGTGTTCGGTGTGAGAGACCTGTGTCCTGGTCACTTTTCAGGAGACTCGCGAGCATCGGATCGGCCCAAAGCAGATTGCTTCGAGTCTGCTCAGCAAGAGCAACGCCGCCTCGCGCGACTCATTCGAAGCCTCATAAATATCCTGCATAAGGGCGTCCACATATTCGACGTCGCGGGGATGAAGGGAGGATTCAGAGTCACTATAAGAAGCAAGCATGATGCATTCAAGGTACGGGGCTGCCTCCGCTCCATGTTTGTACGAAAGCAGCACGAGTGGTACACCAGAATTACTTTGCTCCTCCGCGCAATATTTGAGCATCAAACGCCGATCCATATATTCCTCTTAACGACCTGCTAAAAGGCTCCTTGAGATTTCTAATCTCTTCCCAAAATAGACTCCGCAAAGACTCTGCCCGATAATGGAGAGTGTCCTGCAAACGAGCGATGTCCCCGTTATACCATTGCGTCGGAACGCTATTCAGCAGACTCGGTAACATCTGCGGAATTATCGTTTCAATTCGGGTGATCCAGGCATCTATCGTTACTGAATCAATGAGATCAGCATATAGGTTACGCTCAAGGCAGATTGCAACTCCAGGTCGCAAAGTAAATTCCCAATTTTCTCCACCAAAGAGATGCCCATTGTCGATGAACACGGCTTTGAAGGTTCTCTTCGTATAATCTTCAACGTAAGTCGCTCGTCGTATATCAGTTGATCCTGCCCAGATATCGAACACCAAAGCACCAAGGAAGTCTCGCCGGTTTTCGATGCGCTGCACAAAAGAGCTAGGCAGATAGCTGTAAAGCCTTCCCTCAAACGAGGGTCTAAGCAATTCAGACGCAAAATGCAGATCGCATTTTGAATCATGCAAACGGCTCCGGCCATCGAACTCGAACACACATCTGAGCGTCGAGGGGTATCTAACAGGTCGCCATTGCGCGGTCGGCAGATCGAGTGCATGCAGTAGCACGGAACCTATGAATTCGTTCGCGAGAACGTTGGGACCCCGCGGGTTGTTCGGACAGTTGATGACGTAATGGATTCCATCATCGCAAAGCGACAATCGCCCTTTAGCGCCTCCCGCGATGGTGCGTAGAGTCCGACTCACAACAATTTGCTTTGACACCTCAACCCTCGGAGGGCAGCCGGATTGCCGCGTGGCTGCATTACGTCTCTGATCCTTCGGTAGAAATGCAAGATTGCTCAAACTAAAACTGGAAAACGTGCCAGTTTACTCAAAGAATCGCAAGGCTTGAGGCCATGCTTTCCGGGCTGCGCATGACCTCCTTTCTCATAATGCCAGACGTCGAGAATCGAAAGACTCTATCCTACACTTGTGAGGGCAAGAAGTCGTGCAAGCTTTTGACCTGTCCTGACCTGCCCCCGGTCGCCCGTCGGGCTGGTGAAGGCTTGGCTGGGATTATGCTGGCCTTGAGTTGCTCGCGCCAAAAAATGTGATTGCGTTCGGAGTTGGACTCGGCGTCAGCCAGCACAATCGACAGGGGTGGGTTGATGGGACCGTGTTGGCAGCCCCGGCAGTGTGCCGCAGTTGTTCGACGGAGCCTGTCGCGCAGTCTGCGCCAGAATGATCTGGCGATCCACGTCGACCACGGTGAGCAACTTCAGACAGTGTTCCAACTACTTTGCTTCTCTCCGCGGTGCTCTACCCTGCCCGATCTCACGCAAGAAGCGCGCCACATCGTCCTCCGACAATCGAGTCAGGAACGCAGAGAGTGGCGCAGTAGGAGACAGAACTCAGCTAGAGAGCGCGGATCAGAGCTGCTCGCTCACCGCACATCAGCTTCGCTAAGGGTTCAGTCCACGTAGCGCATCAGGCACAGCACCGCTAGCAGCTGAGCCTGGCGGAACTGCGTCTTACTAAAGCTCGTGCGCTATGCCGGCAAGACAGCCTCACTCACCTCCAGGGCCAGCTGGGCGAATCGTACCAATCATATCTCGGCCATCGCCCGCTGCGAAGACCCAGAGCAGTCATCTTATCCCAGCTCCTGACGCCTTGCGCAGATCCATATCGAGGATGTGCATGGGCTACCGTTAGAAAAGTATGACCAGACCGATTTCTGCGAGCCGGCCCATCTTGACCGAATGTGTGCAAGTTCCGACACAGTCCCTAAGAAACCAGATGCCTGTCGTTATATGAAGGGCAGACCTTCTGTCACGTTGATAAGGTGCACTGCTTTTGACGGTGCACAATGGTACGAATCCGGCGGTTCTGAAGTCGATTAAATGTTACTGGAGTACCTTCTCGCACACAGATTGAGTTGAGATTCAGGGGTGGATGATCGGGCGTCGTCGAAGCACTCTGCGATGACCAGATATTGAAGCCTTGGCCCGAAATGGGAATATCGGGCTCATATACCACTTAGGTGGGATAATATCTTCCTCTCTGTCCTATAAGATATTCCCATACTGGGGCAAAAGATTCCCAATATGATTTCTCTAGTAGGCGCCATCCGAGGGGTACCGCGTGCCGAATCACGTAGTCGTTGAACAGGTCTTAAGGAAAATGCGGGGAGGCGCGCAATCGCAGTTGGCGCTTTGCAAGTATGTAACACATTACATAATAAAGTGTCCGAACAACCCTCAAGGTCCAAACGTTCTCGCCAACGAGCTCATTGCATCCGCTTTGATGGGCGCGCTTGATCTCCCGACACCGCGATGGCGGCTTGCCAGGCACTCGTCGCCGTTCGGCTGTGAGTTCGAACTCGGTGGCAAGAGCCGTTTGCCACATTCAAAATGCGATTTGCATTTTGCCTCTGAATTGCTCAAGCCCTCTTCTAAGGGAAGGCTTTACAGCTATCTGCCTAGCTCTTTTGTTCAGCGCATCGAAAACCGCCGAGATTTCCTTGGTGCTTTGGTGTTCGACGTCTGGGCGGGATCGACAGACGTGAGGCAGGCTGTCTATGTTGAAGACCACACGAGGAAAACCTTCAAAGCCGTGTTTATCGACAATGGCCATCTCTTTGGGGGACCAAATTGGGACTTTGTGAGACGACCTGGGGACTCCATCTGTCTTGAGAAGGAGGTCTATGCCGATCTTTTTGACCCGTTGACCATCGAGAGCTGGATATCCCGAATTGGTAAGAAAGTCGCTAGATTACTCCCTACGGTCCTCCGCACTGTTCCGGCCGAATGGTATAAAGGGGATATCATGCGGTTAGAGGACACGCTGCTGGCCCGAGCATCGTCATTGGGTACATTGTTTTTGGGGGAGATGGCAAGCCTAAAGGTGCCTCTCCAGAGGTCGTATCGAGGTATTAATGATCCGAAGCCTGACTCTGGAGTACTATTCGAAAGAGCACGACGAAGCTGGTGTACCCCTCGCGGTGCTCTCGTACAAACCTGAAGCTGAGTGCGCCCCGTTCCTCGATTGCCTGATGCTTGCTCAGCAAGTCCCCGCGAAACTCGATCCACGCCATCTCGAATACTTCCGTGAGTTCGTGCGCGACATCTATGCGGCTTCGAATCATTCACACGAGGCAGCATTGATCTTGTTCAGCCGACTGGAAGCTATATCCTTCGGCCCGATCCGCTTTTCCTCAGTACAATGACGGTCTGGTAGAGAATTCTTCTTCAACTGAGTTTCTGTCTTGTCGCTCACCCACAATTGCGATCTGCCGTTATATCAATTAGATACAAAACGCGATTCGGGTGCAAAATGGGCGTGATTCTCGAAATCGCATGTTGTATCGAGAGAGATTGTAGACCTGAAGAGGGCATCCTAAAACCGCGCGAAGAGCCGATTAGCGATCAAGTTGAAGGCTTCCTCAATAGGCCGGATTACCAACGGATCGAGCAGTGGCGGCAGTGGCCGATGGTGAAGCGAAGTTCCCCCAACTAGCAAGAACGCTTGCCGAGTATCTCGGTCTGGCAGCGAGATGCAGAACATCTTAGTGCTGGTGGCGATCGATGTGGCGTGGAGCGCATAGATACAGATTCTGGCGGCGAGGAGGATTGTCGCGCTTCGAAATTAGTTGAAAGTGGCTGGTGCCGGTTGGGCTGAGGATCCTACGCTGCAACCTGCCCGGTGGCGGATGTGTGTTGTTGAAAATCGCCTCCAAGGTTCTCAGATCGCGATAGCCCATGATCTTGTTGAACTTCTTTTCTGCTCTGATGAAGGCCCGAGGCCAGCCAGCGAATCACCA
>Ga0302325_10019293_pt1 | contig 14346 bp, 9 predicted proteins | sample Palsa_T0_2_FD_201948 | JGI IMG/M metagenome (GOLD analysis project Ga0302325, IMG submission 201948) | Peat permafrost microbial communities from Stordalen Mire near Abisko, Sweden - Palsa_T0_2 | ecosystem: Environmental > Terrestrial > Soil > Palsa > Peat permafrost | place: Sweden: Abisko... | reverse complement strand
GGCCCGCTGACGACATCGATCCCTCGAAGTTCGTGGCCGTCGTCATTCACTCCGACTTCGAACGGACCGGACTCTTCTCCTGCTCCAACGATCTACTCAACCGGCTGCACCAGAATGCAGAGTGGGGGTTGCGGGGCAACTTCGTCGGCGTGCCGACGGATTGCCCGCAACGCGATGAGCGGCTGGGGTGGACCGGCGACCTGCAGACCTTTGCACCGACCGCCTCGTTCATGTTCGACGTGGCGGGTTTTCTGGCCGACTGGCTGGAAGACCTGAAGGCAGAGCAAATTGACGACGGGCGGGTGACGCTGGTCGTACCGGTAGGCCCACACGAGCAGTTCCCGATGGGGAAGTTCGCCGCGGCGGCCTGGGGGGACGCGGCGACGATCGTCCCGTGGACGCTCTATCAGCGCTTCGGCGACAAGGGAGTCCTGGCTCGCCAGTTCGACAGCATGCGGGCCTGGGTCGAATTCGTGCGGGCCCTCGCCGGCGAGAAGCTCTTGTGGCCCCAGATGTTCCAGCTCGGAGACTGGTTGGACCCCGACGCACCCCCGGACCAGCCCTGGCGGGCCAAGACGGATGCCGTGCTCGTGGCCACGGCCTATTTCGCACAGTCGGCCCGCCTGGTCGGCCAGGCGGCCGGGGTCCTCGGATTGGCGGACCTGGCGCGTGAGTACGGGCAGCTCGCCGACGATGTCCGACGGGCGTTCCGCCATGAGTACGTGACGCCGGCCGGGTTGCTGAGCTCCGATTCGGTCACGGCGTACTCGCTGGCCCTCATGTTCGGCCTCTATGACAACGAGGAGCACCGGCTCCGCGCCGGTGCGCGCATCGCGCTGCTCTCGGCCGCCCGCGGGTACCAGATCTCGACGGGCTTCGTCGGGACGCCCTTGGTGCTCCCGGCGCTCTCGTCGGTGGGCGACACCGCGACGGCCTTTCGTCTGCTCACCGAGACGGCCTGTCCCTCCTGGCTCTACCCGGTGACGATGGGTGCCACGACCATGTGGGAGCGCTGGGATGCCATGCTGCCGGACGGATCCATCAATCCCGGCGAGATGACCTCGTTCAACCATTACTCGTTCGGGAGCGTGGCCGATTGGATGCAACGTACCATCGGCGGCATCGCTCCCGAGGAGCCGGGGTATCGCACCATCCGGTTCGGACCGGTGCCCGGCCGTGGCGTGACATCGGCCGACTGCGCCCTGCGCACGCCGTACGGGCACGCAGCGTGTCGGTGGAGGCTCGTAGGTCGTGAGCTCGCCCTCGAGGTCGATGTGCCTCCCAATACGTCGGCCCTCGTCCACCGGCCCGGGCATGCGGATCCGGAGATCGCGGTGGGCTCGGGAACCCATTGTTGGAGCTATGCCGTCTCGGAGGAGCAGGCGGCCCAGTGGGCCGACGTGCCACCCGCGCCGCCGTTCGCCACCCTGGGCGCCGATGAAGTGTTATCGCTATCATGAGCCGGGGCAGTCACCGGCTTTCGACCGGTTAGGGGCACAGATGGAACGAACCGCGATCATCTCGGTTGATGGTCACGTCAGGGCGCCGCGCGCCACGTACAGGGACTACGTCGAGAGCCGCTACCTCGACGTCTTCGACGAATGGGTCAGATCCCAGGAAGAGTCAGGCGTACCGGATCAGGGCGGCGTCCAGCCGGGGCTCGACGCGGCGTCCCAGTGGGACTCCGAACTCCGCATGAAGGACATGGAGAGCCAGGGCGTGGTGGCCGAGGTGCTGTTCCCCAACGGCGTGCCCTTCGAGGGGTCCCCGGGGCAGGACGCAACGGCGTTTTCCAGCCCCGAGCTCGACCGCGTTGCCCGGATGGCCTACAACCGTTGGCTGGCCGATTTCTGCGCGCTGGCACCGGGGCGCCGGGCCGGCCAGGCCTGATCTCCTTCGACGATGTCGAGCAGGCTGTGCGCGACATCTACTGGGCCCGTGACCACGGGCTCGGTGGCGTCATGATGCCTGCCCTCCGGGCCGGCGGGACCTTCTTCTTCGATCCGGCGCTCGATCCGGTCTGGGCTGCCTGCGTCGACGTCGATCTGCCGGTCAGCCAGCATGGTGGGTCCGGGGCCCCGACGTATGGGCCGCCGGGTTTCGCGGCCATCATGACGCTGGCGCTGGAGCACTCGTTCTATTCGGGCCGCTCCCTGTGGCAGCTGATCCTCGGTGGAGTCTTCGCGCGCTTTTCCGGTCTGCGCGTTGCCTTCGTCGAGACGGAGGCCGATTGGATCGCACCGGCGATCCGAAAGCTGGACCGCCGCCTCGACTGGGGCGACGATTGGACCGGGTGGGCCAAGGTCCTGCAGCGCCAGCGAAATTTCAGCGGCCGCGCCCGTGAGTACTGGGCCGCCAACTGCTCCTCGGGAATCTCACCGTTCACCATCGATCAGATTCCGCTCGCGGAGGTGGCCCGCCCGAGTGCCGAATATGACGACTTCGCCATCGGGTGCGACAACGCGATGTTCGGCGTCGACTACCCGCATTTCGAGTCCATCTTCCCCGGAACCGGCGAGCACGTCGACAACCTCATCGGCGATCCGCACATCACCACCGAAGTGGCGCGGAAAATCCTCTGCGAGAACGCCGCGCGCGTCTACGGGTTCGACCTGGGACGCTTGCGACCCGACATCGAGCAGGTCGGTTTCGAGCTGGTGCCAGGGGCGCTGGCCCAGCGCCGGTAGCGCTTCGGGCCCTCCCGCCGGGAGAGCGGCCCGTCGTCCCGTTGTCGTCGTTTCGGCCCATTGTCGGGTAATGGTAGCGATAACATCGGGAGAGGCCTAAGATGCCCACCCATGCGGCGTGTGTCGTTGAACGACGGGTGGGCGGTTCGGCAGAAGGAGAACCCGTTCGCGGAGAGGTTCGGGGTCGTGGCCGATCCGGTCCCGGTGACACTGCCTCACGACGCCATGATCGGCACCGAGCGTTCATCGTCAGCCCGCGCCGCACACGCATTCTTTTCGGGCGGGGTCTGGGAGTACCGGCGCCAACTGGAGCTACCCGCCGAGGCGGCCGGTTCGTCCGTGTTCTTGGAATTCGACGGCGTCTACCGCGACGCACGTGTCTTCGTCAACGGCACCTTGGCCGCCCACCGGCCGTCCGGTTATTCCGACTTCGTCGTGGAGGTGGATCACCTCCTGCGCGTCGGGAAGCCCAACGACCTGCTGGTCGAGGCCCGTAATCACGAGGACAGCCGGTGGTATGCGGGAGCCGGCATCTATCGAAGCGTCTGGCTCCTGCAGGCGGGACGGGTCCATCTTTCGCCCGGCCACCTGCGGTTGCTCGTCCCCGAGATCGACGAACAGGTGGCGGCGGTCGCGGTCTCGGCAGAGATCCGCAACCTCTCGATTTATGGATCATCCGCCGTTCTCCGTACCGAGCTGGTGGACGATGAGGGTTCCGTGGTGGCGTGGGACGAGGCCCCGGTGACGACTCTCCCGGGTGACCGCGCCACGGCCCGGCGCCGGCTCTACGTCGAGAATCCCCACCGCTGGGACCCCGGCGATCCGTACCTGTACAGCTGCCGGTTCATCCTGTCGGACGACGGCGAGGTGCTCGACGAGGACTCGACGACGTTCGGTATCCGCTCATTGTCCGTCGACCCGACGCGGGGCCTGCTGATCAACGGCGCAGCGGTGCTCTTACGAGGGGCGTGCGTCCATCACGACAACGGGTTGCTCGGTGCCGCCACCTTCGACCGGGCAGAAGAGCGGCGGGTGGAACTGCTCAAGGCGGCCGGGTTCAATGCCATCAGGAGCGCCCACAACCCGATGAGCAAACCGATGCTGGCGGCATGCGACCGCCAGGGCATGCTGGTGATGGACGAGACGTTCGACATGTGGGCGGAGGCCAAGAGCGAGGACGACTACGCGCTGCGCTTTCCCGAGTGGTGGGAAGTCGATGTCGAGGCCATGGTCAGGAAGGACCTGAACCATCCGAGCGTGATCCTCTACAGCATCGGCAACGAGATCCCCGAGGCCGGCAGGCCCCACGGTGCCAGGATCGGGCGCGCCATCGCCGAGAAGATACGGTCGCTTGACGATACAAGGCTGGTCACGCAGGCCATCAGCGGCTTGCTGGCCGGGGGCCCTGAGCTCATCGACGAGCTGCGTACGGGACTGGCCGATCGAGTGCCCGAGCCGGACGAGCAAACGGGCGTCAACACGGCCATGACGAATCTGGCGGACCGTCTGAACAACCTCATGATCTCAGAGACGATCGCCCGGAACTCGGTCGAGACCATCTCCTATCTCGACGTCGCCGGCTACAACTACATGGAGTCGCGCTACGAACTGGACCGCGAGCTGTATCCGAACCGGGTGATCGTGGGCAGCGAGACCCATCCGGCGGCGATCGACACGCTGTGGGCGGCAGTCCGACGGTACCCGCACGTCATCGGGGACTTCACCTGGACCGGTTGGGACTACCTCGGTGAGGTCGGGATCGGACGTACGGAGTATGGCGAGCCGGACCCGTCGGCCGGGCCGCCCTCGTTTCTGGGTGAGTTCCCGTGGCTGACCGCCTGGTGCGGCGACATCGACATCACTGGTCACCGGCGCCCTCAGTCCTACTACCGGGAGATCGCGTTCGGGCGGCGCACGGATCCCTACGTCGTCGTGCGTCGACCCCAGTTCCACGGCCAACCCACGGGCGGCACTCCGTGGCAATGGAGCGACGCGGTGTCGACCTGGAGCTGGGAGGGATTCGAGCGCCGGCCGGTGACTGTGGAGATCTATGGGGATGGCGACGAGGTGGAGCTCCTGGTCAACGGCCGCTCGCTGGGCCGGCGGCCTGCCGGCCCGAACCATCGCTACCGAGCGGAATTCGAGACCGAGTTCGAACCCGGCCTCCTCGAGGCGGTGGCCTGGCGCGGCAACGAGGAGCTGGGCCGCATGGGTCTCCACTCCGCCTCCGGCCCGGTGTTGCTCCACGTCCGGGCGGACCGGCCCCGGATCGCCGCCCGCCCGGGCGACTTGGCCTTCGTGGACCTCACGCTGGTGGACGAGCGCGGCGCGCTCTATAGCTCCGCCGATCGGCCGGTCCGGGTGGAGGTGGAGGGCCCCGGTGTGCTCCACGCGCTGGGCAGTGCGAACCCGACCGGCGAGGAGGGCTTCGCGGGGCCCACCTGCACCACATTTGACGGGCATGCTCTCGCCGTGGTCCGACCGACGGGTGAGGGGAGGATCATCGTGACGGCGTCGGCCGATGGCTGCCAGCCGCAAGAGGTGACCGTCGATGCCACGGCCTGATCGGGCGCCACAGGGCGACGGTTCGAGCGGATGACCTGGGAACTCCGGTGGCACCCGTTCCGTGGCCAATGGGTGCTCTTCACCTCACATCGTGACGCCCGCCCGTGGATCGGCGAGATCGTCGCTCCCGAGGAGTCGCCCATTCCGAAGGACAACGCGCTGGCTCCCCGGGGCATGCGCATTGCCACCACCAATCCCGACTACCGGGGCGTCTTCGTCTTCACCAATGACCTTCCCGTGTTCTCGCCCGACGCGCCGGAGCCGAGCGACGGGGACGACGTCTACCGCACCCGGCGCGCCGGCGGCACGGCGGAGGTGGTCTGCTATCACGACGACGCCACCCGGTCGCTGGCCGATCTCACCGACGACGAGATGTACGCCATCGTCGTGACATGGCGCGAACGGTCGCGGGCCCTGCAGGCGAGCGATGACGTGGCCCACGTCCTCATCTTCGAGAATCGCGGTGCGGTCGTGGGCACCTCCAACCCGCACCCCCATTGCCAGATCTATGGGGGGTCACTGGTCTATGCCACCATGGCGCGCGAGGCCGAGGTGGCCGCCGAGCATTTCCGGCGCACCGGGCGCGCCGTGCTCTCGGACGTGGTGCAACGAGAGCTCACCGGCCCCCGGGTCGTCAGTGCCGGGGAGCACTTCTTCGCCTGCGTGCCGTGGTTCGCACAGTACGCCTACGAGGTGCACATCCTGCCCCGCCAGCCGGCGACGTCGCTCCTCGACCTCGACGACGATCGGTGCCGCTCATTCGGGCTCGTCCTGCGCGATGCCGTGCGGCGCTATGACGCCTTGTGGGGCTTCCGCATGCCGTACGTGCTGGCCGTGCACCAGGCCCCGGTGGGTGACCATCCGCACTACCCCTTCCACCTCGAGCTGCACCCACCACTACGGGCGCCGGGGTTGCTGAAATACTTGGCCGGTCCCGAGGTCGGCGGCGGTTCCATGACGAACGAGTCGAATCCGGACGAGAAGGCGGCGGAGCTCCGTGCCACCCTCGGCTGATCAGGCCCGTCTCCTGCTCTGTGAGCTGGGCGACTACCTGCGCTCCCTGGTGATCAGCGCGCGTGACATCGACATGGCCGCGGTCACAGGGGAGACGGTGGCCGACACCATCTATGGCATCGACCGCGTGGCGGACGAGGCACTCCTGCGTTGGTTCGAGGAGCACTGGCCCGACGTTCGGATCGTCTCCGAAGGCCTCGACGATGCGGTCGTGGTCGGTGACTCCGTCGGATGGACCGTGATTGTGGACACCATCGACGGGACGCGTGGGCTCATGTACGACAAGCGTGCCGCCTGGTGCCTGGCCGCTGCGGCGCCGCCCGGGGGCTCGCTCGGCGACATTGTGGCGGCGGCCATGACGGAACTTCCCACGACGAAGCAGGGTGCAGTCGACCAGCTGAGCGGCGTGCGGGGATCAGGGCTGCTGGCGGAGCGACTCGACCTGCGCAGTGGGGCCAGGGAGCCATTGCTGCTGCGCCCGTCGTCAGCCACCGATCTGGAGCACAGCTTCAGCGGGTTCGCCAAATTCTTTCTCCCCGGGAAGCCGGCCCTTGCCTCGCTCGAGGCCGAACTGTTCCGGCGACTCGGCTGCCGCCACGTCTTCGACGACGAGTATCTCTCGAGCGGTGGCCAACTCCACGAGCTCATCAGCGGCCGGGACCGCTTCGTCGCCGACCTTCGCCCACTGGTCCTCGACGACGCGGGCGGCCTGGCCTGCCATCCGTACGATGTCTGCACCGCCATGTTGCTAGTCGAAGCGGGCGGCGTGGTGACCGACCCCTGGGGACGGTCGCTGGACGCCCCTTTGGACAATTCGTCGCCGGTGGCCTGGGTCGGCTATGCGAACGAGGCGCTGGCCTCGCACATCGGTCCGGTGCTGGCCGAGTTGGTCGATGGATTGCACGACCGGTAGGGCGCCGGGCCGCCTCGACTTTTTAGGCGGAGTGGCGGACTACTCAGGGGCCCTGGTGCTCGAGATGCCCACGCGCCAGTCGATCGACGTCGTGGCGGAGACCGATGACGCGCTCGTGGTCGGTCCGGCCGTCTTGTCCGTGACAGAGATGGCGCACTTGGCCAAGCTCGAGTACGTCGATGTGCGGCGGGCGCTCGAAGGTCTGCCTCGGTGGACCCACTATCTCATCGGTGTCGCCGTCGTCCTCGTTCGGCACGGGATCATTTCGCCCCCCCGAGCCCGCCTGCGCATCTCGTCGGACCTCCCCCAATCAATGGGTGTGGCGTCGAGTGCGGCGTTGGAGGTGGCTACGGCGCGTGCACTCGGGGCGGGGGTCATCGACCCGCTGCAGTTGGCCTTGTTGTGCCAGGAGGCGGAGAACTTCGTGGTGGGCGCGCCGTGCGGCGTCATGGACCAGGTGGCGGTGGCGGTCGGCTCTCCCGGTGCCGTGCTGCCGATTCTCTGCCGCCCCGCGTCACCCCGGCCTGCCGTCACGCTCCCGCCGGATCTCGAGATCGTCGGCTGGCCGAGCGGCGCGGCGCACGACGTCAGCGGCGCGCCCTACCGACGGGCCCGTGCCGCGGCCTTCATCGGGAAGCGCATCGTCGAAGTGTCCGAAAAGCGGTCGTGGTCCTGGGTCAGCGATCTCCCCGCTGCAGTCGCAACTCGGCTTCCCGAAGAGATCAGTGGGAGCGAATTTCTCGAGCGGTGGGGCGGGACCGGCGACGCCATCACGGCGGTGCAGCCGGAAGTGGTGTACCCGGTGCGGGCCTCGGTTCTCTTCGGCATCGAGGAGCACGCCCGGAGCGGGAGAGCCCTCGCTGCCCTCCGGCGGGGGGAGCACGCGCCGTTGGGACCACTGCTCCGCGCCAGTCACGCCGGGTACGACGCCATGGGGCTGGGTCACCCGGCGGCCACGGCAACTGTCGAGATGGCGTTGGCGACGCCGGGCGTCGATGGGGCGCGGGCCAGTGGGGGCGGATGCGGCGGCACGATCGTGGTCGTCTGCGCGCGCGGTGCGCTGGACCATGTGGAGGGGCTCATCCGCTGAAGGCTTCGAGCCGAAGTCTCCTCAGCGCCTGACGCGGCCCCCCGGCGGCGCCGCGCTCTCCCGCACCACCAGCTGCGCCGGGACCACCACGTGACGTGCCGCGGCCTCGCCGTCCATGAGCGAGAGCACGAGTTCCACGGAGCGCCGTCCCACTTCACCGAAGTCCTGGCGGATCGTGGTGAGCGGGGGGAGGAAGTACCCCGACTCGGGAGTGTCGTCGAAGCCCACCACGCTGATGTCCCCGGGCACCGTACGTTCTGCTTCGTGCAGCGCCCGCATGATGCCGAGCGCAGTCTGGTCGTTGGCGGCGAAGACGGCGGTCACCTCGGGGTCCCGTGCCAGGCGGACTCCCGCCGCATAGCCGCCGTGGGCGCTCCAGTCACCCACCAGTGGGGAGGGGCGCGGTGCGGAACTGCCGCGTAGAGCGTCCGTCCACCCTCGCACTCTCGCCGCCGCGTCGACCCAGCTCCTCGGCCCGCGCACGTGGTGCACCGTACGATGCCCCAGGGCCAGAAGGTGTTCGGTCGCCGTGCGGGCACCCGTGACCTGGTCGATGGTGACCGTGGCGGCACTGCTCCGCGGATCGCCGCCCACGACAACCAGGGCCATGTCCTCTTTGATCTTGCGCACGGCTTCGATAACCGGCGTCACAGGGGCGACCACGATGATCCCTTCGACGTGGGAATCCCGAAGATGTTCCAGGGTCGACGTCATCTCCTTCCCGGTGTGGCTCAGCGTGACGAAGCTCAGGAGATGGCCCGCCGCGCGCGCCGCCGCCTCAATGCCGAAGAGGATGTGGGACGGTCCGAACTGTTGGCTCTCGACGGCGATGACACCGAGCGTGCGCGATCGCCCACCGGCCAGGACCCGCGCCGCGGTGTTGGCGTGGTAGCCGAGTGCGGCCACGGCGTGCTCGACCCGGCGGCGGGTTCCGTCGGCTACCCCGGGGAACCCGTTGAGCACCCGGGACACGGTCATGACGGAGACACCGGCCCGTGCGGCGACGTCGGCCATGACCGGGCGGGGAGCGGGACCCACCTCACGCCTCCCGATAGTCGAACCAGTCGAAGGCGGCATCCCCTCCGACGGCGAACATCCCGATGGTGCGGTTCTGGTAGGTCACGCCGCTGCTGACCTCGCCGCGTCGGCGTAGGCGGCGCGAATGGCCGAGCGATCGACCCCGTGATCGGGCTCGACGAATTCGCCGACACCGAGTCCCCAGGCCTCGCTTACCTGCGCGAAGTCGCAACCGAGATGTGCCGCGGCGGCTTGGACGGCGGCACCCGCTGCCACGAGCTCGCCCTCCGAGGGCACCAGGACCGGGCGCCCCGTCAGGTCGGCGACCACCCGACGGTAGGCCGCACTCCGGGCGGCGCCGCCGATCAGGAGCACCCGTCCCTCCCTGCTTTCCCCGCCGAGTGCATCCGCGCCTTCCAACAGGTTGCACACCACACCTTCGACCGCGGCCCGAGCCAGCTGCGCCGCAGTGACGTCGGAGCGCAGACCGGTGAGCGTGCCGGTGGCGCCAGGGCGGTTCGGCGTGCGCTCGCCGTCGAAGTGCGGCACGAGGACGAGGCCCGACGCTCCGGCGGGTGCCTCGAGCGCCAGTTGGTCGAAACGCTCCTGGTCCACTCCGAGCAGCCGCCTCACGGCACCGGTGACCTTGGTCGCGTTCAGGGTGCAGACGAGGGGCAGGAAGCGCCCGGTGGCGTCGGCGAAACCGGCCACGATCCCGTTGGGATCGGCGCTGGGCTGCTCGCTGACGGTGAACGCGGTGCCGCTGGTCCCGAAGCTCAGGGCCAGGTCGCCCGGCCGGAGCCCGAGCCCGAGGGCGGCCGCCATATTGTCCCCGGTTCCCGGGCCGACCAGCGCTCCCGTGCCGACCCACGTGCCGGCCGCTTCCCGCGGGGAGAGCACCTCGGGCAGCGCCCCCTCCCAGTCGACCCCGGCGTCGACCAGGTCTTCGAGCAGATCGACGCGATAGCGCGATTGCGCCGGGGACCAGTACCCGGTGCCCGAGGCGTCGCCCCGGTCGGTGACCCGTTGCCCGGTGAGCCGAAACGTCAGCCAGTCGTGCGGCAGCATGACCGCGGCCGTTCGGCGCAGGGTCTCCGGCTCGCAACGGCGCAACCAGCGCAGCTTGGTCACGGTGAAGGCCGGCAGGGGCACACTTCCACAGGCCTCGGCCCAGGCCGCCCGCCCGCCGGGAAGCTCGGCCAGGAGCTCCTCGGTGTCCTGGGCCGATTCGGTGTCGTTCCACAGCTTGGCCGGGCGCAGCACGTCGCCCTGGCGGTCCAGGACGACGAGACCGTGCTGCTGGGCACCCACGGCGAGGGCGACGGGGCGATGGGTCGTGCCTACCTGCGCCTCGGCACAGGCCAGATGAAAGGCCTCCTCCCAGTCCCGCGGCCGCTGCTCACTGCGTGGCGGTGTGGTCGCTGGGTGCGGTGCCCGGGCCGACGACACCACCGTGCCGGTATCCACGTCGCGTACTTGTACCTTGCAAGCAGAGGTGGACGAGTCCACCCCGACCACCAGCGGCACTACCGCACTCCGAGGAGCAGTTCCGTGACGAGTTGGTCCAGGCGCTCGTTGCCGTAGCCCTGTGCAGCCAGGGTGTCCTCGTCGTAGTCCGAGGACAAGATGCCGTCGAGGCCACCGTCCCCGGCGGTCGGCTCAGCCAGCTCGGCCGCCTTGCTCGTACGCAGGGCGTCTTGGATCTCGCTGTCCTCGTGGAAGCGACGCGCCTTGTCGGCCAGGATCAGGTAGGTACGCATACAGCCGCGGGCGAAGTCCCACACACCGGCGCTGTCCTCGGTCCGGTACGGATGGGCGTCGAAATGGCGCATGCCGTCCCAGTCCGCATCCTCCAGGAGCTTCACCACGTAGAAGGCATCGCGGATGCCCTCGGAGCCGAAACGGAAGTCCTGGTCGAACTTCCCGATCCGCTGCGCGTTGAGGTCGATGTGGAAGAGCTTGTCGTGCCAGAGCGTCTGCGCCACGGCCTGGGAGAAGGAAAGGCCACTCATCGTCTCATGGGCGAACTCGGGGTTGAGCCCCACCATGTCGGAGTGCTCCAGCGAGCCGATGAAGGCGAGGGCGTGCCCGACGGTGGGGAGGAGTATGTCCCCCCGGGGCTCGTTGGGCTTGGGTTCGAGGGCAATCCGAAGGCCGAGCCCCCGGGTACGAATGTGCTCGCAAATCAGATCGACGGCCTCTTTGTACCGGTCGAGCGCCAGCCGGACGTCTTTGGCCGCCTCCGCCTCCATGCCTTCGCGCCCTCCCCACAGCACGAAGACGTTGGCCCCGAACTCGGCGCCCAGCTCGGTGGCCTCGCAGGCCTTCTTCACGGCGAAGCGCCGGATCTGAGGGTCGTTGGCCGTGAACGCGCCCTCCTTGAAGATGGGGCGCCAGAACAGGTTGGTCGTGACCATCGGGACGTGCATGCCTGTGGCGTCGAGGGCCCGTCGGAACCGCTTGACGATGTCCTGGCGATCCGCCACCGGGGAGCCGGCCGGCACGAGATCGTTGTCGTGGAAGCTCACCCCATAGGCGCCCAGGTCGGACAGTCTGTGCACCGTGTCGACGGGATCGAGGGGGGCGCGGACCGCCTCCCCGAAGGGGTCCCGTCCGGGGTTCCCGACGGTCCATAGGCCGAAGGTGAACTGGTGCTCAGGCCGGGGAGTGAAGTCATCGGTCATGGTTCCTCCTAGGCGGGACTGGCGCGAGCGGTGCGCCCGCTCCACCCCTTGGCAAATCCGGCGGTGTTCCGGCGTGCCCGAATGATAGCGTTATCAGACGAGCCGATCATGAGCTCCATGGTCGGGGGAGCGCAGGCGGGTTCGTACGTGATTCGTTGGGGTGTGGTTGGTCCGGGGGTCATCGCAACCGGGTTCGCCGAGGCCATGGAGCAGACCGACGGTGGGACGATCGTGGCGGTGGCGTCACGCTCGACCGAAAGGGCGGCGGCCTTCGGGGACAGGTTCGCCATCCCAGCCCGGTACGGCGACTACGAGGCGCTCGCCGCCGACCCGGATGTGGATGTCGTCTACGTGGCCACTCCTCAGTCGCGCCACGAGCCCGACACGCTGACCATGCTCGGGGCGGGGAAGCACGTCCTGTGCGAGAAGCCTCTCGCGCTCAGCGCGCGGCAAGGGGACCGCATGGTGGCACAAGCACGGGCGCGAGGGGTGTTTCTCATGGAGGCGATGTGGAGCAGATACCTCCCCGCTTACCGTGCGTTGCTCGACGTCATCGGCGAGGGCCGCATCGGTGACCCGATGCTCGTCGAAGCCGACTTCGGATTCCGGCGGCCACTGGAACCGGGCCATCGGCTCTTCGATCTGGCTCTCGGCGGGGGCGCTCTGCTCGACCTGGGGATCTATCCCATCCAGTTGTGCTCGCTGGTTCTGGGCTCGCCCGAGCATGTGGCGGCCGACGGTATCGTCGGCGTGACGGGTGTCGACGAAGTCAACGCCGCCGTTTTGCGCTCGGCGGGGGAGAGGCTGGGTGTCATCAAGTCAGGCATCCGCGTGGGGATGTCGTGCACGGCCCGCATCTCGGGCACCGACGGGTGGATCGAGCTTCCGGCGTTCATGCATTGCCCGAACTACCTGACCGTGACGAGCGGCGCCGGATCGGAGCGGATCGACGGGTCGTACGAGGGCAACGGTCTCCGCTTCGAGATCGAGGAGGTCCACCGTTGCCTGTCCGAAGGATTGCCGGAAAGCCCGGTCATGCCGTTGGACGAGACGCTGGACATTGCCACCACCCTCGACGCCATCCGGGCCCAACTCGGCGTCGTGTACCCGGGAGAGTAGGGCTGCGACCACAGTGACAAACGACTCTGAGCCCGAAATGGCCATTGATTCGTTCGAATCCGCTCGATCCGCCGTCACCAGTGGCACGGCACCGGACACGGCGGCCAGGGAGTTGGTCTCGCACATGATGCCGGAGGAACGGCTGTGGTGCCTGGACGGGGACGCCCCCACACTCGCCGGCGCTGAATTTCTCACTGCGGCGGACGGGTATCACCGCGCCCCCTTTCTCGCCGCCCAGGTGTCACGACTGGGAATCCCGGGGATCGCCTTCAGCGACGGGCCTCGTGGCGCGGTGATCGGCGATGCAACCTGTTTTCCGATCTCGATGGCGCGCGGCGCCACATGGGATCCCGTCCTCGAAGAGCGGGTGGGCGACGCCATCGGCCGGGAGATCAGGGCGACCGGCGCCAACTTGACCGGGGCTGTGTGTGTGAACCTGCTTCGCCACCCGGCCTGGGGGAGGGCCCAGGAGACGTACGGCGAAGACCCGCATCATGTCGGTGAGATGGGGGCCGCCTTCACCCGAGGTCTGCAGCGGCACGTGATGGCCTGCGTGAAGCACTTTGCCTGCAACTCCATGGAGAATGCCCGCTTCACCGTAGACATCGAAGCCGACGACGTCGCGTTGCACGAGGTCTACCTGGCCCATTTCAAGCGGATCGTCGACGAGGGCGTGGCCTCGGTGATGTCGTCCTACAACTCCGTGAACGGCGAATGGTGTGGTGAGAACCGCCAATTGCTGACCGAGATCTTGAGGGACGAATGGGGATTCGAGGGCTTCGTCATCAGCGACTTCGTGTTCGGGGTGCACGACGCCGCGGCCTCTGTGCGGGCCGGCCTCGACATCGAGATGCCGTTCCGTATGGCACGGGCCCAACAGCTGCCCGGCGCGCTCGAACGAGGCGAGGTGACCTGGGCCGAGGTCGACCACGCGGTGCAGCGGGTGGTGGCGACGTTGCTGCGCTTCCACGCCGTCCTCTCGCGTCCGCGGCCCGGCCCGGACGCCCTCGGGACGCCAGCCCACCGAGACCTGGCCCGTGAAGTCGCCGCCCGGTCGATCGTTCTCCTGCGAAACGAACCGGTCGACGGCCGTCCCGTGCTGCCACTTTCGGACGTCGATTCGCTCCGGTTGGCCGTCTTCGGCCGTCTCGCCGACACCGAGAATCTGGGCGACCACGGCTCGAGTGACGTGTGGGACCTGCACTGTCAGACCGTGCTGGACGGGCTGCGCAGCACGTCGGCCGACGTCGTCTATGA
>Ga0302325_10019291_pt1 | contig 14348 bp, 14 predicted proteins | sample Palsa_T0_2_FD_201948 | JGI IMG/M metagenome (GOLD analysis project Ga0302325, IMG submission 201948) | Peat permafrost microbial communities from Stordalen Mire near Abisko, Sweden - Palsa_T0_2 | ecosystem: Environmental > Terrestrial > Soil > Palsa > Peat permafrost | place: Sweden: Abisko... | reverse complement strand
CCGGTGCGGGCGAAAACGAAACGTTCCTGATGACCGACGGTGAGCACGCGGCCCGCCGCGTCCGCCAGCGCGATCAGTTCATCGGCTTCGTCGAGATCGGTCGCGATCGGCTTCTCGACCAGCACATGGGCGCCCGCTTCGAGAAACGCGCGCACGATCTGCGCATGGGTCCTGGCAGGGGAGCAGACGCTGACGAGATCGACTTTGCCCAGAAGGTCGCGCCAATCGGCGAGCGCCGGAATGGCGTGTGCCGCTGTGACGGCGTGGCGCGCTTCAAAGCTCGGATCGGCAACGCCGACAAGCTCAACGCCGGAAAGTCGTGCATATTTCGCGGTATGATGGCGACCGAACGCCCCGATGCCGACAACACCGGCGCGCAGGATTCGGGGATCAGCACTCGTCTTGGATCGAAGCAACGGGAATCCCCGGGCGATTTCCAAGGCTCATGAGCCATACGCCCGGCCGGGGGGCGACTCATAAAATGTTTCGTCTTGTTACACCTCCTGCCCCTGATAGGGTGCCGGCCGACCAAATACCCCAAGAACATCATTAAGGAGAGGCACATGCCGGACCAAAAAAACCACGAAATCCGCCTGAAAAGCAGGCCCGACGGGATGCCGACCCCTGCCAATTTCGAGCTCGTCGAGACCCCGGTCCCGACCGCCGGAGCCGGCCAGGTGCTGGTCCGGAACAGCTACATGTCCGTCGACCCCTATATGCGGGGCCGGATGGTCGACCGGGTGAGCTACTCCCCGCCCTTCCAGATCGGTGAGACCCTGACGGGCGGCGCAGTCGGCCAAGTCGTTGCCTCCAACAACCCGGGCTTCAAAGCGGGGGACTTCGTCTCGAACTTCTCCGGCTGGCGGGAATGGTTCGTATCGAGCGGCGGCGACCTGCAGAAGGTCGACCCTTCGATCGTGCCGATCCAGACCTATCTGGGCACCTTCGGAATGCCGGGCCTCACCGCCTATGCCGGGCTCCTGAGAGTGGGCGAACTCAAGGAAGGCGAACGCGTGTTCGTCTCGGCCGCGAGCGGCGCAGTGGGCGCGGTCGTCTGCCAGATTGCCAAGAATAAGGGCTGCTATGTAGTGGGCTCGGCAGGCTCCGACGCGAAATGCGACTGGCTGGTCAAGGAAGCGCGCGTCGACAAGGCCATCAACTACAAGACCTGCGGCGATCTCGACTCGGCCGTGCGCGCGGCCTTCCCGCAGGGCATCGACGTCTATTTCGAGAATGTCGGCGGGGCGCATCTCGTGGCCGCGCTCTCCAACATGCGCCCCAACGGACGCATTCCCGTGTGCGGCATGATCGAGCAATACAACGCGACGTCGCTTCCGCCGGGTCCCGGCAACATCATCGCCGTGATTCCGCTGCGCCTGACGATCAAGGGTTTCATCGTCTCCGACTATGGCGACATGATGCCGGACTTCATGCGCGACATGGGTGCCTGGGCGAAAGCCGGAAAACTCAAATGGGCCGAGACGATCGTCGACGGAATCGGAAACGCGCCGAAAGCGTTCATCGGTTTGTTCAAGGGCGACAATATGGGCAAGATGCTCGTGCGCGTCGGACCCGATAAAGCGGTGTGATTCTCAAGAGTGGAAAGCGGGAAAGACTCGATATTCTCTGCTTTTCGACTTTTGCAGCTACGCCTCGTCGCCGAGTGCAAGCAAATCGGTGAGCGCCGCCAGGATCAGGTAGGACAACATCAACGGCGCGATGCCGATCAGCACGTCACCCAAAACTCCGGAGAGAAGGCTGCAGGGCACGAAGGCGTAGCCCGTGCCCATGAACAGCAACTGAAACCCCACCAGCGACCCGACGCCCAGAATGAAGGCGAGCATTGCGGCGCCCAGCGGCTCTGGACGGTGCTTGCGTTCCAGTCGAACTATTCCCGCGGCGAGTCTGACACGCGACAGCGCCGATCCAAGAAAGATAAAAGCGAGCGTCCACGCAAGTGCCGAGGACAGCATGCGCCCGCCATCGAGGCCGCAGACGCCAAGCCCGCCTTCCAGTGCGCGCTGTCCGGGGACCGCGAATCGAATCGCGGCTTCGAGCGAGCCTGAGATCGGCCCGTTGAGATGCGCGGGCGCATAGGCCGACTGCATGAAGAAGCATGCGCAGGCGAAAGCGAGAAACACGATTTCGTTGAAGCCGGGCGCAAGTTGATCGGGCTTGAAGCGCCCAAGCAGATGGCTCGATGCCGCGCCATACCCGCCCACGAAAAGCAACCCCATCGCGCCGAACAGAACGATGCAAATGCCTATCTGTTGAATGGCAAGAGTTATGGAAATGTTTGCGCCCAGCGCGCGCACCAACGCATGCGCGCCCGCGTAGAGGCAGAACACGATCCAGCCTTTCGCCAGAAGGCGCGCAACGCCCATGCTGCTATACCCCTCTCACCGGACGTCTTGCCGCGCAGCTCAGGCAGATGCCACGAAACGCGCGTCCTTCATTCGTTCGGCGCGCAGGCTTTCCGCCATCAGGAAAGCAAGCTCCAGCGCCTGGTTCGCATTGAGCCGCGGATCGCAATGCGTCTGGTAGCGGCTTGCGAGATCTTCTTCGGAAATCGCCTGCGCTCCGCCCAGGCATTCCGTCACGTTCTGACCCGTCATCTCGAAATGCACGCCGCCCGCATGCGTGCCTTCGGCGCGATGCACATCGAAGAAGGTCTTCACCTCCTTGAGGATGCGCTCGAAGGGTCGGGTCTTGAAGCCGGACTGCGTCGATACCGTGTTGCCGTGCATCGGATCGCAGGACCACACGATTTTCGCGCCTTCGCGCGTCGCCGCGCGGATCAGGCGCGGCAGTTTGTCGGCAATCTTGTCCGAGCCGAACCGGCAGATGAGCGTGAGCCGGCCCGGCTTGTTCTCGGGATTGAGCGCCGCGACGAGCTTCAGCAGTTCGTCCTCGGGCATCGACGGCCCGCATTTGAGACCGATCGGATTCTTGATGCCGCGGCAGAATTCCAAATGCGCCCCGTCGAGCTGGCGGGTGCGATCTCCGATCCATACCAGATGCGCGGAGGTGTCATACCAGTCGCCGCTGGTGGAATCGATGCGCGTCATCGCCTGCTCGTAGCCGAGCAGCAGCGCTTCGTGGCTCGTATAAAAATCCGTCATGCGCAATTGCGGCACGGAATCCGGCGTAATGCCGCATGCTTCCATGAATTCGAGCGTTTCGGTAATGCGACCCGCCAATGCGCGGTAGCGCTCGCCGGCCGGCGAACCCGCGATGAAGCCCAATGTCCAGCGATGCACATTGTGCAGATCCGCGTAACCGCCCGAGGCAAAGGCGCGCAAGAGGTTGAGCGTCGCGGCCGATTGCATATAGGCCTGCATCAATCGTGCTGGATCCGGCGTACGCGATACTTCGTCGAACTCCATGCCGTTGATGTTGTCGCCTCGATAAGACGGCAAGGTCACGCCGTTCTGGGTTTCGGTCTCCGCCGAGCGGGGCTTCGCGAATTGGCCCGCAATACGGCCAACCTTCACAACCGGCAGCGCGCCGGCATACGTCAGGACGACCGACATCTGCAGCAGCACACGGAAGGTGTCACGGATATTGTCGGGATGGAACTCGGCGAAACTCTCTGCGCAATCACCCCCCTGCAGCAGGAAAGCCTTGCCCTCGGCAACCTGGGCCAGGCCCGCCGTCAGATTACGGGCCTCGCCCGCAAAGACGAGGGGCGGATAGGTCTTGAGACGCGCCTCCACGACACCCAAAGCCGCAGGGTCCGGGTATTCCGGCACCTGGCGGATGGGCTTGCCGCGCCAACTCGACGGGCTCCAGGGCTGGGGCACGTTCACACACCTCCGGGATATCCTGCTGGATATACGAAAAGGATCAGCGGTTTACCAGAAGGGCCGCCCGGAGTGGTGAACGTTCGGATAGCTTTTGCCGACCCTAGCGCCAGCCTTCCAACGCCTTACCCGTTTCGAGAAGGGTCTTGAGGCTTGAAAGAATGGCCGGCCAGCCACCCGACACCGCTTCGATGAGCTTCGATCCTTCGCGGTCGATCTCATGCGTCACAGTGAGCATCGCCAGTTCGCCAACCGACGCGATCTCGAAGGTGGCGCGCGAATGGCCTTCTTCCTTCAGCTCTGGCCGGAATTCGTTTTGCCACGAGACGACGAGCTTGCGCGGCGGATCGATTTCAAGCACTTCGCCGGTGTCGGCGACCCGGCCGTCATCAAAAACCAGTTTCCACGGGGATCCGACTATCCAATCGGAAACCTGCGAGACACCGAGCCAATATTGCTTCGTGAATTCGGGCGTGACGAGCGCTTCCCACAATTTCTCTGGCGTGGTCTTGATATAGGTGACGTAGACGAACTTGCTCATGACTCTTTCTCCAGCATCTTCTTGAGATCGGCCAGCGCGCGCACGCGATGGCGTTCGAATTTTCCGATCCAGCGATCGGCGATATCGTTGATGGGAACGGGATTGATGTAGTGGATTTTCTCGCGGCCGCGCTTCTGCGTCGCGATGAGGTTCGCGCCTTCGAGAAGAACGAGGTGCTTGGTCACTGCCTGTCGCGTCATGTCCAGTTCACTGCAAAGCTCGCCCAGGGTCTGTCCGTTCTTCGCATGAAGAAGGTCCAGCAAACGCCTGCGGCTCGGATCCGCCAGCGCTTTGAAAACCGCATCCATGCTCATGACCGTAATATGCAACCTTTCAGTTGCATGTCAAGCGTGCACGAAGTGTAAGGAAAATTTGAGGAATTCAGCCGTCCTTCGAATAGGATTTGATGCGCATGGTGACGAGTTCTTCGGCCGCACTCGGATGGAGCGCGATGGTGGCGTCGAAATTCGCCTTCGTTGCGCCCATCTTCATCGCAACGGCCACCACCTGGATGATCTCGGCCGCTTCCGGTCCAAAGATGTGGCAGCCGAGCAGGCGGTCGTTTTTCGAATCCACGATCAGCTTGTAAAGCGCGCGTTCGTCACGGCCGGCCAGCGTGTTCTTGAGCGGGCGGAAACTCGATTTGTAGACGTCGATCGCATGCCCCTGCGCGAGGGCAGCGTGTTCCGTCAATCCCACGGTGCCGATTTCGGGCTGACTGAAGACGGCGGTCGGCACGAAGCTGTGGTCGACGGGGGTCGGCACGCCGTCGAACACCGTCTTCACGAAGGACATCGCTTCGTGAATCGCAACGGGCGTCAACGCGAGGCGGTCCGTCACGTCGCCGATCGCGTAGATATGCTCGATGTTCGAGCGGGAAAATTTGTCGACCTCCACCCGTCCGCGTTTGCCGAGCCTGACGCCGATCTTTTCGAGCCCCATGCCGGACGTATTGGGTTCGCGGCCGATCGCGAGCATCACGTCGTCCGTCTCGAGCATTTCATTCTTGTCGGTAAATGCGAAAATCTCGCCGGCCTTTTTGTCGATCCGCTTTAGCACCCGGTCCACGATGACGCGGATGCCGCGGGCATGCATCGAAGCCGTGAGCGCATCGCGCATGTCTTCGTCGAAACCGCGAAGGATTTTGGGGCCGCGATAGAGCAGCGTCACCTCGGCGCCGAGGCCGTGGAAAATATGCGCAAATTCGACCGCGATATAGCCGCCGCCCGCTATCACGATGCGTTTGGGAAATTTCTCCAGATAAAACGCTTCGTTCGACGTGATGCAATGCTCGGCACCCGCTGCGCCTCCCGTATCGCGCGACGGTCGCCCACCCGTGGCGATCAGGATGTGTTTGGCTGTGACGGTGCGGTTTTCCTTCACGAGGCGCAGCGTGTGCGCATCCTCGAACACCGCGCGGTCCATGACGATTTCAGCGCCGGCCGCGATGACGTTGGCGCGATAGAGCCCCTCGAGGCGCGCGATTTCATTGTTCTTGTTGGCGACGAGAAGGTTCCAGTCGAAATGCGGCGTGGGAATTGTCCAGCCGTAGCCCGCGGCGTCCTCGAAATCCCCCGTGTAATGGCTCGCATAGACGAACAGCTTCTTCGGGATGCAGCCGCGGATCACGCAGGTGCCGCCGAAGCCGTATTCCTCGGCGATCGCGACGCGCGCGCCCGTCTGCGCGGCGAGCCTGCTGGCGCGCACGCCGCCGGAACCGCCGCCGATGACGAAGAGATCGTAATCATAAGTCATTTTTCGATCACCTCGACTCCGCCTTCGCGCGCAACGACGAGCGCGGTGGCGAGCCCCACGAACAAGCCATGCTCTATGACGCCGGGCACGGCCGACAAGGCCGCCCCGAGCGCCGGCGCATCGGAAATCGCGCCAAATACGCAGTCATATATGAAATTGCCGCCATCGGTCTTGAAGGGCATGCCATCCTTCGCCCGCAAGGTGAGCGGCAGATGATTGTATTTCAGCTTTGCGGCAGCATTGACGATGCGTGCGGCCGTCGTCGCGTGGCCGAAGGTCACGACTTCCACCGGCAGCGCAAAGCGGCCCAGCTTTGCCACGAGCTTGGTCTCGTCCGCGATCACGATCATGCGTTTCGATGATGCGGCAACAATCTTCTCGCGCAGCAACGCACCGCCGCCGCCCTTGATCAGGTTGAGCGCGCGATCGGCTTCGTCGGCACCGTCGACGGTGAGGTCCAGCGGTGCCAGGCCATCGAGATCGGCAAGAGGAATGGAAAGCGCGCGCGCCTTCTGGGCCGTGCGTTCGGAGGTCGCCGTGCCCACGATCTTCATACCGCCGCGCAGCTTCGGCGCAAGCACGTCGAGGAACGCTTCCGCCGTCGAGCCCGTGCCGAGGCCAAGTTTCATACCGTCCTCGACGAATTCGAGCGCCCGCAATGCGGCGGCGCGTTTGAGGCTGGCGGGATCGGACGAGTCGGTCATGGTAAGAATGTAGCGTGATTCAAGATCGGGTTGCCTTCCATGATTCGCAATATTTTCTTCCCCGTTCACGGGGGAAGTGGCGCGCGCAGCGCGTCGAAGGGCCCCCCTCCGTCTCGCGCGATGTCGCGCGCGATCCACCTCCCCCGCACGCGGGGGAGGAAAAGCGTTCACTCCACCGTCACGCTCTTGGCGAGGTTGCGGGGTTGGTCGACGTCGGTGCCTTTGGCGACGGCCGTGTGATAGGCGAGCAGCTGGACGGGGAGCGCATAGATCAGCGGCGCCAGCAGGGGATCGACCTCTGGCACTTCGATGGTCTGCCACACCTTGTCGCCTGCTTCCGCGAGCCCGCGTGCATCGGAGATCAGCACCACCTTGCCGCCCCGCGCCATCGACTCCTGCATGTTGGAGATGGTTTTGGCGTAAAGCGCATCGTGAGGCGCGATCACGATCACGGGCACATTTTCGTCGATCAGCGCGATGGGACCGTGCTTCATCTCGCCGGCCGCATAGCCTTCGGCATGGATGTAGGAGATTTCCTTGAGTTTCAGCGCGCCTTCGAGCGCGATGGGAAAATTCACGCCGCGCCCGAGATAGAGCACATCGGTCGCGCGCGCGATTTCCAGACCAAGCGTTTCGATTTTCGGTTCCTGCTTGAGGAATTCGACGATGTGGCGCGGCGTTTCTAACAGGGCGGCACACAGCCTCGCCTCTTCGCCGGCGCTCAACGTGCCGCGCGCGCGGCCGGCCGCAATCGCGAGAGAGGCCAGCACGCCGAGCTGGCAGGTGAATGCTTTGGTCGAGGCCACGCCGATTTCCGGGCCTGCAAAAGTCGGCAGCACGATATCGGCTTCGCGCGCAATCGAGCTTTCGGGCACGTTGACGATCGCAAGCGTCGTCTGGCCCTGCGCCTTCGCGTGGCGCAAAGCCGCAAGCGTGTCCGCAGTTTCGCCCGACTGCGAAATGAACAGCGCAGCACCTTTCGCAGGATAGACCGGCTCGCGATAGCGCAGTTCCGACGCCATATCGGCTTCGGAGGAGAGCCGCGCGATCATCTCGAACCAGTATTTGCCGATGAGGCCCGCATAGAGCGCGGTGCCGCAGGCTGAGATCATCAGTCGCGAGGCGCCGCCAAGAACCTCCGCCACCTTCGGATCGCGCAAGCTCACGCAAGGACCCGCCGGATCGAGATAATGCGCAAGCGTGTGCGCGATCACTTCCGGCTGCTCGTGAATTTCCTTCGCCATGAAATGGCGATAGCCGCCCTTGTCGACGAGGCCGGCAGACGCACTCGCAATCTTTACTTCGCGGTTGGCAAGCCGGCCCTCGGAATCGAATATCTCGACATCGCCGCCGCGGATCACCGCCACGTCGCCCTCTTCCAGATAGGAGATGCGATTGGTGAAGGGCGCAAGCGCAAACGCGTCGGATCCCAGATAGGCCTCGCCGTCGCCATAGCCGACCGCAAGCGGGCTGCCCTTGCGTGCGCCCACCACCACCGACTCCTCATCCTTGAAGATCATCGCAAGCGCATAGGCGCCCGTGAGCCGGCGCACGGCAACGATCGAGGCCTGCGCGGGGTCGAGCCCCTGATCGAGATAATCCGTCACCAGATGCACCGCCACTTCGGTGTCCGTTTCGGACTGGAATTTGTGGCCCTTGGCGAGCAGCTCGTCGCGCAGCTCGCGGAAGTTTTCGATTATGCCGTTGTGAACAAGCGCTACGCGTGCCGAGGCGTGCGGATGCGCGTTCGCTTCGGTCGGCGCGCCATGCGTCGCCCAGCGCGTGTGGCCGATGCCCGTGTGACCGGCCAGCGGATGCGCACGCAACGCCTCGCCGAGCTGCGAAAGTTTGCCGGCTGCGCGGCGGCGTTCGATATGGCCGCCCACAAGCGTCGCAATACCCGAAGAATCGTAGCCGCGATATTCGAGTCGCTTGAGCGCTTCGAGAATGACCGGCGCCGCGTCGTGCTTGCCGGCGATACCCACGATTCCGCACATCTTACTTACCGTCTCCTTGGCTCTTTTTCTTCGCGGCTTTTTCCGCGCGTTTGCGGCTGCGGAATTTCTCCGCCCAGCCGGGAAGTTCCTTCTGCTCGGCGCGCGTGACGGCAAGCGCATTTTCGCCGACACCCCTGGTGATCACGCTGCCCGCGCCGATATACACGCCGTCGCCCACTCTCACGGGCGCCACCAGCGCCGAATTCGAGCCGATGAACGCGCCCGCGCCGATATCGGTGAAATGCTTGTCGAAGCCGTCATAATTGCAGGTGATGGTGCCGGCGCCGATATTGGCGCCGGGGCCCACGCGCGCGTCACCGATGTATGTCAGGTGGTTCGCCTTCGCACCCTTTTCAATGCGCGCTTTCTTCACTTCCACGAAATTGCCGATATGGACATCGTCTTCGATAATCGCGCCGGGGCGCAGCCGCGCATAGGGCCCGACGAGCGCGTGCGCACCCACCTCCGCACCTTCGAGATGCGAGAACGCCTTGATCTCGGCGCCGCTTCGGACCGTCACGCCTGGCGCGAACACGACGTAGGGCCCCACCTGCACATCGGCTTCGAGCACGGTGTCGTAGCTGAGGAACACCGTCTCCGGCGCGATCATGCCCACACCCGCATCGAGCGCGCGGGTACGCAGGCGCTCTTGCATTGCGCGCTCGGCATTCGCCAGTTCGGTACGGCTGTTGACGCCCATCATGTCGGCTTCGCCGGCCTCGACCACGGCGCAGGCCACGTGATCGGTTTTCGCCAATGTCGGCACATCGGTCAGATAGTATTCGGCTTGCGCGTTCTCATTCTTGAGCGCAGCCGCCCACCGGAAGAAATTCTTCGCAGCGGCGGCCATGATGCCCGCGTTGCATAAATCGACCTTGCGTTCGTCGTCACTGGCATCCTTGAATTCGACGATGCGCGCGAGCATGCCATCGCGATCCACGATCACGCGGCCATAGGCATGGCTCGGCGAGCGAAACGCGACGATGGCCATACCGGCTTTTTCGCGCGCCGCGAAAGACCGTTCGAACGTGTCAGGCGTCACCAGCGGCATGTCGCCGTAAGCGACGACCAGCACGCCCGCGAAATCGCCCAGCACAGACGACGCGCAGGCCGCCGCGTGCCCCGTGCCGAGCTGCACGTTCTGGATGACGGATTCCGCGCCCTCGGCCGCCGCATAGGTACGCACTTCGTCTGCGCCCGGCGCCGTCACCACCACGATGCGCGAGACGCCGGCCGCGCGCACCGCCGCGATCACGTGGCCCAGGATCGGCCGTCCTGCAACCGCGTGCATCACCTTGGCCCTGGCGGATTTCATCCGCGTGCCCTGGCCGGCTGCCAGAATGATCGCTGCGCGTGTGCTCATGGGACGAGGCTATAACCTTTCATTCGCGAGACTTTGCGATAACCTGCCAGCAAATCGCGGCAAAATGACGATTTGCGACTGTATATTGCCATGAGACCAATCCACGCCCCCAAGCATAACGCGGCCCAAACTTAACGGACCTAAGTGAACACAAGCTTCATCTTCGATCTCGACGGAACGCTCGTCGATACCGCGCCCGATCTTCTGGGCGCGCTGAACGCCATTCTGGTGCGCGAAGGCAGGCGCGCGGTCGATATCGACGATTTGCGCCATCTGGTGGGGCATGGCGCGCGCGCCATGCTGGTCGAGGCGATGAAATTGACGGGCGATCCTCTGCCCGAGGGTCGCATGCAAGCGCTGTTCGATGATTACATCGCCCATTACCGCGATCATATCGCCGAAGAGAGCCGCATCTTTCCGGGCGTGACGGAAACGCTCGCGCAACTGGCCGCTAACGGCGCGCGGCTGGGCGTTCTCACCAACAAACCGCAGGTGCTCGCCGACAAGCTGCTCGCAGCCCTCGATCTCGCGAAATACTTCAATGCCATCCACGGTGCGGGGCGCTATCCCTACACCAAGCCCGATGCGCGCGTGTTTCATCATGTGGTCGAGGAACTGGGCGGGATGGACGGCGACAGCATCATGATCGGCGACAGCATCACCGATGTCGCGACCGCGCGTGCGGCGGGCGCACCGGTGATCGTCGTCACCTATGGCTACACACCCGAGCCGGCGCATCTTCTGGGCGGCGACGCCGTGACGGATCATTTTTCGGATGTTCCCATGCTGGCGAAGCGGTTGTTGGGGTAGGTCCGGCGGTCCATCGCCAATCTCTTTTCTCCCCCGTTTACGGGGGAGATGCCGAGCGTCAGTGAGGCAGAGGGGGCTGTACAGCGTCGCCCCTGCAATGCGCTTCGCGGGCCACTTCGCCCGTAAATGGGGGAAGAAAGTAAGACCGGAGCGGTGCTCTCTTTCATCAGACAAAATTTTCTCTTCCTGTTTTCCTCTCAAAAAATCCGGCAAATCCGTGGGTTTCTACCGCCAAAAGAGATGAAACCCCGCCTGATAATCCGCCTGTTCCTCGCCTGTTTTCCGCCTGTTATCGGAAGGCGATTTCGCCCGTGTTCGAACCACTCTGGTTTCTGCACGGGCAAATCCCGAACGACATCAAATCGCCGGCACCGCGTCGTCAGGCGCAGTTTGGGATGAGTACCGAATTAGAAATCATATATCCCATATTGGAATACACGTCAACTGATACGGTCGTCTCCAACCAGGCTGCGGGTCGTAGCGACGGTGTCCGGCGCACGGCACACACCAAGGGGGCAGGTCAAAAATTCGACGGAGCCTGAGTGTTGACGCCCTTTGCGCCCGCGCTCTATAGGGCGGGTCCCGTTTTTGGCGAAGAGCGGGCGCGTAGCTCAGCGGGAGAGCACTCCCTTCACACGGGAGGGGTCACAGGTTCAATCCCTGTCGCGCCCACCATTGTTCCAATGGGTTAGCATGCCTGTAAGGCGCTCTTCCTGTCGCCCTTGCCTTTCAAAGTAAGGCATTTTCCAGCTTTTTGCCGCTGAGGCGCGCAGAAGCAACTGTTCGATTCATTGGGTTGGCGCCGCCTGAACAATGTCCCACGGGCTTGATTGCCGACTTCGCATTCGCGCCGTACCGGGCAGTTCTAGGCGCGCAGGCGTTGTTGAGCCTCACGATTCGCTCTGGCTTCTGAGCGCCAACCTCGCTTGAAGCCGCAATGCCGATACCCGCCAAGATCAAAATCAACCGCGCTCCCGTCCTCACACTCTGGGCCGTCGTGGTCGATGAGCAATTGGGCTACTCGCGCGACTCCGCGCTAACGTTCGGCAAGGCCGTTGCCGGAATGAGCGCCTTTGCAAAAGCAAAGTCGCTCGGCCTCGCGGAAGATCGCGACACCGATCTAGGAAGCCGAACGAAGGCGCGCGAGAAAAAGGAAACCGCGGTCGCGTTCATGGGAAGGCGCATTCCGGTCGCGGACTCCCCGGCAGGCCCGCTTGCGCTTGGGGACGGCAAGCCTGTTCAGCCGAGGCCGGTCGAGAAATATCTCGCTAGCAAGTTTGGCGACAACCTTGAGAGCGTCACTGCCGCGTTGGCGGAGCTTGCGCGCTCGGTTCCGCGCGAAGCGCTGATCCGCGATGCGTTCCGCATGTACGAGAAATTTCGCCCCGAGATTCCGGCAGGCGTCGAGGGATGGGGAAAGATAGGGACCTTGGCGTGATCGGAAAGCTGACACAACGCCAAGCGAAGAAATGATGGAGTCCTGGGCTTCAACGAGCCCCAGAACGTCGCTATTCTCCGGTCCAACCCGGGTCATCCGGGGAATGTCGGTTTATGGCTCCGAACCCTAGACTAATATTTCAACCAAGGAGGGCAATATGTTTCGAAACACGTGTCTAGCGCTTGCAGTGCTCGGTGTGGGGAACCTCTTGGCGTCCGCCGCCGGAACGCAAGCGGCGGCCCAGCAAATTTCGACGACGATTCCATCGGGAAACGGAACGGGTGTGCAACTGGCGCAAGCGGGCAATTCCGCCCGTCAGCCGTTCGGCGTCGCATTTACAGACGACAGAGGGCTGGTCACCATATTCAGCAATCTTGCCACGAAATATCCCAATGCCGTGTACATCCCTCTTTTCGGCCAGCAAATCAACGGAACCACGTTTCAAGCGAACTACCCGGTAAACTGGGCAGCGGGTTCGTTTACGCCCACCGCCAATCACACTGTGACCCGCATCGAAATTCCGCTGGAACTTGGTTCCGGAACCAACTCGGTCGTGTTGACCCTTAACCGGGACAATGCCGGTCTGCCCGGCGCGGTTATCAAGACATGGAATGTGACCGATCTTCCGGCAACCGGTTCTTGCTGCGGCCTAAAGGTCGTAAACGATGCCGCCGGCATACCGGTGACCCAAGGCCAGCGCTACTGGATCGTCGTGAAATCCAATAGCAAGGATAGCAATGCTTATATAGTGTGGAACGACCAAACCACTAATTTCGTCGATGATGCATTGTTCGCTCATTACTGTTCGGATGACTCTGGAGGAACGTGCGATACCAACGATGCCTGGTATAGCAATTCATCGCTTTTGAATCCGGCATTCGCAGTGCTCGGCAGCAATTGAAGCATGCGATCCGGCAACGTGGCGACTAGTCCCTATGATTGCTGGGTCTGAGCGCGGCCCGTCATCCGATATGCAACGGTACGAGGGTTAAGCCGGGTGTCCGGCGCAGAGCCTCATGCATAGGAGTCGAGCCTTATGGATTTAGGCTGGACACCGGTCCATCCAATGCAGGAGACTCATCATGCACGCTTCAGACCTGCCCAATTTCATCAGCAGTGTCGCCGTCGTCGTCACATTGGTGTTTTTGCTGATCCAGACTCGGCAGACGAATCGCAATCAGAAATCCCTGATGCAGCGGGGAAGGACGTCGAGATGGATCTCGCCCAATTGGGGCCTGAAGATGGCATGAGCCAAACCAAGCTGGCTGAAATCTTGAGCGTGGGCAAAGCCGCATTGGGTACGCGTGTTGAGCCTGCGTGCCGCATGCGTGCCGCACAAATCCGAGCGGATGCAAAAACGCAGGAAAACCCTGGTGGGCCCGGCAGGACTCGAACCTGCGACCAGACCGTTATGAGCGGCCAGCTCTAACCAGCTGAGCTACGGGCCCTTTCGGGGCTGGCCTTCCTATCAGGAATTTCGCGCCGCAAGCATCCCTCTTTGTCGCAAAATCGGGCCGGCCGGCTGCAGTTCGCCGCAGGTCCGCCCCAGTTTCGCCGTAGCGCAAGACCAGCCTCCCCGTCACCACAAGGGGAGACCACGCGATGCAACTCGGGATTTCGCGCACTGCGGCGCTGGCATTGAGCACAAGCCTGTTCGCCCTGATGGCTCCAGGCGCCCTCCTGGCCGACAGCCCTCCGCCGCGCACGATGACGGTCTCGGGCCAGGGCGAGGTCAAGGCCGTGCCGGATGAGGCGCAGCTTTCGGCCGGCGTCGTCACTCAGGCCCGCACGGCCGCCGATGCACTCGCCGCCAACAGCCGCGCGATGAACGCCGTCTTCGATGCGCTCAAGCGGATCGGCATTCCCGACAAATCGATCCAGACTTCGGACTTTTCGGTGTCGGCGCAATATCAAACCGACCAGCACGGCAATACCAC
>Ga0302325_10019290_pt1 | contig 14348 bp, 15 predicted proteins | sample Palsa_T0_2_FD_201948 | JGI IMG/M metagenome (GOLD analysis project Ga0302325, IMG submission 201948) | Peat permafrost microbial communities from Stordalen Mire near Abisko, Sweden - Palsa_T0_2 | ecosystem: Environmental > Terrestrial > Soil > Palsa > Peat permafrost | place: Sweden: Abisko... | reverse complement strand
GCCCGCTTCGGATTATTCCTACGGGCGATGCGGTTGGACGAAAGAGTGTCCGGCCCTGGATCCGTAGGCTCTCCAGGGTTCGGCGCAGCGCTCATTCTGGCGGGATCGCTCGCTCTCGTCTGGAGCGCGTGGAGCTACACTCTGCTGATTCGCAGACTCAAGCGCGGTGAATCCGAGCCGTCGCACGGGTCATTCTTCGCGATCGCGATCGCGGTGCTATTGGCGACGCTCGGAGTTGCAATCGCGATTCACCTACTTTCTGTCAATGCGGCTGCCATGCAGCCCACTCAGGAGATATCGATGTCGTCTACCAATGGAATCGTCACTATCCCTTCGCATCATTCAGTCGAGCAGACAGTCCAGCACTTGGAAGAGATTCTCGCGGCCAAGGGCGTCAAGCTGTTCGCCGTGATCGATCATGGCGGCGAGGCGGAGAAAGCGGGATTCTCCATGCGCCCGTGCAAGCTGCTGATCTTCGGCAATCCCAAGGCGGGAACGCCGTTGATGCTCGCCTCTCCCCTGGCGGCGCTCGACCTCCCGCTCAAGATTCTGGTTTGGGAGAAGACGGATGGCACCGCCTGGCTTTCCTGCAACGAGAGCGCCTATTTACAGCATCGCCACGCTCTACCCGATAACCTCATGGGGACCATTGCGGTGGTGGATGCGTTGGCGGCGAAGGCCGCCGAATAACCACGGAACTTCACCGGAGAACCGTATGCCAAATAGTGACGACAAACGACATATCGCCGAAACATTTCTGCTCGGATTGCGCACTCGGGATTGGGCGCTATTGCGGAAGATCATGACTCCGGACATCGTCTGGACTCTGCCAGGACACAGTCGAATCTCCGGTGAAGCCCGGGGCATCGACGCTGTTATCGGGCGAGCCCAGATCATTGTCAGTTACGGATTAACTCTCACCTTAAAACATATCCTGGAGGGACAGGGAGGACTGGCACTTTCCCTGCACAACACCGCCGAGCGCCAGGGCAAGATTCTCGACGAGCACCTCGCCACCGTCTGCCGGCTTCGTGAGGATAGGATCTACTCGATCGACACCTATCTCTCGGACGTTGACATGGTGAATTCCTTTTTCGTTTTATAGTGGCGGCCACCGCCAGCGCGTATAGGCACGAGCCGGAGAGGATGCCTCGAGAAGATTCTCTCAGACCGAGCTATGCGGAGCAAGCTGTCCTTGCAACACACGACTGGGAAAACTTAAGCTGGATTATGTTGGGCCTTACATCTACTGCCCACGTTTCCGAAGCCGCCTGATCCTCATCATTCCTCGAAGGCGCCCCTGCTTCCGAAAATGTCACGGTTTCCGGAACGATTCGCTCCACCAGCGTTCCAGTGTTGGAACTCAAAATTGTGAGTTCGCCCCGAATACGCGTCGCCCGCTCATACGTCCCAACCACGCCGAAGTGACCCGCGCGGCCCCGCAGTTTTGTCCCGGACCACGGGGTGTATGGCTTTACCAAGACCTTCGGCGTCAAGGAGAAGTTTGAACTCGATCAGCCGTCAAATCGGCATTCGTCGGCTCTGTTTCATTAGATATCTGCAACATGGCTATTTCCTTTGTCGATGTCCCATGGATCTTACGGTGAGCGATCCAACTGCCATGGAAGCCGAGCGGAATCCGGGCGGGCAAGTGGATTCGGGCACAGCGGGAAGCGGCTGCTGAAAGGCAAAGCGGCTGATTGCCTCTGCAGTCAGCCGCGTCTCCTTCAAGCATGGTGTCGAATCCGCTCGTCATTTTGAGGCAGCAGTTCGTCACGCGCTTCGACCAACTTCCAGATTTTTAGGGCTGGACTTTCACCGGAAGTGCGGCCGCCAACTCGTCGTGGGTTGTCGGGTTGCCATGGATGGACTCGACGATCGCCTTCGATTGACGGAGCGTCTCCATCAATGAAGGCGGGCCGGCGAAGGGTCGTCCGCCGATGTGCCATCCGTCGTTGTGAAGCTCTTCAATCAACACCCAGACGACCTCGCGGAATGCTTCCGAGCCTTCGAAACGCACCATCACTTCCGTGATGGCCGCGGCCATCTCGTGCTTCTGTTTGGTAGTAAAGACACCTTCGACCAACTTGATGTTTACAAACGGCATGCTCATTTTCTCCTTATGTTTGATTTGATCCCTGCCACTCCGGCGTTTCCTTGGGCATGTCGGATACCATTTTTCGCGGCTCTTGCCGCTCTGCCAGAAAATCTCTCGCAAAATGGCATTCCGAATGCGATGAGCCAGTACGAATTTGCGGGGTTGAGGGAGAGATGCAACCGAACCAGACAGCGCGGCGGAACGAGACGACCGCAAGCGTTGGAATCGGCCAGCTTCCAGCGGCAGGTTCAGGGGAGCGCTCCATGAAAACAGTTGCCCAACACATTCCGGCGTACTCGTACGGAACGGCCCAAGTTCCCAAGTCGCCCGCTTCGATGAGAGAGTTTGTTGAATTGCAAACCAGCGCCGGATTCCCGGACGAGGAACTACGCTACCTGCGGCTGGCGGGTGAGGTCCTCCGAGGGCGGACCAGGCAGATCGTGGAACACCGGCGCGCCGGGATCATCGCCGGCATCCCCAACCTGGCGCGGCACTCCCGTGCGCCCGAAGGCGATGTGCTTCCCAGTACCTGGCGAAGAGCAACCTTCGCTTTGAGCAGTGGATACTGGATACCTGTCTGCGGGCGTACGATCAAGACTGGATCAACTACCAGCAGGAAATCGCGCTTCGCCACACTAGCACGAAAAAGAACCAGACGGACAGCGTGCAGCTCAACGCCGTACGTGCCGCTGCGCGACATTATCGCGTTCGTCACGGTGCTGAACGAGACGATCCGGCCGTACCTTGCCGGCAGGGGCAACCCTGCAGAGGAGGTCGACGGGATGCATCGGGCGTGGTGCAAGTCGCTGCATCTGCAACTCGCGCTTTGGACGCGCGCGTATTCCGGCCGCGACGAATGGTGACCAATGAAACGCAGACATTTTATTGAAAGTGGCATTGCCGCCACACTCGCCAGCGCGGTTCCCCTCACGGCCGCGCATAGCAAACAGGAGAAAACTACCATGACGCGTACCACTGTTCATCACATCGAAGCGGAGGGCATCAGAGTGTTCTACCGGGAGGCCGGCCCGCCGGATGCCCCGGTCGTGCTCCTGCTCCACGGCTTCCCCACATCCTCCTTTCAATACCGCGAGCTGATCCCGCGTCTTGCCGATCGCTATCGTGTCATCGCACCCGATCTGCCCGGTTTCGGATTCACTGAAGTTCCCGCAGGACGGCCCTATCGGTATACTTTCGACGCCCTGGCGGGTACGATCCTGGCGTTTACGGACGCGTTAGAGCTCAAGCGCTACGCACTTTACGTCTTTGACTACGGGGCGCCGACCGGTTTCCGCGTGGCCATGGTGCGGCCGGAGCGGGTTACGGCGATCGTTTCGCAGAACGGCAACGCCTACGAAGAAGGTCTGGGGGCTGCATGGGCGCCCATCCGGCGCTACTGGGAGAATCCTTCCGCCGAGAATCGCGAGACGGTGCGACAGGCTCTCAATCCTGAGGGACTCCGATGGCAATGGGTGGTTGGCACGCCCGACCCGGAGGCCGTCGCCCCTGAAGGCTATACATTAGATGCCGCGATGATTGCCAGGCCCGGTAACATGGACATTCAATTGGACCTGTTTCTGGATTATGCCAACAACGTGAAGCTGTACCCGCGCTTCCAGGAGTATTTCCGGAAGCACAAGCCCCCGCTGCTCGCAATCTGGGGCAAGAACGACCCCTTCTTCGTTCCCGCGGGAGCGAAGGCCTTTGCTCGGGACAATCCCAACGCAACCGTCCGTCTGCTGGATACCGGCCACTTCGCCCTGGAAACGCACGTGGAGGAGATCGCCGCGGCGACGCGGCAGTTGATCGAGAAGGCGGCGCGATAATACGAAGACCAGTCGAAAGTCTGGCTCATTACCGGTAGCTCACGCGGTTTGGGCCGCGCGCTCGCCGAAGCGACGCTTGCTGCTGGTGACCAGGTTGTTGCCGCCGCCCCGGAACCCCACACAACTCGTCGACCTCAAGAACAGGTACGGCGATTCCGTACAAACACCCGTACTGGATGTCACGAACGAACCGCAGGCTTGGGACGCTGTCCGTACGGCGATCGATACTTATGGCCGCCTGGACGTGCTCGTCAACAACGCCGGTTACGGGAATGTGTCGCCTGTAGAAGATACCGGCTCGACGAATTTCGCGCGCAGATCGAGACCAATCTATTCGGCGTCATCATCATGACCAAAGCCGTGCTCCCCTACTTCCGCGAACGCCGCGCCGATCACCTCATCCAGGTGACGTCCATCGGCGGCCGTATTGGGCCGGTTGGGCGCGCACCTTACGCTGCTGCGAAGTTCGGAGTCGAACGCTTCTCAGAATCGCTGTCCAAGGAGGTCGGACCTCTTGGGGTTAAGGTAACGATTATCGAACCAGGAGGTTTCCGGACCGACTTTGCAGGAGCTTCGACAGAGCTGCGGGCAGGCCGTGCAGAGTGCGATGCCACGGTCGGCGCGGCAGCACGCTTCCCGCGGGCTTACGACGGCAAGCAGCCGGGCGATCCGGCACGAGCGGCCGCTGGTGGGTTCAGCCGCTAGTGACTCATCCCTTCACAAAACTCGCGGCGCAAGCTTCTGAGATGAAGTGGACTAATGCCACGCACTTGGGAACAGAGTATGCCGCGCTCCTGGTCGAGCCGGGATATCATCGGCCGCCTGCGCCGGACGATCTGCCAAAGCTGGGCGCCTCACCCAGCGGTTCGGTAGTGGCCATGGCGCGCACAAAAGGAGCTGAATCGCCGCCGTCGAAGATTCTCGAGTTCAGCTGCTATCAATGGCGGCTGCGCGACGCTCCCAGTTCACGCGGACGCGCGAACAACAACTACAGCTCCAGGAACGTCGGGACCGACGCGAGCGGTGCGCTGCACATGAAAATCGCCCGCGATGGCGACGACTTGACGTGTTCCGAAATCAGTTTGACCCGCAGCATGTGATATGGGACCTTAGTACCAATCGTTATTTTGGCTAGCCATGACTCGAGACACAGCAGCAACGAAACCCGAAATGCCGATTCGGATTCTGTGTGTCGAGGATCATCCCGTCTTTCGTGAGGGCCTTTGCACCATTATCGGATCCCAGAAGGACATGGCGCTCGTGGCCCAGGCTTCTACAACCGCCGAAGCCATGAAGGAGTTTCGGGCTCACCGTCCAGATGTAACGCTGATGGATCTACGCTTGCCCGGAGCCAATGGCGTCGACGCTATCGTCGCCATTCGTGGAGAGTGTCCCGATGCGCGCATCATTGTGTTGACCAGCGCCGAAGGCGATGCGGAGATTCAGCGCGCCCTGAGGGCCGGCGCTGCCGCCTATGTCTTGAAGAGCCTGCCGCAAGACGAGTTGCTCGCGATCATCCGTGCCGTGCATACCGGCAAACGCCACGTGCCGGCGGATGTCGCCATCCGCCTGGCGGAACATCTGGGCGATGAAGCGCTGACGCCCCGCGAGTTGGATGTGCTCCGCCTCATTCGAGATGGCTCGAAGAACAAGGAAATTGCCGCTCGCCTCGGCATATCGGAGGCGACTGTGAATTTCCACATTAAGAATCTCGTGAGTAAACTGCACGCGAACGATCGGTCGCACGCCTTGACTGTTGCGATCCGGCGGGGAATACTCCAGATCTGATTGCGAGAGAGAACGACCTATAGAAAGGATCGGGGCCACCTCAAGAATCCGATGGCTCCCCGGATCGCTGGTCCGGATACGCTCAGAGTGGTTACGTTTGATGTCATCCCCAACCCACCTGCGATCAATGGGTCCCATGGCCGTTCTCCTGGTGAGCGTGTGTGGCGGAATGTGGCTCCAGGGCTGTGGATCCTCTCGGCCTCGCGCCGACCTGGAGATTGAATTCACCCGCCTCCCGCCGGGGGAGACGGACAGTCCCGAGAAGCTCTATTGGATACAAGGTCGTGTCCGCGGCGCCAAGGCGGGGGACCGCCTGGTTCTTTACTCACTCAGCAGCGTCTGGAGGTTGCAGATCCCGGACCGGCGGTTCACCGCTATTCAGGCGGACGGCGCCTGGAGGAACCAGATTCACCCCGGGGCTGTCTATGGGGCGGTGGTTGTCGATTCACGATATCGTCCGCCCGCCACCATTGACTCGTTACCTGAGAAGGGTGGGTCGGTACTGGCTGTGGCAACCGCCAGAGGGACTCCTACGCGGCCCTCGTCCTTTCTCCAGTTCAGCGGCTACCAATGGGAGGTCCGCCGAAACACGAATGGCGACGGTCATCGCTACGATACGGCCAATGCGTGGACGGATGATCGGGGCTTGCTGCACCTCCGCATTTCGAAGGAACCCAAAGGTTGGCTCAGCGGACAGGTCAGGCTGTCTCGCAGTTTGGGCTACGGATTATACAAAGTCACTGTGGACGATGTTGGGCATCTCGAACCCGCAGCCGTCTTTACCATATTCACATGGGATGACTTCGGGCCCTCCCGGGAGATGAGTATCGAGATGTCCCGATGGGGACAACCGGAGGACAAAAATGGGCAATTCGTGGTTCAGCCGTGGGACGTTCCGGCAAACGCCGTCCGATTTATGGCCCCACCGGGAAAGGTCACCTTTTGGATTAAGTGGGAACCCGGAAGCGTCCTTTTCAAAGCCACCCGCGGCTCAAACTCGGGACCAGGGATGGTGACGATAGCCGAACATCAGTTCACATCGGACGTTCCATCCGCCGGGGAAGAGCGGCTGAGCATTGGCCTCTACGCATACATCTCAAGCCCTCTTGCGTTGCAAAACAAAGCGGAGATCATTATTGAAAGTTTCGAATACCTTCCGTAGCGCCCTCCCGGTCATCGCTGTTGGCTTGTTGGCCAGTACAGCCTACGCGATCGATCCAGCGCGCGCGATTTCGCAGTATGTACATGATCGCTGGGGGGGCGGCCAAGGTTTTCCGAAAGGGGCCGTTTATGCGATCACGCAGACCACCGACGGTTATCTATGGATTGGTACTGAGGCGGGTCTGGTTCGATTTGACGGAAGAAACTTCCGGCTCATAAAGGACGAATCACACGCATTCTCGATCCGTGGGGTCCGAGGGCTCGCACCGGACAACGACGGCGGTTTGTGGCTGCGTCTCCACGACAGGTCGATCGTGCGGTATCGAAACGGCATTTTTGACAATCCGGGGTCTGACTTTGAATCCTCCCACAACGTATACGTGATCGCCCGCAACCGCGAGGGAGAAATTCTCCTCTCACAGGGAGTCGCAAATCCTCAGCCGAAAGCGCCGAGACTCATCGTGCCGGTCGTGTTCCATGATGGCGTTTTTACGAGGATATCCAAGGGAAACCGGGCTCTTCGATCCGCGGTGATGTCATTTGCCCAGACTCCCGATGGAGACTTTTGGATGGGTACTCGCGAGTCTGGTCTCTTTCGCTTCGTGAAAGGGGAAATGATCGCCTTGCGAAAAGGTCTGCCGGACCTCAAAGTGAATTGTTTGCTTCCCGGCCGCAACTCCGACTTATGGGTCGGAACAGATGATGGCATCGTGCGGTGGAATGGGACTGAACTGGTAACGACGGGAATACCGCCGGCTCTCAATCACGTTCAGGCGCTGTCGATGACGATGGACCGGGACGTGAATATTTGGATAGGCACGGGTACGCGCGGTCTCGTGAGGATGAACGCAAGCGGCCTGGCGTTCATCCACCTGGAGCAAGGTGTAACGCCCGAGGCCGTTACGGCAACATTCGAAGACCGTGAAGGTAACTTGTGGATCGGTGGCGCCGATGGTATCGAACGCCTCGGCGATGGCTCCTTCGTAACCTATTCCCTGCCTGAGGGATTGCCGACGGGCGGAAGCACGCCTGTCTACGTCGATTCCACAAACCGGTTGTGGTTCCCACCTGAAACCGGTGGGCTTTGGTGGGCGAAAGACGGCCAACACGGCAAAATCACGGTCGCTGGATTGGATCGGGACCTCGTGTATTCGCTCGCGGGCGCAAGCGGAGAGCTGTGGATTGGCAGGCAACGCGGCGGACTCACCCGCCTGAGTGTTGAAGGCGATTCTTTTGCGGCGAAGACCTACACCAAGGCCGATGGACTTGCCGAGGATAGCGTCTACTCGGTATATCGAGCGCGCGACGGAACGATTTGGGCGGGTACCCTCAGCGGGGGCGTCAGCGCTCTTCGTAACGGGAAATTCACGAATTACACATTCGCCCAAGGTCTCGCCTCGAACACAGTGGTTTCGATTATCGAAGACTCCAACGGACGTATGTGGTTTGCCACGCCGAGCGGGCTGAGTTCGCTGGCAAACGGACGTTGGGCATCTTACGGAGTTCAGGATGGCTTGCCGTCTGAAAACATCAACTGCCTGTTTCAAGACTCCTCGGGCGTACTGTGGGCCGGGACTTCGTCCGGCCTTGCGTTTCAAGGAAGTGCCGGCTTTCATATTCCCGCGAGTCTTCCCGCGGAGCTTCGGGCACAAATACTCGGACTGGCCGAGGATCGTTATGGGTGGCTTTGGATCGCAACGTCGAGCCACGTGCTGCGCGTTCGCCGGGACAAACTCCGGCCGGGCACTGTGGGCGATGGCGATCTTCGCGATTACGGACTTGCGGACGGCCTGCGCAGTACCGAGGGCGTGAAGCGACACCAATCCGTCATTGCCGACTCCCTGGGACGAATCTGGTTCTCCGTGCAACGCGGGATCTCCGTGGTGGATCCGCAGCGTTTGACAAGAGATTTGGCCCTGGCAACGGTCCACATTCAAGGACTGCTTGCCTCCGATGGTGAAATCGATCTACGGCAAGGGGTTCATGTTCCTGCCGGACTTCAACGGATTACTCTGAGTTTCGCCGGATTGGACTTTTCCGCCCCGGATCGCGTTCGATATCGATATTTGCTGGAGCCTTTCGACCGCAAGTGGAGCGCCCCTTCGGCGGAAAGGGAAACTTCGTACACCAACCTGCCGCCGGGCTCTTATCGCTTCCGCGTGACTGCCGCCAATCCCGATGGTGTTTGGAGTAAAGACGAAGCGGTCCTCGATTTCACAATCGATCCCTTGTTCTGGCAGAGTTGGTGGTTTATCGTCCTATGCGCCATCGCGGCCGTCCTGGCAACGATGGGCGCATACCATGTGCGGCTGAATTTTGTTACACGGAAACTGAACTCTCAATTCGAGCAGCGCCTGGCGGAGCGCATTCAGGTTGCACGGGATCTGCACGATACGCTGCTTCAGACGATTCAAGGCAGCAAGATGGTGGCGGACAACGTACTAGCGGGAGATCCCGATCATGCCCGCATGCGAAGCGCATTGGAGCGGTTGTCCGGCTGGCTTGGGCGGGCTGTCCAGGAGGGACGCGTGGCGCTCAATTCCCTGCGCAGCTCAGCCACAGAGCAAAATGACCTTGCCGAGGCGCTCCGGCGTGCGGGAGAAGAGTGCCGCATGCAGCGCGCGATGGAGTTTGATCTCCTGGTGGAAGGCAAGAGTTGGCGTATGCATCCGATCGTGCGCGACGAGATCTATCGAATTGCTTACGAAGCGATTCGCAACGCTTGCACACACTCCGGTTGCGATCACGTGGCCGTGAAACTGACTTACGGAACGAACTTGACCCTGAGTATCCGCGACAATGGCAAGGGCATTGAGCCAGATGTGGCTGTCCGGGGAAAGGACGGGCACTTCGGCGTGATCGGCATGTACGAGCGCGCCGCAAAGCTCCGAGCGAAGTTAACGATCACGAGTCCAAAGGGATCGGGCACCGAAGTAGAGCTTGTTGTGCCCGGCAAGTTCGCCCTTATGCGTTCCAAGGGCTGACAGGCCGTACACAAGAGCCACTTGACTCCGCCAAGCGCATTCCGGGAATCGGCGGAGATTCCGTTAAATTCGGCGCGCCACCTGCGAGACTAGTTTTCCTACTCTAGAAAACTGTAGGGCCGAACTTCCACGTTTTGGTGTTTCGCTATTTTCCGTTTCAACCTACGATTGGTTATCGATAGGCTAGGTGGGCAAAGCACCACTGGCCAGGCACAAATCTCAAGCCGTCGGGCATTGGAGTGACTTATGGCTGCTACCGCGATAACCTGCATCCCATTGGAAAAGACGTCCAAGGGCGAAATGATCGGATCCAGCCACGCCTTCCGGTGCGTCTGGAACCTCGTCCAAATGGTGGCTCGGACGGATTCGGCCGTTCTGATCCACGGTGAAACCGGCACGGGCAAGGAACTCGTCGCCAAGGCCATCCATGAGGAAAGCTCGCGCAAGCGAGGACCGTACGTACGCGTCAACTGCGCCGCAATACCGGCTGGTTTGCTCGAAAGCGAGCTATTCGGCCACGAACGCGGCGCCTTTACGGGCGCGCTGGCGCAAACCACTGGACGCTTTCAGCTTGCCCATACGGGCACGCTGTTTCTCGATGAAATCGGCGATTTGCCGTTCGAACTCCAACCCAAGCTCCTGCGTGTTCTTCAGGAACAGGAGTTCGAGAGGCTCGGCAGCACACGCACCACTCGCGTCGACGTTCGGATCGTCGCGGCCACCAATCAGGACTTGCCGCAAATGGTGCGCGAACGGCGGTTTCGCGTTGATCTCTTCTACCGCCTGAACGTGTTCCCGATCGATCTTCCTCCGCTGCGAGCGCGTGCGGAGGACATACCGCTTCTGGTTGATCACTTTGTTCGCAAGCTTGCCCTCCGCATGAATCGGGAGGGCTGGCAAGTGGCGAAGGAAGTGATGGAAATCCTGCGGCAGCACGACTGGCCCGGCAACATCCGTGAACTGCAGAACGTGATCGAGCGCGCTGTGATCATGTCCCCTGGAACGGAATTACGGCTACCGCCAACGGAACGCCAACTGCTGGCCACGAGTGATGCGCACCACCCGGTCCGGACTTTGATGGAGGCGGAGCGAGCGCACATTTTGGAAGCGCTCAGGCAGGTCAACTGGGTCATCGCGGGGCGCAACGGCGCCGCCTCCCGTCTCGGCTTGCCGCGAACCACTTTGATTTATCGGATGCGAAAGCTCGGAATCAAGGCGGAAAAAATCCAGACGATGGAAAATGCAGTCGCCGGACCCGATCGGGGCCCATTTGTGCCACAGAGTGCGTCTTCAGCGCCGTCCGCAAACACCGGCTCTGAACTGTGAGGGCGCCTTCCAAACCAGTGAATGACATGATGCAACGCTCAGTAATCGGCGTGGGGATAATCGGCGCCAGTCCGGACAGCGGCGGATGGGCCGTAACAGCGCATATTCCGGCACTGCAATCGCTGCCGGACTATCGTCTGGTCGCGGTGAGTACCAGTCGCCGGGAATCCGCGGAAGCGGCATCACGCACCTTCGGAGTTTCGCGTTTGACAACCACGAAGCGTTGATCGTCCATCCGGATGTCGACCTTGTGGTTGTGACGGTAAAAGTACCGCTTCACCGCCGTATGGTTTCCGCGGCGCTGGATGCCGGCAAGATGGTCTATTGCGAATGGCCGCGGGGCAACGGCTTGGCGGAGGCCGCGCGTCTGTCGCAATTGGCGCTGACCGCAGGTGTCCGCACGGTCTGCGGGCTCCAGGCTCGCTTTTCGCCTGCGATTCGTTATACGCGGGATCTAATCGCGGATGGGTTCATTGGCGAGGTGCTGGCGACTACTCTGGTCGGCTCAGGTCACCTCTGGGGCGCGGAAACACAGCGTCAGTATGCCTACGCGTTCGACGCTTCGAATGGCGCGACGATGCTGACCGTTCCGGTCATCCACGCTTTAGATGCTTTGACCTTCGCGATAGCGGATTTCGACAGCGTCACGGCGTCAACTGCGATTCGCCGACGTGTAGTTCGTATTGTCGAGGATGGATCGGTTCAACCTGCCACGGCGCCGGACCATGTCGCCATCGCCGGCATCTTACATGGGGGCGCCGTGGTTTCGGTGTTTACCGCGGTGGAGGCTCGCGTGGCCAGAATCTGCGGTGGGAGATCAACGGTACGAAGGGCGACCTGGTACTCACCGCGGATATCGGAATCATTCAAGCGGCGGACCTGAAGCTGGAAGGCGGGCGGGACGGAGACGCCGTCGTTAGCGAAATTCCGATTCCGCACCGTTACCATGCGCTGGCCCCGCAAGTTCCTGCGGGACGCCCGCGTAATGTCGGAAATCTGTACGCGCAGTTTGCGAAGGATTTGCGAGAAGGTACGCAGGTCGTGCCTGATTTCGTCGAGGCTACGAAGCGGCATGCTTTGATTGACGCGATCCAATTGGCTTCAGACTTCGGCGCCCGTCAAGTTCTCGAATAGCGGCTGGGGCAGTGTTGCAACTTTGATTCGTCGGCACACGAGATGCACGATGCCGGCGTTCGCATCAGATTGCAATCTGGAACAGACTCGCAATGAAATGGAGTTGGTGGACAATCTGACCGACGCCCACCCACCTGGCTTGCCCCTTCCGAATCGCATGCACCGCCTCGTAACCTTGGATCGTGCGATAAGCTCCCCAGAACGACCGGAAGCCTTGGCTCGCTCGCACCCGCCGCTTGATGGCCCGATGATCTTGCTCCAAAATGTTATTCAGGTATTGCACCGGCCGCAGTCGACATCGGCGCTGCAAAGTGCCCTCTGACTTCAGGGCTTCCACGACTGGCGGGTAGGAAGGATTCCGGTCCACATTGATGACCCGCGGCGTCGGGTGGTTCGATGCGCACAATGCCTTTTGAAAGAATCGCTTGGCGGCTGCCGCATCGCGCCGGGCGGAGAGCAGAAAATCGATGCTGGCGCCGGTCGAGTCCACCGCCCGGTACAAGTACGTCCATTTGCCTTTTACGCGAATGTAGGTTTCATCGACGCGCCAGCTCTTGTTAGTGGGCTTGAGGTGTGACCGGAGCCGCCGGTCGAGCTCGGGGGCGTAGCGCTGAACCCATCGCCAGACGGTCACGTGGTCCGCCGACATGCCCCGATCCAGCAAGAGTACCTCGACATCGCGATACGAAAGGGAAAAGCGCAGGTACCAACCCACGGCCATGAGAATGCATTGAGGCTCAAACTGCCGCCATTTGAACTCCACCGGCCGTGGTTTGGTCACCTCAACACCCTACCAGCATTAGATACGCCAAAGTTGCAACACTGCCTTCTTATTCGAGGTTTTTGTCCGGACAGGCGCTTTTGAACACCCACCGATTCTGCCGAATCTTTCTTCCCAATTGGGGCACTTGAGTTCTCTATGCACTTAACGTGACAAGCGCCTTGATGCCGATTGCGTCGAGAATCTCTTGCAGTCGGGCTATCGCCACGGTTTGGTATTCCGTCTCTTCGTACCGGCTGATGACCTGTTTACTGACGCCGAGCCTGCGCGCAAGTTCAGTTTGAGACACTCCCTTGGCAATCCGCATCTTCGCGACAAAGGGCGCGATCTGATCCAGTCGTTCGACGTTCGGAAAAGTCAAATCGCCGGACTTGAGTTCGTCGTATTCGCGCAGTTCGTCTTCCAGCTGCCGGATCATACCTTCGTAGCTGCCGCGAACCGCTAAGGCGCGTTTGCCGGTCATCTCGCGGTCTACTTTGGTAAGTGCTTGCCGAAAGCCTTCTATCTGAGCCGCAGTACGTTCTCTCTGTGCATCGCTCTTGATCATGATGATTCCGACCTGACTACCTGAATTACGCCTTTGGGCACACCGTTTCGGTCTTGCCGGAAAAACTCCGGAAACCCAACTGTCGCACTCGCCTGCATGGCGGGATGGATGAAGAATTCGACACCGTGATCCACCCACATCCGCCACTTCCACTTCCGCACATGCGGTACGAGAATCATTTCGAAGTCGATCCAATACGGATCGATCCGATCATAAACATCGTCGTCCGGCTCGACCCAATAACCGTCCACATCTCCCGGATCGGGCTTGTCCGTGCAGAAGCTCCCGTCGATGAATATGTCCTCAATACCAGCAAGCCAATATGCTTTGACGGCAGCCCGCAAGCCCTTCAAGAGCCAACGCCGTCGCGGCGTAAACCCGAACCGGCTTCCTATTTCTTCCAGTGTTGCCCTATGATCACCGGGTGGCAAAGCCCCGGTGGCAGGGTCGAAAGCCGGAATCACGCCACCTCCATAATGTCAGGGACAAACCTAAATGTCAACAAAACGGCTGTCATTGTGAGTTTTCACCGTTGCCGGCCTTCGGGGCGTGCATGCGATCGTCCTCCCTTCCGAAGAGAACGGGTTTCGCGCGCTGCAGACTTTCGCGGCGCCGGGGCGGCCTTCCCGACGGACGGAATAGTCACCAGGTCCAACTCGTCGTGAACATCGGTGGCCGGCGCCAGGTAGCGCATCGTGGTCTC
>Ga0302325_10019289_pt1 | contig 14349 bp, 15 predicted proteins | sample Palsa_T0_2_FD_201948 | JGI IMG/M metagenome (GOLD analysis project Ga0302325, IMG submission 201948) | Peat permafrost microbial communities from Stordalen Mire near Abisko, Sweden - Palsa_T0_2 | ecosystem: Environmental > Terrestrial > Soil > Palsa > Peat permafrost | place: Sweden: Abisko... | reverse complement strand
AGCCAGCTAACCCAGCACGTGGCACAGAACTTGGCGCGGAACATGGCCCACCAGGTGGCGCAGAACGCCATTACCTCCGCCGCGGAACAGTCGAATTCAATTCCCGCCGCCGAAGTCACTCTCCACGCTGAGAACTACACACTGCCGGCGGGCGAAACGCAGCACAGTGACGTGATCATCGCCGGCAACTTCGCGCATATTGACGGCACGGTAGAAGGCGACGTGATCGCTTTCGTCCAGGACATGGACATCACCGGCCACGTGGAAGGCGATGTAATCGTCTCTGCGCGCAGCCTGCGCGTCAGCGGCCAGGTGGATGGAAATGTGCGCAGCTATGGCCAGTTTACGGTCATCTCCGGGAGTGTTGCACGCAACGTGACCGCGGGTTGTGAAACCTTTCAACTCGAACCAGGCGCGAAAATCGGCTGGGGGCTGATCCTCGGTGCCAGCAACGCCGTTCTCAGCGGCGACATAGGACGGAATTTACTGGCGGGAACAAAATCCACCGAGATAGATGGCACGGTTGGCGGCAATGTGACCATGACGCTGCAACACACCACCATCGGACCGCACGCGGAAATTCGCGGCGCCACGCGAATTCGGGGGCAGTACGAACCTGATGTTTCTGCTACAGCAAAGCTCGGCAGCCCTATTGAGTTTACTCGCCGACATGAAACCAGCCACTATCGCGAGGGCAAGTTTTATGTGCACCGGGTGCTGCATTGGGGCGCGGCTTTCGTGCTGGGACTGGTGCTGCTGGCATTGTTGCCGGCCATGTTTGACCGCATCACCCGCGCGGGACGTAGCACCGCTTCCCTCATCGGCATATTAATTCTGCCGGGCATTCCCATAATCGCCATCATCGCCTGCATAACGCTTGTGGGAATTCCGCTGGCCCTGTTGGCGCTGTTTCTCTATATCGTCGCTCTCTATGCTTCACAGATTTTTGTAGGCGAGATTGTAGGCGAAATGCTGATGGGGAGGCCAGTGGGATTCGGCGGATTATTGGGAAGGATGGCGGTGGGCTTGTTGATTGTGCAGGCGTTGTCGTTGGTCCCTCATGTCGGCGGCTGGTTCACTTTCGTGGTGCTGGTGTGGGGACTGGGCGCAATCTCCATTGCTCTGTTCCGCACCTTTCGCCATGCTTCCGCCGTTTCCTAGAACACTCGAAGTGGGGCGCCAACCGCGATCCGGCTTCGACCGCGGGAGCGCCCTAGGCTTGGATAATTCCCAATTCACGGCCGACCTTGCCCAGAATTTCCAGAGCTCTGGCCAGGTCGGCTCGTTTATGCGTTGCCGTCACGATTGTGCGGATGCGCGCCTTCCCCTGTGGCACCGTGGGAAATCCGATGGCCACTCCGAAGACTCCCTCGTCGAAAAGCCGCCGGGAAAATTCCGAGCATTTCGCGGCGTCTCCTACCATGATGGGCGTGATGGGCGTTTGACTGCCACCGGTGTTGAAACCTAGTTTCTTAAGTCCGCGCTTGAAGAATTTCGTGTTGCTCCACAATCTGCGGATCAGTTTCTCACCTTCAGGAGAATCGAGCAGGGTGAATGCCGCCTGGCAGGTCGCCACGACGGATGGCGGATGCGACGTGGAAAACAGAAACGGACGCCCGCGATGGTGGAGAAATTCAATCAGGTCACGCGCACCACAAACATATCCGCCGAGCGAGCCGACAGCCTTGCTCAGCGTCCCTACCTGGATATCCACGCGGCCGTGGCAGCCCAGGTGGTCCACCGTCCCGCGGCCGTTGCGTCCGAGCACGCCGCTGGCATGCGCGTCGTCCACCATCATGATGCAATGATATTTCTCCGCCAGGTCGCAGAGCCGCGGCAGCGGCGCAATGTCCCCGTCCATCGAAAAAACGCCGTCGCTGATCAGAAGCTTCTTCCCCGGCCAATTTTCCGTTTCCTTCAGGATGCGCTCGCAATCCTCCATATTCTTGTGCTGGTAAACCTTGATCGTTCCCCTGGAGAGGCGGCAGCCGTCAATAATGGAGGCGTGGTTCAACTCGTCGGAAATGATGAGGTCTTCCTTGCCGAGGATGGCGGAAACCGTGCCCGCGTTGGCCGTGAATCCTGACTGAAATACCACGCACGCTTCGGTTCCCTTGAAACGCGCGATCTGCTCCTCCAGCTCCATGTGCATTTTCATCGTGCCGGCAATGGTCCGTACGGCGCCGGAACCCACGCCGAATTGCTTCGTCGCATCGATCGCCGCGCGGCGCAGCGCTTTGTTTGTCGTCAGGCCCAGATAATTGTTTGAACTGAGGTTGATGACTTCCTTCCCATCGAAAATCGTGACAGGCTTCTGCTCGCCTTCCAAAATTTTCAGGTGGAAATATAAATGCTGCGCTTTCAGTTCCTCCAGGGCGTCGTGAAGGTATTGCAACTGTGGGCGCGTTGCCGTGGCCATTGTCCCTCCTTAATGCGGAGCCTTACCGTCGGGATAGAAGAGGATTTTGCTCGCCTGTCCCGCGCGAAGCAGCGCAAATGCATCCTCAAAACGGTCCAGCGGGAAACGCTCGCGGAAGAGCGGCTCCAGATTCAGCTTCCCGGAGCGCAGCAGCTCGTCCATCTGCACCCAGGTCTCAAACATTTTCCGGCCGTAGATGCCATGCACCGTCGCGCCTTTGAAAATCACGTCATTGATAAGGTCGAACTCGACGGGACGCGACGGCAATCCCAGCAGAGACGCGCGGCTTCCCGGCCGCAACATCTGAAAGCCTTGGCGGATGGCGGCGGGGTTGCCGCTCATTTCCAGCAGCACGTCCACGCCGGCCCCGCCCGTAGCCTCGCGAATATGTTTCACGGCATCGCCCGCCGAAGGATCGATTGCTTCATCGGCGCCCATCTGGCGCGCCAGCGCCCGGCGATGTTCATTCACTTCAGTAGCGAAAAGGACCGAACAGCCGCAAGCTTTGGCGACCGTAATGGCCATCAGTCCTATGGGCCCGCAACCCGTTACCACAGCGGTTTGTCCGGCAATCGGCCCGGAGAGCACCGTATGCACCGCATTTCCGAGCGGGTCCATGATCGCGGCGTAATGCTCGGGAATTGACGGATGAATTTTCCAGATATTTTTCGCGGGCAGTTTCACGAATTCCGCGAAGCAGCCGTCCACATCGATTCCCGCAACTTTCACGTTCTGGCAAAGATGCGGCTGACCCATGCGGCAGGGACGGCAGGTGTAGTCGGCAATATGCATCTCCGCGCTGACGAAATCGCCCACGTGGATGGACTCCACATCCACATCCGGGCCGATTTTCTCGACGATGCCGCAAAACTCGTGGCCAAATGTCATCGGAGGATGTATACGTGACTGCGACCAGCGGTCCCAATCGTAGATATGCAAATCCGTCCCGCAGATGGAAGTCGCCCGCACACGCACGAGGACCTCGCCGGGTCCGACGATTGGGGCAGGCACCGTTTCCAATTGCGCGCCCTTTTCCGGGCGTGATTTGCGCAAAGCCTTCATCATAGTGTTGGACATGGAGGACAGGCCGGGAGCGGGCCATCGAAAACGAAATCTTAGCATAGCGCCGCAACGGCTGAAAATCCGTGGCTCTGCCTGCCGATGACGAGCGCGCCAGATAGGTCACGCTGCCGGTCCGTGGGCCTCGTGCATTGTGGAAGATACGCGACATCGGGAACGTCATTCCGTTACAATCGGCGGCGAACAACGGAGGAACGAATGGGATTCAAAGGCAGGCTGGAGGAAATCCGCACTGGCTTCGAGCGGCCATTCTGGGTCGCCAATGTCAGCGAGCTATTCGAGCGGCTGGCGTATTACGCCGCGTTCGCGTCGCTCGCCAATTACCTGCACGAGCGGCTGAATTTCTCCACGCAGCAAACCGGCGCGCTGACGGGCTTTTTCGGCGGCATGGTGTGGTTTCTGGCGATTTTTGGCGGCGCGGTTGCCGACCGGCTGGGATTTCGCCGCGCGCTGTCTCTGGCCTACCTGATTCTCACCTGCGCGTATTTCCTGATCGGCTCGCTGGGCTCGGCGTGGATAATGCCGCTGCGCAGCGCCGTGCCCTTGTTTGGCCTGGTAGCTGTGGTGCTGGCCTTGCCTGCGCTGGGCATCGCGATGGTGAAGCCCGCAGTGGGGGGAACCACGGCGCGCTCTTCGTCGGAAAACGTCCGCTCGATCGGGTATTCCATTTACTACACGATCGTGAATATCGGAGGCGCCGCCGGCCCATTCGTCGCCTCGTATGTACACCAGCACCTTAGTGTCGAGAACGTATTTCGCATGTCGGCCCTGTGCGTTTTCCTGATGTTTTTCGGCGTGCTGATTTTCTTCCGCGAACCCCGCCGCTCCGGCGATGCGCCCGCGCCTAGCTTTGCCGAGGCCTCGCGAAATTTCTGGACGGTGGTGACCAATCCGCGGTTCATGGCATTCCTGCTGATTTTCACCGGGTATTGGATTGTCTTCTGGCAGGAATTCATCATGCTGCCGATCTATATCCACGGCTACATCAATCCGAAGGCCGACGTGGAAATGATCCTGATGACCGACGCGACGGCCGTGATATTTTTTCAGGTGCTGATTAACTATCTGACACGCAAAATTCCCGCTTTCCGCGCCATCACCATCGGCACTTTGATTTCGAGCCTGGCATGGCTGGTTCTGGCGAGTCATGCGGCGGTGTGGGCGGCGATAGCGTCCATTCTTATGGTGGCGCTGGGAGAAATGATTCAGGCGCCGCGTTACTACGAATATATTTCGCGGCTCGCGCCTGCCGGCCAGCAAGGGACGTACATGGGCTTCGCTTTTTTGCCCATCGGCATCGGCTCGTTACTGGGCGGGTGGCTCGGGGGCAGTGTGATGCACTACTTCGGCGAGGTTGTGCACCAGCCCAACCGGGCATGGTGGGTGATTAGCGGTATCGGCGTCGCAACCGCGTTGCTATTGGGAATCTACGACCGCCTGCTAAAGCCTGGCGAACAAGCAGCAGAGAACTGGCGGGATGGAAAGACAGAAGCCCCCGCGCTTGCCGGACCGGGAATGCCTGGCAGACACGAGGGCCTCTAGTATTCTTGCGCGGCTGTTACTTCAGAATGGCGTCTTTGAACGCCTTCGCGGCGCGGAGCCGCACAACCGTCTTGGCCTTGATCTTGATAGCCTCGCCGGTGGCGGGATTACGTCCCATCCGCGCTTTACGATGCGCCTTTACGGCGCGCCCTATACCGGGAATTACAAACTTGCCCGGGCCTTTTGCTTCCTTTACGGCGAGCTTGAAAAGCTCATCGAAAAAGAGCGCCACTTGCTTCTTGGTGAGACCCACCTTTTCGGCTAGATGCGTCACGATCTTGGACTTGCTCATCGGATTTGCCATCGAATTCTCCGTTCCTCCTCGTCAGGCCCCTGTTATTTGTTCCCGGGGCATCGCGGGCACTATATCCGCACCTGCGCATTTCTGCAAGCGCAAACCCTCACGAAACGCCTGAAAATTGCATGTTTCTTGCACGGCAAGCCCGTAGGCGAGTCTAAGCTGTGCCAAGCTTTTGATAGAACAGCGCGGCTGACCGGATGCCGCCAAAATAGTTTTCAAGATTCAGGTGCTCGTCCGGCGCATGCGCATTTTCGTCCGGCAGGCCGAAACCCACCAGCACGCACGGAACCTTGAACGTGTCGTATACCTGCGTAACCAAAGGAATTGAACCGCCTTCCCGAATGAAAACAGCCTTTTTCCCGAAGCCTTCCTCCAGTGCCTCCCGCGCCGTCTGGAAGATGGGATGCGTGTAAGGCGCCACCCAGGGCTTTCCGGAACTCAGCACTTCCAGTTTGCACGTCACTGTTTTCGGCACGAGACTGCGAATGTATTTTTCCACCAAGCGCGTGATCTTTTGTGGATCTTGATGGGGCACCAACCGGCAGGAAAACTTTGCCCAGGCCTTCGCCGGGATAACGGTCTTGGCGCCCTCGCCCATGTAGCCGCCCCAAATTCCATTTACTTCCAACGTGGGCCGGCACCACAGGCGCTCGACAATCGTGAAGCCTTTTTCTCCGCCCAAGCCGGGGGAGCCGACAGTCCTGCGAAAATCCTTCTCCTTCCACGGGAGGGAATTCAGCGCCTTGCGTTCGCTCTTCGTGGGCACAATCACGTCCTTATAAAAGCCGGGCACGGTGACACGTCCGTTCTTGTCGTGTAGTTTGGCGATCAACTCAGAAAGGATCGTCAACGGATTTGGCGCGGAGCCGCCGAAAACGCCGGAGTGCAAATCCTGCGCCGCTCCCTTGATTTCAATCTGGTAGTAACTCAGTCCTCGGAGCCCATACGTGATGCTGGGCACGCCCGGCGCCAACATGCTGGTGTCGGATAGCACGAGCGCATCGGCCGCCAGCTTCTTGCGGTCCTTGACGAGGTAGCTCCCCAGGCTCGGGCTGCCAACCTCCTCTTCGCCCTCGATCATCACTTTTACGTTGAGGGGCAGCTTTCCGTACACGCGCATCAGGGATTCCAGCGCCTTCAAATGGATGTGCGTCTGGCCCTTGTCATCCGCCGTGCCCCGGCCGTACAAATTTCCCTTGCGCACCTCGGGTTCGAATGGCGGCGACGTCCAAAGATCCAGCGGCTCGGCTGGCTGGACGTCATAGTGCCCGTAAATCAGCACCGTGGGCTTTCCGGAGGCTTTCAGCGATTCGCCATAGACGATCGGATGCATTGGCGTGCGCGTGATTTCGACATTTTCCAAACCAGCCGCGCGCAGCCGCCCCGCCACCCACTGCGCGGCCCGCTCGACGTCATTTTTATTTTCACTTTTCGTGCTGACGCTGGGTATGCGCAGGAATTCCTTCAACTCCTCGAGATGGCTTTCCTGATGTTCATTGATGTATCCGATGAGGTCCATAATCCGCCTTTTCCGGCTGCTGTGAAGTGATCGTCTCGGGGTGCATCAAAAATACGCCGCAACATCTGCCGCCCAAACCCGCCGATTGATTGTACGGAATGCGAAGAGTGTCGGCAAGAGCAATGCGCGCCCTTCGTGGGTTGACGCGCGCCCGTTGAATGTTTGAATATATGACTCATGCTACCGGAGGCTCGTCCTTCATCTCCGTCCTCGTGGCGCGGGAATTCCCGCCGCTTTGCCCGCGTCCCACTGGTCGTTCGGGGAACTAATTCCGCGGAAGAGCGGTTTCGTGAGACCGCGCGTACCATTATGATTCAGGCGCAGGGTGGCTTGCTGTATCTGAACGAAAGCGTGGAGATCGACGTTACGCTAATCCTTTATAATCCCGAGACCGAAGAAGAGCAGGAGTGCCGTGTCAACTATCTCGGAGAAGTATCCAGGCAGGGCCAGCGCGTCGGCGTGGAATTTATTTCCCCGGCCCCCCACTTTTGGGGTGTGGATTTTTCGGCGACGGCTCCTCCTCAGCGCGCCGTCACTCCGACGTGAGATGCTCTTCTGGAGATATGCCTGGCGGTGCAAGTGTCATAATATCGCGGTTATAATGAAGGGTCGTGTGCGTCCCCTCGACTAGAAGAAGGAAAAACAGAATTCACGTATGAATTTCAATTCCGCTTGTGCCGTCCCTGAAATTGTCCCGAAGGAACTCTGGGAAGAGGAATACACGGCCAAACTTTGCATTCCGAGCTCCTCGCGAGTCGATCCGGCGAAGGCACTATTGCTTTTCAGCGAGATACTGAGCCTAAAACGCCCGATGAAAGTGTTGGATGCCGGTTGCGGAAACGGCAGAAATGCTATCTACCTCGCCCAGCGAGGATGCGATGTGACCGCGTTGGATTTTGCAAAAGCAGCCATTCGGGAGACTGGGCGCCGTGTTGTGGACAGCGGTGTCATTGACAGGGTAACGGTAGTTGAACATTTCATTGACGACCCAATTCCTTTCACCGATGGTTTCTTTGATTTCGGGCTGGATGCGTATACGTTCTGCCATTTCCTGAATCGCGAAGCAGGCCGCCGATTTTGGGAGGAAATGCGCCGGGTAGTGAGGCCCAATGGGCACCTTCTGAGCATTGCTTTCTCGTTTGAGGATGAATACTATCAGCGATTTTTGAAAGACAGCCCAGACCGGTTGTGCGTATGCGACCCGTCAAATGGTATTTGGAAGCGTTTATACTCCGAGGCTGAACTCAAATCGTTGTGGTCAAGTCTGTTTGAAATCCGGTATTTCACAAGATTTGAGTTTACCGACGTCGTGCTGGGGAAGGCCTACCGCCGCTCTCTCTTTGCTTCGGTCCTGCGGAGGCCATAGAAGGCGGGTTATCGCTTGTCTCGGGAACATCCCACAAGGAATAATAAATTTCCTTCCCAGACTGGCGAGCACGGCTGAGTTCCATATTCGCCCCCTTTGATTCTCCTAAGAAAAGCAGCGCGTCACACAGGTCCAGCCACTCCATATCCCATCGAATGTAATCGTCCCAGGTCAATTCGATTCCCAGCATCCTGGCGCGCAAGTCAACATAGTGCGTCAAATGTGGAATGAAAGGAATGTGGCCCTTTTGAAGCACGGCAATCCCTGCATCTATGGCCTTCAGGGTATTCTCTTCAAGACCGGCAGGATCGCTGGACGTATACGGGCCTGCCACATAAATGCGGAGTGGTCTAGACATTACCCCTCGGGCATCCGAGCACCAGTAACATTCTCTTACCCCACAAGGACTTTTTGTGCTTCCGGTAGGCGAATGTGCCAGCGATGGCCACCAACCACAAAAGCCAATCTTGGCAGGAGTATGGTTTGGATGTGGGACTCAGCAAGTTAAGCAGCGCAACGGAAAGAAAAACAATAAACCAAACGACGGTCACCCCCCTTCTGGCGGCGGATCCCGAATCCTTCCCTTCCTGCGCCCCCTCGAGGCGCTTCATCTGATCCCAGAAAATGAACAGAACGTAAATCGCGACGAGTACCCAAAGCTCTCTCCCGAAGTCATTGTACCCCTCCAGGAGGATGAAATAGAAAATCAAAATCAGAACATCCAGAAAAAACCTCACTTCACCGGCCCAATGATTAACGTCGATCCCCTTCTTCCGTATCGATTTGTGATATCCGATCCAGCTCAGAATGACGGTCAGGTAGGCGAGGAACAGACTGGCGACATGAAAGAGGTTTTCCCTCGTGAATATCATCGTCGGGCAATTGAACCACGGTTCGGCGGAGAGGCTTGTGAAGTTCGCGGCCAAGGCAACGGCAAAAAGCGGATCTATGAAATCTATAGCGATTCTCTCGTCCGCCTTGTCGCCCATCAGGGTGTCGCGCCTTCCGTCCGACGTTCGGATTCCAGCTGGAACCAAGGGAAATGCTCAACCGTGAGGATTATACGATACAAGTCCCGCGGTCTTAATCACGTTCTCACGTGTGGGCAGAGGGGATGTGTGCATGGCTGCACTTCCGCGTCCCGATGCCACTGCGTACCAAAAGACTCCACGCGCTAAAATACGACGTAGCGGCCGAGAGCCAGATCTTAGGCTCCGTACACCACGCCCACGCCCCCAAGCTTTTCCAGGGTACGGTAGTGCGGAATGGTCTGGCCAATCATCGGGAGAAAAATCATTCCTCGGCGCGCATCTTAGGTTGCGACTGGCAGGCAGGTCAATGAAAGTCGGTCTGGAGGACTGAATGCAAGAAAGCCGCGGTTGACCAGGTGATTTTTCCTAATGGTTTGTCGAATCGACGAAACCAGCTTGATTTTCTATGAGTTGAGCGAGAAAAGTGCGGAAAAAGAACGTTTGGTAGCGCCAACGGGAGTCGAACCCGTATTACCGCCTTGAAAGGGCGATGTGCTAACCATTGCACCATGGCGCCACGGAGCGCGCGAGCGCAGGCCCGGCGCAATTCTTTTACCATTATTCAGGAAGCGTATTGAAATGACAAGCAGGGTAGCTAGTGCGCCGCGCCGTTCCACCCCAGGCGATCGCGCAGCGCGGTGATATGCGCGACATGATGGCGGCCATGCCACGCGTAGAGCGTCACCGTTTCGTCCAGCGTCATCACGCCGCGCTCGGGATGGCGGAACGTCAGCGCGAAATCAGCGGGCGATAGAGAGCGCAGCAGAATATTCCAACGCGCATGCAGCGCATCGAGAAGCGCCAGCGAAACCTCCGGAGGCGTCGCGAAAACGTCGGGCAATTTCGCCCAGCGCGCTTCGTCATAGGGCTTGATGACCGGCTCGGATTCGGTCAGCGCCAGCTTCATGCGAATGTAGGCGTTCATGTGGCTTTCCGGAACGTGATGGACCACCTGCCGCACCGTCCAGCCCCCCTCGCGGTAAGGCGTATTCAATTGCTTGACGTCCAAATCTTTCACGGCTTCGCGCAGCCGCGCGGGTGTTTCCGCAATCGCGCCAATAAGCTGCTGGCGGTGCTGCTCCGTCCCCGGACCTTCGTACTTGAACGTTCCGATTGGATAGCGGCTGTCCATATTGGCTCCCGTTAAATCCATTTTACTTGCGGTCTTGAAATTCTTCGTGCCAGGCCATCTGGATGGCTTCGAGCTTGCCTTCGTTGGATAGCTTCGGATCGCCCACGAATCCCTCGAGTTGCGTCACCCAGGAATGAAGGTCCGTAAAACGCACCGTCAGGGGATCCGTATCCAGGTACTTTTCCGATAAACGTATGCCGATCTCTTCCGCATTATCCCAATCGAATGTTCCGGGCATGGTCTTCTCTCCGATCCTATCAACTGAGATGCGACCTCGCGGGTTAATGCTCCGCCTCGCGCGCATAATTCTTGTTCCAGTCGGGAACCTCCACCACGATGTCCGCGGCGCCGTCGGGAACACACTGGCAACCCAACCGCGACTTCGGCGTCACGCCGGGCGCTTCATCGAGCTCATCGTATTCCGCCTCCGTGGCCTCGTTGCAGGATTCCAGTCCCTCGTGGACGATCACATGGCAAGTCGAACACGCATTCACCCCGCCGCACGCGTGATCCAATGGCACGTGAGCCCCCAGGGCAATATCCAAAATGCTGCCGGGAAGACCGTTGTGGTCGTATGGAATTTTCTCCGGATCCACTTCAACGGTTTTGCCCTCTTTCACGAAGGTCACCTGGAATTTCTTTGTGGCCGGCTTAAACTCGGCTTGTTCGATATACGGATTTCGGCCGCCCATTATCGTCCTCCTCGGTCAGGCTTCTTCCACGCGCTTGCCCTGCACCGCGGCCTGTACTGCGTGATTCATCACCAGCTCCGCCAGGTGCTGAGTAGCTTGATTCAATTCGTCAGTTCGCGCGCGGACCAGTTTGTAATCCGTCCCGGCGATGGCCGCCCTCAATTGCGTTGCAATTGAATGTATGTGCCCACGCTCTGCGGCGTCCAATTCACCGGCTTCCTCGCCCTGGAAAGTTCTTTCCGTCGCGTGCAGCACGGTTTCAGCTTCATTTCGCGCTTCTATAAGTTGCCGCTGTGCGAAATCCTGTTCCGCGAACTCGATGGATTCTTCCAGCATGCGTTCAATTTCCGCATCGCCCAGGCCATAGCTGGGCTGCACTTCGATGCTGTGTTCGCCTCCGGTGCGCTGATCGCGCGCCGTCACTTGCAGGATGCCGTTCGCATCGATGAGAAACTTCACCTCGATGCGCGCCAGCCCCGCCGGGCCGGGCGAAACGCGCAGTTGGAAGCGCGACAGCGACCGGCAATCGCTGGCTAGTTCCCGCTCGCCTTGCAGGACATGCAAGTCAATCGCGGTTTGATTTTCAACGCCGGTGGTGAACATTTCCTGCGCGCTGGCGGGAATCGTCGAATTTCGCGGAATAATTTTTGCCACCACTCCGCCCATCGTCTCAATACCCAGCGAAAGCGGCGTCACGTCCAGCAGCAGCATGCTTTTCACGCCGGATTCCAGAATGTTCGCCTGCACCGCCGCGCCCAAGGCCACCACTTCGTCGGGATCCAGCTCGCAATGAGGAGCACGCCCGAAATATTCGGCGACGGCCTGGCGCACCTGCGGAATTCGCGTCGAGCCTCCCACCAGAACCACTTCTTCGATGTCAGGCGGCGCAAGTTTGGCGTCCTTCATCGCCATTTTCACGGGACCCATGGTGCGGGCGATAATGGGCCGAATCAGCTCGTCAAATTCCGTCCGGAGCGATTCGCGCTGGTACACACCGCCCTCCGGCAATGTCAATTTCACCGTGGTGGAATCCGAGGAGGAAAGCTCGTGCTTCGCCGCAATCAGCGCTTTCCGCAAATCCTGGAGCGCTTCGGGTGCGTTGTCCAGCGACACGCCATGATGCGACCGAATCTCTCCGCGCGCCAGCGCCAGCAGCGCGTTGTCAATATCGTCGCCGCCCAGGTGCGTGTCGCCGTTCGTCGAGAGCACCTGGTAGATGTTACCTTCGCTGGTGGAAATTAGCTTCAGGACCGAAATGTCGAACGTTCCGCCGCCAAGATCGTAGACGGCCACTCGGCCTCGTTGTTGTTTGTGGAGTCCATAGGCCAGTGCCGCCGCCGTGGGCTCATTGACCAGCCTCGCTACTTCCAGCCCCGCCAGGCGCCCGGCATCCTTGGTAGCCTGCCGCTGTGCATCGTTGAAATGCGCGGGCACGGTAATCACGGCGCGGTCCACCGGCTCGCCGAAAAAGTTCTCGGCCCAGGATTTCAGCTCGCGAAGAATAAACGCGGAAATTTCCGGCGGGCTCAGCACCCTTTCTCCCAGCTTCACGCGAATCACGTTGCCGCTCGACGCGTCGATGCGAAACGGAAAAAGCTTCAACTCCTCCTGAATGTCGTCCGTGCCGCGTCCCATCAGCCGTTTCACGGAATAGACGGACCGCTCCGGCTGCGTCAGCAACCGCCTTTGCGCGGCTTCGCCCGCCATCACGGCGCCATCGGCATCCACGCTCACCACGGAGGGGCAAAGCGTGTCGCCGTATGGCCCGGTTATGCAGCGTGGCTTTCCGGTTTCCGGGTCCACGTATGCGATGAGGCTGTAGGTAGTGCCCAGATCAATTCCGACGATGCGTCCCATTTACTCCTCAGTCCTGCGCCAGTTCATTTTGAACGATATTCACCAAATTTCGAATATACGAGCGCCGGTTCAGAATTTCATTCATGCGCTTCATCAACGCTTCGCGCGACATCGCGCCTGCGTCACTTCCGGTGGCGGCATCGGTTTCAAGCAGCTCGTCCCATTCCGCGGCGGCCTGTTTCAATTCCGCATCCACTTCGTTAAGATTTTCCTGAAAATTGCTTTGCGCCGCGACGAGTCGCTGACGAAGCTCGGCGGTTTGATCGTTTTCAGCACGCGCGGTCCGCAATTCATCCAGCGATTCGTTTAACTCAAAGACTTCTTCCAGCAATTCCGGCGGTGCCTGCTGCTTTGCGCCGCCCGTCTTGCGCGCGCCTTCGTGTGCCAGTAGGTACTCGACGCGGGTGATGGGTTCGCATAGCGTCCGATAGGCATCATTCAATTGCGACGCGCGGTCAAGCGACAACCCCCTCTCGAACTCGTCCGCACGGACGAAATTATCGGGATGCAATTTCCAGCTTAGTTGCAAAAACTTTTGTTCCAGCGCGGATTCGTCCAGCAGCAACCGCGACGGAAGCTCGAAAAACGCGAAGTAGCTCGCACCCTCCGCCAGGGGCAGAATGCGCCCGCACGAAGGACAGAAATGTCCGCCGTGTACTTCCGCCTGGCAACTCCAGCACGGTGCGGACACTTGGGCAGTCTGTGGCTTCACACTCATCTTTGTAATCTATTGGACTGCGTCCTCATTTCGGAAAGCGCTGTGCGGGCCAACTATCCGGCCGCGATGAATTCAGGAAGCTCAGGCGGTAAACGAGCTGCCGCAGCCGCAACTACGCGTGGCGGCGGGATTGTGAAACACGAATCCCTGCCGCATCAGATCTTCCTGATAGTCCAGAGTCGTGTCGTTCAGATACAAGTAACTCTTTGGATCCACGAAAAGGCGCGCGCCATACTCCTCGAACACCTTGTCGCGGTCCCGCGCCTGCGTTTCTAGCCGCATCGCGTATGTCAGGCCCGAGCACCCGCCGCCTTGAATGCCCACGCGCAATCCGCCCGTCTCCACGGTCACGCCGTCGCGTGACAGCAGTTCCTGGATTTTCCCCGCGGCTTTTTCCGTCAAATGAATCATGATAGTTTCTCGCGCTCGGGCGCGGCAAAACAGGCCCGCGCCACGACGACCGCATTCGTCTTAATGCGCCGACGCCGTGGCCGGCTGATGCTGTGCCGACTCGGAAGTTTCGCCTTGCTTTGTCTTCCAATCGGTGATCGCGGCCTTAATCGCGTCTTCCGCCAAAACCGAACAGTGAATTTTCACCGGCGGCAGCGCCAATTCGCGGACGATATCCGTATTTTTGATCGCCAGCGCCTCTTCCACCGTCTTGCCGCGTACCCATTCGGTCGCCAGCGATG
>Ga0302325_10019288_pt1 | contig 14349 bp, 15 predicted proteins | sample Palsa_T0_2_FD_201948 | JGI IMG/M metagenome (GOLD analysis project Ga0302325, IMG submission 201948) | Peat permafrost microbial communities from Stordalen Mire near Abisko, Sweden - Palsa_T0_2 | ecosystem: Environmental > Terrestrial > Soil > Palsa > Peat permafrost | place: Sweden: Abisko... | reverse complement strand
GTACCTGGCGGGACGGCAATTGCGCAGCGAGATATTAAAAATGGCCAGTGCATGCGATTGCGCGACCATCCAGTTCGGCGACGACGATGTAATCGTCAGCGAAGAAGCGAGGAAAGTTTCTCTCGCCCTGGAAAATCTGCCCCTCGATTCCCACGGCTACGTGATCACCAGCGAAGCCACCTTCGATCCGCCCACCAGCCCGCTCGACGAAAACGGCCAGGGCATCCCTTACGCTGTATTCGGCTTTGGCGCCCACATGGCGGAGATTGAAGTCGATACCGAGCTAGGCTCGGTGCGCGTGCTGAAAGTCACCGCGGCGCACGATGTGGGGCGGGCCATCAATCCCACGTTGATCGAGGGTCAGATCGAAGGCGGCGTGGCGCAAGGCCTCGGCATGGCTCTGATGGAGGAATTCTTCCCCGGCAAGGGAGAGAATCTGCACGACTATCTGATTCCGTCCGCAGGCGACGTTCCTCCCATAGAGTCAATCCTGATCGAGGATGCCTCGTCGATCGGTCCGTTCGGAGCGAAGGGAATCGGCGAGCAAGCCGTGATCCCGACAGCGCCCGCGATTCTGAATGCGATTCACGACGCGACTGGAGTGCGCGTGCGGAAAACTCCCGCAACTCCGGATCGCTTGCGCAAAGCCATTCTCGCGGCGAGCGGAGGTCTGCGTGCTCAAAGACACGCATAAGAAAGGCGCGCCCAAAGACGTCGCGAAATCCGCGGCCGAGGACGCTATTCGCTGCGACGCCTGCCCTGTGCTCTGCTACATCAAGCCCGGACGTACGGGAGCCTGCGACCGCTACGGCAATCACGAAGGCAAGTTGGTGCGGCTCGATCCGCACGTAGTCCTCGACCGCGCGGTGGAGCGTGGCGACTCGGTCGTTCCGTTTCTCGAGCGCAACCGCGATTGGGATGGCACGCTGGTGAGCCACGGCGAAACTTTCGTGACTGCGATCGGCGCGGGCACGACGTATCCGGATTACAAACCGGCGCCCTTCATCATTTCGTCACAGGTGGAAAGCGTCGACATGGTCACCGTGGTGACCGAAGGAATTTTCAGCTACTGCGGCGTGAAAGTGAAGATCGACACGGATCGCCATCTGGGCGCGGAATGCTGCACGGTGCGCGCGCAAGGCGAAGCGGTCGGCCACGTCACCACCAGCGAATACGGATCGCAGATGCTTTCGCTCGGAGGCGTCCGGCACCTGACCGGCGGCAGCCGCCACGAAGGAACTGCCACCTGTGAGACTCTGCTGGACTTGTGCAACGGCAAAGCGGTCGACCTCAAAATCGACGGCGGCGCCAACGTCGTCGTGCAGGCGGGCCAGCCGCCGGTCGTCAACGAAGCGAAAGAAGAGCGCATGCGTGTGGGCTGCGGCTCGGCCACGATCGGCATGTTTGCGAAGCAATGGTTCGGCAAGGTCGATGAGGTCGTCGTGGTCGACGATCACATCACGGGCGTGCTCTCCGAGCATCAGGCCGGGAAGTTGCTAGGCGTCCGCGAGACTGGGATCAAGCTGAAGGGAAGGCGCTCCACTCCAGGACGATACTTTCAAGTTGCTGAACCAGGAACATCGTGGGGTGGAACCGACATCGACGACCCGCTGACGATTCTCGGAAAATTCAATTCGACAAAAGCCTGGCCTGGATTGCGCCTGCTCATGGTGAGCACCACCGGCGAACAGCACGCCTATTTCCAACTCGACGACGATCTCAAGCCGCAAGAAAAGGAATTGCCGGCGCATCTTCGCGAATCGGTCGCACGCATCAAGGAAAACTGCGAGCCCGCCTTGTGCACCGTGCTTTTCATGGCGGGCGCCGGTGGATCGCTGCGCGCCGGCGTCACGGAGAATCCCGTGAAGCTTACCAATTCTGTGCGCGCTGCCCTGACCCGCGTCACCTGCGGAGGATCGCCCGTCTACGTATGGCCAGGAGGCGGCATCACGTTCATGGCGGACGTAACGCGCATGCCGCGCAACGCCTTCGGATATGTGCCCACACCCGCTTTAGTTGCTCCAGTTGAATTCACTCTGAAGCTGGCCGACTACGCCGCGCTCGGCGGCTACGTCGAGAATGTGCGTCCGCTGAGTTCGATCGCCAGAGATCAGCAAGGTCCGCGCCGCCTCACTGCGCGATCGGACAATCCATGGCCGCTGGCCTCGAGCGCAAACGCTGTGAAAAAAAGAAAAAAGAAATGAACACCCGCGTCCAGATTCGCTGGCTCCCCGACGGACACCGTCTGCACCTGCACGACGGCCCGATCGATCTGATCGTGGAAGCCTTCGGCGCGGAAGTTGAAGTGCAAGCGGCGTACCACGCGGCGTGCCAGCGATTCACAACCATCCTTGATGAGTTGTGCATCGAGTTGCCGTTCTTGCGAACCGCTCTGCCGCGCGTCGCGCAGAATGCAAACAGCGAAGATGGTCCGTATCCTCGCGGCGCAGTCGCGCGACGCATGACCGCGGCCGCTCTCCCTTACGCAGCGCAACATTTCATTACTCCCATGGCTGCAGTTGCCGGAGCAGTCGCGGACGAAATTCTCACCACAATGACCGCAGCCGCTCAACTCGCCCGTGCCTACGTAAACGACGGCGGCGATATTGCTCTGCACTTGAGCCCGAGCCAGAAGTTTGTGGTCGGAATGGTGCAGCGCCCCGATCGTCCTTCGCTTTTCGGCACTACAATTCTGGAATTCTCGCAACCGGTTCGCGGCATCGCGACCAGCGGCTGGCGCGGCCGCAGCTTCTCTCTGGGAATTGCGGACGCAGTCACCGTGCTCGCCGACCGCGCCGCAACCGCCGACGCTGCCGCGACCATCATCGCCAATGCAGTAGACTTGCCGGGGCATCCGCGAATTCTCCGGGTGCCCGCCCGTGACCTGGCGCCCGACAGCGACCTCGGAGAAATTCCGGTGACGCAAGCAGTGGGAGAATTGACGCCCACCGAAATCGACGAAGCACTGACAAAAGGCGCAGCCACCGCCGAGTCTCTTCGGCAACAGAAATTGATACACGCCGCCGCGTTGTGCTTGTGTGGCGAGACGCGCGTAGTAGGCGGTGTCCGTGATGTCGCACAAATTGTCCCGAGTCATGAAGGGAGTCTGGTTCATGCCTGAGGTGGTAATCCGAAAGAAGGCGACCTGCCTCGAAGAAATCTTTCATGAAGGCGGACCGATCGTGGCGCGGCCACTGCGTCGAGCGGCAGCGATCGCAATCATTCGCAATCCGTATGCCGGCTCCTACGTCGAAAACATCGAGGGCTTTATGGACGAACTGAAGCCGCTCGGCCTGGAAATGGCTCGCACCTTGGTAGCCGCTCTCGGCGGCGATGCGAAGGCAGTGGAGGGCTACGGCAAGGGCGCGATCGTGGGCGCGGCCGGAGAACTCGAGCATGGCGCGCTATGGCACGTGCCCGGCGGGTACGCCATGAGGGAAGTCCTGGGTGGAGCGAAAGCGATTGTTGCCTCCACTAAAAAAGTTGGTGGACTCGGCACGCGTCTCGACGTGCCCATCACGCACATCAATGCCTCCTACGTGCGCAGCCATTTCGATGCCATGGAAGTCGGTGTGAACGATGCTCCACGCGCCGACGAAATACTGTTGGCTCTCGTAATGACGACTGGACCGCGCGTCCACGCCCGCGTCGGCGGGCTCAAAGCTTCCGAGGTTAAAGGGGAAGACGGGCTGCGATGAACGCGACGAGGCCCACGAAAGAAAGAAGATGAAAGCAAGAAGATGAAAGCAAGAATTCGGAAGATCGCAACCTTCGTTGAAGAAGTTCATCGCGAAATGGATCGCTCGATCTCTCCGCCCACGCGTCGCGCCGCTGCAGTCGCTGTGATCGAAAACCCATGTGCGGGAAAGTACGTGGACGATCTCTCGGAACTAATCGCGATCGGTGAAGAGCTGGGCGAACTGCTTACGCAACGAGCCGTCGCAGCGCTCGGAATTCCGGGGCCTTCGTGCGAAAGCTACGGCAAGGCGGCAGCTGTGGGCGAGGACGGCGAGATCGAACACGCGGCGGCAATTCTGCATCCCAAGCTCGGTACTCCGGTCCGCCGCGTCCTCGGAAAAGGCGCGGCCCTGATTCCTTCTTCCAAGAAGCGCGGAGGCCTCGGCGTCGTCCTCGACATTCCGCTGGGCCACAAAGATGCGGCGTATGTTCGCAGCCACTTTGATGGCATGGAAGTTCGGCTCAACGACGCGCCGCGCGCCAACGAGATCATGGTGGCGATCGCGGTGACCGATAGCGGCAGGCCGCTAGCTCGCGTCGGCGGTCTAACCAAGGATCAGATCAAAGGCGAAGACGGGCTCCGCTAGTTACAACCTCCGGCACACGGGTTGCAGGCGGCGTGTTGCGGCTGCGCTGAACGCTGATCGCCCCATCGGTGATGACCATGCCAATGCCTGGTAAGTCGCCCTTCTGAATGCTGTCGAGCACGTTCTTGCCCGAGGAGTGCTGGGCGGTGTCGAGCAATACGAAACTCGCCTCGCGTCCCGGCGCGACGAACCCGCAGTTGAGATTCCGCATTTTTGCTGTGTTGCCTGTAGCCAGGCACACAGCCACTTCCGCTGGAATCTCTCCCAGAGACGACAGCATCGCAATCATGCGCAGAATTCCCAGCGGCTGCACGCCGGAGCCCGCCGGGGAATCCGTGCCGAGAATCACGCGATGCAGTTGTTTGAGTTCTCGAGCCGTACGCAACGCCAGCAGTCCCGCCCGCTCGTTGCCGTTGTGCACAATCTCAAGCGCGCGCGGCGAGCGTTCGCATAACGCAACAATTTGATCGTCCGGCAGCGCCGTGTGCCCTCCGTTAATGTGCCCGATCACGTCGGCGTCGGTTTCGAGCACCATGTCTTTATCGATCAGGCTCGATCCCGGGATCGATGGCCCGCCGGTGTGAATTGTGCTCTGGATGCCGTATTTGCGCGCCCACTCCACCATGCGGCGTCCCGTGGTGCCATCCTTCACGCTTCCCAGTCCGACTTCGCCCAGCAGTTTTACTCCAGCGGCAGCGAGTTCCTTGAAGTCGTCCTCCACCATGCCTTGCTCAAGAACAGGCGCGCCGGCGTAAACCTTCGCGCCGCCCGGACGAAAAGCTTGAAAAGCCCGCTGCGCAAAGATCGCCATCGCCTTCAGCCCAACAATGTCCTTGGGACGCCCCGGTGTGTGCACTTCTCCCGCTGAGATCATTGTGCTGACGCCGCCATGTAAACAGCTGTCAATCCACCCAAGCTGGTTCTGCCGCGGTGTCCAATCGCCGCAAACCGGATGCACGTGGCTGTCGATCAGTCCGGGCGCAAGCGCTGTACCTTTAGCATCGATCGTGATCGAAGCGCCGGCAGTATCAATCTCTTTTTCCTTGCCCACGGCCCGGATCACACCGTCAACCGCCACTACCGTATCCGCATCAAGAATGGGATGGTCGAGATCCCCGCTCAGCAGTAACCCGATGTTGCGAATCACCAGTTTGGATTGGCTCGCGGATTTGTCGGAACCGTCGTGACTCATGCTGTTCTTTTCCCTTGCTCTGAATCGCCACATCATACCCGACCGCGCCTCCCTGATGAGGCTGCGCCCCGGTGTTTGTCACCATGAAAGTAAGGTGATACGCTCGGCGTAAGGTTCAGGAAGTGGCATGGTTTCAGAGAAAATTATTCTTTGGGAAGTGGACCCGCAGGCCGATTTCATGCTCCCCGCGGGCAAGCTCTACGTGCCGGGAGCGGAGAAACTCCTGCCCAACATCCGGCGCCTGACCGATGCAGCGCGTCGCGATCGCGTCTTCCTCGTCTCGCACGGCTGCTTTCACACGCCCGACGATCCGGAATTCAAGATTTTTCCGCCGCATTGCGTGCAGGGAACCGCCGGAGCGGAATTTGTGCCGGAGGCTATCACCGACAGAGTCGTCCGCGTTCCCAACGACGACCACGCGAAGCTTCCCAGCGACCTTCTCGCGTATCAGCAGATCCTGCTGGAGAAACAGACGCTGAACATTTTCGAAAGCCGCCACGCCGACGCTCTCGTCCACCGCTTGGGCAACCGTGCGGAGTTTGTGGTTTTCGGTGTGGTCACGGAATACTGCGTAGGGTTCGCCGCCAAAGGCCTGCTCCAGCGCGGCCGCCGGGTCGCCGTGGTGCGCGATGCCATCGCAACCCTCAAGCCGGAGGAAGGCGACAAAGCGATCTCCGAATGGCAACAACTCGGAGCCAGAATAATCACCTCCGATCAGGCGATAGCTGCCCTCTCAGCGTCCTAAAGTCTTAGTCTTGAATCTGTCCAGCCTGTCCCAGGCGCCCGGAAGCCGCGCGCCTGGACGCGGCTTCCGCCTGAGATTCGCTTGGCAATCAGACTCCCTAGTGGTCGCCGTGATTATGCCGCCACGTCCAGTATTCCTTCTGTTCGTCCTTGTTGAGTTTTCGGAAATCACGGTTGGCGTCGCGGTGATTCTCGGCGGCCCAACGATTGTAGTAAACGACTTCATCGTGATTCCACACGTGGTAATCGGTGTAGTAGGGATCGTACACGCGGTAGTAGTGATGATGTTCGCAGCCGACACTTGCCAGTGACGAAGCCAACGCTGCCGCTAGCAGCAGCGCGCCAAAACCAGACTTACCATTCATGCTTTCTCTCCTCCGACGAAATACCCGTCTGAAAATCATAAACCCGTGACCACACCGGATGTTGCTCGGCCAGTACACGAAAGGCTCCTCCCGTGAGGTTGGCGTTTCCTTCCGAGGCTGGTTTCGTTTCGTTGCGAATACTTTTCAAAAGGTTGTATTTTGTAATAGACTGTCGTGGCTTTTGGCCGAAGGAGATTTCAGTTGGAAACACCCCTGCGGGCGCTATTGGATTTGCCGGAAGCAGAACGAGTCGAGCGCGGACTCCTTTTTACTCCCCGGGAAATTGCCCAACAGCCCGAAAGCTGGAAGATTACCTACCGGCGCTGCGTGAACCAGACCCAGGCACTGCAAGAGCTTCTCGCCCGCGCAGGAGTAAACTCCCGGGCCGCTTCCCGCACTGTATTTCTCCTCGGCGCCGGCACTTCCGACTACGCGTGCCGGGCCCTGGCTCCCTTGCTGCGGAAACGCTGGAACAGCGACGTATGGCCCGTTCCCAGCACCACTTTGCTCACCGACTTCGACCAGTATCATCGCGCCGGAAGGGAATATTTCTGGATTTCCGTCTCTCGCTCCGGCGATAGTCCGGAGGGCGTGGCTCTGCTCGAACGCGCCCTCACACACCACCCGGAAATCCTGCACCTGGTTATCACCTGCAACGCCCGCGGGCGGATGGCGCAGTTGTGCGGCCGCCATCCCGAGCGCGCCTTCGCGCTGCTGCTCGACGAAGCCGTCAACGATCGCGGCCTGGCCATGACCAGCTCGTTCACAAACATGGTCCTCGCCGGGCAATGTCTTGCGAATCTTGAGAACCTGTCAGCTTTTGGCGAGGTCGTCGAACAAATGGTGGACGCGGGAGAGCAATTCCTGCCGCTCGCGGCCGAGACCGCTGCGACCATCACCACACTGGGATGCCAGCGGGCATGCTTCATTGGGTCGGATGTCCTGCGGGCCGTCGCCGACGAATCAGCTTTGAAAGTTGTCGAGCTGACGGCAGGAAGAGTGGCAACCGTTGCCGAGTCGGCGCTCGGTCTGCGTCACGGTCCTTTGTCGAGTCTGGACGGCCAGGCACTGCTGGTCGCATTCGTCTCCAGCGATCCTCGCCGCCGCAACTACGAACGCGACTTGCTCGATGAGATCTGCCGCAAGCGCCTCGGCCGCGCCCGCGTCGTCGTCACTTCGGGCCCCACGGATGATGTGGCTGCGCTGGCCGACTACACCCTCCAGTTGACTTGCCCGTTAGGTTTCGCCGATGAATATCGCGCCGTGCTCGATGTAATGCTGGGCCAGTTGCTGGGCCTGTTTGCCTCGTTGCGATGTGGCTTAAAGCCCGACCAGCCCAGCCCGAACGGCGCCATCACGCGCGTCGTTTCGCCCATCCAGACATATTCCTGAGCGCGCCGAAGGTGATTTGGCAAAGCGAGAATCGATGCCGGCAGTCTGTAGGTTTTACCAACCCCTGACCCCTGCTTCTATCTGGAAGCCTTCTGCCGGTCGACCAGAGCATCAGTATCGAGCTGCTCCTTGGTCTCCCGGTTATCCAACTCCGCCTGGCGGCGATGCGTGGCTTCGGTAGGATCCGTGCCCGCCTTCATCTCAGTCTTCTCGAGGAAATAACGCCAGCCCTCGTGGCGGTCCGACGAGACTTGGCTCTCTTCATATTTCTTTACTGCCGTCTCTGCGTTTTGCTTGCCCTTGATAACTTCCACTACGCCCGCGGACTGATACGTCCGGACGTTATGGCGGATCACGAGGTAGGAGGTACTGGTCTCTTCGCGTGTCAGAGCGGCTCCGTCTGGGGGATGTTTCGACAACGATGTTTCGAAAACCATGCTTCGAAACTATGTCTCGAAAACTATGCTTCGAAAACAAATGGTTCGAGATTCAAATATCTCGATAACGACTTTAAGCACACCGACGGCAGACTGCAAAAAACGTTGGCCGAAACTTGTGCTTGTAACAAATGCTCGTAACAAACGAAAGGCGATCTCCGTAGAAATCGCCTTTGTTGGAAGTTACAGGCCTACAGCGCCTGGACGTTTTCGGCTTGCCAGCCCTTGGGCCCCTTGGTCACGTCAAACTGCACTGTCTGGCCCTCCTGCAGGCTCTTGAAGCCGCCCGCTTGGATCGCTGAGAAGTGCACAAAAACATCTTCGCCAGTCTGACGGCTGATAAAGCCGTAGCCCTTGGCGTCATTGAACCACTTGACTGTTCCTTGTTCTGCCATGTTGATAAATGTTTCCTTTTCAATCAATTTACGCTGGAGAGATTCGGAGGTACTGCTGGCAGGTGACTAGCTGTTAAGGCAAGAGCTGCTCACGACCGATTCGGTCTAACGCACAGAATCATCTTACGCCCTGCATTCGCGCATAGCAAGCGAATTGTGGCGGGGCCACGCCTTTACGCCACCACGAAACGGGGCTGCCCCACCTTTCGCGGTTTTCGAAAGGTGGGAACCACGGACCGCGCCCGAGCAACTTCCTACGAAGATGGATATGTTCGGGCCTCGATTGACCAGCCCCGGAGGGGCGTCGCGACAATAGCGCCAGCGCGTTCAGCGCTGGGCAAAGTGAAAAGAAGGGAACCAAGTCCCGGACGGACGGCCGAAATCCCACCCCGCGCTATTTTTCTTCTTTCATCTTCTTGCAGACCAGCGTGGTATGCCCAGTCTTCGAATCGATCCGAGTCGTCACCGCCAGGCAACTGCAAGTCACCGTGTTGGCATTCTCCTGCTTAACGACGACGCAATGTTCGATGGTCTCGGCCGTGTCCGGAGGCGCCAGGCTTCGTATGGGAGCCGGAGTCGGACCCGCCGTAACCGGTTTCTTCGGCCCGCACCCGGCCAGCACCAAACAAGCGCCGAGCAGACTAGCCGGGAAACCCACCACCCGCCAAGCCTTCCTCATGCCATCTGTTTTCGCTCTCCCACGCCCGCTTGTCGATGGCAATCTTGATTACTGTTGCAGGATTGGAGACGTCAATGCGTCGCGGCTTGTGTGGAGCGGGCACCCTTGCCCGCCGCTTTTGACCTTGGCCTGCCTGTGAGATGAAGGAGAGCAGGCAGGATTATTCCGCTGGAATGTGGCAGGACTTTGTCTTCCCTGTGTCGTGAACGCCGTTTCAGTCGTACTCCCACGCCTCAGGCGGGTCGACCGGCGCTTCGATGTCGCCGACGATCTTGATGACGCCTTTCAAGCGGCCAATGAATTTTTCGGGTTTTCCCGTGGGCACCAGTCGCGCGACGGGCTTACCGCGCTTAGTGATAAGCACAGGTTCCCTGGTCGAGCGCACCTCGTCGACCACGGCAAAGCAATGCGTTCTGAACTCGCTTGCGGAGATGGTCTTCATAAAAATGCTCACGCTCGGCTGATGTCGGCCAGCATGCTTTGCCGCAAGATCCTGTTCGCGCGGGTCTGGTAGCCTTTGCCAGACTTCCGGAGCCACGCGATCACGTCGGCGTCCAAACGCAGCGAAACCGCCTTCTTCACCGGACGATAGAACCTACCGCGAACCGCGTCTTTCCAGGCGCCCGGGGGGAGCTCGGGGATGTCCGAGGTGTCGATCTGGTCGTCGGGAAGGGCTGCAAGTGCGGCCAACTCCTCCCTCCGTCGCGCAGCGATATCTCGTCTCGGCGCTCGCACAGCTCGTTTCGTCCTAGTAGCCCTGCGCATAGATGCGTCTCTCCCGTGGCGTCGCCTTTCGTGCGGAGAGGATTCGGATCACCTTCTCGTCCTCTTCAACAGTATGTGCAACCAGCAATACTTGTGTGCCCAGGACCATGCCAATAGTCTGCCAGCGAGCTTCACCGTCAACTTCTCGGTCATGCGTTGACACGTGGAACGGATCGTCAAAGACCAAGATTGCCATCTCGAAGCTGACCCGATGTTTGCGCCGGTTGACCCGGTTCTTGCGTTCGTCCCAGGTGAAGTCCACGGCAATGTCAGTAGATACCGATCTGTATATACATTAGTCTGTTCGTGGGGAAAAGGCAAGGGAAAGTACATTACGGTAGTGGGCTGTTTTGAATCAAAACGAATGCGCCGCTAGGTATAAGCCCGCAGCACACCCAGCCACAATGATGCAAGGGATGACAAGCCACCATTTGCTTCCTTGCTGTGCAGCCAGCAGACCCAGCACTGCCGATAGACCGACAGACGCAAAACTAATCGGCTCTCGCCAATTCTCAAATGGTGGAACGAAGATGCTGAGGAGCAGAACGACGCTAGCCGTACCTAGTTTACCGGAACGTGTCACAATGATGCCTCAGCTGCTTTTTGCTTTAATAGTCCCACCAATTCTTCGAATCTCCAGCCGGATGGGCCAAGAAATTGAAAACAGCCCATCACTTACATTACGACTCACGCCAACTTCTTCTCCCGCTTGTACTCGTCAAACTTCTCCAGAAAGCGGTCGATGTCTTTTTTCTGCAGGTAGTAAGGCGTGGACAAGCGCAGCTTGTTCGGATCTCCGCCGCGGATGCGGATCTTGTGCATCTTCCACATCCAGTTCTCCAGATCCATGCGCGGGACCGGCGGTACGTTCACGCTGACAATGGCGCAACGCAACGCGGGGTCGGGCGAAGTCCACGACTCCGCGCCGCGTTTTTTCATTTCCGCCAGAATGTAATCCGCAAGCTGGCGATGCCGGCGTTCGATGCGGTCGAGCCCTATGTCGTTTGCCATCTTCAGCGCGGCGCGCAGACCGTACAGCGCCGGCAGGTTCGAACTGCCGATCCGCTGAAATCGCTCGGCGCGAATCTTGACGTCGTCCCAGCCTTCGGTGGCAATCGTGCACCACACGCGGTCGATCACTTCGTCTCTAACATAAAGAAAGCCCGTGCCTTTAGGCGCTTGCAGCCATTTGTGTGGGCTCGAGGAATACATGTCACAGCCCAACTCGTGAACGTTAAGTCGCATCATGCCAATCACATGCGCGCCATCCACCGCGGAAAGAATGCCTTTGCTCCGCGCCAGCGCGCACAATTCCTTCGCCGGCAGCACCACGCCTGAAAACGTCGTGATGTGGCTGAAAAAGATCACGCGGGTGCGCGGAGTGATGGCGTCGTTGAACAAATTCAGAACTTGCGCCGCATCTTTCACCGGCCGTGGAAGCGCAACCTTTTTGATTACAACACCATAGCGCTTGGCCTTCAGGTCCCAGGGATGCTCGCCGCCAGGATGTTCCTGATCCGTCATCAGCACTTCGTCCCCCGGCTTCATGTCGATCCCGTTTGCAATGTAGCTGTTAGCTTCGGTAGCGTTCCGCAGCATAGCGATTTCGTCCCGGTTGCAGCCCACGAAAGCGGCGAGCGGATCGCGAAATTCGTTCCACGCGGCGTATCCCCAGATGGGATAGTCTTCCGGGTCCTGCTGGTCCATTTTTTCGGTGGTGGTGTAACCGTCAAACACCGCGCGCAGCACGGGCGCGGGGCTGGAACCGACGGTGCCGTTGTTGAGGTAAATCTCGTCCTCGGGAATGAGGAATTGGCGTCGAATTTCAGCCCAATAGGCGTTTTCGTCGCGCTCGAGCAGGGAATGGTCGGGCAACGCTGCCGGAGCTTTCTCCAGCTGAGCCAACAGGCCGCCAGGAAGCGCCAACGAGGCCGCGACTCCGGTGGTGGTGCTGACGAAGCGGCGACGGTTGAGCACAGAAACCTCCGGTTGGCGCGATTGTTATACCACGCCAGCCAGCGGATGCCGGCCACGAAAGGCTGGCAGGGCACCCAAAAGTCACGAAAAGTCACCCATACGCCGACACCGTCTGGGGAGGGTTCGGATCACGACCAGCTAGAATCCGTCGCTGCTCTCAATCCCCGGATAACCCGAAGGGCGTCTACCCGCGTCTAATTAACTAGACCAAAAGATTGGGGTTGGGTCTGTTCCGGCCGGGGTTATAATCAGCGCAAGGAGTTCTTATGAAATGCAGGTGGCTGGCAATCGTGATCGCATTGGCGGCGTTCAGCGCTGGACCCTGGACACACGCGCAAGTTCAAGATCAAGACAAAGATCAGCCGAAAGCGTCGGACTCGGAAGGCAAGCCCGCTCCTCCTCCCGCGGCGCTGCCGACTGCGGATGACAGCCAGGTAAAGCACGACGGCAGCAAGACCGACGTGGATGCCGTAGGCAACCGCAACGTGGGATGCGGACGCGGCGTGGGAAACTGGTACACGGTGGAAGGCCAGGTAGCGCGGGGACGCGTCTACGCGCAGCAGATTGAAGCGCAAATCAAGCTGGTGAACGATCCGGTGGTCACCGAGTACGTGAACCGCATCGGGCAGAACCTGGTGCGCAATTCTGACGCGCAGGTGCCCTTCACCATCAAAGTGATTGATTCCGATGTGGTGAACGCGATGGCGTTGCCCGGCGGATTCTTCTACGTGAATTCCGGGTTGATCCTGGCTGCTGACGAAGAAGCCGAGATGGCGGGCGTGATGGCGCACGAAATCGCGCACGTAGCCGCTTGTCACTACGGCCGCGAAATGACTCGCGCCCAGCTGCTGCAGATGGCTTCGATCCCGTTCATTTTCATGGGCGGCGTGATTGGCTACGCTGGATATGAAGCGGCCAGCATCGGCATTCCGCTGACGTTCTTCAAATTCTCGCGCGGCTTTGAGGCAGAAGCCGATTATCTCGGCGTCGAGTACATGTACCGCGCGGGTTACGATCCTTCGGCGTTTGTTTCTTTCTTCGAAAAGATTCAGGCGATGGAGAAGAAGAAACCGGGAACGCTCTCGAAAGCTTTCGAGACGCATCCGCAAACTCCAGACCGGATCGAGAAGTCGCAGGAGGAGATTCGCAAGATTCTCCCGGCCAAGGCGCAGTACATTGTGACCACGTCGGAATTTGACGAAGTGAAGGCGCGGCTGGCGGCAATCGAGAACAAGCACAAGCTGCTCGACCAGAAGGACGGCAACAAGCCCAGCTTGCGGCGTACTTCGAATACCGACAGCAAGAGCGGAAATACGCAGACCGACGATGATCGTCCGACCTTGAAACGGCGCGACGATTCGTCGAACTAGTTCGTAGGGTTCGTACAGGTATGTTTAGAAACCGGTGGCTGCGGCCGCCGGTTTTTCTTTTTGGCGATGCGAGACAAAACCCATCCTTCGCAAACGCGAAGGATGGAGCACTCGGCTATCGGTTGTCAGTCACCAGGAACGTCCGCGTGACGCTAAGGTCAAAAGCGGCGGACAAGAGTGTCCGCCCTACACAAGCAAAGTCAAAAGCCCCACTTCTCGCAAAGGACGCGAGAAATGGGGCACCCGTCGCCCGGTCTTGGTATGATCATCAGCGTTCATTTCTCTCAGCCGGGAAGCCTGCCATGAGAGCCTTCTCTTCAGTGGCGCTAGCCTCGATCCTGTGTTGCTTGTGTGTTTCCGCTGTTGCTCAAGCTCCGGAGCAGGACGGAGTCGCGAGGATCGTTCCCAACTTCTGCGCGTGGCTGCCATCCGGCATTCCGCATGCCGAGGCATTGCCGGGCGTCTGCGAGTACGTCATGGGCGTGGCGGAGAAGATGCCGAACTTCATTTGCCATCAGGAGGCGTCGCGCTATCGCGGGAAGAGCCATGCGCCCCATGATCTGATAACCGCAACGGTGAGGTACGAAGACGGCAAGGAATCCTATGACGAAATCAAGGTGAACGGCAGGCCGGCAACGATAGAGACCGCGCAGAGCACTGGCCTTTGGTCCACGGGGGAGTTCGGGAGCAGCAATCTGCGTTCCATCT
>Ga0302325_10019287_pt1 | contig 14350 bp, 13 predicted proteins | sample Palsa_T0_2_FD_201948 | JGI IMG/M metagenome (GOLD analysis project Ga0302325, IMG submission 201948) | Peat permafrost microbial communities from Stordalen Mire near Abisko, Sweden - Palsa_T0_2 | ecosystem: Environmental > Terrestrial > Soil > Palsa > Peat permafrost | place: Sweden: Abisko... | reverse complement strand
CCCCGGGGCTGGCGCCGTTCGTATCATTGGAACTGAGTGAGATTTGAAGGCCCGGAACCTCGTTGAGAACTGAAGCCACCCCGGTTGCGGCCTGATTCACGAAGTCAGCATTCGTTACCACGTTGACCGACGCGGGCGACGTGTTGAACGTACCGGCTCCAACGGATCGCACGGTCGCGATCGTATGCAGCGACGTGAAGCTCGCGCGTGGAAGCGTAATCGCAAGCTTCTCGACCTCACCGGAGAAAACGGCAAAGTCCGACTCGGTCGCCGCCTGAAAACCCGGCTTCTCCGCGTTGATCAGGTACACGCCCGGGGTGATGTTCGCGATCTTGAACGCACCCGTCGCGTCGGACGTCGTGTGCAGCGTTGCGACGCCGCGAAGCGTAATCGTGGCGCCAGGCACGGGCGCTCCTACGTCATCCTTGACGATGCCGGATATTGCGCCCGTCGTCGTGCTCGTCGCCTGAGAAACGAGTTGCCCGGTCGCCGGCGTGGCCGCATATACGGGCCCGGCTATGGCTGCGGCGAGAGCGGTCGCGACGAGAGCCCGAACGAAGTTATGCACACTGCCTCCAAGTCGACTGCACAAAACGCTAATTAGCCGCGGCAGTTCCGCAGCCAACCCTTGTACGAGCTTACGCGTCTAAAAGTTAAGGTGTCATTATGCAATCAGCCCGATTATGCGGACTGCGCTTGTGCTAAATAAATCCGTTGTGCATGAATTGGCATTTCTGCCACCGGGATTTGCATGCGCGAATACGCCCCGTCGGGATTGAGCACGCGGCTCTTCACGTTATCGGCGAGCAACACCGAGAGGATCTGATTGGTCAGCGTTTCGGAAATGACCGGATCCATGACGGGGACACCGAGTTCTACCCGGCGATCCAGATTACGTCCCATCCAGTCGGCACTGGAAATATAGACCTCGCGGTCGCCTCCGTTTTCGAAGACGTAAATCCGCGAGTGTTCGAGGAAGCGACCCACGATGCTGCGCACGCGAATCGTGTCGCTGATCCCCGGGACTCCGGGCCGCAAGATGCACATGCCACGGATGAGCAATTCGATCGGGACGCCGGCTTGAGAAGCGCGGTAGAGTGCACGCGCGATATCAGGGTCGGTGAGCGCGTTGAGCTTGGCCCGGACGCCCGACACGCGTCCCGCGCGCGCGTGTTCGGTCTCGCGATCGATCATCGCCAGCATTTCGCGGCGGAGCGTCACCGGCGCGACCAACAGATCCTCGTAGTCGGTAATATTCGAAAAGCCGGTCAAGGCGTTGAAGAGCTGCGTCACGTCGGCACCCAGCTCGCGACGGCACGTGAACAGACTCAGATCGGTATAGAGGCGCGCGGTCTTCTCGTTGTAGTTGCCGGTGCCGAAATGCATGTAACGCCGAATGCCGTCTTCTTCTTGTCGCACCACCATCAACGTCTTGGCGTGCACCTTCTGGCCGGGGAATCCGTAGACGACGTGCACGCCCGCGCGCTCTAAGCGTCGCGCCCATTCGATGTTGTTCTCCTCATCGAAGCGCGCTTTGAGCTCGATGACGACGGCAACTTGCTTTTCATTCTCCGCCGCCTCGAGCAGAGCGCGCACGATCGGTGAGTTTGTCCCCGAGGTGCGGTAAAGCGTCGCTTTAATCGCCAGCACCTGTTCGTCTTTTCCGGCCTGCTGTAGGAATTGCACCACCGGATCGAACGATTCGTAGGGATGATGCAGCAGCAGATCGCCTTCGCGAATCAGCGCGAAGAGATCCGTCTTGCCCACGAGCGCGCGCGGGATCGCGGGCAGAAACGGCGCGTCGCGCAGCATCTCGTAATCTGGGAGGCCGACGATTTGCCACAAATCGGAGAGCGCGATAATGCCGTCGACTTCGAAGCAATCCACTTCGGAAAGATCGAGCGCCTTGAGCAAAAGATCCCGCATGTATTCGGGCATTCCGCGCTCGATCTCGAGACGCACCGGCTCACCAAAGCGGCGGCGCTGTAATTCCGATTCGATCGCACGCAGCAGATCGTCGGCCTCGTCCTCTTGCAGATCCAAGTCGGCGTCACGCGTCACCCTGAAGAGGTAGGCCTCGCGAACCGTCATGCCGGGGAAGAGAGCATCGAGATGGTGCGCGATGAGATCTTCGATCAACACGTAGTGGCGCTCGCCGTCGGGGGCGCCTTCGAGCGGCACGAAGCGCGGCAGCGTGGGCGGAATCTTCACGCGCGCGAAGTGCAGCTCGACGCCTTCCGCCGTCGGCTCTTCGAGCTCGACCGCCAGTGAGAGCGACAGATTTGAAATGTAGGGGAATGGGTGGCCCGAGTCGACCGCAAGCGGCGTGAGCACCGGAAAGAGCCGGTCGTCGAACACGCGCTCGAGCGCCGCCTGGCGCTCCTCGGGGAGCTCCGAGATCCGCAACACCTTGATGCCCTCGCGTTCGAGCGCGGGCAAGAGGTCTTCATTGAGCAGGCGCGTTTCCACGGCGAGTGAGCTGCGCAGTCGGGTCGAGATCGCGGCGAGATGCTCGGCCGGCAGGCGACCGTCGTCGGATCGACGCACGACCTGCGCCTCGATCTGCTGCTTGATCGCCGCGACCCGGATCATGAAGAACTCGTCGAGATTGGTTCCGTAGATCGCGACGAACTTCAAGCGCTCGAAGAGCGGGTTGCCCGCATCAAGCGCCTCTTCCAGGACCCGATCGTTGAACTCCAGCCACGAGAGCTCGCGACTGAAATACAACGAGGGATCATCCAGCGCGAGCGGCAGTCGCTCTAGCGCGGCTTCTTCTTGCGAGAGCATGGTTTTGATGGTATTTCGCCACGGCAGGGATAAACTCTAGCGAGATGTGGGCCATGCTTTTCGCCGACACCCTGCGCCATGCGCTCCTCGCTCTAGCAGCGCTTGCGCTCGCGTGCCTGATCGGCGCACCGTTTGGCCTGCTGGCCGCCTCACGCGACTGGGCGCGCTCGCCGATTCTCGGGGCGGCCGCGCTGGGCCGCACGCTTCCGAGCATCGCCGTCCTCGCGCTGCTCGTTCCACTCCTCGGCGTTGGGGTGCCTCCCGCGGTCGTCGCGCTGACGCTACTCGCTCTTCCCCCGATCATCATTAATATCGACCTTGCGATCCGCTCGACGCCGGTCGCTGCACTCGATGTTGCCAGGGGCCTGGGTATGTCGGCTCGGCAGCGATTTTCGCGCGTGGTCGTTCCGGTGGCGTTTCCAATCGCACTGGCCGGCGTTCGAACGGCGAGCGTGGAGGTCATCGGTAGCGCAACGCTTGCCACCTTCGTCGGTGCGGGTGGCCTCGGTGACGATATCGTGCGCGGCCTGCAAACCGGCGACGGCGCACTGCTCGCGGTCGCTTCGGCCATCGTTGCGGCGATGGCTCTCGCCGTCGAGTTTCGCCGATGAGATACTCGCGCGCCGACGCGATTGCGACGCTGGCGTCGCTTTGTGCGCTGCCGGCCTGCGGCGCGCGCGGCGCGATCGCGGTCGGCTCGAAGAACTTCACCGAGTCGATCGTGATCGCCGAAATCTATGCGCAGGCGCTCGAACGCGCCGGTTTGCGCGTCGTACGACGCTTGGATCTGGGATCGACCCAGATCGCGATGGCAGCGATGTCGCGCGGCGAGATCGATATCTACCCCGAATATACAGGTACTGCGCTCATCGACGTGTTGCATCACGAGCCGATTCGTGATCCCGCGGCAAGCTACGCATACGTGCGCAACGCATTCGCGCGCGACTACGGCATTGTGTGGCTCGAGCGTTCACCGATGAACGATTCGCAAGGCCTCGCAACCACGGCGGCCGTGGCACAGCGCTATCACTTGCGCACGCTCTCCGACCTTGCGCCGCTGGCCTCGCGCCTTCGCCTCGCGACGATTCCCGAATTCGTCACGCGCCCCGACGGGATTCCGGGTTTGCAACGCGTGTACGGCGGCTTCCACTTCGCATCGGTCCGCTCGTACGACATCGCACTCAAGTATGAAGCACTGCTCGACGGGGATGCCGACATCGCGACCGCCTTCACCACCGACGGGACAATCGCGGTCGACCACCTCGTGGTGCTCCAGGACGACAAGCATTTGTGGCCGATCTACAACGTTGCCCCGCTGGTACGAGCCACAACGCTCGCGCGAGAACCACGCATCGCAAGCGCGCTCAACGCCATCGCGCCAAAACTCACCGACGAGGCCACACGAAGTATGAATGCACAAGTCGAAAGCCGCGACCGCGACCCTGCCGATGTCGCTGCCGAATTTCTCAAAGGTGTTGCGTGAGCGGGGCAGCGATCGGCCTGCGCGGGATCAACGCTCGCTACGAAGGCGCCGAGCAACTCGCGGTCGACGACGTCGACCTCACCGTCGCGCCGGGAGAATTTATCGCGCTCGTCGGTCCATCGGGCAGCGGAAAAAGCACGTTGCTGCGCACCGTGAACCGTCTCGTTCCAATCGAACGCGGGCGCATCGAACTCGACGGCGTCGACACGGCGACCCTCGATCCGGTCATGATGCGCCGCGGTATCGGCTATGCAATCCAGGCAGTTGGTCTGTTCGCCCATATGGACGTCGCAGCGAACATTGCGATCGTCCCGTCGTTGCTGGGCTGGGATCGGGCTCGCATAACGGCGCGCGTCGACGAAATGCTGGAACTCGTTCGGCTCGATCCAGCACAATATCGTAACCGGCGGCCAAGCGAACTCTCCGGAGGTGAAGCGCAGCGCGTCGGCGTCGCGCGAGCTCTGGCGGCCTCGCCACGCGCGCTCTTGATGGACGAACCTTTCGGCGCACTCGATGCAATCGTGCGACATGTGCTGCAGCGCGAACTACACGAGATCGTGCGCAGCGCAGGAACGACGACGCTCTTCGTCACGCACGACGTGAACGAATCGCTCTTGCTGGCCGACCGCATCGCGGTGATGCGCGGCGGGCGGATCGAGCAGTGCGCGTCGCCGCTTGAGGTACTCGCTCATCCCGCGAACGACTACGTTCGCGAGCTCTTCGCTGCCGACGACGAGGTGGCACGGATTCGCGAGCAGGCCCAAAAGCTATGAGTTATTTGCTTGCGCACCCAGGAAGCGTCGCGCTGCTGGCACTTGCGCACCTAGGGCTGGTTACGGCCGCGCTGGCGACTTCGCTAGCCATTGCGCTTCCGCTGGGTTTGTGGATCGCGCGTAACGACCGCGCTCTGCGTATCGGGCTCGGCGTACTGGGCGCGCTCTACACGATTCCAAGTCTCGCGCTTCTCGCGTTACTGGTCGAAGTCGTCGGACTTGGACCGGCGCCGGTCTTTGTGGCGCTGGTCGTCTACGCGCAGTTCGTCCTGGTGCGTAACGTCGTTGCCGGCGTGCGCGCGGTCGATCCCGCGCAACGCGATGCGGCGCTGGGGATGGGAATGTCCGCCTTGCAGCGCGTCGGGCGAGTCGAACTTCCCCAAGCACTGCCGGTTATTATCGGGGGCGTTCGCATTGCCGCAGTCGCGATGATTGCGCTCGCAACGCTGGGCGGCTACGTCGGCGCGGGAGGCCTGGGATCGCTGATCTTCATCGGATTCACCCTGCACCACACCGACGAAATCGTAGCCGGCAGCATCGCCGTCTGCACCCTCGCAGTCGGCGCCGACATCCTGTTACGGCTCTTGGAGAAGCTAACCCGTCCGGACCAAAAGGTGCAGCGCGAAGCGTGACGCCCGGTCGGTCCAGGTTTTGCGCAACACAAATCCGCTCGCCGCGGCCAGCTCCGCGATGTCGTCGTCGTTGTACTTGTAGGACGATTCAGTGTGAATGCGCTCGCCATCGGCAAACGCAATATCGAGATCGAGTGCTGCGATCCGCACCCGCTGCTCGCCCTTGGATTGCAAGTACGAGTTGACGCATCCGCGTTTCTCGTCGTAGTGCACGACGTGATCGAAGCTTCGCAGATCGAACGTACCGCCCAACTCGCGGTTGATGCGCGCAAGCAGGTTGCGATCGAAGGCCGCAGTAACGCCGGTCGGGTCGTTATAGGCTAGCTCCAGTGTTTTGCGATCTTTCTTGCGATCGACGCCGAGCAGCATGCCGTCCCCCGGGCGTAGCGTGCGCGAAATCAACGCGATCAGTTCACGTGCTACCTGGGGCTCGTAGTTGCCGATGTTCGAGCCCATCAGCATCGCCAAAACGCGGCGCTCGAAAGTAAGCGCCCCGGATGCAAGCACGGTAAAATAGTCACCCGCGTAGGCGCGAACGCGCAATCCAGGAAAGCTCTCGACCAGCGCGGTCGACGATACGCGAAGCGCGTCGAGCGAAATGTCGATAGGGCTGTAGTGCAGCGTCGGCTGCACGCGCAGCACCTCCTCGATCAGGCGCCGCGTCTTACTTGCGCTGCCGCTTCCAAGTTCGAGGAACTCGACCGGCTCGTCGAGCACACGCACGATTTCCCAACCCCACTCGCGCAGAATCTCGGTCTCGGCGCGGGTAAGGTAATATTCGGGTAGATGGGTGATTGCTTCGAAGAGCACCGAGCCCAAATCATCGTAGAAGTACTTCGACGAAAGGGCGCGGGGCTGAGCCGTTAGCCCGGCGCGCACATCCTGCGGGAAATGATCACCCGCCGCGGCTCCCGCGAGCTCCACGATTTCCAGTCGGTCCCGAGGGACCGTAACCCACTGCCGCATGCACCCTCCAGGGATGGCTTATACCACCCCAACGCCGCAGCCTAACCCTTGGTTTCGTTGGTTGCCGATTATTTCGTACAAATGTTGTGAATGGCACCCTCAGCAGCGGGATCGGATGGCGTGCCGACCGGGCGGATATACATGGCCATATAGGTCTTGTCGTTCACGTTGGTCGCGAGAAAGTCGATCTGGCGTTTCTGCGCTGCACCGCTGGGCGCAGCCGAACCAAATGCCTCGCGCTCACCGATCATCGACACGTAGATCGCCGGCTGATTCCCGCAAATCGCAATGGTAGATTCCTTTTCGATCTCGGCCCCCTTGATATCAGAACTGCTCACGGCTTTCGCGAGATCGATCTCCGTCGGGAGCGCCATCAACATCAGCGCGCTGTGTTGCGGCCCCTTCCACATCTGCATGAATGGGCCGACCGATGCCGCCACGGCATAATTCGCCGGCACCTTGAACGTTATCGAATCGGTTGCGCTGCCACAGCCGGCGAGCGTGGCGGCGAGCGCGCAAACGACGAGCCAACGAGCGTTCTTCATGTGCGCTGCCTTCCACGCTCGTAACCAGCGATCCGCCCCCATCGTTCGTAGATCAACGCGATGTACTCGCGCGTCTCCTGATACGGCGGAACGCCGTGATATCGTTCCACCGCGCCGGGACCCGCATTATATGCCGCAAGCGCGATCGCGTACGGATCGGCGTATACCGGCCGGTATGCCGCAACGTATGACGCGAGCAGGCGCGCCGCCCCTGGAATTGCGCGATACGGATCGAACGGATCGACACCGTACGCATCCGCGGTCTCGATCTCGAATTGCGCGATCCCGATGGCGCCCGCGGCCGAGAGTGCCTGCGGATCATAGGCGCTCTCTTGAAGGATCGTTGCGGCAAGAAATTCCGGCGGCAGCGACGTCGCGTGCGCGGCGCGCACGGTCGCGCCGGCGAGGGCAAGCGAGCCAACCGCGGTGATCCGTGGATTCGTGCGCAAGATCGCGCGCGCGATTGCAAGTTGTGGCGATGCGACCGGGCCGCCGTCTTGGAGCGCACGGTCGCCCACGAGCGCGTCGACGTACGAGGGTGCCGGCCAGCTTAACGACGCGTTAATGGCATGTTTGAGATTGGGAATTGCCATCCGGTGCACGAGCGTAGTACGTTCGAAGGTAGAAGCGCTGCATCCGCACAACATGGATGCAACGGCCAATACGACGACCGTCCTCGGACGAAGGAAGCGCACACATGGCACTTGCGGTAGCAATGCTGATCGTACTCGTGATGGGAGATTTTGCATCAACATTCTTCTATCACGTCCCGCAACATCTCTGGTTCACGCTGCATTTGCGCACCCATCACGATCGCCGTCGGTCCTATTGGGATCACGCGGTCCTTTCGACCAATCACGAAGTCTTGCTCGACGGGTTCCTCGGCGCCGTTCCCTACCTGATCGTAGCCGCGCTCGTGTGGCAGCTCTCATGGCCGGGCGCCCTGCTTGGCTTGGTGCTCGGGCAGTTACACGTCTGGTGGCGCCATACCACGGAGCTGGGCTGGAAGAGCCCGGCTTGGGTCCTGGCGCTGGCGCGGTCCCTGCAGATCGTCCTCCCCGAGGACCACGACGGCCATCACCGAAACCCCGATATCGAGTTTGGCGACATCTTTCGCTTCTATGACGCACCGGCTCGATTTCTGCTGGCCAAACTCGCTCCAACCTCCCGCCGTACGCGCAACGCCGCGCTTCGGCGTACGAAACGGGGCCCGGTGCGCGCCTAGACGAGAGCGGAGACTGAATGACCAAACGGGCCCTCTTCCTGATTTCGGACACGGGCGGCGGCCACCGGAGCGCGGCAAACGCGATCACGGCAGCCCTCGACGAAATCAAAGAACCGTTTGCGTTCGAACACCGCATCGAAGACGTCGCCGCCCACTGTTCGTTCCCGTTGACCCAGCTTGGCCTGGGCTACAGCATGGCGCTACGCTACGCGCCTCCTGTGTATGGTGCGCTCTACTACGCAACCAATGGCCGCCGGCGCTACCGCGCCCTGGTGCGCTTCTGCGAACCACTCTATCGCGAGCGATTGCGCGACCTCTTTCTCAGTTACCATCCTGACGTCATCGTTTCGGTCCATCCACTGCTCAACCACGCGGCGCTGCGCGCGCGTGCCGACGCGGGCATGCAACACGTGCCGATCGTCACGGTGATCACGGATCTAGGCAAGGTTCATGAGTCATGGCTGATGCCCGATGCCGACGCGGTCGTCGTGCCGGCGCGCGAAGTCTACGAGCGCGCACTCTCACGTGGAATTTCGCCGAGCAGACTGCGATTGCTCGGGCAACCGATCCACCCGCAGTTCGACGACGTCGCTGGAACCAAGGAAGAACTGCGCTCGCAACTCGGGTTGCCGCAGGATCGGCTCATCGTCATGCTGATGGCCGGCGGCGAAGGCGGCGGCAAGTTGCTTCCGACGACCATGGCCCTTGCAAAAGCGCGGTTGCCGATCCATTTGATGGTCGTGTGCGGTCGCAATGAGTCCCTTCGCGCGAGACTCGAAGAGATCTCCGCGTCGCTCCCGACGCCAATGACGGTTCTCGGGTTTACCAACAAGATTCCCGAATATTTCCGCGCCGTCGACTTGCTGGTAACCAAGGCCGGTCCCGGTGCACTTGCCGAGGCCAATGCTGCGCAGCTTCCGGTGGTGGTCTACGACTACGTGCCGGGTCAGGAGCGCGGCAACGTGGAGTTCGTGCGACACAACGGCCTGGGTGCCGTTGCTCTGCACAGTGCAAGCGAAGTGGTTCGCGCCGTTCGCTCGATGATTCGCACGCCGCACCGGCTCGAAGAGATCCGCCGCAATCAAGAGTTGGTCGCGCCGGTGCGCAGTTCGCGCCGCATCGCTGCGCTGATCGCGCAGATCGCGGACACGGGAACGATCCCGTCGCAAGACGACATGCCTGCGCGGGCGCTCGCCGTCGCTGCAAGTTTGTAGCCCTTCAGACTTTTTTCATAGGTCGCTCTCAGGCTGCGAGGATGAAGACTTCGCACGCGACCCTGATAACCGCACTCTGCCTCGCCGTAACCGCCTGCAGTAACAGCCGTGGCCTAACGCCGGCGCCACCTACGGCCTCGCCGACGCCCTTTAGCGTGCTCGCGGGCCTGCACACGCAAACGACCATAGGTTCTACCGTCGATACCGGGTTCGGGACGGGCAACGGAGATCAAAATCCTTACGGCCTAGCGATCGCTCCCTCGACGTCCGGTAAAATCACGCAGGGCGATCTCATCATCTGCAACTTCAACAATGCCGCGAACGTGCAGGGAACCGGCACGACGATTGAAGGACTGCACCCAACCGCCGGCTCGGCACCCTACCGGATTGCGCAGGATATGTCGCTAACCGGATGCGACGCCCTCACGCTCGATCCGAAGGACAACATCTACAATGCTGCCTACGCAACGAACCTCGACCCGATTTTCAGCTCGAGTGGAACACTCATCACAACCAACGCCAACCCCGTTTGGTCGGGACCCTTCGGCGAGATCTACAGCGCCACGTCGGGAACTTACGGCGCTGCGTCGGTTTTCGCATCGAACGCGAACTCGGGCACGATCGTACGCCTGGACTTAAATAGCAGCGGCGCCCTGAGCGCAATCGACACAATCATTTCAGGGTTCACAAAGAACACCGGCGTTCCGGGAAGCATTCTGGGCGCGTCCGGACTGACTTACAATCCCTCCGGCGATATTCTCTACGTGGTCGATGGCGGTAACAATCGACTGGTCGCGTTCAGTGGCGTGACGACACTTGCACCCAACTCCATTACCGTCTCAGGGACTGGGTTTACGGGCCCCTCAGCTTCTGCCGCGCGCGTGGTGTATTCCGGATCGCCGCTCAATGCGCCAGTCAGCGCCGCGCTGCTCGTGAACGGAAACGTTGTCGTGGGAAACACCGCGGACAACAATATGATCGAGATTTCGCCGGGCGGCGCGGTCATGGACAAACTCGACGTCGATACCGGGGCTGTTGGAGCGATCTTCGGCATCGTTACATCCGGTACGACGCCGGCGAGTCAAAAGATTTATTTCAACGACGACAACGCCGCCACTGTCGTCCTCATCTCCCAGTAAAAGGAGTAAGGCCGGCTGCTTTCGCAACCGGCCTCCTTTCTTGCGCTTTAACCGCTGTTAAAGAGCGTTGGCCAGGGCCCACCCTTTGGGAGTGCCGATGCCGGCGGCTTGGTTGTATTCGGTCGCGTTACACGAGTAGGCGATGTTATTGCCTGACGTGCACGGCGTGTAGTAGTCACTGTATCCCGTTGACGAGAACAAGCTGTAGATGGTCGAGTTCAACCATCCGAGCTTTGAGCCGTGCAGTTCGTCGGCTTCGATGAACAGCGCCACCGATGCCGGCGAAGACCACGACGTTCCCAAGTACTCGCCCCACGCTCCGCCGGTGTACACCGCAACGTAGTCGAAGGGCAATGAGATGTCGGGCTGATTGCGGCCGGTCGTTATCATGCCCGCGATACCGCTCTGCCAGCTCGGCAGTGCAACGACCGTCGAAACGCCGCCGCCGCCATAGCAAACGTCCTTGACGCCGCCATTGCAGGAAGCATCTCCCGCGGTAACCGTTTCGAGTGCGCCGGTGCTGCTGTTCTCGGTGAAGTTCACGCCGCCAATCGAGGTGAAGTACGGATCGCCGGCCGGTGCGCTGACGCCCTTTTCGTTGTCGTTGCCGCACTCGTCGGAGCCCGTGTCACCGGACGACGCCGAGAACTCGACGCCTTCGGATGCACCTTGCTCGGCGATCGCATTGGTGGCCGTTTCAAACGATGTATCGCTCGATTCGCAACCGCCGAACGACGAGTTCACCGCGCTGGCTTTGCCATCGCTGAGCACCTTGTTATAACCGTCCTCGATGTTTTGATCGGCGAGCGATCCGATGTCGTAGACGATGATGTTGGCGCCCGGAGCGAGCCCGGAGATCGTCTGCACATCGAGGTCGGTTTCCGGATCGTCGGCGGTGCCGCCGCCGTCAACGGCTTCGTTGGTAATCGTGCCGGTTTGCGTGACGCCGGCTGCAGTGAGATAGGTCTTCACGTAGCTGGTATTTACCGCGTCGTCGATCACGACAGCCGCTGTGTAACCGGCGCCATTGCATCCGTGCTGAACCGGGAAGTCGAATGGTTTGGCAAGCCCGGTAGCCAGCGTCCCACTCGAGTTCGTGAGCGGGCCACTGTCCACTGCCGCGCCGTTGCATGCGGTACCCGGCGAGCTCGTTGGCGAGGCCGTCGGGGACGTAGTCGGCGAAGCCGTCGGCGTCGCTGAGGCAGACGGTGTCGGCGTGGGTGACGACGACGGCGTCGGCGTTGGCCTTGGCGTGCGCGTTGGTTTCGGCGTCGGCGTGGCTCGGCGGTCCGGGTCGATCGCGCCGCCCTCCTGGTCGATCTTCGTTTCTGCGATCACGAGATTGCTGAGCGAAGCAGTGAGCACGTACGAGGCGATCGAACCGGGCACCGAACCCGCCGTTGCGTTCACGTAGCGCTGACCGTATTTGCCCTGTGAAACGCTATGCATCGTCGTCGAGAAGAAGCGCTCCACGGTCGAGCTCGGAGCGCTCGCGTCGACGATCGTGCGATTGGCGTAACGCTGCGTGATCGTGAAGCCGGCGTTTTGCAGTGCCGTCATAACGGCTAGCTCTTGCTGCGCGGTCGGCGCGAATTCGTTGTTGAATTGCGCCGGCGTGAGGAACTGATGCGAACCGTTCGGTCCGCTCTGCGCCGCCACGAGCGCATCGAGCTGCGCCTGGTTGTTATAGCGCAGCGTGATCGTCACGTTGACCGGCAAATTGGACGACCGTCGTCCAAGGTCAGAAAAAGCAAGCGCCCCAGACGTCTGGGGCACCGAAATGGCTGGTGTGAGTTGTCCTCCGCTGGTCGCACTTTGCATGGGACCCGCTTCCGACCCGCCGACTCCCGGCAACGTCGAGTGGCCGCTGCACGCGGTCACCACAAGCGCAAGTCCCAGCGATCCCGCCAGCACCCGTTGCGAAATGTGCATATGACTCCTAGTTGTAGCAGTAAACAACGTGTGCACACTTCGTGGCACACGATGAGATTAATCTACTGTAAATTAACTTGAAATGACAAGGCGTTAATGTGTTCGATATTTACCTTAAAAACTAGTACCTCGTCGTACCAGCAATTGGCCAAGGGCAAGCGCTGCCTTCGCGGCGTCATTGCTCGATGAGCTTGCGAGATATCCACAGCACCGCGCGCCGCGGCATCAATCTGCCCGATAGGGCGAGCATCTTGTTCGATAGCCCGGGAATGACGAGGTCCTTGCCCGCCATCATCGCGCGATAGCCCGCCTTCGCCACCGACGCCGCGTCGGCCATCGGAAGCTTAAAGAGCAGCGTCCGCTTCATCTCGGCGCGCTCTGCGAAACCGGTTGCGGTCGCGCCGGGAGCGAGGCAGGTGACGGTCGCGCCGCTTCCGCGCAGTTCTTCGGCGAGCGCCTGCGAAAACGAGAGTACGTAGGCCTTCGAAGCGTAATAGACCGCCGCGAACGGGCCCGGCACGAAACCGGCGGTCGAGGCAACGTTGAGAATGCGCCCGGAGCCTCGCTCGTGCATCCCCGTCACGTACGCGCGCGTCAATTCGGTAAGCGTCACGACGTCGAGCAACAACTCCTCGCGCAGACGCGCAGGCGGCAGGCTGTCAAACGCGCCGTTGCTCGCAAAGCCTGCGTTATTTATGAGGATATCGCACGACGGCACGCGCTCGACGATACGCGCTGCAGCGTCAAAGACGCCCAGATCCTGGGCGATGGTCTCGACCGCTACGTTGCAGCGCGCGCGCAAATCTGCGGCGATCGATTCGAGCTTGTCGGCCGAGCGGGCCACGAGCACCAGATCGATACCGTCGGCCGCAAGCAGCTTTGCGAATTCGAGTCCTAGGCCGCCCGAAGCGCCGGTGACAATCGCCTTCATGGTCACGAACCCAGCGTAGTCAGGCCGCCACGGAAGGCCATGGTTGCGGCGCCGACTTGGCCCGCGTCGTTGCCGAGTTGCGCGACGACGATGCGCGTGGTCCCGCGCGGCACCATCGTCGTGAGTTCATCGACCCGGCCGCGCACCGCATCGAGCATGAAATCGGACGCGCTCGAGACGCCGCCGCCGAGCGCTATGACCTCAGGGTTGACAAAGGCGATGACGTTCGCAAGGCCGATGGCAAGATCGGCGGTGAAATTCTTCCATGCCGCGAGAGCGTGCAAGTCGCCCGCTTGTGCGAGTTTGCGGATCTTCTTCGAGCCGAGCTTGTCGCGGTCCATGTCCAGCAGAGTGCTGCGCGGGAAAGACGGTGCAACGGCAAAGGCGTGCCGAATCAAGCCGGTCCCTGAGGCTTGCGCCTCGAAGCAGCCGATCTTTCCGCAGCTGCACACGAAGCCGTCGCTCGGGCGGATCTGATGATGTCCCACTTCGCCCGCACCGAAGCGATTTCCGAGCAGCAGTTCTCCGTCGCCAATGATGCCGCCGCCGATCCCGGTTCCCAGCGTCAGCAAGACAAAATTGCGCGTACCGCGTCCCATTCCGTAGGTATATTCACCGAGCGTGGCACAGCGCGCGTCGTTGCCGACAAAAACCGGCATGTCGAAGTGTGCGCGCAAGGTTTCACCCAGCGGCGCATTAATCCACTTGAAGTTCGGGCTGTAG
>Ga0302325_10019286_pt1 | contig 14350 bp, 9 predicted proteins | sample Palsa_T0_2_FD_201948 | JGI IMG/M metagenome (GOLD analysis project Ga0302325, IMG submission 201948) | Peat permafrost microbial communities from Stordalen Mire near Abisko, Sweden - Palsa_T0_2 | ecosystem: Environmental > Terrestrial > Soil > Palsa > Peat permafrost | place: Sweden: Abisko... | reverse complement strand
AAGCGCATGCGTGGGCAGTGAAGCAATTCAAGGCCATGATCGGGGGCGGACAGTTCATTCCGCCCAGCGTCGATAAGCTCACCATCGACATGCCTGGCTTTGCCGGCGGTGGAGAATGGGGTGGGGTTGCGGTCGACCCGTCCACCGGAGTGTTGTACGTCAATGCCAATGACACTGCGTGGCTGGTTGGCTTGACGGTTCCACCGCCGCCGGGAAGTTTGGGCGAGCGTGTTTACCAGAACCAATGCAGCGGTTGCCATGGCATGAACCGGGCCGGCTCGCCTCCCGCCATTCCCGCTTTATGGGGTATTGAAGGGATTCTGACCGAGCAGGAGATCGCAGGCATTATCCGGCAGGGAAGAGGCCGCATGCCGCCCTTCAACAGCCTAAGCGATGCTGAGGTGCAAGCTGTGGTGCGCTACCTGACCAAGGCGCCGCAACAGCAGCAGCCAAGAGCGCGGGTCAATCCCAAGGCAGCGGCGGAACCCGTTGCTGCGGAGGGCGCCGGCGGCCATGGCGACGACGACATGCCGTACAAGACCATTGGCTTTCGCCGCTTTACCGACCCGGAGGGTTATCCTGCCACCGCGCCGCCCTGGGGCACACTCAGCGCTATCGACTTGAATACCGGAAAGTACGTGTGGAAGATTCCCTTCGGAGAGTATCCGGAGCTGGTGGCCAAAGGCATGGCAGACACGGGGTCGGATAACTACGGTGGCCCGGTAGTCACGGATGGAGGGTTGCTCTTTATCGGCGCCAGTGTTTTTGACCAGAAGTTCCATGCTTACGACAAGACCACCGGCAAGCTGCTATGGGAAACGCAGTTGCCCTTCTCCGGTCTGGCTACGCCTTCGACCTACATGGTGAATGGGAAGCAATATATAGTGATCGCCGCCGGCGGAGGACAATCCAGCAGAAAACCCTCGGGCGGAGTGTACGTCGCCTACGCGCTGCCGTAATGAATAACTAAGATTCCAAGTCATAACTCTCCACCTGCCACAGACACCCACGGTCCTTGGCAAGGGGCAGGCATCAATCGTAGCGTTCGAAGACGATTTGCTTTCGCTCCCAGCCAAGCGTTTTGAGTGTGTCCCGGTTAGCTGCAACCATTTCGTTCAAACCGCAAATATAAGCGTGGATGTTATAAACGGAGCCCTCTACCAGCTGCGGACGCTCCGAGTTCTCGCGCGCATGCTCTGCGGCGATCTGTCCTACTAATTCCTGCACGTACCCGCGCGTGCCTTCCCACTCCTCATGGGCCCGGCTCAGCGTCTTGTGGTAGAAGAAATTCGCCCTGCCGGCAGCGATCTTCTCGAAATAGTCCTCGTAGTAAAGCTCGGATGCGTACCGCGTCCCATAGACCAGCCAAATCTTTCGTCCCTGGCTTCGATCCTCCCCATCCTCGGGAAAGAGGTGCTCAACAAAGCCTCGCATGGGTGCGATCCCGGTTCCGGTGGCGATGAAGATGCTATCGGTCAGCGGCGCGCGCAGCAGGAACAAGCCATGGGGCCCGTGGAACTCCAGCGTCTGCCCCACCTCGAGATCGCACAGCAAATTGGAGAAGAACCCACCCTCAACCCGGTTGACGCATACGTCAAACTGGTTGCCACGAGGCGCCGAGGCGATGGAGTAGGCTCGAGTCTGTTGCTTGCCCGCGTCGTCATGGGCGACAAAGGAGACGAACTGCCCGGGGTCGAAATGGAACTTCTCCAGCCCGTCGACCGTGAATTCAAGATGGAAACACGCGGCCCGTTCCGAAAGCAGAAGCCTGCGCGTAAGCCGCGCAGTATAAAGTTGACGTCCCAATAGCCCTCACCTCAATCGTATAGAACTTGCTTTGTTTACCATTATATTTGTAGGCAACAGCATCTATTCGACAGTTACTGACTTTGCCAGGTTTCGCGGCTGATCCACGTCGCAACCTCGCCGCACGGCAATGTGGTAAGCCAGCAACTGCAGCGGAACCACCTCGAGCAGCGGCAGCAGCAGTTCGGGCGCGTGGGGCACATAGATTACATGCTCCACCAGCTCGCGAATCTGGTGGTTGCCCTCGGTGGCCACCGCGATCACCCGGCCAGAGCGTGCCGCTACTTCCTGGATATTGGAAAGCGTCTTCTCGTACCGCAGCATCGACTCCGGACTGGATTCGTCGCTGGTGGCCAACACCACTACCGGCAAGGCCTCGTCGATCAACGCATTGGGTCCGTGTTTCATTTCGCCGGCCGGGTAGCCTTCCGCATGGATATACGAAATCTCTTTGAGCTTTAACGCGCCCTCAAGGGCGATCGGAAAATGAATTCCGCGGCCTAAAAAGAGAAAGTTGGACGACAAGGCAAACACCTTGGCCAGTTGCCGGCAGGTGCCATCGCGCTGCCGCAGCACCTCTTCGATCTTTCCCGGGATGCGGCTGAGCGCGTCCACCAGGGCGGCGCTTTCAGCGGCCGCAATGGTCCCCCGCTTCTGCGCCATGTGCAGCGCAAAGAGAAACAACGCCGTTAATTGCGCGGTGAAGGCTTTGGTCGAGGCCACACCGATCTCGGGCCCGGCATGGGTGTAGATGGTGCCGTGCGCCTCCCGCGCGACCATCGAGCCCACCACGTTGCAGATGGCGATGGTCATAGAACCCTTGGCGATCATCTCCCGCTGCGCGGCGAGCGTATCCGCGGTCTCGCCCGACTGGGTAATCAGCATGCCCAGCGCGTGCGGATCGGCAATCGGATCGCGATACCGGTACTCGCTGGCATAATCCACTTCGACGGGGATGCGCGCCAGCCGCTCGATCATGTACTTGCCCGCCAGCGCGGAGTGCCAGCTGGTACCGCAGGCTGCGATGTTCACTTGGGTAGCCGCGCGGAAGTGATCGTCGGTGATCTTCATCTCGCCCAGAAAAACCTCGCCCGTCTCCAGCGAGATGTGGCCCAGCGTGGTGTCGCGTACCGCCCGCGGCTGCTCGAAGATCTCCTTCAGCATGAAGTGCTTGTAGCCGCCCTTTTCCGCCTGGATCGGATCCCAGAGAATCTTCTCCACCTTGCGCTCCACGTGAGCGCCTTCGAGGTTGGTGAATTTAACTCCCTGCGGCGTAAGGACGGCTACATCGCCGTCGGCCAGAAAATACATCATGCGGGTGTGGTGCAGGATGCCGGGCACGTCTGAGGCGACGAACGATTCGCCTTCGCCCACGCCGATCACGGCCGGCGGACCGTTGCGCGCGGTCACGATGGTGTCCGGCGCGTCGGCGGAGATCACGCTGATCGCGTATGCGCCGGTCAACCTTCGCGCCGCGCGGCGCACCCCTTCTTCAAGCAGCACGGTTTTTCCGGAGCTCTCGGCGGAGCGCAGCTCCTGCTCGATCAGGTGGGCGATGACCTCGGTATCGGTCTCGGTGACGAAGGCGTGGCCTTCTTCCACCAGTTCGCGCTTCAGTTCCAGGTAATTTTCCACGATGCCGTTATGCACCACCACGATGCGCCCGGTACAGTCGCGATGGGGATGAGCGTTCTCTTCGGTTGGCCGGCCATGCGTCGCCCAGCGGGTGTGGCCGATGCCGTAGGTGCCGTGCAAGGGGTGCTGCCGGATCACCTCTTCCAGATTGCGCAGCTTGCCTGGCGCGCGGCGCAGTTCCAGCTCATGTCCCGCGCTCCCCACGGCGATGCCGGCCGAGTCATATCCCCGATACTCCAACCGCCTCAAGCCTTCAAGAATTACCGAAACGACGTCTTTCGGGCCCACATACCCCACGATTCCACACATAGACTCTTATTGTACGGTCCGATCATTCTTCAAGCCGATAAGTGAATTCTTCGATCACGGGATTGGTGAGTACTTCGCGGGCGATGCGTTCCACTTCGCTACGCGCGTCGGCCGTCTCCATGGCGCGCAGGGTGAGTTGAAAGTATTTCCCCTGGCGCACGTCTTCAACGCCGGTGTACTGCATGCGTTTGAGGGCGCCGTGGATGGTTTGTCCCTGCGGGTCGAGGACGGTGCGCTTCAGCGTGACATAAACATGCGCCTTCATGGTGTAATTATAAATTGCCCCGTCTCTAGACTGACTCGCTGTGGCTCTCTTCACCTCCAAGAAAAAGCTGGGGTGGCCCATTCAAGCTGGGTTTGGCTTGAGTGGGGTTCCGCGGCTCCAAACCGGCCGAACTACAAGTCTCTGCAGCAGGTGAAGAAGAAGTATGATCCGAATAACGTGTTCCATCATGCGATGTCGATTCGCGCCTGAGGAGAGATGGAGATGAACCGAAGACGCTTTCTGCAGGTGGTGGGTAGTACTTCATTGTTGGGGGCCGCGCGGCCTGGGTGGGCATGGTTGATTGCTGCCCCGCGCCGATGCAGGTTTGTCTATATCGGGGCAGCGGACGGGATCCATGTCTACTCAACCACCGCAGGCCGGCGTTTCACCCTCCAGCAGACGATGGCCAGCGCGTATCCGGTGGCATTGGCGATCGGCGGTGGCCATTTATATGTAGCCAACGGCATCTCTGAGCACGGCAATCTGCTGCGCGGCAGCGTGGAGGCCCACGCGATTGACGCTGCAACTGGCCGGCTGGAGTTCAAGAACCGGGTACCGTTGTCGCTCTCGGGTATCTTGCCGCGAGACCTGGCAGTGGCGCCGGATGGCCGTAGCGTTGTGGTGGCGGTCCATGGCGGTGGCGCGTACAACGTGCTGTCGCTCCATGAGGACGGGCGGCTGGGAAGCGTGTCGGGCATCTACAAGGAGACAGGTTCGGGTCCGCAGAGGGCGGCGCATCCTTCCGCCGTGATCTTTGATGCAGCGGGTCGGGTGTTGACCGCGGATGAGGGCAGCGACAGGCTCAGTGTGTTTTCGCTCAGTGGTGGCCAGCTTACTGCGGCCGCGCGGCGGGAAGTCCCTGCGGGCAGCGGGCCGCGTGGTATGGTGCTGCACCCTGATGGCAACCACCTCTACGTGGCGAACGCATTGAAGGGAACGGTGTCCAGCTTTGCCTATGCGGGGGGCACTCTGGATCACAGGCAAACCGTTTCCGTTGGGACTGAGGTGGCCGCGCTGGCGATGCATCCTTCGGGCGAGACCCTGTACACTGCGCACGGCCATGGCGTGCGGGTGTGGAAGATTGCAGCCGACGGTGGGGTGGAGGCGCTCCCCGGTCTAGAAGGCGTTCAGGTGAGCAGGCTGCATGTAATGCCGGACGGCAACAGTTTATTGGCCTTGAGCCGCGATGCGGTCCTGGGGATGAAAATCGATGAATCTGGCCGCGTGCTCGCCGGCCCGGTCAAGCGCGCATCACTTTCCGGGCCGGTCAGCATCGCGGTTATATAGTTGGGCCCGCCCCGCTTTAAAGGAGGCCAGCAAGTGTCTACCCTCTGCAGGAAAATCATTGCGCAATCTCAACCAATCGCGACAGGTTTTCGAGCGCCGATTCTTCTCGCAGCCCTGCTGGGGTTCTCTTGCATGAGCTCGGCTGAAACCCACGACGTGCAAATCACTAACGGCATTGTCCAGGCGACGATTCATCCTCCCGATCCAATCAGCGGCTTTTATCAGGGAACGCGTTTTGACTGGTCCGGCGTGATCGGGAGCCTGAAATATGCCGGTCATGATTACTACGGTCCGTGGTTTAGCAAAACGGATCCGGCAGTCGTGGACTACATCTACCAGGGCGAAGATATCGTCGCAGGTCCTTGCAGCGCGATCACCGGACCAGTGGAAGAATTCTCGACCAACGGGGAAGGCCTCGGTTTCAGTGAGGCAAAGCCTGGTGGGACGTTCCTCAAAATCGGCGTGGGCGTTCTGCGCAAGCCCGACGATCAAAAATACAGTCCGTACCGGCTCTACGACATTGTCGATCACGGCGAATGGTCGGTTCAGGCAAAGCCAGACTCGGTTGCATTCTCCCAGACAGTCACCGATGCTTCTTCGGGCTACGGCTATCTTTACGAAAAAACTGTGCGCCTGGTGCCCGGCAAGCCGCAGATGGTGATCGAGCATCGCCTGACCAATATCGGCAAGCGGCCTATCGTGAGCAGCGTTTACGACCATAACTTCCTGGTTCTCGACCATCAGGCGATCGGGCCCGACTTCACCATCACCCTGCCCTTTGAGATTCGCCCAGCCAAGCCGGTGAACGCGGCACTCGGGGCGGTTAACGGAAAAACTATTTCTTACTTAAAGAAGCTTGAGGGCCAGGACCAATTCGCAGTAAGTATCGAAGGATTCGGCAAGACCCCTGCCGATTATCAGGTCACGATCGAGAACAAGCACGTCGGCGCCGGGATGAAGATCACCGGCGACCGGCCTCTCGAAAGCGAAGCGTTATGGTCCATTCGATCCATACTTGCCATGGAGCCCTTTATCCATATGTCGATTGAGCCCGGTAAGGACTTTACCTGGAAATACACTTACGATTACTACACCACCGGAAAGTAGCTTTTGCCTACTCGAGTTTGCTCGCGTTAGCGCGGTCGCGCTGCAGACGAAAGCGAAAAACGAAGTACACAGGCACGCCGATCAGGACGATCAAGACGCCGGGAAAGGTTGTTGCCGGGCGGTAGGCAAACAGAATCAGCACAATTACACTCGCGCAAACAATGTAGAGCGCCGGAACCAGCGGGTACCCGAAAGCACGGTAGGGCCGCACGGCATCGGGGCGGGTCTTGCGCAGGCGAAAAATGCCGGCAATAGTGAGGATGTAGAAAATAAGTGCGGCCGAGATAACGTAGTCCAGCAGATTGCTGTACAGGTTTCCGTAGGCCCCGGTTGCCGGCTGGTAGGTTCGAATCAGAACCAGGATACCTGCCCATACGCCCTGCATGACCAAGGCCGAGCTGGGCACATTCGCCCGATTCAGAGTGCCGGCTTTCTTGAAGAACACTCCGTCGAGCGCCATCGCGTAGTAGGCTCGAGCCCCGGCGAAGATTAAAGAGTTCAGACAGCCAAAGGTCGAGATCACAATAGCAACCGCGATCAGCTCCGCGCCGGCCGCGGGAAACACAGCTTGCATCATGGTCGCGGCCACGCGATCGGAGGGCGCGTGCTGTATGGCGCTCAACGGCAAAACCACCATGTACGCGAAGTTCGCCGCCAGGTAAAGGCCGATCACGATGAAGGTTCCGAGAGCCAGAGACAAGGGCACGTTTCGGGCCGGATTCCTGACCTCTCCGGCGCTGAAGGTGATGTTGTTCCAGGCATCGGCCGAAAAAAGAGAACCTATTTGTGCGACACAAAGCGCAACCAGCATGCCGAAGGCGGTCAGCGGGGAAGGGGTATAGCCGCTCACGGTGAAGCCGTGCGGAGTCCACGCGTCCCCGAAGTTTGCTTTGACCACAGAAGCCTTCCACCCGATGAGCAATCCAATGGCGATCACGGCAAGCAGCGAGCCGAGCTTCATCGTGGTAAAGACGTTTTGCACGCCCTTGCCGTACTTGAGGCCATTGGTGTTGGTCCAGGTAAGAAACGCGATCACCAACAGGGCGACTGTCTGCGCGGTCGACAGGGAAACCGCATACGTGGGCAAGATGTGAATCGGCGGAATGATGTAGTTGTTCTCGGCAATGCGCGGCCATAACACACCGATATAGCGTGAGAAGCCGATCGCCACAGCAGCCGCCGTGCCGGTCTGGATGACCAGGAAGAGCGTCCAGCCATAGAGAAACCCCCAGAGCGGGGAATAGGCTTCGCGCAGATAAACATACTGGCCGCCTGCCTCTGGCATCATGGCTGCCAACTCCCCGTAGGAAAGCGCGGCGGCCAGCGTGAGGAAGCCGGCGATGACCCAGGCCACCAGCAGCCAACCGGCGCTCCCGACCCCCCGGGCCATCTCGGCGGCGACGATGAAAATTCCTGAGCCAATCATCGAGCCGGCAACAATCATCGTCGAGTCAAAGAGACCGAGACTGCGGTTCAGGTGGCGGTGTTCCGCCGCGGCCTGAACTTTTATATTGTCGCTGGAGAGGCTCAAGCGACTACGATATGGGAATTCGCAAGGAATATCTACTGCCTCGAGGATGCACATGGCACACGCAACCGGCATCAGCCAGCCGCCCCTTTCGCAGAATGGAGCGACCCCTGCCCCCGGCCATCCGTTGGACCCGCTAACCGGCGCGGAACTTGGCCAGGTTGTGCAAATTCTCGGCGAGGGCGGTCGTCTCGGAGAGGGAGTTCGCATCGCATCCATCAACCTGATCGAGCCGGAAAAACATGCGGTCGAGGCACTGCAGCCTGGCGATCAGCTGGAGCGGAAAGCGCTCGCGGTGTTGGTGGACAGAGCGGACCAGGCCGCCGACGAAGTGGTGGTCGACCTTCGGCGCCACGCGGTGGCCTCGACCACCAGGCTGCGCAGCGGGATTCAGCCTTCCATTATGCTGGACGAGTTCTCTGAGTGCGAACAGGCGGTGCGGCGTTCCCCGGTTTTTCAAGCTGCGCTAGCCAGGCGAGGAGTGACCGAGATCGACCTGGTGATGGTTGAGCCCTGGTCTGCCGGCATGTACGGCAACGAATTACCCGAGGACAGCGGGCTGCGGCGGATGCGGGCGTTGTGCTTCGTTCGCTCGGAGAGCAAAGACAATGGCTACGCCCGGCCGCTCGATAGCCTGGTGGTGGTGGTGGATCTCTACAAAATGGAGATTATCCGGATCGAGGAGTATCCCATCAACCCGCTGCCGCCGGAGAGCAGCAACTGGGCGCGCGAATACATTCCCAACATGCGGACAGATCTCAAGCCGCTGGAGATCATCCAGGCGGAAGGCCCCAGTTTTACCGTGGAGGGCAACCACGTCAGTTGGCAGAAATGGAAGTTCCGGGTAGGTTTCACGGCTCGCGAAGGCCTGGTGCTGCACACCATCAGCTATACCGACGACGGCCTGGAGCGGCCTGTTCTTTATCGTGCGTCCATCTGCGAGATGGTGGTTCCTTACGGCGATCCGCGTGAGCAGTACTACCGCAAGAACGCATTCGATATCGGGGAATACGGCTTGGGGACGCTGGCAAACTCGCTCACCTTGGGTTGCGATTGCCTGGGCGTGATTCACTATTTCGATTTTCCCCTGGTCGATAGCCACGGCCGAGTTACACCGCTGAACAATGTGGTATGCCTGCATGAGGAAGACTACGGGATTCTTTGGAAGCACACCGATTGGCGAACCGGCCAGTCGGAGGTGAGACGATCGCGGCGGTTGTCCATTTCGTTTATTGCTACGGTGGGGAACTACGAGTACGGATTCTACTGGTACTTCTACCAGGACGGATCGATCCAGTGCGAGATCAAGCTGACCGGGATCATGAACACTACGTCGCTGGCAGCCGGTGAGGTTCCGAAATACGGTGTGGAGGTAGCTCCTCAGTTGAGCGCGCCCTTACACCAGCACATCTTTGCGGCGCGGTTGGTCACGACCGTGGACGGAAATAACAACTCCGTATACGAGGTTGACACGGTGGGCATTCCCACTGGCCCGGAAAATCCTCACGGGAATGCTTTTGTGGCGCAGGAGACGCTGCTTGCGACCGAGAAGGAAGCGCAGCGGAAGGCTAATTCGTCCTCAGCGCGTTTCTGGCGGGTGATCAACCCGAGCAAGAAGAATCGTCTGGGGCGGCCTGTGGGATACCGTCTGGTTCCCGGGGAAAACAGCGCACCCATGGTGCAACCCGATGCCGCCGTAATGCGGCGGGCGGGATTCATCGCCAATCATTTTTGGGTCACCCCGTACAGCCCGCAGGAGCGCTACGCAGCTGGCGAATATCCAAATCAGCACCCGACGGGAGATGGGCTTCCGCTCTGGACGAAAGCCAACCGGAATGTGGAGAATGCGGAGCTTACTCTGTGGTACGTTTTTGCCCACAACCACGTGCCCCGCATGGAAGATTGGCCGGTAATGCCGGCCGCCATGATTGGGTTCCAGTTCCGCCCGGATGGCTTTTTCGAGCGCAGCCCCGCCATGGATGTGCCCCCGCCCCCGGCCAAAAGTTGCTGCCATTGAGCAACCTGCTGTTCGATTGTTCAGCATCCCGATGCAGAGGAAAGGACTGCCTTTCCCTTTGTCATCCCGAGCAGCTAACTTTCCTGCGGCAACTTGAGAGAAAAATGAACGACCTCCGGGGTGCTGTCATTCGCACCTTCGCGCCAAATGGAAGTGCCAACCTTACCTCGAGGGGCCAGTCCCGAAGGGACGACCTGAAAGTAGCCCAGGACGTCAGTCCTGGGTAAAAAGGGGTAGATTGAGTAGTCCCGTAGGGACGGCTGAAACCCGTCGAAGCTTTCAGCCGTTCCTACGGGACTGCTCTCACTTGCGTTCGGATACCCAGGACTGACGTCCTGGGCTACTTGTCAGGTCGTCCCTTCGGGACTGGATATCAAGGCCGGCTGAGGAGCCCGGCACCCTAGGAGCAGCGTGACTTGCCTACGGCAAGTTTCGTCTGGAATGAACAACGTCTGTGCGGCTGTCGTTACTACCATCCCACCAAATGGAAGCGTCACCCTCCCCTTTGTCATCCCGAGCGAAGCCGAGGGATCTGCAGTTTAATCTTTCGGGTGCAATGAATTTGTCATCCCGACCGGTTGAAGGGGACGGCCTTCAGCCAGTCCGTCACCATTACCATCAACGTGGCCACTGAGGGAAACATTTTCGATTGGAGCGAACCCGGATTTCCTGCCACGTAGCACTGGAGAGAACCGCGCGTGCGCCTTTCCGTGAAGAAAGGTGCATGAAGTACACCGAAGCCACCAAGTTCCACAGGAAATCCGGGGGAGCGAAGTGGAGGCTCGACCGGCATCCAACTCGACCGGAAGCCCCGTTTGTTCATAGGGAGGCACTCAACCGCCTTGGCACAATAAAGGACCGTCCGAATCGGGCGAGCGCCCGGCCTCACCTTGGCCGCGGCGGGTTAAACCTGGGGGAAAAATCAAGAAGCGATGGGATATCACAGCAAACATCACCGTTCCCTTGCCATATTTCTGGAGAGAAGCTTGAGAATACACTCGACCGTTTCGGATCAGTCGCCTAGAATCTCACCATGATTTTGTCTCTGCACTTCCTGGAGCAGCTGGACGAAGCCCTCAAAGAACGCCGTATCGGCGAGGGCATCGGCTTGCTGGAGCACGCAGGAGTTGACTGGACCAGTCCCGATATCGAGCGCGGCGGCGCTGCGATCGCTCTGCGTGCCGCGCAGTGGTGGGATGTAGGGCATCGCGATCGAAAGAGCGTAGAAGCGTTGCTGGCTCGGTTCACACCCACCATGCGAGCCAGGATGCCGTTCCGCGATTACCTGGAGCTGCGGCTGGCTGAGGCTTTTCGCGCCTTGATGACGGAGGACTCCGATGCCGCGATTGAAATGTTGGAGTTCGTGCTTAAGGCAGAAAGTGAACTGGGGGATGAAAACCTGATCATCCTGGCAAATTTCTGGAAGGGAAGGGCCCATCGTAAGAAAGGCGAGTACGCAAAAGCCTTCGAGCATGTCGTGGAAGCGCGCCGCCGGGCTGAAACGATGCGATCGGAAAAGCTGGCCGCTGTCATTGCAGTGCAGGAGGCCTGGCTCATCTTTCAAAAGGGAGATGCCAAGAGGGCTCTCGATCTGCTAAACCATTCCGAGCAAAAGCTCAAGGATACCGACGACGCCATATCGCTGGGCAATATCGAATCTGCACGTGGTCGCATCATCCGCAGAACGGGTGAATACAGCGTGGCGCTGGAGCACTATGAGCGCGCGATCGCCATCTACGCGCGCCGCGACGTGAACCATCGCAACCTGGCACGAACCCTGGTCAATGCGGCCTACGTAAAGCGGCTGCTTGCCCTGCACTTGCGCAAACGGATTGAATCCAGGCACGCACGCTCGACCGTGGAGTCGCCCGCAAAGGGAACAGAGCGCCCAAACTACCATGCGCGCTACGCATCGATATGCCGCGATGCGCTGGCTCAACTTGACCGGGCCGGTGAGATCTACCGTCTCCATGAGCACCATGGTGGGGCAGGTTCAGTACTGGTGAATGCTGGACAGCTGCATCTGGATATGGGAGAAATCGATCGCGCTCTGGCCGAGGCGTTGAAGGCATATACGCTGGGGAAGGATAAGCACGATCAGATCCTCATGGCGCGCTCGCGCATTCTCGAAGCATTCGCTGAAAATGCGCGAGTGGATGAACAACTGGGCGAGGATGGAGACACGGCAGTCTATGCGAATGCGGCCCAACGCTATGCGGAAGAGGCCGTTTCCCTGGCCAGGCACACACAAAACCGTCGTCTATTGGCAGGCGCCTATATCGTCCGGGGATTAACCGCCGCCAACGACTTCTTTCAGGAGTGGGATGAGGCAAAGGAGTGCGCGTCCAAGGCAGCCGCGCTGCTGCGTTCCGATGATCGGGACCATCTCTGGGAAGAGCTCATCACGTTAAAGTCGCATATATTGCGGGCTTCCGGCATTAACGAGACGCTTCGCGCATGGTCGGAAGGAATGATAGGAGACAAAACCTTTCAGCAGGTCGCCGAAGAGTTTGCCGAGATTGTCATTCCCAAGGTTTGGGCGAGAGAAGGGAAGAAAGTTTCCCGGGTTGCGGACCGGCTGTCGATTTCGCCCAAGAAGGTGCGGCGAATCCTGCGCAACGCCGGTTTGTTAGACCAAAGCCAGTGAAGCTGGTGAGCGCGGGGTGCATGAATCTCGTCGCGGTGGCAGATGCGTATGAAAGCTGGACGCTGTAAGTACCGCGGGCGACGGCACTTGGTAAAAGCGGGCAGGCTTTCCTATAGAGTTACACCTGCGAGTCATAGCGCGTGACGCACCGCTCACGTATTCATCCCTAAGCGGCTGCGCCTGGGAGTGACCTTGGAATTTCGGGTGATATGGGAGATCGAGATTCACGCCGCCAGTCCGGAGGAGGCAGCCCATGAGGCGCGTGCGGTACAGCTGAGACGAGATATTTCAGCCACCGTCTTTGGCGTTTGGGAGCACGCAAGAGAGACGATGCACAGGATTGACGTCGTGCAGCACCCTGAGAGATTAGATCCTGCCGAGACGATTGCCGTAAGGACGTGCCTGCGATTGCTGCAGTGCGTTCCGGGCGTACAGGACAATATCAAGGACCTGGTGTCGGCAATGCTCATTTTTCTGGATCGGGAAGACGCAATGTTTGCGAGGTTTGGGGTCTCACGCTAAAGGCCGGCTTTAAGTCCGGGGAGCGCTTATCTGCGCGGAAACGGATTCAGCCGTCCCTGCGGGACTAGAAAACCCGCTCCCCCGGACTAAACAGGCTGCGGAAAAACTCTTGTTTTGTATCAGGGCACGACTTCAGTCGTGCCGTAAACGAACGAAAATATGTCGGGCTTTAGCCCCTGAGGTACGTCTTTCCGACCTGAAACCAAGTTTTTCCGCAGCCTGTTCATTCGGTCTGTTACTAAATGTACACATCCGCCAAACATGCGGTGGACGACCCGTACTCGAGGGGTTAATCTACGTTCTCGTAGCCTTTCACCCAATAGATGCCTCGTTCCTTGCGCCTTTTCATCCCACTATCTGCTTTGCTCCTTGTGGGCTGTGCGAAGGACGTTACACCTTCACCTCCTTCCCCTGATTTCAGCTTGTCGATATCTCCGAGTACGCAATCGATCCAAGCCGGCTCTCATCAACAATTGTCAGTGATAGCCACTCCTCTGAACGGCTTTAATGCCACAGTGAGCATTACATTTAGCGGCTTACCCAGTGAGGTCACAGCCCCGCCGAACGTCGTTTTGACTCCGGGTGTCTCCGCAACCGTAACCTTGAGTGCGGCAGCCAACGCGTCGGTTGGGTCGGCAACGATCATTATTCAAGGCAGTTCCGGAACGCTTATACGCACAGCGGATGTTCAGCTTAATGTCACGGCTCCTGCGGACTTTAGCCTCACTCCGAGCGTATCGGCGATCAGCATTCAGGCTGGTGGCGCCACGCAGCAGGTTGCACTCAGCCTTGCCGGCATCCAGGGTTTCACCTCGCCCGTCATGGTCACGGCGACCGGAGCACCTGCCGGCGTAACGGTTAACCCAGCCGTCCTTAGCGTAAGCCCAGGGCAAACGGGAGAGATCACGTTCAGCGCTGCGAGGAGCGCGGAGGTTGGTGCTTCCACCATAACGCTAACTGGTACCTCGGGCTCCCTCACCCATACTGTGGCGCTCATGCTCTCGGTAACGGCAGCAGCAGACTTCACCTTGTCAACCTCTCCAGCGGAGATCGCCGTGCAAGCGGCAGGCTCTACTCAGTTTTCCGTCCTGGCTTCCCCCCTCGGCGGTTTTAATGCGGGGGTCAGTGTTTCGATAAGCGGCTTGCCCCAGGGAGTGACGGCCACCCCCTCGACATTCTCCTTGGTTGCGGGCGTGCCGCAGACGATCTCTCTGACAGCAGCAGCGA
>Ga0302325_10019285_pt1 | contig 14350 bp, 7 predicted proteins | sample Palsa_T0_2_FD_201948 | JGI IMG/M metagenome (GOLD analysis project Ga0302325, IMG submission 201948) | Peat permafrost microbial communities from Stordalen Mire near Abisko, Sweden - Palsa_T0_2 | ecosystem: Environmental > Terrestrial > Soil > Palsa > Peat permafrost | place: Sweden: Abisko... | reverse complement strand
GAAGTCGAGCTTGATGTAGCGCGCTCCCCATTCCCGAGTCAGGGTGCGATAGGTCTGTCGGAGATATTCCTGCGCGTCAGGATGAGTGACATCCAGGACGAACAGGCGCTCGCCCGGTACTTCCTCGGCCTCTCCAATAGAAATCGGATCACCATGTGCGTTGTGCACCAGCCAGTCTTGATGGTCCTCGTAAATCCAGGCCCGCTCGCCCACTTCAAAGGGCGCGGTCCAAACTCCCACCTTCAATCCCAATCGAGAGATGTTGTGAGTAAGGTCCCACATGCCACGGGGGAATTGAGAGGCATTGGGCGTCGCGTATTCCCCGCGAGAGTATCCGTAACCGAGGTCGAAATGAAAATAATTGTAGCCCGATCCCTTCAGATGCTCGGCCAGCCACCGTGCGTTCGTAAGCGCGGTTCCTTGAGTGATCTTGGTATAAAAAGCCGTCCAACTCCACCATCCCAGCATGTTGTCTGCGCTGACTCGACTGTGATGCAGTTCTCGAATGACGGCGCCATAGTTTTCAAGTTGGGAGTGATAGTTCGTGCCGGCAGCAAACATCAGGCGCTCTGAAGTCACTGAGTCGCCTGCTGGAAGCGGAACATTTAAGTCAATGAGATTCTCCGCGGGGCCTTCCCGCAGACCGGATTCAGGATCGGTCGCTTGTATCTCGGTAGTTCCAGTTGCGTCCACAGTAAATGCTGAAATGGCGGGGCCCTCCTGGGAGGAAGACTGGGTTTGCAAATGAATAATGGTCAGTAAGCGGTTGGACGTGAGGGCCCCCAGGAACAGGCTCTCTTTGCTTTCCCGGTTGTAGATGAGCTGGCTGCCCACAGCTCGGTGCATTCCCCGAGGAGCCTTTCCCAAATCATAAATCTGCAAAGGCGGCCAGTCCTCACTGAAACTGTCGGAGAGAATCCGATCGGCCTTCTGCGGGCCACGGAGATCGATAATTTTATTGCTGGCGGCCTCGACGCTTCGGATGCTTTGGACGGCCACTGAACCGCCTGTGCGATTTTGTACCTCAGCCTCGATCACACCAAACGCTCGCCCTTCATAGAGCTGTAACGTATATGCGAGGTTAGGAGAATTCGGAAGTCCCGACGAAGTAACCGTTATTTCCTTGCCGTGTCCAAGAGCATCCTCAAAACTTGACTGAGAAATCTCATGCTTCGGATAATCCGTTGATCGGACCCACTTGCGATCGATCTCCACGGCCACCCTTGCCTGAATGATGGGGTGCCCTTCACTTTCAGTTCTAATCTCATAGGTGCCGTCGCCTGGCTCAACGGCCACGGATAAGCCGTCGATGGAGGCAACTACTTGCGAAGCCGTCGCCGGGACCGAAAAGGCCAGACCACATTGGACCAGGATCAGCACGCAGGCGATCAACAGAATTGCGGTCTCGGCCTCGCGAATGCTTCCGGCCGGTTCTTGGGAAAACCGAAAACCGCGACAAATATGTTCCATGATGAATTCCTTCCGTGACGCACGAGTTCCTGGCCTCGCCCTCAATCCGACGTATGGCTCGGATTGAACGGCCACGTAGCTCGCCACTTTGCCCACATAAAGAAAACCACAATTCCCGCTAGTAACGTCAAGGACCCGATCTCGACGTAGAGCCAGCCTGAGGTCAAAAAAACGTAAGCCCAGCCAAAGAAAGCAATGACAATCGGAACTGGATAGAACCACATCTTGTAGGGCCGCGCGCTGTCCGGAAGCTTTCGCCGCAAGAGTGGAATGGCAAACAGCTGTCCCAGAAACTGCACCAGAATTCTGGTGGTGATCAAGGCGCTGACCAGTTGATCAAGCTTCAGGAACGCACAAGCAATCGATACGCCTCCCAGAACCAGCAGCGAGACCTGCGGATAGTTTTTCGTGGGATGCAGTTGCGCGAAAGGGCGGAAGAAGTAGCCGTCGATGGCAGCCGCATAGGGAATTCGCGAGTAACCGAGGAGCAGCGCGAACACGGCGCCAAACGCCGACCAGAGCACCAGAACGGTTGCCGCGATCGCGGCGCCCCTGCCGTACAGGCGCTCCATGAAGTCGGCAACGATGAAGTTCGAATGGATTCCCTCCCGCCACGGCACCACTCCGATCAAGGCGAGATGCAGCGCGAGATATCCTGCACAGCAGACGGCCAGTGAATACAGAATCGAGCGCGGCACTACATAAGCGGGATTCTGCACTTCGTCGCCGATGTAGCAGACATCGTAGTATCCGAGATAGTTGTACACGGCGATCAGAGTCGCGCTGCCCAGGCCGAGCACAAAGCCACGATTAAAGCTCATCGCTCCCGGGGGAAAGTCGAACGCCAGGCGAGCGTGGAAGTGGAAAAACCCGGTGAGGATGACGGTTACCATCGCCAGCACCGTGCCCACCCAAAGGAAGAGGGTGACCTTTTTCAGGAAGGTCATCTGCCGGCATAAGAGGAACAAAGCGGCGAAGCCGACGGCTACCGCGACGAATTGCAGGCCGCGAGCGGACAATCCCGGCCAGAGATAGGAAAAATAGTTACTGAATCCGATCATCCCCGATGCGATTTCCAACGGCCCACTGAGCACGAACTGCCAGATGAAAAGAAAGGCCATGAGGCGGCCCCAGGTTTGATGGCCGTAGGCCTCGCGCAGAAAATGGTAGCTGCCGCCGGAACCGGGCAACGCCGCGCCCAGTTCGCTCCATACCAGACCATCGGAAATTACGATGAGCGCCCCCGTCAGCCAGCCCAACATGGACTGCGGCCCGCCCATGGATGCCATCAAGAGTGGGATCGTGATGAATGGGCCGATCCCAACCATATTGGAGATGTTCAGGGCCGTGGCAGGAAGCAGACCGAAGGCGCGCGTCAGGTGGGGTTGCGGCTCAGTCTTCATTGCCATAGGCGATTGGAACGCACCCCGTTCGCGTCTTCATCGAAAGAGAGGAAGATGCCTCCGGTGGCATCTTCCTCTTCCGATCATTGTTCCAGGTTATTGTTCGTAAGCTCCGATGTCGATGGTGTCATTTGTAGTGAGGATACGTTGAGTAACACCGGTTACGTCAAAGGCGCCGACGATCGAAATCGGACTGAGAATCGTCCCTTTCGCCAACGCCGGGGAGTCGGATTGTACATTCAGATTGGGCAAAGTAGTGGGCGGCGTCGCATTAATATTGACGAAATCAGGATCGGCGTACTGCGAATTCGCATCCTGTTTCGCGCCTGACTGGTAGGTGCTGAAGGTGGTGTAGGTCTTCGATCCCCAGACCCAGTTTTCGGAGGAATTCGGTGCGTAGTACAGGTTGTAATTGAGCGCGACCGTCGAAGTGGTTACTGCATCCACGAGCGTTCCACTCACAGACGAAGCGTAAAAGATATTGTTCTCGACGATATTTGTGCCGGTGAGGTCGGTCCCGGTCGCGAATTCTCCCATCGCGCCGTTGGCGTTGTTGCCATTGTCCCAGGTTGTATTGTTGATGATCGTGGAGTTTGACGAGCCTCCAGAGGTGCCCTGGCCCCCAATGCTGATCCCGACGGCGGTATTGTAGAAAAACAGATTGTCACGGACGATGTTGTCGGTCGTGTTCTGCGCCGCACCTTCTCCCGTCACCTCGATGCCTAAATCAACGAGGTAAACGGTGTTCCGCTCGACGATGTTGGAGGCGCTGCCATCCAAATAGACACCGTCAGCACAGTAGCAATTGGAACCGTAGGGATTGCTGGCGGCAGCCACGTGCGGAGTAGTGCCAGTTCCGTCGGAGGGGTTCTCGTAAACCGTGTTGCCGTAAATTTCCCCGTTCCGCGCCTGATCGTTCGGGGAGCCGTTGTACTGGGAATAGCCCGAGGCCACGCCCTCTCCGCCCAGCGCCGCGATGCCGATGTTGCTGTTGTTGTGCACCACGTTATTCGCGATGATGAACCCGTTGATGTTGCCGTCGAGTTCCATCGTCTCGCTGCAGCCCGTCATCATGTTGCTTAAGGAATTGCCTAGGATCGATATGTTGGTCAGCGGCGCGGTGCCGTTCGTTCCGGCGACGACGAGACCAAACGCTTCCGGCGACCCCTTGGGGCAGTTTCCCGTGTGGTTGGTCGCTTTCCCCTGATTCCAGATGTTATTAATATTGTTGTTCACCAGCTGGATGTTGGCGCCAGAGCCTTGCACGGCGATTCCCGCCGGCACCAAGGTGTTGGTCTTCGTTGACGTCCCCGTCTTGAAGTTGGTGATCTCAAAGCCATCGACGGTAACGTAGCCAATGTTATTTGTGCCGCTACCGATCTGCACCAACCCGTAGGCATACCCGCCAGTGCCGATGGTGACACCGCTGCCATTGATGATGGCGGCCCGGGGAGTGGTGCTCTTGAGAATGAAGTAGCCTCCGGAAGCCGATCCACCCGTGTTGATCGCTATGTCTGCGGTTTCGTTGTAGGTTCCTGGGGCGACATTGATGGTGATACCGGGCCCGGCTTTGGTGACCGCGTATGCGATTGTTGCCCAGGGAGACGCTGACGATCCGTTATTCGAGTTGCTTCCGCTCGTCGAGACGTAATAGTTGGTGTTGGTGGATACGGTAGTCGTAAGGTTAAAGGTCGCCGTTTCCGTCAGGTGTGTGGGAGTGCTCGAATCGATGACCTGCACGGTGATAGGGTAGGTGCTCGCCGCGTTTGGCACTCCGGTCAGCACTCCGGTCGAGCTTAGGGCCAGGCCCGGTACATTCCCGCTGGTGATTGTCCACGCGTAGGGACCTTTCCCCCCGGTGGCCGCAAATGCAGTGCTGTAGAAAGTGTCCACGGTCCCGCTAGGCAAAGGAGACATGGTCGTGATCGTCAAGGTGGCCGCCGCCAAATTGCTGGCGAGCAATAAACTACCAAGTAGGGCCAGCAGAACGCCGAGCCGGTTGGACAACATTTGCTTGCCGACAAATAAGTTGGTGCGTGTCATCGAAGTTCCTCTCTTCCCATGCAGAATCCATGCAGAATTTGTGCTTGGCCCGAACTGTTTGCAGGAACGAAACTTCATTGCGAACTGATGTGCTGGGCGCTCGGGAAGTGGCCGCAAGCCCGAGTTGGCGATCGCGCGAGAATCTGCGAATCCGTCCAAATTCGCCCTCCGTCCTAACTTTGGAAGGTTCCGGTTGCGCGAATGTATCCACAGGATTATCGTTTGTCAACTATTTTGTTTGTTTTTGTTCGATTACTCGCCTAGGAGATTCACTTTCGGGGATACAAATTGTTCAGATCCCAATACAATGAGTGCTCACGGACGGTTTGCCGCACGGATTAGTGAGGCAGCCCTGAGGCGCCAGGAGAACGCAAGCATCATGCTCGCCGAAGAGCGCAGATTTCGAATTCGAGAAATGCTTTCCGGGCAACGCAGCATCGCCGCTTCCGACCTCTGCGCGGCTCTGGGGGTGACCGCGGCGACGGTGAGGCGAGACTTGGCAGCCTTGGAGCAGGACGGCGTGCTGGTCCGTTCTCACGGCGGTGCAGTTTCCCGCATGTCCAGCACCAACTTCCAGCCTTCTTATGAGACGTTATCGCACAGCCATAGCGCTGAGAAGCAGGCGATTGCCCGAGCGGCTGAACATCTGGTGCTGGATGGCGAGACGGTCTTTCTGGAGGGAAGCACCACGGTGTATGAGTTCGCACGCGGCTTAAGTCAGCGGAATCGCTTGACCGTTGTGACCAACTCTCCCACTATCGTTTGCCAGTTGCAAAGAAGCTCAGGAGTGACTGTACTTTGCACCGGCGGTGACCTTCAAAAGGACACGTTCTACTTTTCCGGCGAATGGGCGCAGCGTGCGCTCTCCGAAATCCGCTTGGACAAGGCCATTTTGGGCGTGAGCGCAATCGATCCTTCGTATGGGATCTCGACCGCAAACCACGCTGAGGCCCAAATCAAGAAGATGATCACAAAAGCTGCCAAGACCAGGGTCGCGCTGGCCGATCACACCAAGTTTGGCACACAGAGCTTCGCCTATGTGGGCCCCATCACCGACCTTGATGTGCTCGTGACCGACTCAGCGATCGATCCGAGCTACATCAAGGTTCTGCGGGAAGCAGGGGTCGAAGTGGTGATTGCCGAGCTGCAGGAAACGGGTAAAACTCGCCACAAAAAGACATTTTCTAACAAATAGATTGACAATCGCTCAGGCGCGGGATAATTTTGAGTCCGTTTGAGGGCTGCCATGCACGAGGGGAAATTGTGAGTGATTGCGGCAAAAAGATTCGCTTAAAACGTGTGCTGGGAGGTTCGAAACGCCGCGCACTGGTAGTGGCTTTCGATCATGCTTTAGTCCTGGGGCCGATTCCTGGAACCGAGGACCCCATGGGCAAGATTCGACAATTTGCTCGAGCCGATGTCGATGCCTTGCTTCTCAACCTTGGACTTATTCGCCAATTCGCGAACTCGACAACGCTTGGTCCCATTCCGGCGTTGATAGCCCGGCTGGATTGGACAACGGTGTGGTCTGCCATTGGGAAAAACGGAAGCGGGGAACTGCTCAGTGCGCTTCTGGCACGACCCGAGGAAGCGCTGCGGCAGGGCGCAGATGCCGTGCTCACCTATCTGGTCGTAGGTACCGGGAATACCGAGTTCGAGATGAAGGAAATTGCCCGTAACGCCGAAGTTGCCCGCGAATGTGAGCGAGTAGGGATCCCGCTGATTGTTGAATCTCTCGCGCGAGGAAAGGATGTGCACAATCCCGGCGATCCCAAGTGGCTTAACTTGCACACTCGAATGGCGGCCGAACTGGGTGCGGATGCGATCAAGACGGATTACAGCGGAGATACCGCTTCGATGCGTTCGGTGGTGGAAGAATGTCCCATTCCAATTCTCGTGCTGGGTGGAAGCCGTCAGGCGTCGGACGAACACGCGCTCGACGTGGTCCGCGACGTCGCGGCCGCGGGAGCGGCGGGTGTCTTCTTTGGCCGCAATGTTTTCCAGGCCGACAACATCAGCAAATTCATTGCACAAGCACGTTCTGCTCTGGACGGGACGCCCGAGACAGAATTGCAAGCGATCACCAAATAATGACATCCCGTTCGCAAGCCCAGCCCATCTGGCGCAATAAGAATGTCATGGACGGTCGCCCCGGCTTCCAGTTGCGGGCAGATTGGGGACACATTTCGGTGCTTGCGGGCGGCGGCCATATCTGCGACTTGAATCTCAATGCCTGTGACGGCGTGAACCCGCTATGGCGGCCGCCGTGGCCCACGATCGATCCGATCAAGTACACCACCGCGAAGCATGTGCGCAAGTACGGGCCTCCGCCCGATGGCAGGTTATTGTCAGGCATCGCGGGGCACAACCTCAGCTTTGATCACTTCGGGCCGCCTTCGCGGGAAGAAACGGCCGCCGGTCTGACTACCCACGGCGAAGCGCCTGCGCTGATGTGGAACATCCAAAAGCAAACACAGTCGCCGAAGCCGCATCTGCGATATGGGGTGACGCTTCCCGAAGCTCAGATCAGTTTCAGCCGGCGTTTGACCGTTGACCCCGCGAACCCCGTGATCTATTGCGATGAAGAAGCGGTCAACCTCGGCCCTTACGACCGACCGATTTCATGGAACCAACATGTGACTTTTGGTCCGCCGTTTCTGGAGGCAGAAACCACCTGGTTCGACATGCCGGCGACGCGGGCCAAGGTTTGCCCCGCTAGCTACAGCCCTGGCTTTCCTCTTCGGCCGGAAGCCGAATTCGCATGGCCCAACGCCCCGACGAAAGATGGCAAACGGATAAACTTGCGCACCATGCCGGAGCACCGATTCGGTCACTATACCGCTCAGTTGCTTGATCCGGACCTTGAGATTGGTTTCATCGCGGCCTGTAACCCGCGCCTTAAGCTGCTTGTCATCTATGCATTTCGCCGGGCTGACTTCCCTTGGGTCGGCAATTGGGAAGAGCGTTACAACCGAATTTCAGCACCGTGGCGTGGAAAAACCTTCTGCCGCGGGATGGAGTTCAGCACGACTCCGTTCGCCATTCCCCGACGCCAGACCATCGACCAAGGTCCGTTGTTCGGCGAACCAACATATCGCTGGCTTCCGGCCAAGTCCAAGGTTCAAGTTCGGTTTCTCATCTTGTTGTTTGCCGTACCAGAGGCGTTTCGAGGAGTAGCTGCTGTTTCCCGGGCCATGAGAACGATCGATGTTGTCGAGTCCGGGAAGCGCGGCCGGAAGCTTTCCGTCGCGGCCGACAAATTCCTGTGAATGGCGCCGGCCGTTGCGGAATTCCACCGGCGCAATACCTTGCCCGGAGTGAGCGCTAACCTTCGGGAAAGCCCGCGGCGATCGAAAACCATCATGAGCTTGCTTGCCATCGATATCGGGTCGAGCAGATGCAAAGCGGTGGCATTTGCGGTGACAGGTGAAATGCTGGCCCAGCACGCCCGCGCCTACACGCCAGAGTTTCCCGCTCCTGCCCACGCGGAGATCAATCCCGAGCGTTTTTGGCAGGCAATCTGTCATTGTTCGCGAGCGGTGTCGAAAGATCTTTCTGATCCCGTTCGAGCGCTGTGTCTGAGTTCGCACGGCGAAACTTTGGTGCCGGTCGATGCGCGCAACCGGACGATCGCTCCGGCCATTCTCAACCAGGACAATCGAGCCACGGAGGAAACCGCGTGGCTGGAGAAAACGCTCGGAAGAAGGCGGCTTTTCCACATTACCGGTCAAGTGGCTCACACCATGTATCCGGTGCCAAAACTTCTTTGGTTGCGCAAGCACCGTCCGGATATTTTTGCTCCGTCGGTTCGCTTCCTGACCGTGATTGGCTATGTTCTCTCGCGGCTAGGACTTCCCGCTTATGTCGATTATTCTTTGGCCGCCCGCTATCTGGCATTTGATATACGGCAGCGACGCTGGTCCGACGAGATTCTCGCCGCCACCGAAATCAAGGCTGAATGCCTGCCCACTCCTGTACCTGCCGGAACGATCGCCGGAATACTGGATGGATCCGCTGCCGGTGAACTCGGACTCCCACCAGGAACAATGGTTGTGATGGGAGGGCACGATCAACCGTGCGGGGCTTTGGGAGTTGGCGCCAGCGTTTCCGGCAGAGTGGCCGACTCCATGGGAACTTACGAATGTCTGCTGGCTGCTTCCGATCAGCCCACGTTAACCGACGCCGCGCTTGCGGCATCTCTCAACACATATTGCCACGTAGTTCCCGATAAGTTCGTCACGCTGGCGTATTTTCCGTCGGGAATTATGATCAAGTGGTTCCACGATCTGTTGTACGGAGAAGTCAGCGGTGAAGACATCCCCGGCCAGGAAGGGGCTTTTCCTAACGCGGAATTGATGCACTACGCGAAGATGGAGCAAGAAGCGCACGCGGGCCCAACGGGCCTTTGCATTACTCCTAATCTGATCGGCACCTGCAATCCTGATTTTAACCCGCATGCCCGCGGAATCATTTCCGGCTTGAGCGCGAACACTTCCCGCAGCCAGATCTACAAAGGCATCCTCGAAGGGCTTGCCTGTGAACTGTCCCGGATGACCGAAATTATGGCAAGCGCCGTCGGTGAATTTCGGGATGTTTACGTCACCGGTGGGGGCTCGCGGTCGGTTCTGGGCCTCGAACTGAGAGCGGCTTTAACGGGCCGGCAGCTACACGTAATGAAGTGCCCTGACGCGGTGTGTCTCGGCGGAGCCATACTCGCGGGAGTCGCATGCGGAGAATACGCAAGCCTGCGCGAAGCGGTGGAGCTTGTAGTCCGCGAGGCGTCGGTGTTGTCGCCCGATCCTGCAATCGCGAACGCCTACGCGCAACAAATTAGCCAATATCGCCATTTGCGTTCATCGCTCACGGCAACCACAAGCAACTGAAACTTCAGAGGTCACTCGCAATAGGAGGAAAGGTGATTCAAGCCACAATCGGACTCATAGTTTTCGGAGTGCACAAAGACGGTTTAAAGGATCCCATGGGGACCCCCTTCATCGATGACGCCTTGGTTCAGCGCGCCAAGAGTGCGCTAGTGGCGGCGGGTCTGAAGGTGATTGAGCATGGCACGGTTGTCGCCAGCAAAGACGAAGCCCGGGCCGCATTCAAGAAAATGAAATGCGATGATGCCATTGATGCGGTCGTGTTATTTTCCGGGACCTGGGTTTGGGCGGCGCACATGGTCGGCGCAATTCGCGATTACTGCGCCAGCGGCAAAGGTCTGCTTCTGTGGACCCATTCCGGCTCTCAAGGCTGGCGCCCCGTTGGTGGATTAGTGCTGCACGGCGGCTTGCTCGAAATCGGTGTTCCGCACAAATTTGTGTACGGCAGCATCGAGGAACCAGACACCGTAGGCAAGATCGTGAGCTACGCGCGCGCTTCCCATCTGAAGAACTTCTTAAACCTGTCCACCATTGGCACCTTTGGCGGCCGCGGCATGGGGCAAACCTGCGGCGCAGCCGATCCCTCCCAATGGATGAGAATGTTCGGCGTCGATATCGATTCCCGCGACACCACGGAACTGAAACAAGCCGCGGAAGCAATATCCCAGGCCGAACTCGATGACCTGCAGCCACGGCTGAAGCAACTGTTTGGCAGGGAACCAGAACGAAACGCAGTGACCGAGCGCTCGCTGCGGCTGTATCTCGCGCTCAGAAAAGTGGTGGCGAAGGAGAAGTTTGATTTCTATACGATTCAATCCTTTCCTGGTTTGGCGGCCGACTACTCTGCGACCTGCTTCGCCCAGAGCATGATGCTCGAGGATGGAGTCGGTACGTCTACGCTGGGCGATTTCAACACCGCTTTGACCGTGCTTCTGCTCACGAAATTGAGCAAGGAGAGAGTGTATTACGGCGATCTGCAGCACATTGACCGGAAAATAAACGAAATCAAGATTATCGGGGATGGGGCTTGTCCACCTTCCTTGGCCGGCAAACTGGGTCCGGCTGGTTTCTCCGAACATGGCATCCCCACTGAAGGTGAAGCGGGCGGCCTCTCGGTAAAGTTGATCTGCAAAGTCGGAGAAGGAGTGTTAGCTCGACTCGGCAGAGTGAACGGGGAGTTTCAGATGGTCCTTACCCGAGCCAGCATTTTCGAGCCCGCCCCTGCTCAGATGGAGAACCGGCTCAACGAATGCGGCATCCCGTTCTGGCCCCACGGTTTCGTGACTGCGCATGGTGACATCGACGTCTTGCTTCAGCATTGGACCAATGAATATGCGTGCTTGGGCTATGGCCAAGAGCTCTATCCAGCCCTGATTGATTTTTGTGAGATTACGGGAATCAAGGCCATCCTTCCCTGATTCCCGACAAACGGCGCGGTTGGGGTTGCTTCCGGGGTGCGCCAAAAGCCGCTCTGCGGTTAACCTTCAGGAGAAACGTAAGTGAACATTCCTGCGAAGATGTACAAGCAGATTAACAATTTAATCACCATATCCCTGACTCGGAGAGGCGGCAGACAAATGAAAACAAGGTTGCAGTACCTAGCACCAGCACAGTGGCTTGCTACCCTCGGACTCATTCTGGTGCTCGCATCGACGATGCCGGCTTGGGCCCAGTACACGACTGCGCGGCTCAGTGGAATCGTCAGCGATCCATCGAGTGCAGTGGTAGCGGGAGCAACCGTCACCGTTCACGATATGGGGACGGGCTATACCCAGGCCACCAAGAGCGAATCGACCGGACAGTATCTGTTTCCCAGCCTGCCTGTAGGCACCTATCAAATCACGGTTTCGATGGCGGGGTACAACCAGTATGTTCAGAAGGGTATTGTCCTGTCGGTCGGTCAGGCGGCCTCCCAAAACGTTCAACTGCGAGTGGGCAAGGTTGAACAACAGATTGTTGTCACCGCAAATTCTGCCATGGTGACCACCGACTCGGCCACGGTGGGGCAGTTGATCGATCAAAGGGAAATCAGCGAACTCCCGTTGAACGGCCGCGACGTACAGCAATTAGTGTTTCTAGCGCCGGGAACTACCAACGTGACCTCCAATTATTGCGCTGCTAACTGCGAGGGAGGCGTCTTTCCCAGCGAGCAGTACGCCAAGGTAAATGGAGGCGGCGCGAACGGGGTCAATTACTTGCTGGATGGCGTCGACGCCAACGACACCTACATCAACACCAATGTGCCTTTCCCCAACCCTGATGCGATCCAGGAGTTCACCCTCAATACGAGCAACATGAGCGCCACCTTTGGGAACGCGATCGGTGGGGTGGTCAACGTAGTCACAAAATCGGGAACGGACAAGATTCACGGAGATCTATTTGAATTTCTGCAGAACTCCGCCCTGGACGCCAGCAATTATTTTTCCGGGGGAGCGGTCAACCCGCTCAAACAGAATCAATTCGGCGGAAGCATCGGCGGCCCGATCATTAAGAACCGCCTGTTTTATTTTGGGAGCTACCAGGGAACACGGTTCCGCACCGCCAACAACGGCCAGGTTGCCTTCGTTCCCAACGCGGCCGAGCGCACCGGAGATTTTTCCGACGTCGGCGGCCCTCAAGTTACGGTAAGCCCGGTTGCTACCTACATTCTCAATCACATTCCGCTTCCGAATGGACCCAACGATCAGCTTACTTTTAACGGTGGGCCGGATGCTCAAAACACGGATGAATATCTAGCCAAGGTGGACTTCAACTTCGGGAAACACCATCTGAGCGGTCACTACTTTCAGATGAATTATACGGACCCAGTCTTCGTTCCGCCTTCGTCCGACCTTCTGGAACTGCGCGCCGATGCCGAGCATCTGGTTCTCAAGAACATCAGCATGGTCGATATCTACAACGTTTCCTCTAATTTTCTATTGAGCAGCTTCTTCGGATACAACAGCGAAAATGGTACAACCCTGTCCTCGGCTCCCTTCAGCATGGCTGATGCGGGGTCCAATATCGCGGTGCCGCAAAACCGCGGAGGCGGCAATTCCGCAGTCTTGAACGTAAGCATAGGCAATGACATTTATCTGCCGGGTACGCCCTATGGGCTGTGGAATCGCGGCGATCAATCGCTGCGTGAAATTGCCACCTGGATGCACGGGAAACATGAAGTGCAATTCGGCGGCGAAATTCTACGGGTTCGTCTGCCTATGGGAAATCAGTACCAGGAAAGCGGAGTTTTCACTTTTGACGGTTCCGTAACCGGCGTTCCCTTGGCGGACTTCGAGCAGGGCACAGTAGCGTCATTCGTACAAGGCGGGGGACTCTACTTGGATGTTACTGGATACCGGGAAAGCTTCTTCGTGCAGGACAGTTGGAAAGCTACGCCCCGGCTGCTGTTAAGCGCCGGACTGCGTTGGGATCCCTTCTTCCCCTATACCGACAGCAAAGGCCGAGTAGCTTGCTTTGTTCCGGGAGCCCAGTCTGTGCGCTTCCCCAATGCTCCCGTGGGCATGCTCTTCGGGGGAAGCAATCACGATCCTGGATGCCCCGCCTCTTCCATTTATAACAATCCGAAAAACTTTGCACCGCGGTTGGGCTTCGCCTACCGCCTCACTGAAGACGGCAAAACGAGTATTCGCGGCGGCGTCGGTTATTATTACGAAGCTCCGAACACGGTTGCCTTCGAGGACGTGGTTGGTGTTCCCCCCTTCGCTCCGATTATCAACCTGACCGATGTTAGCGTGGCCGATCCCTACGGAAGCTCAGGAGTCACGAACCCGTTTCCCGGGCAGTTTGGTCCCATCAATCCAACCCCGAGTACGGCAATTTTCCCGAACGGCGGTATCTCTTTCAGCCAGATCTTTGACCGCCACTTCCGCTTGCCGATGGTGCTGGCTTATAACCTAACCATTGAACACGGATTCAGGCAGGACTGGATGCTACGCGCCGCCTATGTGGGCAATAACGGACATCATCTCAGCGGCACGGGCGATCAGGAAAACGGGCTGCTACAATTGAACCCCTCTCATTGGGATGCGACTCTTCAGCAGGAGGTCCCCGTTTATTCCAATTATGGATCCATCGCTTCCATCAATTCCGGAGTCGACAGCAACTACAATGCTGCCCAGATAACGCTCGAAAAGCGCATGACGCATGGCTTCTCTTTTCTGACCAACTTCACCTGGTCCAAGGAGCTGAATGACTTTGCCCCGATCGGAGGATCGCCGTATTTGACCAATAGCTGCAGTTGCGGCCGCTATTTCGATTACGGCCCCTCCGATGACGATCTTTCGAAGGTTTTCAAAGTCAATGGCGAATATATGGTGGCGCACGTCGGTCTTCCCAAGGCAATCGACAAAGTTGTGAATGGCTGGGGACTTTCCGGAACGGTAAGCTGGCAAAGTGGGTCTCCGTTCTCCATCTTCAGTGGCGAGGACAATTCTTTAAGCGGCATGTTAGGGGATCGCGCCGATCTCGCACCGGGTTACACCGTTCGGAATGCCGTCCTGGGCAGCGGCCGTTCCCACGCCGCACAGATTGCTGAATGGTTTAATACCAATGCAT
>Ga0302325_10019284_pt1 | contig 14350 bp, 21 predicted proteins | sample Palsa_T0_2_FD_201948 | JGI IMG/M metagenome (GOLD analysis project Ga0302325, IMG submission 201948) | Peat permafrost microbial communities from Stordalen Mire near Abisko, Sweden - Palsa_T0_2 | ecosystem: Environmental > Terrestrial > Soil > Palsa > Peat permafrost | place: Sweden: Abisko... | reverse complement strand
TCCGGCGAGAGACCCGTATAGTCGTGCCACCGCTGGTTCCAGAATTCGCCGTATCCCTCCGGCGAACTGCACCAAGCCAATGTCGGGATCGTGTCGATTATCTTACGAAGGCGCACTTCTGATTCTTTGATCTTGTCGAGGGCGGTCGTGAGAGCATCTCGGGATCGTTGGCGTTCGATTGCGATCTGCGCAATGTGACGAGCACCCTCGATGAGTTCGATTTCGGTGTTCGTCGGTATCCGCGGCTCGGAAGAGTATAGCGCGAAGGTACCAAGCACTTCGTCATCCTTCGTCAAGATTGGCTCGGACCATGCCGCCCGAATTCCGTTCCTGATGGCAAGGTCTCGATATTCATCAAGCCAGTTTATGTCGGTCGCGACGTCAGCGACGATGACTCGCTCCTTCGATAGCGTGGCGGCTCCGCAGCAACCTGCGTGCGGAGAAAGGAGCAGTGGGCTGATTGCTGGGAGCCAATCGCCAGGGACGCGCGGGCCGGCAGTATGCCAAAGGCGTTTCCCGTCCGGATCTAACAATAGGACTGTTGAGACGACTGGCGCAGCCTCAACGTCAATGGAGCGGCACAGATTGTTCAGTGTGTCCGTTAAGCTTGCGCCATCGGCGATCATCTCGAGGGTGCGTTTCTCAGCAGCGTGCAGCAATTCGGTCCGTTTGAGCTGGTTGATGTCGGTGGCTGAGCCGTACCATCTCACAGCCTCTCCTGTTTCGTCGCCAAGGGGCTCGATCCTGAACAGGAACCAACGAAACACGCCGTCGGAACGCCGCAAGCGGACCTCGTACTCACGCGGCTCCGGGTTGCGAACTGTTCCCCATTTGGCCGTCAGTCTGGGGAGGTCTTCGGGGTGAATCGCGACCTTCCATCCCTCGCCATGTGCCTCTTGCGGGGAGAGACCGGTGTAGTCGTACCATCGCCGGTTCAGGAATTCATTGGCACCGTCCGCAAGATTGCACCACGCGAGCGCGGGTATGTTGTCGATGATCTGCTGGAGCCCCGGCCCCGCCGTTCTCGACTCGTTGAGCACTTTCAGTTCGTCTTGCCCACCATTGTGCTCGGGAATTGCGTCGTTCTTCCGTGCTCGGGAAGTGGACGCAGCTACTTCCGATGCTTCGTCCGTGATCGATCCGAGCGCCAAGTCCGTTTCGCGAGCTGAGTCCGGAACACGCATGATCACTCCACGACGAACGCTTTCCGAAGCTCTGGCACGTTCGCCAGCACGGTTTACTCAAGACCTCGCCAGTAAGGATGTGCACCCGATGCTCGACGCGGATCTCGGGACATCCCATTGTCCCTCTTTGTGGACTAGGGCGAAGACAGCGGTTCGAGGTATTTGCTACTGCCAGCGCGATTCGGCCATTCCATGCTGTTATTGAGATGCAAACTCCAAGCGAGCCGAGTAGGTCCGTTGGAGTATGGAGTATACAGAAATTGTTCTGGTGAGGAGGTGCTCCAGCGCAATTCTCGCGGTGCCAGCACCTCCCGAACCTGACAAAAGTTTCGCGCGTGGCACGGCGCGCCCAGCCTCCATTTTGCGGATTACTCCCAAGAGATGCGCTTGCGTCCGATCAACTCCTGGATCATCGGCCATCTTGATGTTCGGCCCGCACAAGGGCGCTACCGGAAGGTGCGACGCTATCCCCTGCCGGGACGCGTCCGGACGAGTAACGCTACTCGGAGAATGGGCTTGATTTAGGCACCGCGTGGGATCGCTCCCGAGATACGACGTTCGAGGAGATGTCCGCACGCCGGAGTGATGGAGCCTGCGGTTGTCTCTTCCAACGGGACTTCCTGCGAGCGTGGCAGAGCGGCGCCCATTCTCCGAGTTGGTCGACCACCCGGACGAAACCGCGCGACATTTCATCGAGTCGGACGAGAGACGGCCTGGTGGCAGGCCTTACGGACGACTACACTGAAGGCGTATGGGCGAGGTGCAATTCTTCCTCACGAAGGTCCTGAAAGCGACAGTCGCCCGGTTAGGCGTTCTTGTGATTTTGCTCTTGCCCTCGCCGCCTGTCATTGACGGCCAGCAAAGTCCATCCGTCTCAGAGCTACTCCGGCAATTCCAGGGTGAGACCGTGTTCTGGCGCCAGTTCGAAGTTGCCAAGGCGATCGTCGCGGCGAACGACACGAGAGTTCTCCCCCAACTGGAGCCCTGGTTGACGCGCGAAGACCGGGAGTTACGGGGAAACGCCGCGTTCATCTTTGCTAGGTTTGGCGACCCTCGTGGATTTGACGTGATCGTCGCCATTCTTGGCGATCATTCCGAAGACCGGAAGGTTCATAACATTTCTTCTGTAGGTCTTCCGGATGTCCAAGGGCAAATCACCCAGGACCGTTACTATGCGGCGCACTTATTGGGTGACTTGAAGGATCCTCGCGCCATCCCCATCCTTGTGCCCCTCCTGACTGAACCCGTCGTGAAGGACATCGTTCCGTGGTCGCTCGGGCAGATTGGAAATCGATCCGCGATTGGGCCAGTTAATTAGAACATTGAGCGATACAGATCCGAACATGCGGGTTCTCGCAATCTACGCTTTGGTTGAGCTCAAAGCTTCTGAGGCACTACCGCGCCTCCACCAGTTACTAGCTAGGTGACAATGTGAAATCGAATTTTGACAAACTGGAATCGGTTGCCGAAGCCGCTCAAGCCGCAATCACCAGACTACAATCGGAGACCGGGCGCTAGTGCCTGACGGGTCGGTTGCCGGTACCAACCGTGAACCCATGTGGCTGGCCTCTACGTACCGCTCAGGCCGGGCGGGATGATGCGCTACTCGGAGAATGGGCTGGATTCAGATGGCGCGAAGGATCGCTCCCAAGATACGGCGTTCGAGTAATTTGCCCGGCCCTGCACGGGCAGCGAGGCTCATTCTCGCCAAACCGGACCTCTGCGGCAGTGAGTATTTTCAAGCTTACCCGTCAACCGACCGGGATCTTGGTAGCATAGCGATGGATCATCGAGCGTTGCTTCGCCACTCGTTCACCAGGTGCGGCTATAAGAACCAGGCAACGACACTTGCGCGCCGGATTGAGGAGCTCCGCACTGGCGCACCGGCGCCAGTCCAAGGCGCTATCGACTTGATGGAGCTAACCAGCCGCACAGCAAATCTGTTCTTGGCTCAGCCGCCGCAGGAGAAACAGGCATTCCTCAGACTGGTTCTCAAATCGGCTGCCTGGCAACACGGCGAGTTGCAGACTCAGTTCGAGGAGCCGTTTGAGAATTTGAGGTGTTCGAACCAGCTAAGCCGAAGGAAAGATACGGACATCGTAGTGGGAGATACCCCAAACGGAATTTGGTTCCGCGAGCAGGACTCGAACTTTTCCCCGCTGGTGAACAGCCACAGCCTGTTTTAAGGTGGAGTTGATCCAGTTGGGCGGTAAGCCTAGAATCTCGGCTGTTAAATTTGGTGTCCCGTAGACAGAATACGGTTCTCCGCGGCCAGATATTCAATCCTGCAGCAGAACCTTCTGGTTCACCGATCCCGTCACGTACGCTAGCAGTTTCAACCACTTCTTGTTCCTCATCCGACTGTCTATCTTACTCTGGCGACGGATCGTTTCAGTTTTTTGACCATACGCGCTCGAAAAGCGTATAGCGGCGGGCGATCTCTATGAGGCCCTCGCCTACTTTCGGAAGCGGCATCCTGACCTCGATATCTTCCGCGTCGAGTTCGTCGCCCTGATCGAAATCGTGTCCGGCTCGCCACTGAACTAGTTGGGGCGCAGTCTTCGTGAGCCTAATAGCGAGCCGTGAACCTTGGTTCGCGTAATCGTGGCTGGGTACCAGGCTGCGATTTCGGAATACGGTTCATAGCCCACCCACGAAAAGCATCATGCGTAAACCTTGTTCCGAATCGTGGCTGGGGACCCAGCCCAATTCGATTTTCTGACTTGAGCCCAACCTGAATGAAGGAGACATTTCACGGCACGTTTCGGCGGCCCACCTGGACTTGTCATGTGGAGGCCCTTGTTAGAATTATGCTGCGTAAACGCGTCCGGTGACCTCCACTCGCTTTAGCCACAAAGCGCGCATCAACGTTCAGTAAACAGATCCCGCATATGGACTCGCAGAGCGTTCGCAATTTTCAGCAAGCTCCTTATAGACGGATTCCTCAGGCCCCGTTCGATCCCGGCGAGATACGAGCGGTCCACGTATGCGGCTTCCGCAAGCCGTTCCTGAGACCAGCCTTTCGCATCCCGCAAATCGCGGATGCGGGTACCGACGTCGTCGCGGGAGACTTCAACAATCGCGGATTTCATCGTCGCTGCAAGGCTCAATCAGAAGGCCGTGACCCTGACCGGAGCGCAGGTGAACATCGCAGATCGTGACGCCGCCACCACCCGCTTCGAGCACAGGCGCTGGCGCACCGCCATCGGCAGTTGGTACTTCCAGCTCCGTCGCCTTGCAGATAGCCGTGGATTTGCCGATACCCTTGCTGCCAATGAACGCGACGTCGTGGTCTCGCCTCAAGATGAGGCCCGCAGTGTGCTTAATATCATCGATGTATTCGGTCAGACGACGCTCGAAAGCGTGCCGAACGTCGGGATGGCTCCTGAGCGCCACCAGTTCTCGGCAGACAATCTCCGCGTCCCAAAGAAGGTCCTGATCCGGGTGATCGAGAGGAGGACGCGGAATTTCGCTCCATTCCCGCCCCAACGTCTTCGAAAGTTGGAGCGCCTCGGGCGTGCCAATGGCTTCGGCAACAGTGGTGAGCTCGTCTGACGACAATGGCCGCTCCCCCGATTCAATTCGTGGACACACTTTTTATTCGCAGAGAGACTTCCATAACAGGGGTCACCTTTTCTCACTTGAACATCTGGAGCGCTCGGGACCGATGCGCTGCTCACCCTGCGTGGCCTTTGTTGCCCATGCCGGACGGCGGGAAGGAAGAGGTCATCTGTCGATGATCCCACCCGAGATATTATCTATCTCGCACTAACCTTGGTGTACGACCCAGTGCACATGTAAGACCAAACGGAAAAGACTAAGATTGACCTGAGCCTTCCCCTACCGGGACCCAGAAAACAAGGGGAATCCCGTTCGACGCGTGTAGAGTTAGGGACTGCTTTTGAAGGGCCAGGCAGCGGGAGGTGCCTTCTTTCTCAATACGCACCCGCAAGCGCTCGGGAAAATGCGGCGGGGAGTGGAAGGGAGGACGACTGGAAATCGATCCCAGGGCGTTGATGTTCGGGGGCGTCCCCCACCGCAGATTTCTCACGCTTTTTCGCGTGATTTTCACCCAGTGGGTAGTGAATAGGTGCTGAAGGTGGAATGGCAGCGCTGCAAAGTGCACTTTTATCGCAACGTGCTGGTGCACGTGCCCAAGCGCAGCCAGGCCGAAGTGAGCGAGGCCATGAAGGCCGTGTTCGTGCAGCGCGACGAAAAAAGCGCCAAGGCCAAAGCTGCTGATCTGGTGCGGCAGTTTCAAGCGCGCTTCGCCAAAGCGATGGAGATCTTCGAGGCCGGCATCGACGACGTGCTGAGCTATTTGCACTACCCGCAGCCGCACCGCACCCGGATCAGTTCCACCAATCCGTTGGAGCGCCTGAATCTCGAGATCCGCCGCCGCACGCGCGTGGTCGGCATTCACCCGGAGGGCGTTGCCCGGACTCCCGGCAAATTTATGGAATCTGTCCGAACGGGTAAGATCCGCGACAACGTCTCACAATCGTCGGCTGGCTCATTCTAACGAGAGGCGCGTTCTGGCTGCGCCGCTGTCGTTTGCAACAAGCGGCTCATCGGGCGGTTAAAATAGACCCCATGTCCACGCTGCCATTTGCGATTCCTGACCACGTTGTTGATTGGGTAAGGGATATATTCGAGCAGGTTAATCAACGAAGCTCCGCCACGCTCTCGCGCATTCCCACCACCTGGGAGACGACGCTCGACCACAGCCTCATCGGGCATCTGGCCGAATTCTCAGCGCCCTTTCGGTTCGCTTCTAATTGGGTCGTCAATCTCGATACCCATTTCATCGGCGGAGGACGATATTGGGGCAGTTGGGAGATCGCCGACATCGGCCTGCTCATAGTCTTCCGGCGCTCCGGCCATGTCATCGGCACCAAACTCGCGCTCTTACAGTCAAAACGGCTCTACCACGAAGAAGCGGACGTTGAGCACGACATCCACAGGCTGGACTACATGATTGGATTCGGACGCCTGCTGGAGTCGGACAGCGAGTACCGCTCCGTCGTCAAGCCGCGAACTTTCCACTTCACGGAACGCTCGAAATATCAAGCGCTGGAATACGGCGGCAAGCAATACAAGGCCGTGCTGGACTATACCGCGATGCATGGCATTCCTGTGCATTACCAGCTCTATAATCCGCTGACCGTGCCATCCGCTGCGGACTTGCCAGCAGTCGCCGATAACGACGCACCGTTACCTGAACTGCGCATCGGCTCTCGTGTCGTCAACGCAGCCACTCTCGACGCCCGTCTGCAGCGCGCGGGACTGGCAAATGCTGAGCGTCCTTCGTTCTCCCAGATCGCAGGCTCGACCGATGATGATTTTTGGACACTGCATAACTTCGTGGCCGACCTGGTCCTTGGTTGCAAGGAAGGCTATCTCGCCGGCACGAGCCCAATGGACGACGAAGCGCTATTTACGGTCTTCAATCGGCGCAGCGGCCCCATCTCCGCTGCGATCTCTATCAGCATTGATGCTCCGGGCTGATCCCATTGATGGCTAAGGTCACTGTGTTCCCAGCGAATCCGCCAGGTCGTGCAGTAGGGCTTTGTCCGACTTTCCGTCTATATGAATAACCGTGACGGAGTGCGCACCCATGTACATCCGAACGCCTTCAAGGAATGAGCGGGGGTCGCCGGTCTGAAAAGCCCGCATATCCATACCGAGGATTAGAAAGTTGACGCCGTGATAGCGTTTGCCGGTGACGGGATTGAACGGGGCTTGCGGTCCTCCGGCTTTCTCCGGGTCCCAAGGGCGAACCCACGGTTTAACGCCGTTTTCGAGTTCGGCAATGATGCGGTCAGCAAAGTCTTGCATCGGGTCGCGTTGCGGGGTGTCGGTCATGGCTTTCGATCTCCGAAAGCGTTTCCCATGCCGCACGTGTGAAGGGTTGTCAATGCGACGGGATTTGCGTTTGTTCTTCGTCACGGTTTGCCTCACTCGTTTGAGTGACCCCCACGGCGGGGGCGAAAGAGGGCACGCCTGCATGTCGTGCCGCCAGAGACGGAGCACTTGCGGTTGCTTACGGCCACTCGAATTAACGAATCCCGATTCGCCGTCCCGATTGTCTATAATTGCTTGCGTGAGCGGCATTCCCTCAGCTCTGTCAACGGTGCTTGATGGAATTGGAGCCAGCGACGCCGAAGGCATCCTTCGCGCCCTTCTCGCAGCTCCAGATTCCCCTCCCTCTGTTTCTGCGGCCATGCCAAAGGGCGCGGTCAACTACGCAATCTGCTACATCCAGCGATCCGGCAGTACGCATCTGACCAGCCTTCTCCAGAATGCGGGCGTAGCGGGCGAGTCCCGCGGATTTCTTCAATGCCGGTTACCGCTATATGCCGCTGGACTATGGACAAAGGCGGACAGCGTAACGTACTTCGAAGAATTTTCAGTGACTGGAAGATAAACAGGCGAAGCGAACGGCGGCCAGCGCCAGACGCAAGACATGGAGAATGCATGATTAAGATCGGGCGATTCTTGGGGATTGGGGTTTTTGTTGGCGTGCCGCTTACCCTCCTGGCTCAGCCTCAGGAGCCGACGGCTACCTATGTAGGCTCAACCGCTTGCAAGACGTGCCATCCCGCAATCTATGAGCGCTGGAGCACGACGCGTATGGCGAACGTCATTCGCGACCCGAAAACGCATCCCGACGCGATCCTCCCCGATTTAACAAAACCGGACCCGCTGGTGAAGTTCACCAAGGACGATATCGCATTCGTTTATGGCAGCAAGTGGAAGCAGCGTTATTTCACTAAGAGAGACGATGACTATTACCCGCTGGGCGCACAGTGGGATATCACCCATCAGATTTGGCGCGCGTACATGGTGGCGCCGAACACCGACTGGTGGACCGCGTTTTATCCTGCCGACAATATGCAACGTCCGACAGGTCCGCTTTGTGACGGATGCCATTCTGTCAACTACAATATCGAGACCAAGGCTGTGACGGAGTGGAACGTCGGCTGCGAAAAGTGCCATGGACCAGGGAGTGCACACGCCCAGCGACCATCCCGATTGAATATCACCAACCCGGGCCGCCTGGACACAGTTCAGGCAACGAACGTGTGCATTCAGTGCCACTCCCAAGGGCAGCCGCTGAATAGTCCCATCAACGGGAAATACTACGATTGGCCGGTTGGCTTCCGTGTGGGCCTCGACCTGAAAGATTTCTGGAAGTTGGAAGACCATAAGCTGGGTGAGCAGAGTTTCACGCATTTCGCTGACGGAACGGCGCATAAGAATCGAATGCAAGGCAACGATTTCGTCCAAAGCGCAATGTATACGCACGGCGTGAGCTGCTACAGTTGCCACGATGTTCATGGAACGGAGAACAACGCCAATCTTTTGAAGCCGGCCAACGTTCTTTGCTTAGAGTGCCACGGTCCGAAGTCACCGAACGGCCCCCACGCGCCAACCATCGAGGCTCACACCCATCACGCCGCCGGAAGTGCCGGCAACGAATGCGTGGCGTGCCACATGCCGAAGATAGAGCAGCAGCTGGCCGACACAAATGTCCGAGCACACACTTTCAAGTTCATCACGCCGAAAGATACGGAGTTGCTGAAGGTCCCCAACCCGTGTGCCGTCTGTCACGCGGATAAGCCGAAGAATTGGGCCGCCGATACGCTGCGAGGATGGTCGAATGTTTCGCCGTGGCGCGTGGCGAATCCGTGAGACGGAACGTAAAATAGCACGATCCTTGGACTGTTCCTTTTCGCCAGCGCTATTCAGCCACAACGCCGGGTGCAAGTCTTCATCCTAAAGGTTGATTCGGACTACCAGTTGATGCCTCCGTGGTGTTTAGCATTTCCGATGCCTGATGAACCCTCGTTCTCTCTGTTGGCATTGACGTCCTCGCCGGCCGCCAAAATCAACTTGAGGTGATACAGTGCAAACATACTGGTTGCGATGCCACGATCGATGCGGACGTGATTGCCGAACTTTTGCAGACCTTCTGTTAGAGGCGGCGGGCAAGGGTACCAAAATGGCGGCCCACTTTTCGCCAAGCTTTCGCTCCCGCCTTTCCCTCTTCAGTGATCTTCTCAGAACGGTCCTCGCCGTCAAGGGTTCGCTTCGCCGCGCCCAACAACGGCGCCCCCTTGACCGCTCCGGGCCGTTCTGAACAACGCCTCCTGATAAGAGGGAAAGGCTCACTCCGAACGGCTCCCCCAGCAGGGTGCCACTTCGCCGCCATTTCGGTACCCTTTTCAACCGCCACCGACAACCTTCGACGGTTTCCGATCGCGACGCTTGCGGATGACGCGAGGCTGCACTATCCAGCCTGTCGTGGTTACGAACGGCAAACTTACAAGACGGGCCTTGGCCGAAGCGCGCCAACGCGACGTTACAATCGTCGACACCGGGAGCATCGCTCAGCTCCTTAAGAGATTTCCTTGCACGGCGGCCGAAGTGGAGGTCATGAATTTGACCCGTCTCCGAAGTATGGCAGCACTGCCGGCAAAGCTGGATAGCTTGGTTACACTTTCAAGAAGTTCGTGATGGCGCTGTACCGGCGCTAATATTGTGTCCGTAGCCTTTCTATGTCCGGAAAAGGCGGTATACTCACGTGGCGAGACAGCCCGGACCTCTTTTGCGTTCCATTTTCACAGGCATTGCACAGCTGCGGGGGGCTCTATGGCGTAGGCGCGGCTGTCTGAACCGCGCATAGCCAGGCGGCAGCGAATGCTGCAGCATCTTCCGGATAGTCTTCCGCGACAGACCGAACTCGCGTGCCGCCTGCCGGATGCTCATGCCGTCCAATTGCCCCTCGCGTGATGGCAAGGTCAGCAGCCATCGCATGTTGAATTGCGCCTGTGAGGTCGGCGCGTGGGCGGCGAGAGAGATCACCAAGGGCTTCGTGAATTTCTCGTTCGGCGGTCTGCTGGCCGGTCTCGTTAAGGGCGGGGATCGCCTCATCTTGCCCCTATCGGGGGCGGCCACGTAATGGCAACACAAGTTTTTCGTCCTTGTCAATTGCTCTACCCATGCCCGATAAGCCTAGCATGCCAGCGAAAGTACGGAATCCGTTCCTTGGTCCAGAGATCAATTTTGCGATCTTTCAGCTGAACCAGCTGCTTGAGTCGCAACTGGACGTTAGCCGGAACTTGAATGGTTACAATACCGCTCTTTACTGCGATCCACCCGCGCTCAAAAAGCGCATCACATCCAAACCGGTGGCGGACTGTTATGACGCAATACGATCCAAACGGTCTTACAAAACAGCGATCCCGCATCCCGAGACGTGCGCACTGATACTCCAGGACAGCGGCAAGCATTTTGATCCGGCAGTAACGGCCGTTTTCAGTAAGATCGAGGACCGCTTCCGGGAGGTGTGGAACCAGATGAGTACTGTCCCAGAGCAACTCGGGACTGATTGATCGAAATCGGCAGACAGAGTTAACTGTCGCTTCCCCGTCCCGTAAACAACCAACGGTTCATTTTCTTTCCAGGCCCCGGCGGACCGATTCAGTTTAACGAAGGAATGGTTCTGAAGATCGCTTCGTATCCGATTCTCCGAAAGCTTCTCGCCGTGGAAATGTGACGTATTCGAACCGCCGCACCAGGTGTGGCAGACTGTGACGATGCCAAAACTCTCGCGCGATGCTCGCAGGGATGTCAGCCTCGCCGCCTGGCAAGAGTAATACTTGTAGCGCCGTCCGTGCCGCGTCGTAAAGGTGGGCCGCATTTGGTTGCCGCGGCATTGAAAATAGAGGAGAGTCAATGCCCAAAACCCGTAAGAGTCACCCACCCAGCCTGAAGGCCAAGGTGGCCGTGGAGGCCATCAAGGCGCACAAGACGGCGGCCCAGGGCTGCTCCATTCGCCCAGAAGAGTAGCGGACGAATCAGCAGTGGTCTTGCTTCATCTCCGAGGCATGTTCCGTTACTGGATCGGCGGAACAGTGCGCTTTTGGGAGAGCGATCCCAAGCCGTATTACATCTTGTGTTAGATCGTTCCATTAGAATCAAGCAATGCCCAGCCCAAGTGCCGGAGACCTGCTCTCTCGGGGTCTCTTTCACGACCGCATAATACCGCCGATCAGCTCGCTCAAACTCGCGTCGGTGATGGATGACCTGTTGGCCTTCGCGCGTGCTGAAATGAACAAGCCATCCGACGCCAGACGACGCTCACGTCTGGTACGACACTCTGTGCCAAAAATGAAACATCTGAGGCGGCACTTTGGAATTCCGAATCCATACAGCCAGTCAATGCTGTCCATCGTTGTAGCCGAGAACTGGGAGCGGCTAAATGCACTGTGCAAAAAATCGTCCGTTGCTCTCAGTCGTCCGATTCCTTCGCCGCGAAGGGCAGTCGCCTCCGAACACAGTAGAAGGATTGAAGGCGTTCGGCGGTCTCACACCTCCATTGGTCGGCGTTTTATGTTAAAGGCGGATATCGCGTCTTTCTATCCCAGTATCTACAGACACAGCATTCCCTGGGCGATCCACGGTAAGGGAGTGGCGAGGTCGAGACGTGCAAGGAAGTGGTACGGAAATCAGATCGACACATGGATGAGGGAGACGCAGGACCGGCAAACGGGCGGCATTCCCATTGGGCCTGATACCTCTTTCTTAATTGCAGAAGTCGTCGCTTCCAGCATGGATCTGATGATTGAGAAGATCATGAAGCAAAAACTTCATGGAGTCCGTTATATCGACGACTATCATCTCTACTTCAAGACCAGAGCAGACGCCGAAAAAGCGTTGGCAGCGCTGCATGTCGTCACTCAATCGTTCGAGCTCCAGATCAACGGGCCGAAAACAGAGATCATTGAGATTCCCGACGGAAATGCCCGGTAGATCGTAGGAAGTAGCGACTCCCGCTCGAAGCCTTGATAGGCTGAGAGCAAATTTTCTTTGCTGAGAAAAAAGGAGAGTCGCTATGAAGAAACCATACCAAATCGAATCGCAGCGAGCCGTGAAACAGCTCGCGGAAATGGCCGCCGATGGAAACCCGGCGGTACAGATGATGTTGCCACTGGCCGAGATGATCGGTTGGCTGCGCAAAGGCGTTGGTGAGTTGATCCGTCAAGCAGGCTTGCAGTTGATGGATTTGATGATGTAGGAAGAAGTCAGCGCGTTGGCTGGGGAGCGCAGCCAACAACAGACGGAAAGGACGGCCACGCGCTGGGGCCACGAGCGCGGCTACTGCGTGGTGATGGGGCAGAAGGTTCCGATCCCGCGGCCGCGGGTGCGGACGAGCGACAACAAAGAAGTGCGGCTGGGCAGCTATGAAATGTTCCACCGCGGTGAACCGCTGACGGAGACGGTGTGGGAGAAGTTGATGCTCGGCCTGAGCACGAGGAAATACGGCCAGGCGGTGCGCGAATTCACCGAAGCATACGGACTGGAAAAGAGTGCCATCAGCGAGCATTTCATCGAGGCGAGCCGGGAAAAGCTGAAGGCCCTGATGGAGCGCCGGCTGGACAAGACGCGATTGTGCGCGTTGCTCATCGACGCGACGCCGTTCCAGGGGCAGCAGATGGTGGCGGCGTTGGGCATCGGTAAGGACGGGCGAAAAACGATCCTGGGAATACGCCAGGGAGCGACGGAGAACGCCACGGTGGTGGGCGAGTTACTTGCCGACCTGATGGGTCGCGGGCTGGATTTCACCGAGCCGCGACTCTACGTTCTGGACGGCGGCAAGGCGCTGAGCGCGGCAGTGAAAAAGTATGCCGGCGAGTCGGCGTCGATCCAGCGCTGCCAGGTTCACAAACGGCGGAACGTGCTGGACCATCTGACCGACGAACAAAAACCTGGTGTGGCGAAGAAACTGAACACGGCCTACGCTCTGGAAGACTATGCCGACGCCAAGCAAGCCCTGAACACGTTGCATCGCGAACTGATGGATCTGAATCCGAGCGCGGCGCGGAGTTTGGGAGAAGGGATGGAGGAGACGTTGACCGTGCATCGGCTGCATCTGCCGACGCAATTGCGCAAGACGATGGCCAGCACCAACGTGATTGAGTCGGCGTTCTCGATTGTCGAGCAGGTTTGCAAGAACGTGAAACGCTGGCACGGCGGCGACCAGCGGGAGCGATGGGTTGGGTCGGGGCTCCTGGTCGCCGAAAAGCAGTTCCGCCGGGTCCAGGGACACAAACACATTCCAGCCCTTATCAGAGAATTGGAAGCCATGACTCCGTCAAAAACCAAAGTTGTCAAACAGAGAAAGGCGTCGTAGAGTGGGTTACGCGGGGTTCGCTACTTTCAACGGAGTTCCGGGCGTTTCCATTCCCGAACCGATTGAGCCCGAGTGGAAGACGGAACTCAGACTCATTAGAATCCCGAGTGACAGCCGCGCAACGGGCGTTAAGGCGTTCTTCGACAAGGCCTCCTTCCTAGCGCTACAATTTCCCCACGATAGCGTAGTGACCTACGCGGTCCGGAAAATTGTCCAGCGGGCGACCATTCTGAACAATACCGAGTGGGAGGTGGTTCGCTCCTCGCTGCTTCGATTCGCGATGGCAGAGCCTACGATGTTGCCGGCTTTGCTCGAATTGTTCCAGACGAACGACAAGTCCTGGGAGACCGACAGCCTGAGCGATGTACTTGCCGAAGTCTGCCTTTCGCATGCCCCGTTCCAGCATGGATTCGAAGTAGCTTGGAGTCTTTGGATGGCCCGAGCGTTATCAATCAATCTCCCAAAGTCCGTCAGCGCAGCCGTGAAGAACATGGATGACGATATCGTTCCAGCTCGATCTCGACCCGGTCGCGCGTCTCGCGAACGTCCACGCTCCGTCCGATCCAGGAGACCGGAACCGAGTAACGAATGGAGTTCACCGAGACATAACCTTCCGTGTCGGCGGTGCGCCGGTGCAGCCGATACACTTCCGGGATCCATGCCGGCAAAGGTTTCAGGTGCAGTCGTTCGACCGCGAACAGCTCTCGCGGCACGGCGCGAAGATGCTTCTTATAAGTGGAGTTCACCTTGTCGCACCACTGGCGCGCCTGAAGGTTGAGATCCTCCCAGCTGGTGAAGGTACGGCCCGCCAGAAAGTTGTTTTCGATGAATGAGAACGGTTTATGCGCAGCTGCGCATAAGCCGTTATCAGCTTAGTCATCCGTTATGCACAGTTGACGGTCGACGCCTTCGCCCAAGGGGTTGAGCGTAATGGAAATACCACCAAACCGATACGAAGCTGTTTTGC
>Ga0302325_10019283_pt1 | contig 14352 bp, 10 predicted proteins | sample Palsa_T0_2_FD_201948 | JGI IMG/M metagenome (GOLD analysis project Ga0302325, IMG submission 201948) | Peat permafrost microbial communities from Stordalen Mire near Abisko, Sweden - Palsa_T0_2 | ecosystem: Environmental > Terrestrial > Soil > Palsa > Peat permafrost | place: Sweden: Abisko... | reverse complement strand
TCCCTGGTCACGGAAGCGGCGATAGACGGGGGTTGGGTCTCCATTCTTGAAGTTTTCAATCACCATATAGAGGGTTGTTCTCATCTGGCTTCCCTTTCAATAAAAACATAACACCGGGCGAATCACATCGCGGCAGAATCCTGGGTAGTGTTCTAATTCCGCGCGGCGATTGTGGCGCTGCCGCCGTCCGGGCGGCTGTCCGCGCGCGTCCTGTCTGCCCCAGCACGCCCTCGGACAGCCGGCAAGGATGTCGGCGCTACTGCGACGGCAACATGCCAAATGAAGACACTACCGAATCCTGCCCTGAGTAGACTTCATTACAATCGTAGGAATGAATCACCTGGAGGAATTATGGAGAGTCGAATGGCGTATCTCAAAGTGGCGCCGGGAGCGTACAAGGCCATGTTGGGGCTGGAGGAATATCTTCACCAATGCGGATTGGAGCAATCTCTGCTGGATCTCGTAAAGCTGCGGGCTTCGCAAGTCAATGGATGCGCCTACTGCATTGACATGCACTGGAAAGATCTGCGGGCGGCCGGTGAAAGTGAGCAGCGTCTTTATGGTTTGGACGCGTGGGAGGAGTCTCCTTACTACAACGATCGGGAACGGGCTGCGCTGGCTTGGACCGAGGCAGTGACGAACCTACGGGAAGGACACGTGCGCAATGAAGTGTATGAGCACGTCCGGAAGCTTTTCTCGGAGAAAGAATTGGCGGATCTGACGCTTGCGGTGGCTGCTATTAATGCGTGGAATCGGCTTGCGATCTCCGCCCGGACGGAACCGGGGAAATACCAGACGGCCAGGGATCAGGCCAAGAAGAGCGCCTAGTGGTCGCGGCCTCGCTGCAAGGGACGGGCGAGCAAGCCCGTCGCCCCATCAGGCACAACGCATGAGCTTTACTGATGCCAGTTTTTTTGCCCGGGGCTGGCGCCATGGTCGCTCGGAGACGAGGCTAGCCCCGTCTCTACAGTTGGGTTGGAGGCGAGCGGCGCGGTTGCTGCCGTTTCTGGCTTTGCGCCTACTTCATCTCCTCGGAAGTAGCGGTCTTTGTTTTTGGCGGCGCGCATCTCGGGCATGGCAGTGTAGGGCTTGGAGTAGTCGTTGTTCGCGTTCCAGAAGAGAAATCCTACGCCGCCTTTCTGTTTCGCTACTTCGATTTGAACTTCCACATACTGCGGCGAGTAGGTCTTGGTGCGCCAGGCGAAGGCTTGCAGCCAGGGGCGAATGACGACTCCACTGTCTTTGGTGATCAGTTTGAAGCGGTCCATGGACTCGCCTATGAAATGCTCGGGCGCGTCGCCGGGGTGCGCGATGCCATCCATGCCGAAGAAGTGGGAGGGATAGATCATGGGGGAGAGCACGTCACAATGCTTGGCCATGGCTACGATGTCCTGCCCGGTGTGGGCAAGGTCGACGGGGCGCTGCCACGCCATGACTCCAAAGACGTCGAGCGACAGGAGAACTCCGGTGGGGTGAATCTGCGCGTAAGCGCGCTGGAGAAAATTGGCGATAACTTCGGAGCGCTGCATTGGTGATTTGGTGGTGGCAGGGACTTGGCCCGCCTTGACGGGGTGAAGCTCCGTCACCACACGGGCGGTTGCGTCCTCTGCGTGATCTGCTGCTCGCAATCCACGGTTTGTTGGATCGGTCTGGTAGCTGAATTCGGCATCTTTTTGATTGCCTTCGGCGGGGAAGCGGACGTAGTCGAACTGCACCTCATCGACTCCGGATTGGGCTACGTATTTGGCCAGAGCAATATCGTAATCCTGGACTTTGGGATTCGAGGGGTCGGTCCAGACGAGCTTTCCGTTTTCGCGCCAGGGCTGGCCGGTGCTATGCGACTTTACGGCGAGTTCGGGATGCGTGGTGACGAGGTGCTCATCGCGAAAAATGGCGATGCGGGCGATGGCGTGCATGTTTTCGGAATGCAGAAAGTGAACGAACTTCGGCAAGTCGGGAATGTAGTGGCGTTGTCCGGTGGCCAGCGGGTGGTCGAAGGCGATGTTGATGATGCCATCGCTATCCTTGATGTCGAACACCACCGCATTGCCTCCCACCTCGCGCCAATGGCGGATAATGCGTTCACCGTGATCGCTGCCGGCCATGACGCCGGTCAGGTAAATGGCGCGGACTTCAAAATCTCTTGCAACCGGCACCGATTTCTCTACAATGGGCGCTTCGAGGATTCCGGGGATAATGATTTGCTCTCCGGATTTCAGAAACACACCCTGACGATTTTGGTTGGCGGCGCGGATGGCTTCGGCCAATTCGGCTGAGGTCAGGTATTTCGTGTGCCTCAGGTATTTCCGGGCTACAGAGGTGATGCTGTCTCCGTGCTGGGAGACATAAAGATCGGAGCCGGGGGGCAGATTCAGCGGAGCGGAAACGACACCTGGAGCGGACAGGCTGGGCTTCTTGGCGGCATCGGCGTTAGCCTGAACCAGCTGTGCGGCGTGGGGATTCTGTACAGCAGCCGCTGGAGGGCAAAGCAGGCCGAAGCCGGCTAAGGCTAGACGGGCAACACTCAGCGGCACCAGGACGGCGATGCTGTTTTGGGAGAGTCGGAACTTTGACAGGCGGCGCGTTGCCAGGTTGATCGTTGATGGTTGGGACTTTGACGGTTGAGGTTTTGACGGTTGAGCCAAGGATTTTCTCCCGAGAAGAAATCTGTTTCTACTGTGCAACGCTAGTAACCAGCACGCTAGTTACGGGTGGCCAGCCTGGATGAGGCTGGGTGTACATGGTCGAGGGGGTTTTTCGAGAGGTTGAGATAAAGTTCCCCGCGGTCTGCAAACTATTGCTGTTGCGGAAGGTAGGGTTATTCAGTGACGGTGCCGAAAAGCGTGCTAGCAACATCTAAGCCGATGAAAAATGGCGACGTAGGGTGAGTCACAGGGATGGCTAGCAGCTTGCACAAGAAGGGTACGGATGGAGAAAGTAGAAGCCTCTCCAGCCCGCAGCCGAGTAAAAGGCGAATGACAAAATTAAGCACTTTCGCAGCAGAAAACATGCAGATCCCGGAAAGGAAACAGGGGACCGAGATGAGAACGAACCTAGCAACCGTGCTGGATCCAAGCCGCCGCAGCAACGATGCCCGCGACTTTGAAGCCGCTCTGCGCCGCAAGATTGTGGGGCAGGACCAGGCGATCGAAAAGGTCGCGGAAATCTATCAGATGTTTCTGGCCGGGCTGAACGCGCCGGGCCGTCCCGTGGGCAACCTGCTCTTTCTGGGGCCGACCGGCTCGGGCAAGACGCGGGTGGTGGAAGCGGTGGCGGAGTCGCTGTTTGGCGATGCGAAGGCGTGCATCAAGATCGATTGCGCGGAGTTCCAGCATTCGCATGAGATTGCGAAGCTGATCGGTTCGCCTCCGGGATACCTGGGGCATCGCGAGACCCATCCGCTGCTTACCCAGGAAGCGCTCAACCAGTGGCATACGGAAAAGCTGAAACTCTCTATCCTGCTCTTCGACGAAATCGAGAAGGCGTCCGATTCGTTGTGGCAGTTGTTGCTTGGAATTCTGGACAAGGCCACGCTGACGCTGGGCGACAATCGTCGCGTTGATCTTTCGAATTGCATCATCATCATGACGTCAAACCTGGGCGCCGCCGAGATGAACGGACTGGTGGATGGCGGCTTGGGCTTTGCTCCGAGAGCGGTGCAGGTGGATAACTCGCTCGACGACAAGATCAATCGCTCAGCCATCGACGCAGCGCGACGAAAATTCGCGCCCGAGTTCATGAATCGGATCGACAAAGTCGTCGTCTTCAAGACTTTGCGTTCCGAGCACCTGCGCCAGATTCTGGATATCGAATTGGGGATGGTGCAGCAGAGAGTCCTGATGGCGGCGGGCGCGCATCAATTTGTATTCAACTGCACCCCGGAAGTGAAGAACTTCCTGCTCGCCGAAGGCACTGACCCGAAGTACGGAGCGCGGCACCTGAAGCGCGCGATTGAACGCCATCTGGTGTTTCCGCTGGCAAACCTGGTGGCAACGGGGCAGGTCAAGCTCGGAGATTTCATCCGCGTCGATCTGCATGGCGAGAGCAAACTCACCTTTGTGAAAGAAGCGGAAGGCGCCATGGTGCCGGTGCTGTTGGAGCGTTACGGAGCGGCGGCGGCTGTGCCGGCGGTTGCGGTGGCCAGGGCGGCGCGTCCGGTGATACAGCGCAAGGAGTTTGGCGCCGGATCGCAGAACGAGAATAAGTAAATCAAGTTGCTGGTAGGTGGGGCACCGCGTGGGCGGTGCCCTTTTTTACTTTGCCGCGTCGGAGCCAGATCGTGTGGTGGGGCTCCATCCCGCTCGGAGGGACAAAAGCCCCGTCACCAAACAAGCAAGAAGTTACTTGCCGACAGCTGGACGGTATCGGACTCGCGATTGAGTTAATTCCTTGACGTCCAACTCGCCGTCATGCCTCATGTCCAACCTGTCGAACTCCGCTTCCATGAACTTCATCCATTCTTCTTTCGAGACCTTGCCGCTCTTGCTCGTATCCATCGCCAGCAAGAACTGCTTCGCTGCTTCGGTTCTGGTGGCAAGCTTCCTTTCTCTTTCAGTTTTTTCCGCCGCCGGCGTTGGAGAGGCTACTCCCGTTGACTTCTCGTTTTGGGCTACAGCAACATTCACCGCCATGGCTCCGGCTAGGAACACCAGAGCGGTGCTGCCGCTAGCAATCGGCCAAGCCTTAAACATGGTCCACCTCCGTTTGAAAATCGCTCGATCAGGTAAGGCAGGCTTCCCGTGAGGGAGCCCGCCTTCGATGGTTGAACTAGAACGGTTGAACTAGAACTTAACCAGGATGTCGATATCGACTATGGACTCGTCACGACGCAGATCGGGGAACCATACGCTGCTACCTTGTGCCGCGCAGATAGCAGTCGCCCCGCCTGCTCCTGCCAGGCTCTCCGACATGGACGAATTTCCGTCGTTGCAAGCGTAGTACTCGGGATATCCGTTGTTGGTGTAAGGCACTCCGCCGGGGCCGGGCGGCGTAATGCCGCCGCGACCAGTCCAATACGGCACACTGGCGTGGCGATAGTCATACTCCCAGCGGAAAGTGAGCCACTGCCTGGGCATGTAATCAAACGTGAGCGAAGAATCCCATGCCTTGAACGGGTCTCCCGGGTTGCCGGTAAAGTAGGGAGCGTTGATGGCTGCGGAGGGGGCGGTTTCACCGTTGATGGGCGGATCCAGGACCAAATAGCGTCCGGGATTGTTGATTTGGCCGCCGCCGAGGGTCAGGCCGTACGTATCCTTCTTGAACCAAAAGCGGTTGTAAAGCATGTACCCAACAAAGCTTTGCTTCGGATCGATTCCCCCCTGCGGAAAATTGGCGCTCGGTTGAGCCAGGGCGTCTTTCCTGTCACCGAGACAGCTCACGCCTGCTAAAGTGGCCGTGCTGGGTCCAAATTCACAACCCAAATCACCGGTGAACGAGAGGGCCATCTTGTCGAGGGTTTGTCCGGGACGATCGAAATACTTGATCTCGATACTGTTGTCGGTATGGATGCGGCCTCGATTCGGTATGTAGAGATCGTCGTGGCCGAGGCCGTAATTGTTGGAGATGATGTTTACCCAGGGTCTCGGGGTCCACTTGATCTGTCCACCTATACCCTTCCTCGAATTGGCCGAACCGTAGGATTGCCATCCATTGATGAACCACGGCTCGATCTTCAAGTGAGGAGTGGGGAAAATCTGCACTCGCAGTCCCTCGAAAAACCATGGCGTATTCGAAGACACATAAGAGGGCTGATAAGCCCAGTTATCGGCGTTGTAATAACTGAATAGGCCGATATACGACAAGAAGATTCCTGCGTCGATGTTGATTCCGTTCAACGCGTTAATGTGGTAGCCGCCATAGGCCTCTGCGATATAGCGATTGGCAGTGTCGAGGTCCCACTGGCCCTTCGCCGGGCTGGGATCGTTGCGTGGCGTGGTTTCGGAGTACATGCCAAATTGCGTCATGAAACGGGCGCGAACGTTGTCGAGGTGGAAGTCGCCCCCGAGGCCGAGCTGTTCCAACTGGATTTCGTTGGCGCGAAATATTTCGCTCGACCCGCCGATCGAGTTGTCGATCGGTCGGTTGAAATCGTAGTTATAGGTAATATCGGCCCGGATTTCCGGGGTGAAGAATTTCGAATCGAAAGCCGTGTCTTTGTTGCGCGGGTTGCCGTTGAGCCAAGTCCAATCCCAATCCGAAAAAGGATCGATCTTTTCCTTTTTTGCGGGTGCGGTCGCCGCCCCGCTCGATAGTTGGGCAGATGCTTGAGCGGGCGCCGCCACCGGCAAGACCGCCGATTTTATCGGAACTACGGGCGCCAGAGATGCGTTTGTGGTTGCGTTTGCCGCCGACGGCCGGGCTTTCAGCTCCGCCTCGAGCTCTTCGATGCGGGCCTTCATCGCCTCCAGTTCCTTCACAATGTCAGTCGAGACCGCGTCGAGCGCGGGACTGGTTTTAGCAGGCACATCAGGAGAGGGCGAGGGATCATGCAACGCTGCCACTTTGGCTGGGACGTCGGGCTGCGCGTCAGTTTGCGCATAAGAGGGTGATGCTTGACCCATCGCGAGAATCAAAACCAGCAATGCGGGAATACTTGCGAAAGTAAGGGCGTTATTTGATAGAGTTTTCATTTCAAGTTGATTCCTTTCCGGTCCCAAAGGCCGGTTTTCCTGGGCGAAGAATGTCTTCCGGTCGCGCTCGATGGTCGAACGGTAAACCTCTCGTTTTCCTTGGGGCGAAGTCACTATCTCATCCGAAAACACATAAAGAATGCCTAAACATTTCATAAAGAGCCTATAAAGTTTCATGGGATAAACCGACCTAGCGAATCGGCGGCGCTAAGAAATTGATTTTCGTCTGGACTTCAGCGTAAGGGAGGCATTCGGCGCGCCTTTGAGGTAGCAGGCCGTCCCGGTGCAGACGAAGAAAGGATAGAAAGTCACCGCGCCAAGGGCGCGGCTCATGGGGACATGCATAAGAATCGGCTCCATCGTCCTACACTGCCACGAATTTGACCGCATGGTAGCGTTCTGGCAGAACGCCCTGCATTACGTGCCTCGACGGCCTGCAAAGGATGGATGGGTGGTGTTGTGCGATCCCGAGGGAAAGGGGCCAAACTTATCGTTTCAGGCGCGAGAGACAAAAGCGCGACGACGGAGTTGGACTCACTTGGACCTCTACACGGAGAGGCGGGAGGAAGAAGTCGATCGATTGTTGCAGCTCGGAGCGCGGCGCTATCGGTGGAGGTATCGCACAGGTTCCGACTTTGTCGTTTTAGAAGATCCCGATGGGAATCTGTTCTGCGTCGTACAGCGGGCTTAGTCCAATTACGCTGTTTCAGTTAACAACAGTTGTCTTCCGTTTTGCCCGTTGGTCAGGCATTGAGCTGTCTAGGATGATTTTGCTTCGGCGTTGTGGGGAGAATTTCATGATGCGGCTGGGAAGGAAAAACGGTGAGTAGGGTCTTTCGACTCCATCAGGTCGTCGGTTTCGCCGACGATCTGATTTCTCTCAAGATGACAGATGGGAGGAACTTTTATATTCAAGGGTGCTGATGACAGTTGGGTGGAACTTTCATGTTCAAGGGTGGTTCGGAATCGCCGCAGCCAGATCGCGCAGGGAGTCCTCATATGGTGCGCGGGCTATGCCGCGTTCGGTGATGATGGCGGCTACGTATTTTCCGGGCGTCACGTCGAAGGCGGGATTCTCGATCCCGACTCCATCGGGCGTCATTTGCCTGCCGCCAATGTGCGTAACTTCTCTCGCGTTGCGCTGCTCGATCGGAATTTTGCTGCCGTCGGGCGTGGCTAGATCTACCGTGGAAATCGGCGCGGCTACATAGAACGGGATGCCATGTTCTTTCGCCAGCACAGCTACCGTATACGTTCCGATTTTGTTGGCCACGTCTCCGTTGGCGGCTATGCGGTCGGCGCCGACTACGATGGCTCCGATTTTGCCCTGCTGCATCATGACGCCGGCCATGTTGTCGGAGATAACAGTGGTGGGAATGCCGTCTTTCATCAACTCCCAGGCGGTAAGGCGCGAGCCTTGCAGAAAAGGACGCGTCTCGTCGGCATAGACGTGAATTTTCTTACCTTGTTCGATGGCCGCTCGAATCACCCCGAGCGCGGTGCCGTAACCAGCCGTCGCAAGCGCCCCGGCATTGCAGTGCGTGAGCACGCCTCCGCTCGACGGCATGAGCGTAGCGCCGTGGCGCCCCATAGCCCGGTTGGCGGCGATATCTTCGGCGTGCATGCGCTGCGCTTCTTCGATGAGCGCAAGCTGGATCTGCGCAATGGGACGCGAGCGCAGAGTGTCAAATTTCTCCGCCATACGGCGGATGGCCCAGAAAAGGTTCACTGCCGTAGGGCGCGTCCGGCGGATGGCCTCGCAGATCTGGTCGAAGTCTGGCTTGAGGTCGGCGGCGTTTTGGGCTTTTGAGTTCCTCACGCCGAGCGCGATGCCCATGGCTGCGGCAACGCCAATGGCGGGGGCTCCGCGGACCACCATGTTGCGGATCACGTCAGCGACTTGCTGGTGCGTAGTGCAGGTTACGAAGACTTCTTCGGTCGGCAGCTTCGTCTGATCGATGAAGACGACACCGTATTCGGTCCATTCCAGGGTTTGGATCATGAAGACAGTTCTCAGTTTCCGGTTCTCAGTTCTCAGTAAGATCCTGCGTTTGGTAATTTGGTACTGGCTGCTCCACGCAACACTTCTGAGTGTGATAACTGGTCCGTCCCTCCGGGGACTTGACTCATTTTTCCACTCTTCCGAGCGCTGAAGCGCTCGGAAGAGTTAGTTCGCTCCTTCGGAGCTTGATTCTCGCGTACTGCGCATTGCTTCTCGCGTACTTTGTCCCGGCGGCAGGTCGGAGAACGAGTTTTCATGTTTAAGGCTGAGTGCCAACTGCCAAGTGCTGTTTCCTGACATCGTTTGCCGTAAAGATCGAGATGAAGTTTGCTGGTGCGGCAGCCTTTTCTACGTTGGGACGTCCGTTCGCCTCCTGGCGCTCGACCAGGCACATCGCGCCTACTACTTTGAAGCCGAATTCTTGCGCTGCTTCTATCGCCTGCACGGTGGAGGAGCCGGTGGTGCATACGTCATCCACGATCACCACGTGCGCGCCTTTTTCGCGGAAGCCTTCGATGCGCTGTCCGGTGCCATGTTTCTTCTCGGCTTTGCGCACGAGGAAACCGTGCAGCGTTCCGCTGGTCACGGCAACCGACACAACGATGGGATCGGCTCCCATGGTAAGTCCTCCGATGGCTTCGGCGTTCCACCCTTGCACGAGGATTTCTTCGAGAAAGACTTCGCCTACCAGTTGCGCGCCACGAGCATCGAGCGTGGTGGTGCGGCAGTCGATGTAATAGTCGCTGGTGCCGCCGGAGGAGAGCTGAAATTCCCCCAGGCGGAATGATTTGCGCGCCAGCAGTTTTAGGAGCTCTTGACGTGCGCTGGACATGAATTTCTACGATAGCAGAAAAGCAGTTCTCGGTTCCCGGTTCTCAGTTCTCAGGAAAAACCGTGCGCAGCAACCCTCAGAACTGGGAACCGGGAACTTCACTGACTCAGTTTTTCCAGATGGCGGAAGCCGTCGGTGGCGGCGAACATGGCTACGGTGATGGTTCCGTTGTAGGCCATATGGATGAGGACGCCGGCGGCGACGGAATTTTTTCTGGCTCGCACGATGGTCAGAACCAGGCCTACGACGAAGATCACCAGCACAGGGCCCCAGGAGAATCCTAGTTGCGCGCCGTGCAGCAGCGCGAAGGCTACCGCGGTCAGGAATATGGCGAACGAAACGCCTATGTCACGCGCCAGCACTGGATAAAGAAAGCCGCGAAAAAAAAGTTCTTCCATCAGCGGAGCCAGCGTGATGCTTAGGATGCCAAGCGCCCAAGCTTCCGCCGGCGTGCGGAAAAAGCTATCAATCGGCAGCTCTTTGGGAATCGGCAAAAGATGGGCCAGACCTTGTAATCCGATCGAGAGCGCAAAACCAGCGAAGACGTAAATGGCGACGTTCGAGGGAAAATTCCAGTGGATGGCGGCTAGAAAATCGGGACGGCCGCGCTCGCGCGTCACCAGCACATACATGTAGATGAGGATGAGAAGGTACGCCAAGGCTTGTCCCGCAACTACCACCAAGGGGATGCGAGCAATTTCGCCGAGGGGCGTGTGCGGGTAAAACTGCCAGTGCGCTACGCGCAGCACTACAAATACTCCGACGAAGAGCGCAGCAAGAGTAAGGACCATGAGGCGAAGGATATCCCAGCCATTCCAGGCCGGATCGGGCGGCGCGGGAGGAGTCAATTCGAGGGACGGAAGCGAAAAGAGAGGATCGACCGAGGCCGGCGGCAATTCTGTGGTTTGCGGCGTTGGGCATTCGGGCAGATTCTGAGAATGATTCACGCGAGATCCTCTATCCCGGTGGATGCGAGCACAATGCTTGAGGATGCGTTGATCTCAGTGCTTTTCTTTTCCGATCCGGTTCTTGCCGAGCCATTCCTGGTTGAGCCATTTTGTGCCGACCCGTTCTTGGTGGATTTCCTGTTCGCTGACTCCTTGAAATACGCGGTCAGCGCCTGTCCCGTGTAGGATTTCTTCACGCGCGCTACCTGTTCCGGTGTGCCCTGGGCGACGATGCGGCCGCCTTCTTCTCCGCCTTCGGGACCGAGATCGACAATCCAATCGGCGTTGCGAATGACATCCAAATTGTGTTCGATGATGATGACCGTGTTGCCGAGATCGGTGAGCCGGTGGAGAACGTCGAGCAGCTTGCGCACATCGTCGAAGTGTAATCCGGTGGTCGGCTCGTCGAGCAGATAGAGAGTTTTTCCGGTTTGGCGCTTGCTGAGTTCGCGCGCGAGTTTGATGCGCTGGGCTTCGCCTCCCGAAAGCGTGACGGCGGATTGGCCGAGGTGAATGTATCCGAGGCCAACGTCGACCAGCGTTTGCAGCTTTTGCTTGACCTGAGGAATGTTTTCGAGAATCTGCAGCGAATCGGAAACCGGCATTTCCAGCAGGTCGGCGATGGAATAGCCGTTGTAGCAGACGGTCAGTGTTTCATGGTTGTAGCGGCGTCCGCCGCAGACTTCGCACTGCACGTAGACGTCGGGCAGGAAGTTCATTTCGATGCGGCGCTGGCCTTCGCCCTGGCAGGCTTCGCAGCGTCCACCGGGAACGTTGAAGGAGAAGCGTCCGGGCTTGTAACCGCGCTCCCGCGATTCGGGCAACATGGCATAAAGATCACGAACGGCCGCGAAGATGCCGGTATAAGTTGCAGGATTGGAGCGCGGAGTACGTCCAATGGGAGACTGGTCGATACGAATAACTTTGTCGATCAGTTCCGCTCCGGTGATGGCTTTGTGGATGCCGGCTTCTTCGCGGGAACGATAGAGTTGCTTGGCTAGCGCCCGGTAGAGAATGTCGTTGACCAGAGTGGATTTTCCGGAGCCGGAAACTCCTGTCACAACCGTCATCACCCCGAGCGGAAACACGACGTCCAGATTCTTGAGATTGTTTTCGCGCGCGCCCAGAATGGCGATGGCTTTGCCATCCGGGCTTCGGCGATGCAGAAGCATGGCAATGTGCTGGCGTCCGGAGATGTAGGCGCCGGTGAGCGACGCAGACGACGCCATGATTTCTGCTGGCGTTCCGCTCGCGACCAACTCGCCGCCGTGACGGCCTGCGCCTGGTCCGAGGTCGATGACATAGTCGGCGCGACGAATGGTTTCTTCATCATGCTCGACGACGAGCACGGTGTTGCCGAGGTCGCGCAAATTTTCGAGCGCGGCCAGAAGACGGCCGTTGTCGCGATGATGAAGACCGATGGATGGTTCGTCGAGCACATAGAGGACGCCGCGCAACTTTGACCCGATCTGTGTTGCCAGGCGAATGCGCTGGCCTTCCCCACCGGAAAGCGTGGCCGCGGAGCGGCCGAGAGTCAGGTAGCCGAGGCCGACGTTGTCGAGGAATTCGAGGCGTTCGGTGATCTCGTGCGCGATGCGTCCGGCGATGGTCAGTTCTTTGCCCGTCAGTTTGATCTTGCGCGCGGCTTCGAGCGCACGCGCAATCGGAAGGCTGGTGAAATCGGCGATGGACATGCCATTCACCTTGACGGCAAGGCTTTCCGGACGCAGACGCTTGCCGTGGCACACCGGACATTCGGTGGCCGACATGAAGTCGAGCAGATATTCGCGATAGGTATCGGAAGTGGACGACTCGAGATTCTGCTTGAGGTAGCCGAGAATGCCGAGAAACCCCGTCCTTCTTTCGCGCTGGCCTCCGCGTTGCGGTTCGCCATTCAGCAGAAGGTTCTGAATCTTGTCAGGAAATTTTTCGAAGGGAGTCCCCAGGTCGAAACCGTAGGCTTGAACCAGCAATTGGAGGCTGCGAACCAAATTCTGGGAAGACGAACCGGGACCCAGGCCGCCATCGAGCAGTGGCTTCGACCAATCGACAATCACCTTGGCGGGATCGAGATCGTAGCGGCTTCCAATTCCGTGGCAATCGGGACAAGCTCCAAAAGCACTGTTGAACGAAAACGATCTCGGCTCGAGTTGGGGAACGCTGATGCCGCAGTCGGGGCAGGCAAGGCTCGCGGAATAGAGCGTTTCTCCGCCGTTCACAACCGCGACCAGCACCAAGCCGCCGCCTAATTTCATGGCGAGCCCGATCGAGAGTTCGAGGCGGTGCTCGATTCCGGGCTTGACCAGCAGGCGATCGACCACGACTTCTATCGTGTGATTCTTGCGTTTGTCGAGCGCGAGGTCATCTTCGAGATTCACCAGTTCGCCATCGACGCGGGCGCGGGAGAAACCATGCTGCACGAGTTTCTCCATTTCTTTTTTGAATTCGCCTTTGCGTCCGCGAGCGATGGGCGCCATGATCATGACCCGGTCATCGGGCGAAAGCGACATCACGCGTTGAACGATTTGGTCAGCGGATTGGCGGGTGATGGGCTTGCCGCAATTCGGGCAATGGGGCACGCCTATCGAGGAATAGAGCAGGCGCAGGTAGTCGTAAATCTCGGTGATGGTGCCGACTGTCGAACGCGGACTGCGGCTGGTGGTTTTCTGCTCGATTGAAATCGACGGGCTTAGGCCATCAATCGAGTCGACGTCAGGGCGCTCCATCTGGTCGAGAAACTGCCGTGCATAGGCGGAAAGCGTTTCGACGTAACGGCGCTGGCCTTCGGCGTAAATCGTATCGAAGGCGAGCGAGGATTTCCCGGAGCCGCTCAGACCCGTAATGACCGTCAAAGTATTCCGAGGAATCTCGACGTCAATATTCTTCAGGTTGTGCTGGCGCGCGCCGCGCACTGAAATCTGGGTGATGGCCATTTACGCAATTACTTTTTGGACTTCCGTAATATGGACGGGTCCTAAGAAATATTGGAGAGTGGAGATGCGCAGTTCGATTCCCGTATCTTATTTGCTAACACTAGCGGGGGTCAAATGCGGTTAAAGTAAAACATTTGCAGCCGCGGCCTCACGATTCGCAGAAGCGGCTGAGAACAAGGGCCTTATCCGTGAATACACTTTCCGTAGCCTTTTTACTCTGTAGCACCGCGATTCTGGCCGTTATCTTGGGAGTAGTCGGCGCGTACTATGCGATTTGCGGCATCCTGGCCGCGGTGAATCCCTCTCGACCGTCCAACGCCCTGGCCATGCTGGTTACCCGTCAAAGCCACGCCAGCGGCGACTAGGTACAGCCTGCGGAGAAAGTCAAAGCGCGCGACGCCCAGCCCCTCAAGGGGCAACGGATTGAAACGGAATCAGGGTATCGCTAAAGCGATACCCTGATACGAAACCTCGTTCTTCCGCAAGCCGTAAATCATCGTTCCATCTTTCACGCCTGGCATGTGGTGATGGAGCTCGGCCCCGTCCAGCGGGGCACCCGCCACCGCACGAGACACGGAGAAGTGACTACTGCTGTGGCGGCGGAGCCGTAACGACCGCTGGCTGTTGTTGCCTGCGAAGCATGTCCAGAACCTGCTCTGGAGTCTTCGGCCCGCCATTCTGCTGATTGGCATCCGGCTGCTGCTGATCTTGAGCACTAGCATTCGCATTAGCATCGGGCTGCGGCGGGGGCGTCTGAGATTGATCCTCGGCGGTGTCCTCGGTGGCGTCCGGGTCGTCGTCCTTGGCATCATCGTTTGCGTCAGCCGCTTGTCCATTTTCGCCCCGGCCTGGTCGCGGGCCAAGGTTCTGCTGATTCGTCGGCGGGAAAAAGCGACCTGGAGATATGGGCCCGCCCATCGCCGGTCCATTTGGCGAGGGTCCGCTGTCAGGGCCGTTCGACGCGGTTTGAGTCTGAGAATCTCCCGACTTGGAGGTGAGGATCACGCTC
>Ga0302325_10019282_pt1 | contig 14352 bp, 12 predicted proteins | sample Palsa_T0_2_FD_201948 | JGI IMG/M metagenome (GOLD analysis project Ga0302325, IMG submission 201948) | Peat permafrost microbial communities from Stordalen Mire near Abisko, Sweden - Palsa_T0_2 | ecosystem: Environmental > Terrestrial > Soil > Palsa > Peat permafrost | place: Sweden: Abisko... | reverse complement strand
GCCCACCTGGCCCCGATCGCCTCAAGGTCCGCAGCCGCCTGGCGCAGGACCTCATCGACGGACTGCACCCGCGCCTACCCGCGCGCCGGGAAGCGGAGCCGGTCGCCCGCCTCGCCACTCGGCCTGCGCAGCCACGCCTGGACCCAGGCCTCAACTTCCTCATCCGAGGCAAGCGGGTTCTCCCGGCGCATCCGCTGGCGGAACATCCGCACCCCGGCATCGCACAGGCCGAAGACCACCCGGAACTTCTCAACGTCAGCAGCGGCCATAAAGCCCATTGTAGGCAGCAACAGGCCAGCCGACCCTCAGGACACACGGCCAGGCACGGCGGGGTGCTCTGCCGTGCCCAGACAGGACCAGAAGGCAGGTTCCTGAGCGCCACCCCAAGTTACCGGTGAACACTGCCACCCGGGCACCGCCCAGGCCGTTTGCGCTGGTCAGCGAGCACACCAAAGATGCCAGCAACGCGACAGCACGCCATCGACGACCAGCAAAAGCACCGGTTGCGGCCTGTTCCCCGGCGGTCCTGGGCGGACAACACGCCCGGAGGACTTCAACAGCCTGATGGGCGGTCTCGAAGAGCGCGTCTTCGGGACACTGCCCGATGAGACGTGGATCTACCCTGGCCATGGTAATGACACCACCATAGGGGCGGAGCGCCCGCACCTAGCGGAATGGCGCGCCCGGGGCTGGTAAGGACGACGCAAGCGCGTCAAGCCACGGGCCGGGTGCTGACCCGCCGAATAACTGTCTGTGCCGGATGCGTGCAGAAACGGACGTGAGTGGCAACGACGCCATAAGTCAGGCATATTCGAGAGCGGACTGCAAGACCTGTGCCATTGAGGCCTGATGGCGCGGCCTATACCCGTGGCGCGGATTGTGTCCAGAGGTAGTGCACTCATCTTCGATCAGTTAGTCTCATCTGCCTCCGCCGCCTTCCCGGTCCAGCGGGCGAGACTGGCGCGGGCGTTCAGGGTATCGGGGTGCTCGGGGCCTAGAACCCGCTCGTAGATGGGCAGCAGGGCGGCGAACTGGCCGCGGGCCCCAGCCGCATCCCCCGCATCTCCAGTGAAACTGGCCAGGTTGTGGCGGCTGGTCAGAGTGTGGCGGTTCTCGGAGCCTAGAATCCGCTCGCGGATAGGCAGCAAGGCGATGTACTGGTCGCGGGCCCAGCCGCATCCCCCGCCCGCCCGGTCCAAAAGGCGATACCGCTGCGGGCGGACTCGCCGGCCCGGGCATCGCCGGACAGGCTCTGCAGGTGCGCGCCGAGTACGGCGAGAGCGTGGCCGCCGCCGAGGCCAGGAACCTGCGCACCCAGGTCGCCCGCCAGTACGACGAGGCCGGCGTCACCGCGAACGACGCGTTCGACTTCAAGGGAAACCTGCTGGACACGCGGCTGCGGCTCGCCGCCGAGTACCGGGAGGTCGTGGACTGGGCGGCAGACGTTCCGCTGGACGACCGTTCCTACCGGAGCGAGACAGCCTACGACGCGCTGGACCGGCCGGTCAGCCTGACGACCCCCGACCGCAGCGAGCTTCGGCCCTCCTATAATCCCGCCAGCCTGCTCGACCGGCTCGACGGGAGGCTGCACGGCCGGGCCGAGGCCACCACGTTCGTCGAGCACCTCGAGTACAACGCGCGCGGCCAGCGCACGCGCATCGACTACGGCAACGGCAGTTCTTCGACGTACCACTACGACGAGCTGACGTTCCGGCTGATCCGCCTCGCGACGCGGCGCGACGGCCGGCGACTGCAGGACCTTCGCTACACCTATGACCCGGTCGGCAACCCCACCCTGGTCCGCGATCACGCCCGGCAGCGGATCTTCTTCCGCAACCAGGTGGTCGACCCATCATCGGCCTACACCTACGACGCGCTCTACCGGCTCATCAAGGCCACCGGGCGCGAGCATCTCGGCCAGGTGTCCGGTGAGCCGCAGCACCCGGTACCGTCCAGCGCCACCGACGCGCCGCGCGTGGGCCTTCCGCAGCCGGGCGACGGCGCCGCGATGGCCCGCTACATCGAGCGGTACGTCTACGACGAGGCCGGCAACCTGCTCCGGATGGCCCACCGCTCCACCGACCCGGCGCACGGCGGCTGGACCCGGGACTACCACTACCGCGAGCCCAGCCTGCTCGAGCCCGCGCGGCACAGCAACCGGCTGACGGGCACCCGGCCGGCCGGAACCATAACGGCGCCGCAGCGGTTCTCCTACGACGAGCAGGGCAACATCACCGCGATGCCGGAGATCCCGGTGCTGCGCTGGAACCAGAACGACCAGCTGCAGGCGACCGCCCGCCGGGCCGGCGGGCGCGAGAGCACCTACTACACCTATGACGCATCGGGGCAGCGCGCGCGCAAGGTGACGGAGCACGCGTCTCACCGCACCCGGGCCGTCATTAAGTCCGAAACGATCTACGTCGGCGCCTTCGAGGTCTACCGCGAGTACGGCACCGACGGCGGCCTCACCCTGGAACGCGAGACGCTGAATGTCTTCGACGACAGGCAGCGCGTGGCCTTGGTCGAGACCCGCACCGCGGGCACCGACCGCGGCCCGCGCGAGCTGATCCGGTACCAACTGGCCAACCACCTTGGGTCCTGCGTGCTCGAACTCGATCAGCACGCCCAGGTGATCACCTACGAGGAGTACTACCCCTACGGCAGCACGTCCTATCAGGCCGTACGGAGTGGCACAGAAACACCAAAGCGCTACCGCTTCACCGGTAAGGAACGCGACACCGAAACCGGCCTCTACTACCACGGCGCCCGCTACTACGCGCCGTGGCTAGGCCGCTGGACAAGCTGCGACCCGGCCGGACTCGTCGACAGCATGAACCTCTACCAGTATGCGCTGTGTAATCCGGTCAGATTCGCTGACTCGTCCGGCATGTGGGTTGACCCGGACCTCTTCATCGACAATCCCGATGCCGACCCTGCGGTCATCGGCGGAGGTTTGCAGTTCAAGACTGAAGACGGGAGATTCGCCACCATACACGACGAGCCGCTGACCTTCGAGGACCCTGGCCAGCCCGCCCCGCCGCCCGAAGCGAAGAAGCAGCCGCCTCCGAAGCCGCCCGCTAAGGCCACGCCGGAAAAGCCAAAGCCGACACCAGCCACCCACGAGGAAGCCGTCGCCGCCTTCTCCAAGGGAGCTTTCTGGGGATTGCTCACTGGGGGTGCCGTCGATTTTGGGGTGGGGCTCGCCGCCGGACTGACCGGGGTCGCGGCCGGAAGCATCGGCCTTTTTCTGGGGGCCGCGCTCTTGCCTATTGCTGCTTACGAGGTAGTCACCCACTGGGACGACATCAAGGCCGGCGCTGATCGGCTCCTTTCGCGGCAAGGCACGTCCGAGGATTACGAGACGGCCGGGAATGTTTTCGGCGGCCTGCTATCCATCCCATTCGCCGGAGGGCTCTCTGAGCTCGGCACCCAGACAGGAAAAGGGGTTCGCACGGCCGGAAAGGAATTTCTAAAGGGCCTGACCCAGATTTCCGGTCCCGAACTCGCTACCGCAGGCGGCGGGCCGACGCTTTCCGGGCTCGACGAACCGCCAGTCTTGATGACGACCGGAGGCGGCGCTGGCGGGCGTGGTGTAACATCGGTTATTAAGAATGATTCGTTTCTCGCCAAAGCTGCCGAAGAGACTGGCGCTAATCAGCGAGTTCAACTAGAAATGGATACACTTCAGGAGCAGCTCGCGGCCGGGAACATGAATCCAGGAATCGGTACTAAGTCGCTAGCTGGAACAGGTATCTCGTACGCCCGTGGAGCCAATGGGGCAAGATTGTTCTTCCGAAACGTAGCCGGCGGCATCCAGATCGTCGCCAAGGCAAGCAAAGCTAATGAGTCTCGCGTAATCAACAGATTGATGCAACTATATGGCCGCTAGTCACATAACGCTGGCACTAGAGGAAGCTGAGTTGACCCTACTTCTTGGAGAGGATGATGTGCACGATAGTGTCGATAACGTTGATGTCGTTCTCGTGATGGGCGACGGATCTCGGTGGAGCGGTACGGTGATTTCCCTGAGGGAACTCGAACTAATCATGAATCGCTGGAGCAGGACAGGTGAGAATTTGGCTGGACAGTACTTTATCTGTCCAGATCTCATTGTTGTCCGCAACGGCGGAGTCGACGCCATTGCGGATGTATTCAGAGAAATCCTTCGGACAGGCGGCCCAATGGGGATCCTGCAGCGGATTGAGTAGTCACTGTATTACTCGTGGTTGGGGAGAACTCTCGCCGACATGCTCCTGCCCCGCCCCGATTAATGGCTACCTGCCGGCGTCGGCAACACTCAAAGGGACCCCGCGCGGTTCACGTCCCTGTACGACGGCGTGGTGGCGCGATCGCGGCTGGTAAGGAGGACGCGAGTCGTAGATCCAGGCGGGTCGTCCCGAGGTTCTGGCTTGAGGATGTGAGTGGACGGCCAGCCGTCGATCATCCGCTCTGGATCGCCCTGCTCGCCCATGACGGTGACCTCGCCTGAGCCAGCGCCAAGGCGATAGCATGCCGGAAGCGTTATCAACCGAGCGCCAACCTGGAGCGGTCGCGTGGAGACTTGGGAAGTCATCATCGAACCTGGCTCGCGCGCGGTGGCCGAGGTGCTGCATCAGCTCAGCGACCAGAGCCTGGCGGCCCAGGGGATCAGCGTCGAGTTGCGTGAGCCGCCGCTGACGTTCCGCGGGGCGGACCCGGCGATCATCGTCGCGGTCATCGGCGCGGTCAGCGCGAACCTGACCGCGCTCATCGCGGGGCTGCTGCAGCTCAAGGCGAACGGGAAGGCGCAGCGGATCTCCATCGTGCTGCCTTCCGGAGAGAAGCTCGACGTGCCCGCCGACTGGTCACCAGAGCAGATTGACCGGCTAGTAAAGTCCTTTGGCAGCGAGCCGCCCCGTCGGCTGATCCTCCCCTAGGCCGCTCGTGTCCAGGCTATTTCGGCGCCGGAGACCGCGCGACGACGAGCCTGTGACGCCGACTGCGGCGGCAGAGAAACTGCTCAACGGCTACGAGCAGACGGGGGAATTGTCTCTCCTGAACAGGGCTATCAGCATGCTCAGGGCAGTGCTCGACAGCGGTCAGCCGCTGGACCCGGCCGATCGCCACCACGCGACGCACACGCTCGGCACGGCGCTGTGGTCCCTGTTCGAGCGGACCGGGGACCGGGCGACGTTCGACGAGGGAATCAGCCTGCTCGAGGCGGCGGCCGGCCTGCCGGGTGCGCCCGGGGCCCAGCGCCTCAAGTCGCAGGCGAACCTGGCCGGGGCGCTGCGCCTACGCGCGGAGCACACCGGGTCGCGGGCCGACCTGGAACGCTCCGTCGAACTGACCCGCGACCTGATCGAGCGGACGCTGCCGGCCGACCCCAATCGCCCGGGGCGCCTGAGCGGCCTGGCCACGGCGCTGTGGTCGCTCGCGCTCACGACCGGGGAGTCAGAGCTTGCCCGCGCAGCGGTCAAGCAGCAGCGAGCGGCCATCGCCGCCTTTGAGGAACATGCCCGGGCGGGCATACGGTCCGAGACCACCGCTGCCGACGGCCCCGTCCCCGCCCACGTCTTCTCCAACCTTGGCCTGTTCCTGGTGGCCGTGTACCAGATGACCGGAGAGGCGGCCGCGCTCGATGAGGCGCTGGAGCAGTGCCAGCGCGCCGTGCGGCAAGCCGATCCCGGGAACCCGCTTTACCCGAGGTTCCAGGCTAACCTCACGCTCGTCCTGGGTCTGCGTCAGCCCGACGGAAACACCGGCGCTGACCACACGGTGGCGGCGAACACCGCCCGGGAGACGCTCGCCGCCACTCCGGCCGGGCACCCCAACCGCGCCAATCGCGCGCGGCTGCAGGCCGAAGCGCTCTGGCAGCGCTTCAATCAAGACCCCGATCCAGTCATGCTCGATGAGATCGTTCAGGTCGCCTCGCTCGCGGTAGACACAGAAGCGCCCGGCCACCCGAACTGGCCTGGCACCCGAGCCTTGCTCGCCAGTGCCGTCATCGCCCGCGGTCTCCGCGACGACAACGCGGCGGACCTGGCCTGGGCCGCAGCACTGCTCGGCGAGGTCGCGGCGAACCCTGCCGTCCCCGCCCGCCAGCGGATCGCGGCGGCCTGGCAGCAGACCGGGCCGCTGCTGGTACTGCGCGACACGGCCGGGATGTTGCGCGCGGCGTCCCTCGCCGTGGAACTGCTGCCGCAGGTGGCCCCGCGGAACCTGCCGCGCGCCGACCAGGAGCGCCCGCTTGGCGAATTCCACGGGCTGGCGTCGGACGCCGCCGCGCTGGCGATCGGCGCAGACAAGCCGGAGCTGGCGTTCACGCTGCTCGAACACGGGCGCGGCATACTTCTCCAGCGGGCGCTCGACGGCCGCGCCGACCTGGCGACGCTGAGAGAGCAGGCCCCCGGCCTGGCCGAGCGGTTCGAGCAGCTGCGTGACCTGCTCGACGCCACCCAGCCCGAGGCAGGAGAAGCGAGCCTCGCCGCTCCGTCCCCGGCCCCGGCCGGCCGGGACGCACAACGCCGGCACGCCCTCGCCGCCGAGCTGGACGAGCTACTCGGCACGATCAGGCACGTGCCAGGTCTCGCGGGCTTCCTGCAGCTGCCAACGCTGGCTGAGCTCACCGCCCGGTGCACGGGCGGCCACGTCGCCGTCATCAACCTGAGCGACCACCTGCGCTGCGATGCGCTGATCCTCGATGCCAGCGGCCTGCGGCTCGTCCCGCTGCCCGAGCTGGATTTCACCGAGGCGGCAGCCCGCGCCGATGCCTTCCGGACCGATGTGCTGGCCTCCTTGGTATCTGCTCCCGCCGCCGACCGCGTCGTCGACACGCTCGGCTGGCTGTGGAACACGATCACCGCACCGGTGCTCGACGCGATCGGCGCGGCCGCCGAGCCCCAGGCCGGCGCCCCCTGGCCGCGCCTGTGGTGGGTACCCACCGGCCCGCTCGCGTTCCTCCCGCTGCACGCGGCCGGCCGTTACACCGCTGGCGCGCTCACCGGCTTCACCGTGCTCGACCGCGTTGTGTCGTCGTACCTGCCGACCGTGCGCAGCCTTCCCATGGCCGTCTCCGCCGCGACCCAGGAACCGAGTGCCCTCGCGGTGGCCATGCCCGAGACGCCAGGGGCAGGCGACGAGGGCAGGTTGCCCTTCGCGTCGGCCGAGGCTGACAACCTAGCTGCCTGCTTGCCGGGCACGGAGGTTCTGAAAGGCGGCGAGGCGACCGGCGCCGCCGTCCGGGCCGCGCTCTCCCGGCACGCGTGGGTGCACTTCGCCTGCCATGCCGAAAGCTCCGCGACGGACGCCGCGGCGGCCCTGTTGCTCCTGCACGACCACCGAGAGCACCCGCTGACCGTCCGAGACATAGCCGCGCTGCGGATGGGCCGGACAGAACTCGCCTTCCTCTCGGCGTGCGACACCGCGCATGGCCCGGTTCGCCTGGCCGACGAGGCCGTTCACCTCACCGGGACGTTCCACCTGGCCGGCTACACCCACGTCGTCGGCACCCTCTGGAGCATCGCCGACCGCTACGCGGCCGAGATCGCGGGTGCCGTCTACGCGGACATCACCACGCCGACCCCGGACGCCAGCCGGACCGCGGCCGCCCTGCACCGCGCCGTCCGCCAGGTCCGGGCAGATCACCCGGACACCCCGGCCCTTTGGGCTGCCCACATCCATGTAGGCCCGTAGCGGCCACGCCGCGCGGCGGCGGAGTCCAGAGGAAGAAACGACATGTCGCCTTTCGGTGGGAAGAACAACCTGTTCCTCGGCGATCAGGGACTGGTCGAGGTATGCCAGGCCGTCGGGTTCTCGGCTGCGCTGCTCAGCAACGAGACGATCGTCAAGTACATCGTGCCCGCGTGCGCGACCGTCTTCGCCGAGGGCGACATCGTGACCAGGCACAACAACGCGCCGCCGCCCGGCTTGCGCGAGTGGTTCGGCGAGGTTGACCTTCTCGAAGGCCGGTTCGCCGCGGGCCTCGCCGAGTTGTACTGGAGCCCGAGCGCCGCCGTCCGCGGGCCGCTTGACACCCTCCAGCGCGCACTGTCGGCCCTCCTCGCGCGCGGCCTCGTCCTTGGTGAGGGGCCGTTGCCGTTGGACGGCCTCATGGCATCCCTGCCGCCGTTGGCCAGGGTCGATGGCAAGGACTTGGTGTTCGGCGGCATTGACGGCCAGCCCAGCTACCGTGAGCGCCTCACCGGCCACGTGAAGTACCTGCTGGCGATCGACCCGGGCATCCGGCTCATGCATGTCATTGACGAGCAGGTGGATTTGCTGGCCCGCCCGGCTTTCTGCTTCAACTTCATGTGCGTGTGCAGCCGGCCGTTCGCCAGCCAGTTCCTTGCCCAGTACCTGCTTCTGCGCGCCCAGCAGGTATCAGGCAGCAGGAAGCGGGGCGCGGAGATGATGGAGCGGGGCTTCGTCATCCCGGCGGAGGGCGACATCGCCGAGTGCCTGCGCAACTTCGTCCGACGCGACAAGGACATCGGCCAGACGCATGGCCGGGTCGACGTTGCGTTCCAGCTAGGCTCCCGATTGCCGCGCCTCACTCCGCCCCAGGCCCAGGAGATCCTGCGAAACGCCCACTTCCTACTGCGCCCCGGCGGGGCGCTGCTCATCGGCTTCCCGGCGACGCCGCAACCACCGGGCCACATCTCGCGAGCCGAGCTCGACCGGTGCGCGCTCCAGGCCGGCTTCGCCGGGACCCCCCGCCTTTCCGTCGGTGCGTCCCTGACCAGCCCCCGGCTTCCGGCGTACTCCTTTTTCCTGAAGGCCTGACCGAATTTTTCCTGAAGGCCTGACCGAATTCTCGTCGTCGTCCGTGGCTCCCCTGAACTTTCGGGTCCGCCGCCGAGCGCGGGCTGGCGAGGGGTTCATGTCCAAGCTCCTCGTTGAACGGCAGCTTCATCCGGCGCGGAGAGTTGCGCGATCAGGCCCGCGAAGTCTTCGAGATGCCAGGTGGTGACGATCCGGTCACCACGCACCTGGTGGATGTCCATCGTGCGGATCACGATTCGCCGACCAGTAGCCGCGTGGCCCATGAACGCGCCCTGGTGAGTCCCGGTGACCGTGTTTCTGACGGCAACGCGATCATCGCCGACGACGAGGTCCTCGTGCGTGACGTCGTAGTCAGGGAAGGCGCGGCGGAACGCTTCGATTTGCGCCGGCAAACCTGAGGGCCCCTGCTCCTGACCGGGAGCGAGCGGCAGATCGACCCAGTCGTCCGCGAGGATTTCCCGGTAAATCGAGGTGTCCCCGGTGCGGAATGGTTCGTAGAAAGCGCGAACCAAGTCGCTTACACGCGGCTGCGAGCGCGCATCAGGCGAAGCAGTCGTTGACGCGTCGATTGGTTCTGATTCACTCATGGCAACAAGCCCTTCGAGGTTGTGGGACAGAGTGCGGCTACGCCGGCGATGGCCGACGCCGCGTGCGGGGTCAAGGGGCTCGAAGCGGTCAGCTGAGCAGCAGTGCAGCCGTGGCCAGCATCACCGCTGCGGTCACGCCGTGGATGCCGAAGGCGGTGGTTTTCGGCCCGTGGTGCCGCAGCACGACGGTCATGTCGCCGACGGGGATGAACGCAGCGGCGAGGAGAAACGCACCCAGTACGTGGGGATGCTGGTTAACCAGCAGGATGATGGTGAAGATCCCGGACGCGGTGTCGCGGATGCCCTTGACCGCCAGGTAGGCGTGGTCGCCCGTCTGGTCGGCGGGCACCCCGAACCCGGCCGCGGCCCGCGCCGGGGCCAGCAAGAAACGCACGCCGACAGCGATGATGCCCGCGGCGATCACTCCGCTCAGCACGTACCCGGCATAGGTCACAGCCACGGCGTTCCCTCCTTCACACGCGGGCCGGATAGCGGCATCGCGGGATCGGCAGTGACGCTACCGGGGAACCGCCGGGCGTTGAGAGTCCCTGTTCAGAGGGTCACTAGCAGTGACCCTCACGGCACCTGCACGCGCTGCCGATGTGTCGCATAATCAGGTTTGTGGACAACAGGGCCGAGATCCGCGAGTTCCTGGCCTCCCGGCGGGCGCGGATCAGCCCCGCTGAGATGGGGCTGCCCGCCGCCGGGGCAGATCGCCGGGTGCCCGGGCTCCGCCGCGAGGAGCTGGCCGCGCTGGCAGGCGTGAGCCTCAGCTACTACATCCGGCTGGAACGCGGCGACGCCACCGGGGTGTCCGATAGCGTGCTTGACTCCATCACGCGCGCCCTCAAACTCGACGACGTCGAGCGCGCGCATCTGGCCGCCCTGGCCCGCGCGGACAGCGCGGCCCGGCGAAGCGCGCCGTCGGCGGCATCCGGGCCGCGACTGCGGCCGGTCGTGCAGCGCATGCTCGCCGCGATGACGTCGGTCCCGGCGTACGTCGCCAACTCGCGCCTGGACGTCATCGGCGCCAACGACCTCGCCCGCGCCACGTTCTGGCCGATGCTGGACTCCGGGGCCGTGCCGAACCTCGTCAGGTACGCGTTCATCGACGTGCCGGACGCCTCCGCGTGGCCCGACTGGGACGCTCTCGCCGATGAACTGGTGGCCAAGCTGCGCGCCGCGACCGGGCGCGACCCGCACGACAAGGCCCTGGCCGAGCTGACGGACGAGCTGGCAGCCGCAAGCGACGAGTTCCGGCGCCGCTGGGCCTCCCGCGACGTGCACGGGCACGGGCACGGAGTGATGCGCTACGTGCACCCGGCGGTCGGCCAGCTGGCCCTCGGCTACGAGACGTTCGAGTTCGTCACCGAGCCGGGACTGGTGCTGAGGATCTACCACGCCGAGCCCGGCTCCCCGACCGCCGACGCGCTGCCGCAACTCGCCGCCTGGTACGCCGACAAGCAGACGGGCGACGCCGACGCCGGCGAACGCGACACTGGCGTTCGGGAGACGGTGACGCCTGCTCCGGATCAGGTCAAGCACCCGCGCGAGCGCGGCTGGTAGCGTCCGCGAGCGCGGTGACGCCGCTTCTTGCTGTTATCTTAGGTGTGGAGCAGCGCGTCGCGGTGCTCGTGCGCCAGCGTGAGCAGCGCTGAGGCGGCCGCCTGGAGCGGCGCCCGGGTGAGCAGCTCCTTGACCGTCGGCTCGTCGAAGGGCCGGGGGGTGAGCACCACGCCCTCGGCGTTGTCCGCCACCAGCGCGCCGAACAGCTCGTCGTAGAGCGGCGCGTCGATCACCACCACGGCCAGCAGGTCCATCGCGTACGTGAGCGGGTCGGTGCCGAGTCCGAGGCAGTACGCCCGGATCTCGCCCGACCCGAGGGCGTCCGTCATCGCCCGCGCCAGCGGCCAGGCGGCGTAGTCGATCGGCGCGCCCTCGCTGCCGTACTCCTCGGACGCGCCCAGCAGCTCCTCGGCGTATTCGCGGAGCAGGCCGCGCCAGAGGTCGAAGTCGTTGGCCTCGTTCCATGCCGCCTCGCCGGACGGCTGGAAGATGCCGACCGGGATCACCTGGTACAGGCCGCCGGCGTGCCCGACCAGGGCCGGGTCGCGGTAGTGGAGGGGGAACAGCGCGGTGCCGTTCCTCCGGTCGTGCCTGAGCGTCAGCGCGCAGGTCGCCAGGGCGGAGGAGCGGACGTTCAGGTTGGTCGGGTTGCCGAAGGCCTCCCGGTAGGCGCAGCGGTCGATCAGGCCCAGGTCGGCCGCCGCGTACTCGAAGCTCGCGGCGCCGCCCGCGTTGACCCCGTCGAAGAACCGGCCGCGCCCGAACACCAGCCGCGGATCGCCGCCCGCCAGGTCCGCCGCCAGCAGCCGGTAGATGGGGCGGTCCTCGAAGATAGCCGGCGTCGCCAGCTCCCCGATCACCTCGCTGTAGCGCCGGTAGCGGCTGCCGTCGGGGCGGGACGGCAGGGCCAACGGCGCCAGCGACGCGACGTCAGGCACGGTCGGCTGCGGGCCCTGCGGCCGGAACTCAAGCCTGATCTCCGACAGCGGGATCGGCGCCGGCGGCTGCCACCCGGGCGCGGCCAGCAAGTCGGTGCCGGCCACCCGGACAGCATCGGGGTACTGGTCGACGGCGCGCACGCCGAGCGAGTACCGGTTCCGGCGCAGGTGGTCGCTGACGCGAAGCCATTGCTGCTGCGATGGCGTGCGCGCGGGCGGGCCAGCCTCAGAGGTCACGCACGTAGCGTAGTTCCTCGACCCGGCCGAGGCTGATGAGGAGGTTGGTCGCGCCGTCGGGCGCGAAGCCGGCCCGGTCGTAGAACCGGCGGGCGCGGGCGTTCCCGGTCAGCGTCCACAGCACCGCGCGCCGGTAGCCGACGGCGCGCAGCTCGCTGAGCACCGCGGCCATCAGCGCCCGGCCCACGCCCGCGGACCACCAGGCCGGGGCCAGGTACATCGCGTACAGCTCGCCGGTCTCGCCCGCGAGGCCGGCCGGGGTGATCGGCCCAGCAGGCGGCAGGCCGGAACCGGCCGGCTGGCCGTCCCCGCCGGTTACGGTGCGGCCGGGCAGACGGGCGGAGGCCACCGTCCGTTCAGGGCCAAAGGCGGCGTACCCCACCACCACCCGCGGGCCGGCGACGGCGGCACCGCCGGCGGCGGCCTGCTCTTCCGGCGCGACGGCGACGAAGGTGCTGCGGTAGGGCGGCGGCTCCTCGCCCGTCGCCCACGCGGCGGTGGCGCGGGCGATCAGCGCGGCGTCGATGATCCCGGCGTAGGCCGCGAACCAGCTCTCCCGGCGCACCCGGCCGATGGCCGGCCCGTCGGCGGCGGAGGCGGGGCGGATCTGGGGGCGGATCTCGGTTGCCACCCGACCAGCGTAGGGCCGGCCCGGGGTCGGCTGAACCGGTTGATCTACCATGGGCAGCCGCCGCAAGCCGATGCAAAATCCCGAATGGACGTATGGCGCATGCCGATGGAGGTACGGATGGACAGCACTGAGCTCCGCTTCCCCGAGGGGTTCTTGTGGGGGGCGGCCACCGCCGCCTACCAGATCGAGGGGGCGTCGGACGTCGACGGGAGGGGCCCGTCGATCTGGGACACGTTCAGCCACACCCCGGGCAAGACCTTCCACGGCGAGACCGGCGACGTGGCCACCGACAGCTACCACCGCTACCCGGCCGACATCGAGATGCTCAAGCGGCTCGGGGTCGGCGCGTACCGGTTCAGCCTCTCCTGGCCGCGCATCCAGGCCGACGGGCGCGGCGCGGCCAACGGCAAGGGGCTCGACTACTACAACCGGGTGATCGACGCGCTGCTCGAGGCCGGAATCGAGCCCGTCGTCACGCTCTACCACTGGGATCTCCCGCAGGCGCTGCAGGACGCCGGCGGCTGGGCCAACCGGGACATCGCGGCGGTGTTCGCCGAGTTCGCGGGGATCGCGGGCGAGGCGTTCGGCGACCGGGTCAGCCGCTGGATCACGCTCAACGAGCCCTGGGTCGCCGCGAACGTCGGCTACCGCTTCGGGCGGCACGCGCCCGGCCTGCGGGACGGCGCGCAAGCGGTTGCCGCCAACCATCACCTGCTGCTCGCGCACGGGCACGCGGTGCAGGCGCTGCGGTCGACGGTGCCCGGGGCTGACGTCGGGATCACCCTTAACCTGGCCGTGGTGCGGCCGGTCGCGGCCGACGCCGAGGACCTCGCGGCCGAGATGGAGGCGAGCCAGAACGGGGTGTACCTGGGGCCGTTGTTCTCCGGCGGCTACCCCGAGCAGCTGACCGCGGAGTGGTCGCCGGCCCGGGTGGACGGCCTGGTGCGCGCGGGCGACCTGGACACCATCGCCGCGCCGCTTGACTTCCTCGGCGTCAACTTCTACTTCCCGCAGTACGTGGGGATCGCGCGGCCCGACGGCGAGCTGCGCCGGGGCGAGTCCTTGATCGCCCCCGGGGCGGTGCTTGTGCAGCCCGAGGGCCTGCCCGTCACCGCGATGAACTGGCTGGTCGAGCCGACCTCGATGCACGAGCTGCTGACCCGGGTGGTGGCCCCGGTGACCGGCCCGCTGCCGGTCTACATCACCGAGAACGGCTCGTCGTGGTACGACTACGTCACCCAGGACGGCCGGATTAACGACTACGAGCGGGTGTCGTACCTGCGCGGCCACCTGGCGGCGGTGCACGCGGCGATCGCGGACGGGGTGAACCTGCGCGGGTACTTCGCCTGGTCGCTGCTCGACAACTACGAGTGGGCCGAGGGCTACGCCAAGCGGTTCGGGCTGGTGTACGTGGACTTCGCCACCCAGCAGCGAATCCTCAAGCGCAGCGGCGAGTTCTACGCGGAGGTGACGCGCGCGAACGCGCTCCCGGCGCAGCAGCCGGCTGGCCGCGTGGCCGGCCGGGGAAGTCAACGTTCTTAAAGTGAACGGACCGTTGTTTCACCGCGTCCGGCCGGCTCGCGCGCTTTCCGGGGGCAGCGCCATCATCGGGGGTACCTAACGTCAGATA